>Ga0335069_10016410_pt1 | contig 10329 bp, 8 predicted proteins | sample Lox_Sample_11_FD_206714 | JGI IMG/M metagenome (GOLD analysis project Ga0335069, IMG submission 206714) | Soil microbial communities from Loxahatchee National Wildlife Refuge, Florida, United States - Lox_Sample_1.1 | ecosystem: Environmental > Terrestrial > Soil > Wetlands | place: USA: Florida...
AGGCCGTGATGACCGCTCTTCTCCGCGAACCCGGAAGGTTCGTATCGCAGCAACACGACGATTTTGTTCTTCACATCCAGCCCGGCATAGTCGTCATAGTGAAACTCCTCTGCCGTGGCGCCGTACCCGGCGAAAACGAGAGGCGCCCCTCCTGATCCTGAGGCCGAAAAGCTGAAGGGAACGAAATCCTGCTCGACTTTCAGGGATTTCTTACTTCCGCCTTCCTGCACGGACAATTCGTTATCCGATTTCAATTTCGCTCCGGTCACCACCGAGAACGGCTGCTCGAACCCTTTCACGCCAGCCGGTTGCAGTCCCAGTTCCTTGTAGCGCTTCTCGATGAAGTGCTCAGCGCGCGTCAACCCTGCCGTCCCCGCGCCGCGCCCTTCCATATCGGGAGCAGCCAGCGTCGTTACGTCCGCGAGGTAGCGCGAGGGATCGGCCTGCTGGATGGGAGTGGACGCGGCCGCGACGATAAAAACGGCTGCGAAAACGAAAACGGTGCGCGAGAACTTTTTCACAATCGACATGGTGGGAGTCCGCTGAACCCGAAATCCTAGGAGTTCCACCCACGCGTGTCAATCGTGCGAGTGTCCCGGGTAGAGCTTCTGCCGGCATTCCAAGCAAATGCCATGACTGAACTGCGTCTCGGTATGGATACGAATGTAGCTTTCCAGGTCGTGCCATTTCCCCGCGTCATCGCGGATCTTGCGACACGCGGCGCACATGGGTAGCAGCCCGCTGAGCGACCGGACCCGCTCCAGCGCCTGCTGCAACTCGGCAATCAGCCGGTCCCGTTCGGCTTCCGCCGCCTTCCGCTCGCTGACGTCGCGAATAATGATGCAGGTTCTTTTCTCCCCCTCCGGGGTATGAAACACCACGGACGAGAGCTCGACGGGCAAAACCGAGCCGTCTTTGCGCCTGACGCGAAGCTCTCCATGAGCTTTCCCCGTGCGCTCGCGTTCGGCAATCAGATCCTGTAGACGCGCATCGGTGGAGTCGATCAGCCCATCCCGGCCTTCCTGCAAGATCTCTTCGCGGGTGCGTCCCATGATCCGGCAGGCGGCCGGATTGGCGTCAAGGATCGCCCCGCTCGGGACCGTAAGCATTAGCCCATCGAATCCGTGATGAAACAGCAGTTGATAGAGGGTCTCGTCCGAGGGACGAGCGTCGGTTTCAGTGAGGTGAGATGGAGACATGGATGGGATCGTGAGCTCGCTGCCAGCGATTCAAAGATCAGCGGGCGACTCCTTCTTGGGTTGAAGAAGTTTATCTATTTTTTGAGAGGGATGCCATGTCCCAATGGGAGTAGGACGCCTGGTCTCATGTAGCCAAAAAACGCAAGATGATATCCGAAATCTGCTTCCACGCTTTCGACCGGGGATCGATCACATCGAAATGTGAAGCCCCGGGAATCTCCAGCAGGTGTACGTCTTCTTTCGTCTTCCCGGAAAGCTTCTGTTTCGCAGCCACATAATTGCGGCTGAATTCCGTGGGCACGGAATCATCCGCAGATCCATGGATGAGCCACTGCCGGGCCTGCGGAATCGAAAGCTCCATCGGATCCGCTTCCCGATAATGATCGGGAACCTCGCTGGGCGTCCCGCGCATGAATTCCACTACGGCGTCCTGGCTCAGATGCAACTCATACGTTTTTCGCAGATCGACAACTCCGGCCAGCGAAACCACGCGCGTCACACTCGGTTCGTGTGCCGCGAGACAGAGCGCCAGTTGTCCTCCGGCAGAGTGCCCCATAATCACGATCTTCTGGGCGTCGATAGGATGCTGCGCTGCGTTCTGTCTCAGAAAGTGAAATGCCGAGCGAATGTCCTCAAAAGTTCCCGGCCACGCTCCCCCCTCGTTTCCTACTCGCCGGTATTCCAAATTCGCCGTAACGATGCCTTCGTTCGCCAGCGCGGCGCAGAGGTGTCCGGCGTGTTCCAGACTGTATTTCGCGCGCCAATATCCACCGTGAATGTTGATCAGGAGAGGGAAGCGCTCGGCCTTCTGCTTGGGAAACCGCAACTCCAGGAACTGGTTAGGGTCGGCGCCGTAGGACAGACGCGCATCGGAGGGCGGAGGAGTCAGGCTGAGAATGTCATCGGACATGCAGATTACCCCAGGCTACTCGTAACGCAGCGCCTCGATCGGATCCAGGTTGGCCGCACGCATGGCCGGCACCATCCCGCTCACGATTCCCACCAGCCCAAGAATCGAGGTCGCCACTACCAGTGTCATCGGCGAAACAATCAACCGTATGTCAGCAGCCTCCGCGTGCTTCGCGAGGGCGCTGTAAAACGTGATCCGGCCGGCAAAGATCGAAACCGCATACGACAGCACGATCCCCAGGATGCCTCCCACGGCCGTGATCACCATGGCTTCGGCCAGGAACTGGAACAGAATGTGATGCCGTCTTGCCCCCAGCGCCTTCTCCACCCCGATTTCGCGCGTCCGCTGGGTGACGGAAACCAACATGATGTTCATCAGTCCGACGCCGCCGATGCCGAGTGTAACGAACCCGATAAACGTCAGTAAAACTTTCAAACCGAAAATGATGATCCCGAATTGCGACAGCTGTTTTTGAGCGTCGAAGACGAACACCGCTCGCCGGTCATCGGTACGAAATCCGTGAGCAGTCGCCAGCGTTTCCCGGATCGTTCGGTCCATCTTGTCGTGGTCCAGCCCTATGGAATCCAGCCAGATGCCGTCGAGGTAATGATTGTCCTTCAACACATCCATGGAATTAAAAGGGACATAGATCACTCGGTTATTGTCGTTATCACCTTCCTGCATGCGAGGCGCGCCCACCCCGATCACCTCAAAGGTGACGCCATCTATGCGAATCGACTCTCCCACCGCAGGCATGCCGGAGAAGAGCTTATCGCGCGCCTCCGACCCTATCACGGCGTAAAGCCCGTGCTGCATGTTATCGGCATCATTCAGGAAGCGTCCCTGTTCAATATCCAGGTTCCATATCTTCTGGATTTCCGGATCAAGACCCATCACCGGGAACGTAAAAGACCGGTTGTTGTTCTGCACGGTCGACTGCTTATCCGACTGGCGGACAATGTGGCGAGCCAGGGGAATGTTGTTGCGCAGCAGTTCGATATCATCGTTCGTAAAGCGCACCTGCACCCCTGCCTTGTTTCCGCCCGCCTGCTGCGACGTCCTTCCGGGAAAAACTCCAACGGCGGTGGCTCCAAAGCTCTGGAAGATGACTTCGATGGCTTTGCCAAAGCCATTCCCGTAGGAAAGCAGCAACACTACGGTCGCGATGCCCCACGCCATGCCCGCCATGGTAAGCACGGTCTTGCGCAGGTCGTGCCTCATGGCTCCCACCGCTTGTTGGATCAAATCGCGATGCATTCCTATTCCTTCCGTAGCGCTTCTACCGGTTCCAGGGCCGCTGCCTTCTGAGCGGGATACAGCCCGGCCGCCGTACCGGCGACGGTTAGCGAAACTACCGCCAATGCCGCCGTCGACGCCACCAGCTTCGGGGGATCGAATCCGTCGGCCAGCCTCACCCCGGAAAGCAGCGCCATCAGCCCGGCGGCACCCCCGATGCCGATGCCGCCGCTGAGCAGTGTCAGAAACGCGCCTTCCACGAAGAACTGGAACATGATGCTGGCATTGGTAGCTCCCACCGCCTTGCGCAAGCCGATCTCGCGCGTGCGGTCGGCTACCGCGACCAGCATGATGTTCATGATCCCAATCGCTCCCAGTGCCAGTGTCACCAGCCCCACGCTTCCCAGGAACATGTTCATCGCATCAAAAATCTTTCCTACCTGGTCCACCGTTTTGATCGTGTCCCACTCGTCAAACGCATCCGCGGTGTTGGGATCGAAACCGTGATTCTTGGCGATGACCTTATGTACTTCCTCGCGCGCCTGGTCATGCAGGGCGCGGGATTTCGGCTGGTAGTTGATCTGCGAGATTACGTCCAGATCGATGCCGGTGTTCAGCGGCGGAAAATATTCATGCATCGTGCTGAAGGGAACGAAGTTCTTCAGGTTCTGGGTGTTGTTGTCGCCGTGGCCGACGCGCTGCAGCGTCCCAATCACCTCGAATCGGTTTCCGTTCAGCAGGATCGTGCTGCCGATCGCGGGTCGCCCCGAAAACAGCGTGCGGCGCGTTTCGTCTCCCAGCACGATCACTCGCCTTTTCTGCTGCTCGTCCATGGCGTTGATCCAGCGTCCCTCGTTCATGGGCACATAACGCAGCTTGGCAAACTCGGGACGCACGCCATTGACGCTGCCGCTTGCCTGGAAGAAATCGCTCACTGCACGGATATCCCCCCTCGAAATGACCGGAGTCGCCGCTGCCACGCTTTGACAATCCCGCAGAATATCTTCGTAGTCGCGATACGTGAGGTAGTACTGCCGCAGCGCCGTGAAGCTCCCTTGCATCATCGGAGCGCGGCCCGACCAGATGAACATCACGTTTTCGCCGATGGAGTCGAACTGCTTGCGGTTTCCCGACCGGAATCCCTCGCCCAGGCCGACCAGCAGGAGCAGGGAACCGACTCCCCACGCAATCCCGAACATGGTCAGGAAGGAACGGAGTTTGTGCGCCCACAGCGTGCGGAGGGTCTGCCCGAAGATGTCGAAGACGAGGCGCAAGCTCCATTATAGAGGGTTGCCATGCGCCCGCTCGCGCCAACGGTAACTCGATGTATTATCTTTTCGAGTGCCGAAAAGGCGGCCGACGGTCCGCGTAAAGGGTTGAACCCACCCTCCACGCAAGTGCTTTGCAAACGACCCTGACTTCCAGCCCGAGAACGCGGACACCGGGCAATCTGCGGAAGGAAGGTGTCTATGCAAAACCAGGAACTCCCCGAGCGACCCTCGCTCGAATACCTCAAGAAGCTATCCAAGAACCGGCTCAAACAGCTGCGCCAAGTCGACCCAGGCGCCAAACTCGAAGCCGCCCAACTGGCCATAGCCCGCGAACACGGTTTCTCCAGTTGGCGCGCCTTGAAACTGCAAATTGAGGGACAACGGGCCAGAAAGATCGCCAGTCCGATCGCGCGAGCTCTCGCCGTCAGCGACCTGGGCCGAAGTATTCCGTTTTATCGCGATGTCCTGGGATTCGAAGTCAACGAAACTCCCGACGGATTCCAGGCAGTTTTGGGCCCGGCGCAAATTCAGCTCAAAAAGAAAGAAGGCTCTCCCGGGGAACGGGCGAACACTCCCTCCCGGTCGGGGAATGCCGTCCTGTTCCTGCAGGTCGAAGACGTGACGGCCACCCACGCCGCGTTCCGCGCTCGCGGAGCCGCGCCAAGCTCCATCGAGCGCGTGAACTGGATCAAGATGGCGATGTTCGAAGTTCGTGATCCCGATGGGAATGTTCTCTGGTTCGGGCAGAGTTTTCACAAGCACCAGGATTCCCCCAGCCGTCGCGATGCCCAGCCGCATGGTTTGAGAATGGCATTGCCCGAGTTGCCCTTTGACGACGTCGCCGCCGCGGTTCGCCACTATCGCGATGTTCTTGGATTCCGGATCAACTATGAGCAGCACGACCTGGGTGTGATGGACCGGGACGCGATCACCATTCTGTTGATTGCCCGGACTCCGGCCCACAAGGGGATTGGTTCCTTCGAAGTCTATGTCTCGGATGTGGACGCGCTCTACGAGGAACTCTTGGCGAAAGGAGTGAAGGTTTCAGGTCCGCCCGTCAGTCATCCGTGGGGTCTTCGCGACTTTCGGATAACCGACCTCGAAGGTAATCGCATAACCTTCGCGCAAACCTTCGAGTAATTCGCACGGCGACCATTTAGCAGTCCCAACAGGCGCTTCGGGCCAGGTTGCAATTCCTGGCGGCCCTTCGGTCATCGCTCAAAAAAGCGCGTCGACGATCGCAAAATCTGGTCCCGAATCGCCTCTGACTTGTTATCCTCTAGGCGGAATGCAGACTCTGGCCCTCAGTGAACTGTTAGGCGCGACCGTGTACGACCCGTCGGGCGTGGTGAGCGGCCGTGTCCGCGAGGTCACGCTTGCGCCGCAGGAAGACCGCTCCCGCGTCAACTCGCTGATCGTGAGGACCAAGTCGGGGAGCCGCCTCCTGCCTTTTGCATCCATTGCCGCCATCAACGGAGGAATCAAGGCCGCGACGACCTCCGGGGAGTGGGCCCCCGTCAGTGCGACCGAAGGCCTTTTTCTGCTGGAGCGCGACCTCCTCGACCAGCAGGTGATCGACATCAATGGCCGGAAGGTCGTCCGCGTGAACGACGTTGAACTGCAGATTGAACCGCAACGCCCGGGTACAACGGCCCGTCCCGTTCTGCGCGTGCATTCCGTGGATGTCGGCGCCAAAGGCGCAGTTCGCCGCCTGTTGCGAGGACTCGCTCCCAAAGCGGCGCTGCAAACCCTGCTGGGAAGAATTCCCCCTCGCAGCATCCCGTGGAATTTCGTTGACGTCATCGAGACGGATCCTGCTCGCCGGGTAAAACTCAATATTTCCCACGAAGGCCTGGCCAAGCTGCATCCCGCCGACATCGCGGACATCGTTGAAGACCTCGCTCCCGACGAGCGGCAGGCAGTGTTCCAGACCCTCGACGAAGAAACCGCCGCGGAAGCCCTGGAAGAAGTCGAGCCCAGAGTCCAGAAAGCCATCGTCGAGTCGCTAGATTCCGGGCGCGCCGCCGACATCGTTGAGGAAATGAATCCCGATGCCGCGGCCGACCTCCTCGCCGATCTGCCCGAAGATCGCACCGAGCAGATCCTGGTGCAGATGGAACCCGAGGCCCAGCAGGACGTCGTTGAGCTCCTGGAGCATAGAGAAGAAACCGCTGCCGGCCGCATGACGACCGAGTTCCTTGCGCTCCCCATCGGCGCCACGGCACAGAACGCCATCGATTCCATGCGCGAATTCGAGGGCGGCGTCGAAGCCGTCAGCAACATCTATCTTGTCGATTCTCATGGCACCCTGGTGGGAGCCGTCCCCCTAGCCAAGGTCGCTCTGGCCCCGCCGAACACGCCCATGCTTTCCTTGACTAAGGAACCTCTGGTCCTGGCCTATGAGGGTGCAGAAGAGAACGAAGTCGCCGAGCTCTTCGACAAGTACAACCTCATGACCCTGCCCGTAGTCAACGAGCACAACAAACTCACCGGCATCATTACCTCGGATGATGTCATCAGCATGTTGCGCGCGAAGTTGTAGCTGGTAACCACGAAAATTCTCCTGCCTCAAGCACTTTTCCTTTGGCCAGATTCATCGGCTGCGTTTATTCTGTTCCGTCACTGGCAATCGATTTCGCTTCACCCATATGTCTGCGATAGCCCCGCATGAAGTTCCTGAGACGCTGGAAGACCCGGATCCTGCTGTTCTTCGCGGTAGTGGGTCCCGGCTTTATCACCGCGAACGTCGACAATGATGCCGGCGGCATCCTCACCTATTCCCAGGCGGGCGCTCAGTTTGGCCATCTTCTTCTCTGGACCCTGATTCCCATCACGCTGGCTTTGATCGTGGTGCAGGAAATGTGTGCCCGCATGGGCGCCGTCACCGGCAAGGGCCTCAGCGACCTCATCCGCGAGGAGTTTGGCCTTCGCATCACGTTCCTGATGATGCTTGGGATCCTGATCGTCAACTTCGGCAACGTGGTGACCGAATTTATCGGCATTGCCACCAGCCTCGAGCTCTTCGGACTACCGCGTTATGCCACCGTTCCCGTTTGCGCCGTCATCGTCTGGTTGATCGTGGTTAGGGGCCAATACAAGAGCGTGGAGAAGGTCTTCCTCGCCGCTTCGTTTTTCTATATCACCTACATCTTCGCCGGGGTGATTGCCAAGCCCGCTTGGGTCGACGCATCGATTGCCACCATCAAACCGCCGGATCTGCGCGCTTTCCACGATCAGGCTTACCTGTACATGGTCATCGGAGTCGTGGGCACCACCATTGCTCCCTGGATGCAGTTCTACCTGCAATCCTCCATCGTGGAAAAAGGTGTCACGCGGCGTGGGTACAAAGCTTCCCGGCTTGACGTTGTCACCGGTTGCATCTTCACCGACATCGTGGCCTGGTTCATCATTGTCGCTTGCGCCGCCACTCTCTACATCCATGGATTCCGCGACATCAAGTACGCCGCCGATGCTGCGCAGGCCTTAAAGCCGCTGGCGGGGGATTACGCCTATATCCTCTTCGCCGTCGGTTTGTTCAACGCCTCGCTGTTTGCCGCGTCGATCCTTCCACTTTCCACGGCCTACACCGTTTGCGAAGGATTGGGCTTCGAGTCCGGGGTGGGCATGAAGTTTGGCGAAGCCCCGGTCTTCTATTGGCTCTACACGCTGCTGATTGTAGCCGGAGGCGCCGTAGTCTTGATTCCAGGATTGCCGCTGGTCAAGATCGCCGTTCTCTCCCAGGTCGTAAACGGAGTGGTGCTCCCATTCGTCCTGGTCTTCATGCTTCTGCTGATCAACAAAAAAGAACTGATGGGCGAATACGTGAACACACGGTTGTTCAACGCCGTGGCCTGGGTGACCACAGTTGTGATGATCGCCTTGACTCTGGTTTGGTTCTGGACGCTTCGTTCCGGCTAAATCACTGAACCTCGTACGCTCCCAGATCAATCGCCGCGCCCACGATCCTGGTTTTTGCGGCCAGGTCTTTCTTCGGGATGCTGGGAGCGCTATTGTCACCTGCATTGACCGCCGGAGACGTAGCCTGCAGTTGGTAATTGTGGATTCCGGGATTCACGAACAACGGACCAACTGAGATGTTCCCGTTCGTGCCTTGCTCGGAAGCGCAGGTCCCTTGAAGCCCCGACCCTTTCGGGCTGTAAGCGTCGTTGTTGGTGAACACCGGCGGTTGCGTGCTGTAAGTGCTGTCGCAATACACTGCATTCTGCCCAACCAGGCCGATCATCAGGTTGTTGTAGAACGAAACCTGATTATCGAATCCGCCGGCCCACACCGCTGAACCTTGGCTTGCACCGGAGCCCTCCACGATCGTGTTGTTCACCAGGACTGGCCCAACGGTTCCACTTGGCATTGACAGGTAAATGGCTCCGCCCTGCGAGGCAGTGTTGGCATAGAACAGGTTTTGGACGATCAACGCGTCAGAGTCGTTCACGATCCATATCCCGCCGCCCTGCCCGCCACCCGAAGAATTCCCGCTGATGGTGTTGTTCTGAAGCGTGGGTGTACCGGCCGCGAACAATGTGATGCCTCCGCCATTGCCGCCCCAGGAATTGTTCATGATGCGGTTGCCGAAGATATAAGCCGAACCGGCCCCACCCACGGCGATTCCGCCGCCGCCGATTCCTCCGCTGCATCCGGACTGTGAATTGTTCTTGATCAAATTGTTGAGGATGCGCGCCGAGCTGAATTCCACCGCGATGCCACCGCCGCCATTACACGCGCCGTTATTCTGGATTACGTTGTTGCTGACGGTGGGTGAAGCTCCGCTGATGTAAACACCGCCGCCGTCATACTGCGAGTTAAAGGTCGAATTTCCGTTCTGCAGGGTGAATCCGTTCAGGACCGACTTCGATGTCTCACTCGTAGCAAACGTGACGACGGGACCAAGCTTGCCTCCGTCAATGATCGTGACCTTCGCTCCGCCCGAACTCTTCACCGTGATTGCTTTCCCCAGGAAGTTGATGTTTTCCGCATAAGTCCCGGGTGCCACCAGAACGGTGTCGCCGGTATTGGCCACGTTGATTGCATCCTGGATGGTGGGTTGGTCTGCGGGTACATTGATTGTCGTCGCGCTGAGCAGACTCGCGGACAGGGTCAGCAGAAGAAACGTCAGGAATCGAACTTGCATGGGGGGCCTCCAGACGCCGGCTGGGCGCGGCCCCTTTATAGCTCAGATATGCACCCGGGAAAAGATGCAAGTTCTTGCGGTTTTACAGCAGCTTCCCCGCCGCCAAGTCTCGCACCAGCGTAAGGTCTGCTTCTAAGAAGTCGTACTTGGGAAGATCCGCCGGGAGCGACCACTGGATGTCTTTGAAGATACGGTTCTCGAGCGCACCCTTATACTCGCGCACCACAAAGAATCTCAGTTCCACCATTCCGCCATTCGGGTATTCGTGCTGGATGCGTGCAACCTCATCACCCACCGTCGCCAGGATTCCTAATTCCTCTTCGAGTTCCCGCCGCAACGCGTCTCGCGGCTGTTCCCCCTCTTCGATCTTGCCTCCGGGGAACTCCCACTTCAACGGCATGGTCTGGTGCCGCGTACGCTGGCACACCAGCAATTTGCCGTTTTGGACAATGATGCCTGCCACGACGCGCTTCATGGCTGCGGGCTCGCCGCCTGCATCGCGCTCGCGACCGGATCGACGCAACTCGTGAAGGTGAATGCAAACGCCGCCACCCCGGCCGAGCAACG
>Ga0335069_10016411_pt1 | contig 10329 bp, 6 predicted proteins | sample Lox_Sample_11_FD_206714 | JGI IMG/M metagenome (GOLD analysis project Ga0335069, IMG submission 206714) | Soil microbial communities from Loxahatchee National Wildlife Refuge, Florida, United States - Lox_Sample_1.1 | ecosystem: Environmental > Terrestrial > Soil > Wetlands | place: USA: Florida...
GAGATGCTGCGCAACTACGCCGCATACCCGTTCACGTACATTGTTCCGGTGGGCGTGGTGGCGGCGCTCGCGTGCGTCTGGCTGTGGAACCGCAAGGCGCAGCCGGTGAAGGCGTTCCTCGCCTCGTCGCTCTACCTGTTCTTCATGCTGGCGGGCGCGTGCTGGGGCGTGTATCCCACGCTGCTGCCGGCGACCACTGGCGTCGATCGCGATATCACGCTGAGCCGTGCGATCTCCGGTCCGCACACGCTTGCCGTTGGGCTGGTCTGGTGGGCGTTTGGCATGGCGCTCGCTCTCGGCTACATCGTGTTCGTCTATAGCCGCTTCAAGGGCAAGGCCGATACAGCCGGGCACTGAGAACCGGGAATCGCGTCATGTACAAATCCTGATGCGATGCCCAGCAGCAGAATGCAGAGTCCGACAGCCAGCAGCGACCAGCAGAAGTGCAGGACGAGGCCGGGGCTGTGCAAACCCGGTGCATAGCCGGTGATGGCGATTTCCAGAGCTGCGGCCGAGAGCAGCGTAAACGCTGCAAGGCATCCCGGCCACAGCCTTCCGAAAGCCCCGCGGGAGCGTTTCGGCAGCAGCTGGTTAATCCAAACAACCGGCTTGTGTATATGCAGCGAAACAGCAAAGGCCAGCGTGAAGTAGACGACCTGGGCCACACCCCCTCCGGTGAGGAATAGCAATACGGACAAGATCAGAAAGACCAGGCTGCCGTGCTTCCTGTGCACAAAGCCGACTGCCCAGACTGCGATGAGCAGGCTCAGTACGATGGAAGCTATTCCGCTAAGCAGGAAGGTGGGCAGCAGCGTAAAGGCGTCTTCTGTGCCGTAAGTCCACATCTGCTGGCGCGGGCCGATGGCGCGGATCAGCAGGCCCGGAGTCGGCGCGTTTCCCTGCAGCACCTCAAACAGGCCGTGGTCCAGTCCGCCCACCGCGAGCAGGATGCCCAGCGTGGAGACGATGACGCGCATAGCGCAGATTTCGCGCAAAACAGAGCGAGGAGCCTCACTCGGCTCCCCGCTGGAAAGTTTGTTCGCACGAGGCATTGCGCTCACCTCAGTTTGCCTGCCCATGGTAATGCGCCCGGCCGGAAGCGAACATGAAAACTGGAAACAGCTTCGTTACAGCGTCACAACAGTTCCCGAAACCTCCGGCTGGCAAGTGGCCGGCTGGTCGCCCTCGATCAGTGGCGTCCAGTTGCGCGGCTGGTAGATGCAGCAGGGTTCCTGGGCCAGCGGGTCGCCGGTCAGGGCGTAGGCGCGGGCGCGGGAGCCGCCGCAGATTTCCTTGTACTCGCAGGCGCCGCACTTGCCTTCCAGGCGGCCCGTGTCCCGCAGAGCCTTGAATATGGGCGCGTTGCGGTAGATGTCGGCCAGCGGCGTCTGGCGAATGTTACCTGCGTGGATAGGCAGAAATCCACTGGGATAGACGTTGCCCACGTGCGAGATGAACATGAATCCCTTGCCGTCGTTTACGCGGCGTGTGGCCCAGCCGTGGGTGCGGGCCTGTGCGTCAGCCGTAGGCGCGCCCGGCTCGTAAGCAACAGGATGCCCGCCGGGGTGTCCGCCGTGGCCGAACTGGCGCTCTTCCAACTTGTGTTGCAGCAGGTAGCGGCGGTAGTGCATGGCTTCGGTGGTCTTGATCTGGAAGTTCACCCGGTGCGAAAGCTCGTAGATCTTGCCGAACACCTGCTCAAACTCCTCGCCCGAGAGCAGATCGTCCAACTGACCGCGGCCCACCGGAACCAGGAAGAAAACGTTCCACATGACGATGGCGAGCTTCTCAAACAGCGCGCACAAGTTGTCCAGATCATGTGCGTTATGGCGGCTGATGGTGGTGTGCACCTGGATAGGCAGTCCGGCTTCTCCGGCCCATTCGACAGCCTGGATGGTTCGCGCCCACGCTCCGGGAAGGCCGCGGAAGGCGTCGTGAATCTCAGGGGTGGAACCGTCGAGCGAGATTCCGAGCCGGACCACGCCGGCCTCTTTCATCTTGAAGATCGCCTCGCGTGTGAGCAGTGGCGTGGCACTGGGCGTTACGGCAACCTTCACATTCTTGCCTGCCGCGTAGCGAATGAGTTCGTAAATATCCTGGCGCTTGAGCGGATCGCCGCCGGTAAAAACAAAGATCGGCACATTCAGGTCGGCAATCTGGTCGATCAGGGCTTTGCCCTCTTCGGTGGTCAGCTGATCCGGGTGGGCGATGGGCTGGGCAGCCGCGCGACAGTGCTTGCATGCCAGGTCACAGGACTGAGTGATCTCCCAGATGGCCAGGAATGGCGCTTCGTCGTAGTTCAGCCCGCCGCGGGCGGGAATCTGATGCATCGGTTGCATGGGACCTCCACTACATCGGAGCGGCTAACCCGGAAGGGGCTTCCGGCGGAGAACGCCTCGATTCACCCTAAGCAAACCAGTTCTTATGTGTGAAATCTGTGATTCAGATCACCGTTTCGCGCATATCTAGGACTCGACGTGTTCGCTATGGACTTTGCGAAGGAATGGGCGGAAAATGACCCCAGCGGTGATGCCTAAACGCCGTATCCCGCGTCCATTCGTGTAGAACGGCGTTCCTGCGGCGGCAGCATCGCCGGAAAAGCCCGGCTAGTCAGGGTGTTTTGGATCACGTGACCGTGTGTCACCGGGCACCGTTAACCACTGTTGAGTTTGTCAAACTACGAACGAAAATCAAGGAGGTAGCCATGGCCACCCCGATGAAGCCTGGTTGGAGCAAACCCTCCACCATTCTCTTCGCCTCCGAGATCCCCGCCAATGAGAAAGCCGTAAGCTTTGCCGTTGCTCAGGCCAAGGAGTTTGGCGCTCATCTCATTCTTTTCCACGCATACGACACGATGGTGGTGGCTGCCTCAGAAACCTCTGGCATCCGCTACTACGACTATGCCGCAGCAGCGCGAACTGAGGTACAGCACCTGGAGCCGCTGGCGGCCCGGATCCGCACCGAAGGGATATCGTGTGAAATCGTGGTGCGTCCGGGGCTGGCTGCGGACCAGATCCTCAATTTCCTGCGCGAACGCGAAGTGGACCGGATCGTGATGGGCACGCACTCCCCTGGACCGATCGGCAAGATGCTGGTGGGCTCAGTGGCCGAGGCCGTCCTGCGCACCTCCAAGGTGCCGGTGTGCATCATTGGCCCAGAAGCCGTGGATGCGCGTTACCGCAATTACGAAACGCACACCATCCTGTGCGCGGCGAGCCTCAACGACAACAGTTCCGTGGTGGCGGCGTTTGCAGCCGCAGTGGCGGCGCAGGAGGATGCGCGGCTGGTTCTTCAGCACGTAATTCAACCGCAGGAGCGGGCTGAAGTATTGGCCGGCCGCACCATCGAGGACATTGAAGCCGACTTGTTCTCGCTCGTTCCGGCCGATATGCGCAACGTGATTGCCGTGCAGACGATCGTGGTGCCTGGCGACCCAACCGAGGAACTGCTCTACCAGGCCCGGTCGCAGCAGGCAGACATGATCATTCTCGGTGCACAGGGTGCCTCTGCCTTTGCCGCCTTGACCCGTCAGGGAGTGGTGTACAAGGTGTTGGCACATGCCCAGTGCCCCGTGATGACGTTGTCGCCAGCCGTGCTCGAAGAGTGCGGTGTCAAGCACGCTAAACATCATCCGGCTGAGGAGTTCCTGGCAGGCGTGTTTTAGCGGGGAGATTCTCCCTGAACAGAGCGCCGGGTGGACCCCCTCCCATGTGGAGGAGAGGACCGCCCGGCGCGGGCGTTTTGTGCGCCTTACGGCAATGGCTTGACGGTAGGTGAAGCGGGTTCGCAGGCCTTGCCGCCGCACAGAGCAGCGGTGATGCCCTTGCCCTCTTCAATCGTGTAAATGCGATCGGCAGCAGGCAACTTGATGGTCTCCACCTGGCCGGAGGGCCAGTGGATTTCGGCAGTGCCGGCGTCGGTTGCGTCGCCCAGGCCAAAGTGCGGCCGCCGGTCGTTCGCGCCAATGTAGCTGCCGCTCGATAGCACATCCTGGCGCATGCGCTGGCCTTTGGCGGTCAGGTAGACCGTGGCGCAGGTAGCATCGCGCGGGCTCGGCTTGCCCGTCTTGGGGTTCTTTCCGCCTACCAGTTGCATCTCCACCCAGTGGTGGTGGTCCGGGTTCACGTTACGCAGCAGCACTGCCTGCCCGTCGATGGGATTGATCACCACGTCGATCTTGCCGTCGTTGAACAGGTCGCCGTAAGCCGCGCCGCGCGCCGGGATCACGTCGGCCAGGCCGGTGCCTTTTACCGGCGGAACCACCTCGAACTTGCGATCCTTCGTGCCGTCCGGCACGTTGTGGAACAGCAGCGGGCGCTCGGCCCAGGTGGTGCCCCAGTCGTGTTGGTCCACCTCGGGGTAGACGTGCCCGTTCACCTCGAACAGGTCCAGCCAGCCGTCGTTGTCGTAGTCGAAAAATCCGTCGCCCCAGCCGACGAAGGGGATGGTGGGTTGGGCCACGCCGGCCTTGTAGCTTACGTCGGTAAAGCTCACGTCGCCGTCGTTGTGGAAGAGCACCTTGTAGTCGTCGCCGAAGTCGGTGACGTAGAAGCTGATCTGCCCCTTGTTCTCGTAGTCGCCGGCCGCAATGCCCATCGAGGCGATCTCGCGGCCATCCTTGTTCAGCGCGAAGCCGGAGACGTAGCTCTGGTCGTCGAAGGTGCCGTCGCCCTTGTTGATGTAAAGGAAGTTGGGCTCCGAGTCGTTGCCCACCACCAGGTCCGGCTTGCCGTCGTTGTTGATGTCCACGAAGATCGTCGAAAAGCCGTAGTACTTGTCCTTGTCCTCGACCCCAGCCTTGGCGGTCACGTCGGTAAAGGTGCCGTCGCCGTTGTTGTGGAACAGGTGGTCGGGCTCGCCCGGCAGGCCGCGCGGGCCGCAGTTCACACTCTGGCCGCGATAGAGGCACGATGCGTAGCCCACGGCCTTGGTGCCCGCAATGGGCAGGTTGTCGCGGTCAAAGTGCACGTAGCCCGTCACATAGAGGTCGAGCAGCCCGTCGCCGTCGTAGTCGCCCCAACTGGAGCCGGGCGACCAGTTGCCCAGCGCCACGCCCGCCTTCTCGCCCATGTCGGTAAAAGTGCCGTCGTGGTTGTTGTGGTAAAGGCGGTTCTTGCCGTAGTTGCCCACATAAATGTCGGGCCAGCCGTCATTGTCGTAGTCGGCCACCGAGCAGCCATAGCCCCACCTGTCGTTCTGCACGCCGGCTTTGGCGCTCACGTCAGTAAAGGTGCCGTCGTGGTTGTTGTGGAAAAGTGCTGCGTGCGGCGGGGGCTCCTTGCCGTCGAGCGAGTCAAACGTGGCGCCGTTAACGAGATAGATGTCGAGCCAGCCGTCGTTGTCGTAGTCCACCAGGCATACGCCGGAGCCGTTGGTCTCCACGATGAACTTCTTCTCCGGCACGCCCATCTTGTGAATCCACGAGCCGATGCCGGATTGTTTCGAGATGTCCTCAAACACGATCGGCCCCTTGTCCACAAAGCCGCCAGCCGTAATGGGCCGCTTCTGCTCGTCGTAGACCGGTGCGGCGGCAACGCCGGCGGCGATGCCGCTGCTCATGCCGCCCTGCTGCGCAGTGGCAGGCGGCGGGGCCTGCTGAGCGCGGGCCGTGAGGCTGAACAAGGAATGGGTAATGAGGACAACGCAGAGCAAGCGGCTACTGGGCAACGACAGACTCCTCTAATCGGGACAACTGCATTGTACCGACGACGCCTCGCAACTGGCGACCGCCGCTCCCTAGTTCACGGTGATCGTCACCTGCTGCGTCGAGCGTCCGTACTGGTTGGTTGCGTTCAGCGTGTAAGTCGTGGTCACGGCAGGCGCCACTGTAACGCTGTTTCCATGCACGCCGCCGATCTTGTCGATGAAGTTGTAGGTATCGTTCGTCGTGCTCCATGTGAGCGTGACCGGTGTGCCCGCGGTGATGGACGTGGATGAGGCGCTGAAGCTGTTGATCGTGGGGGCCGCGCCGGTGGGCGCGCTGGCCGCGTCATAGCCTGGGAAGGCTGGCGTCATCTGCACTACCTCGAAGTTGTCCGAACTGATGGCCTTCAGGTTGTCCAGGTCGTTGTCGTCCCAGCGCGCGTCGGGTGCGCCCTGGAAGTAAAATGGGCTGCCGTTGTCGGCCAGGATCAGGCCGTATGTCTTCATCGCGGTCAAGATCACCTGGTTGGCGGCCGAGAAGCCGGAGATGTCAAAGCTGGCCTTCAGCCGGATGCGCATGCCCATCACATTGTTAACGCCGTAGTCCGTTCCGGCTGCGTGGCTGGCGGGCAAGACAAAGTAGCCTCCATTGGCGTCGTTGCGCGTGTGTTGCAGGGTAAAGCGGATGGCGTGATGGATGGCGCCGGACGCCACCTCGTCGTAGCGCACCAAGCCGGGGAAGATTGCCAGTCCGGCGGCGTCGGCTGAGGTCCAACCCCAGGGCCGCTGTTCGGAGCTCTGGAGATCCCAGATGGTCTCCGACGAGGCGTTCCACTGGCCGTTGCAGCGGTGGGTATTGAAGGTTTCGTAGAGCATGCAGGTGGCTCGATCCAGAACCAGCACATGCGCATCGCCTACGTAGTTGTCGGGCCAGCCTGTGCAGTCTGCAGGCGAGCCCTCGATTGGCGCTGAAGCTGGGAAAGGCGCAAGAGCCACATCGCTCTCCGAGGCGTAATCGATGACGTTGATGGATGCGAGCGGGGTGGTACCGGAATCGACCACGGTGTAAGGAATGCCATAGTTGCCGCCCGCAACCGAGGAGAAATCCGGGTGCAGGTGCCAGCCGGCGAACTCGGGCGCAGCGGTGATGGTTGCATTGTTGGGGTCCAGCGGCGCCGATGAGATGTCGGTGTTCCAGGCGTAGTTGGCAGGGAAGGGAATAAAGCCGTTCAGGCTGGCTTCGTCGCCGAGGCTCATGCCCTTGCAGGCGGCAGCGGACGAGGCAGCGTCGATGGTGAGGTTGATCTCTGCAAAGGCCTTCTGTGGAGTGGGCGTGGTGGAGTCGGTGACGTTGAAGGTGACCAGAGTCGTGCCTTGGTCCGCGGCGGCGGGCGTGCCCGTCAGGGCGCCCGTGGCAGGGTTGATACTGAGCCCGGTGGGCAGTCCGCTTGCGCCAAAGACGTACGGAGGCGTTCCGCCTGTCGCGGCAATCGATGCAGTATAGGAGGAGTTGACGATTCCGTCCGGCAGTGCCGCGGTGGTGATGGCCAGGCCCGAAGGCAGCACGGTGATGGAAAGCGTAGCTGTAGCCTTTTGCGGAGTGGTTTCGGCGTCCGTCACGGTAAAGCCGACAGAGACAGTGCCGAGAGCGCTCAACGCGGGCGAGCCGGTGATGGCTCCCGTCGACGAGTTGATGCTGAGGCCGCTGGGCAGACCGCTGGCCGCGTATGTGTAGGGTGCGACGCCGCCCGTGACTCCCAGCACGCCGGTATACGCCGAGCCGACGATGGCATTGGGCAGGGCCGTGGTCACAATGGAAAGCGTGGCCGGGCTGATCGTTAGCTTCATCGCGGCGGTGGCAGTTTGCTTCGGGCTTGAGCTGTCCGTCACGGTAAGCGTGACCGCCGCTGTGCCAATGGCGCTCTGCGCGGGCGTGCCTGCAATGATGCCGGTAGCGCTGGCCATGGAGAGGGCTGCGGGCAGTCCGGAGGCGCTGTAGGTATACGGCGCCGTGCCGCCGGAGACCGCGACCTGCGCGGAGTAGCTCGAGCCTACCGCGGCGGCGGGCAAAGATGCTGTTGCAATCACGAGTTTGGAAGCCTGTTTGGGGCTGCTGGCAACACAGCCAGACAGTAAGGCTAGGGTCGCTAGGGCCGCGTACGGAGCGAGCTTGGGCATCGTCGTTCTCTCCAAGGGGGGAGTCAGGCTACGCTGCGAGACTCGCGCAGTTAAACTGCGCCGTCGGTCTTTACTGCGCGATTTTTTTGAATGACTTAGGTCAGACCGAGAATACATCTGGCCTTGAGACGGTTTGTTAACTTTCCCGATGGACCTGATGACTCAGGTCATATGACAAAGAGGATCTCGAAAAACAGACTCAAGACTCGACGTATACAGCCTGCCGTGGAAACCGGCATGGAGTGCAGCACTTCGGGAGCGCAATGAGCGCAGTCGAAGCAGGGGAAATGGCGAGCGGCGGCTCAGGCGAGCCGGGCAAAGGCCTGCTCGATGCGCGCAGGCAGATCGGGCGGCGCGTCGCCGATCAGAGGGGCCACCTCCAGCACGGCAATGGGAGGCTCGGCCAGCCCATTCAGCGCCGTCGTGGCTGTTGGCCAGTCGATGGTGCCCTCGCCGGGCCACAGGTGCTCATCCTTGAGGCCATGGTTATCGTGCACATGCACGGCGCCGATGCGGCGGCCGAGGGTCTCGATGGCTTCGTTCACGCTGGGAGCGATGTGCGCGTGGCCCAGGTCGAGGCAAACGCGGACGCTGTTCAGGTGGCCCATCTCGAGAATGGTGAGCAGGTGCTGCGGCGTGGCGGCCTCGCTCAGCAGGTTTTCCACCAGCAGGCGCACGCCCAGCGGATGGGCGAAGGCGCCGAGGTGTTCGAGCGCAGTGAGGGAGTACTCAATGGTGCGTGGCGACCATTTGTCGTCGCGCTCGCCCAGGTGCAGCACAAGGTGCTTGAGCGGGATCTGTTCGGCGGCCTCAAGGGCCCGCTTGACCTCGTCCATCGCGTCGATGCGGCGGGACTTCTCCGGATGGAGAAGGTTGACGGCTGGCGCGCCTGCCCGGCCCATCTCGCGGTCGGGGAACAGCGGCGCATGCATCGAAACGGGCGCGAGCGAGTTGGAGGCGAACCAGGAGGCCAGCTCGCCCACGTGTCTGCGGCTGGTGTAGTCAAAGTGTTGGCGGGCAGCGAACAGCTCCACGCCCTGCGCTCCGGAGCGGGCAGCAAGTTCCAGCAGGCCGGGATGCAGGCGCTGGTTCAGAAACAAGTGCGTTGATAGAACTCGCAGCATCGTCAAACTGAGGCCCTCGCGTCCAACCGGCGCCTTCCGGCAACCGGCGGACTCTGTCTGCATTCTCTCATCTCCAGCAATCACTTACGAAGAGTTGGCTATTGCGCAGGAAGGTGCGTGCCGGCGTGGGAGCGTTCGTGTGAAGTGGCGCTTCGGCTGGACTTTGCTGGTGAAGTTTCCTATGCTACCGACACTGCTTTTCCTTGTTTTGTCCCGCATGTTCCATGCCTGAAGGACGAAAGTTTGGGCTCGAATTGTCGCTGTCAAAACTCACGGTTCAATCGAGATAGATCTTTTGTATCGGCACGCGGCGCAGGCAGGGAGGACCGAAGTTGAATTGAGGCTACTGTGAAGCTGCTCACCGTGAGTGTCATTGAGAATCTGCCGTGGCCGCTCCGTACGCTCCTGGGCTGTGCCATTGCCGTTCTTGTGGTGGGACTCACCTACGCGATCCGGCCGTTGCATGCCTTTCCGTTGCTGCTGGCGTTCCCCACGGTGGTGCTCTGCTCCTGGTTCTTAGGCATGGCGGGCGGCTTTGGTTGCGCGCTGGTAGACGCGGTGCTGATCGACGTGTTGATGACGCGCGACCAGTTGCGCTTTTCCACCGGCTTTGTGACTGAAACTGTGCGGTTGGCAGTGTTCGTGTTGCTCTCCACGTTGCTTGGCGAGTTGATCCGCCGGTTTGCCGACCAAAAAGCAGAGCTGAAAAGCGAGCAGCTCAAGAAGAGCCTGTTGCTGGCCCAGACCCAGCGGCAGATTGCCGAGGAGCGGGTGCGTGCGGGCGAACTCCTGCGCCAGCGCGACGAACTCTTGCAGATTGCGCTGCGCGCCAGCGGCCTGGGCCTGTGGTCCTGGGAAGTGGACGAGGATGCGGTCTTTCGCTCCGACGAGCTGTATCGAATGGTGGGCAGAGAGCCGGGTTCGCTGAGCACCGCCCCGGAGGCATGGTTGGAAGTGGTGCATCCCGATGACCGGGACATCCTGGCCGAAAAGATGGAGAGCAGTCGCGAAAACGGCGACGACTACAACTACCACTACCGGATCGTGCGGCCGGACGGCTCGGTGCGCTGGCTGGAGTCGCAGGGACGCTGCCAGTTCGACGGCGCGGGGCACCTGACCCGCATCGTGGGTGTGGTGGCCGATGTCACCCTCCGCCGCCGCTCTGAGGAAGCGATGCTGCGCGCCGAAAAGCTGGCAGTGGCCGGACGGCTGGCCGCGAGCGTTGCACACGAGATCAACAATCCGCTGGAGGCGGTGACCAACCTTCTGTACCTGATCATGCTCTCCGGTAGTGCCGACGAGGCCCACTCGCATGCCCGCAGCGCGCTTGATGAGTTGCTGCGTGTCTCGCTCATCACGCAGTCCACCCTTAAGTTCCACCGCC
>Ga0335069_10016412_pt1 | contig 10328 bp, 5 predicted proteins | sample Lox_Sample_11_FD_206714 | JGI IMG/M metagenome (GOLD analysis project Ga0335069, IMG submission 206714) | Soil microbial communities from Loxahatchee National Wildlife Refuge, Florida, United States - Lox_Sample_1.1 | ecosystem: Environmental > Terrestrial > Soil > Wetlands | place: USA: Florida...
CGGGCCATTGACGGTGGCGCGGAGTGTGACCGTGCCGTCCAATCCGCGAAAGCCCGCACCGCGCAAATGCGCAAGTTGCCAGGGACTCGATTCCAGCGTGGCGTGCACGTCACTCGTCCCCTGCCCGTCGGCCACCAATCGCAGCGAATCGCTCTTGCTGTGTTCGAGTTGCAGCTCGCCGTCCCACCGGCCACCCTTCGCATGCGCACGCAACTGCAACGCATGAACGGGCTCGCCCAGCAGCCAGAACCCGCGCGCATGTAGATCGGCATCAAGCCGCAGGGCAGCCCACGGACCGCGCCCGCTCGCCGCGCCGTCGAGCGTTCCGCCTTGAAACAGCGCCGGGAAGTTGAGGAACTCCGCAGCCGCCGCCAGCGTCGACAGATCGAAGTTGCGTGCAGTGACCTGCCAATCGTTGTCCGCGCTGCCCACGAGCGCGACGGTTCCATCGATCGCGGCCGAGCCGGTGGCAGTCGTTACCTCGACCGCTCGCGTCGTCAGTGCCGCGCCGGTCCATTCGACATCGCCGCGAAGTCTCTGAATCGTCGAGCCGAAGATCGTCAAGCGATCCGCGGTCGCGCTGCCTGCCACGGTCGGTCGAGCCATCGGGCCGCTGACCGTCGCGACAAACCCAACGCTGCCGGCCAGGCCGTCGCGCAGCGGCGATGGAGTGAGCGGCGCGAGTTTCGCCGCGTCGCCGAGCTGGGTCTCCACCTGCCCGCTCAACTGCTGCGCGCCATCCAAAGCCAACGCGACGCGCGCGCGATTGCTCGGGCCTTGCTCGATCGTCCCGTTCAACCTCAGCGTCGGCTTCACGTGAGGCTGCGGCTGGGTGATGTCCAGCTCGGCCGACCAGCGCGCCGACTGTGCAGAGGATTCAGCGACGCGCGGATCAATGGATCCCGCGGCTCGAATGTTCAACTCCAGTGGTTCGAGCTGACCGGTCAGCTCACCGGTGCCGCTCGAAAGCACCGACCACCGATGCGCCGGACGATCGAGGTGTCCGATCAAGGGCGCATCGATCTGTTTCCACTCGACTTCCCCCTTCACCGGCGTCACGCCGCCAACCGTCATCCTGAGATTCGCGCCGGCGGACCCGCCCCACGCCGCAACATCGACATTCGACAGCGCCAAGTCGCGACCGCGCCGCGTCAGCGTGCCGTGCACGTCACCGACCGGTTCGCCGAGGATGCTCGTCCCGCTCAATCGAACATCGGCCTCGGCGATCGGATCGAACAATTCACCGTGACATGTGCCGTCGACATGCAACGCGCCGGTTAGTTCCTCGAGCGGCTCGAAGATGACCGCCAGCGCCTCGAACGGCAGATCGGCAACGATGTGATGCTTCGCTGCCGGCGGCAGCGCCTCGCCGGTCGCGTTCACCGAGAGTCGATCGCCTTGAATCGTCCAATGATCGACGAAGAACTGATCGGCGCGCACACCCGCGGCGAGATCGACGGTTGCGACCGAGAGACGCCGATCGGCGCGTTGCAGCGCCGCCTCGCCGCTCAGCACGCTGAAGGTCAAGTATGGACGTTCGCGACTCAGGCCGACCCGGCCGGTGGCTCGCGGCGCGGTGGCGGTGACGGCTTCGTGATCGATGAAAAACTGCACCGCGACCGCGGTCAACTCGGTCGCGGTTATTTCGACTGGCAGGATCGGCGGTTGCTCGTGCTGGTCGCGCGTCGTCACCTTCGCCGGCGACGGCTTTGGAAGCCGGTCGATGTTGAGGAACACGTCATGTGCCGACAACTGTCCCGCGAGCGATCCACGGCGAAGGCTGTCGACCACGTCGACGCGGAGATCGGCTGCGCCGATGCGGAGTGCCGGCGCGTCGCCGCCGACGTTCACCCCGCCGATCCGAAGCCGCAACGGCGCCAGCGACAGCTCGAGGTTCGCAATCGAGGCGGTGGTGTGAAAGGCGGTCGCCAGCGCATCTTCGGCCCGGCGGCGAATCCAATCCACCAGGCGCGGTGCCGCCAGTCGGATGGTCACCGCGGAAATCGTGATGAGCAAGAGAACCAGCAGGAATCGGCGGCGCACGGAGATGAGCTAACGAGATTCGCCGAGGTCCGCAAATCTGGCGCGGTTAGGCCGATTCCGCCGCCGGCGCGCTGCGGGCACCATGGTCCTCGATCATGCGCCGCAGCTCATCGCCGTCGATCGCTTCGGATACCATCAACTGTTTCGCCACGCGATCGAGCAAGTCACGCCAGTCGGTGAGAATTGTACGCACGCGTGCGTGCGCGCCTTCGAGGATGCGTTCCACCTCGTTGTCAATCACGCTCGCCTTGTCTTCGCTGTAGTCCTTGCGCGAGATCAACGGCGACTCCAAAAACGCCGAGCGTCGCTCACGGTCGAATGCGCGCAATCCGAGCACCGGACTCATACCGTATTGCGTGACCATGCTGACGGCGATATCGGTCGCCTTCTGCAGATCGTCTTGGGCGCCGGTCGAGATGTCGCCGAACACAATTTCCTCCGCGACCCGCCCGCCCAGCAGCACGCACAAGCGACTCTCCAATTCCGAGCGGGTCATCAGGTAGCGGTCCTCGGTCGGCTGCTGTTGCGTGTAGCCGAGCGCGGCAATGCCGCGCGGGATGATCGAGATCTTACGCACCGGATCGACGCCGGGAATCGCGGTCGCCACCAAGGCGTGACCGGACTCGTGATAGGCGACGATTTCCTTTTCGCGCTTGTTCATGACCCGCGTTTTGCGTTCGAGGCCGGCGATGACGCGGTCGATGGCGTCGTCGAAGTCCGCCATCGACACGAACGCGCGTTCACGGCGGGCTGCCAGCAAGGCGGCTTCGTTGACGATGTTGGCGAGATCGGCGCCGACGAACCCGGGCGTGCGACCGGCGACCAGCGCCAGATCCACATCGGGCCCGAGCTTCACCGACCGGGTGTGCACTCGCAGGATCGCTTCGCGGCCGCGGATGTCGGGACGATCGAGCGCGACGTGTCGATCGAATCGACCGGCGCGCAGCAACGCCGGGTCGAGAATTTCCGGGCGATTGGTGGCGGCCATGATGATGACGCCGATGTTCGGGTCGAAGCCGTCCATTTCGACGAGCAACTGGTTCAAGGTCTGCTCGCGCTCGTCGTGAGTGCCGAGCGGATTGATTGCGCGCGACTTGCCGAGCGCATCCAGCTCGTCGATGAAGACGATGCACGGCGCCTTTTGCTTGGCCTGCTCGAACAGGTCGCGCACGCGCGCGGCGCCGACGCCGACGAACATCTCGACGAACTCCGAACCGCTCATGCTGAAGAACGTGACCTTGGCCTCGCCGGCGACCGCGCGCGCGAGCAGCGTCTTGCCGGTGCCCGGCGCGCCGACGAGCAGCACCCCTTTGGGAATCTTACCGCCAAGGCGGCGAAATTTTTCAGGCGACCGGAGAAACTCGACGACCTCCTGCAACTCTTGCTTGGCTTCGTCGATGCCGGCGACGTCCGCGAAGGTCACTCGGGTTTCACTTTCGACGTACACTTTGGCCTTGCTGCGACCGATCGCCATCAATCCGCCGCCCGCACCCGGCGTCCCCAAGCGGCGGAACAGAAAGCCCCACAGCGCGACGAAGAACACCGCCGAGGCGACCCACGACATCACGTTGGTCAGCCACGTCGAGGACAAGCGGCCGCTGTACGGAATCTTGAGGCGATCGAGGGTCTCGATCAACTTCGGATCCTCGACGCGCACCACGCGGAAGTAGCGCTCGGTGCCACCGAACTGCTGGAGTTGTCGGACCTGCGACTCGGGCAATTCTTTGCTCAGGTCGGTGGTGGTGAACCGGCCGGTGACATAGTCGGGGCCGATCACCACGTCGGTGACTTTGCCGGCCTCGACGAGCTGCTTGAATTGCGCGTAGGTGATCTCGCCGACTTGTTCGCGGATCAAGTACGTGTTCAGGAGCAGCAGCAAGCCGAAGGCTGCGATGAAATACCAGACCGAAAACCGCGCGCGTTTGCCCATCGCGACCGAGCCCATGAAGCCAGTAACCCGCGCACGCGGGAATCGCAATAGTTGCCCCCGGAGCGGAGCCATCGCGGGCGCGCAACACCGCGCGCCGTGCGAATTTTCTTGACTCGCGAAAATGCCGATGTTACCGTCCGTTCGACGCAGTGATGGGTTGGTGATGAGGAAGGGAGCAGCGTGAAGAGTCGCGTCACTCACCGCAGTTTTCGTACCGAATCCGATAGCTTTCCCCAAATCTTCGTGGCGTCTCCACTCGCGTGCAAGACGAGTGGCTTGAATGGCCGCAATGGCGACCGCTATAATTCAGCAGACATTGCGCCATGAGTTCCAATCGTCTTCACCGCGGTTCCGACCGCTCCTGCGCTCGAGCACCGACATGACGTAACTCGCACGGGCACGCGGCCCGCGGCGCGGATCGACCTCCCGCGCCAGAGAGGACAAGGCCATGGAGAAAGAGACCGTCAGTTTCGAGCAGTTGATCCGCGACGACCGAGCAGCGCACAGCACGCGGACGTGGCAGGGCCGGTTTCTTGACTACCTCGATCTACTCAAGGCCGACGCCACTCTCCCCAAGCTGGCACATCATCGCCTGCACGACGCCATCGTCGCCGCCGGCGTCCACGACATCAAGGTATCGGATGACGCGCGAGTCAAGCGACTCTTCAAAGACGAGAGCGTCAAGGTCTACAACTTCTTCGAGGACGAATTTTTCGGCATCGAGAAGACCCTCGCCCAAATCGCGCGCTACTTTCAGTCCGCCGCACTCAAGGGCGAGGAGAGCCGTCAGGTTCTGTATCTGATGGGTCCGGTCGGCTCGGGCAAAAGCTCGCTGGTGGAAAAGCTGCAGCGCGGCCTAGAGGAAACCGCGCCGTTCTTCGCCATCGACGGCTGTCCGATGAGCGAAGAGCCCTTGCATCTGATCCCGCGCCACCTGCGACGCGAGTTCGAGAAGATGCTGGGCGTCCACATCGAGGGCGATCTCTGCCCGGTGTGCCGCTTCCGCCTGAAGGAGGAGTTCGGCGAGCGCTACGAGGAATTCCCGGTCGCGACGCGGCAGTTCTCGAAGCGCAATCGCATCGGCATCGGCGTCGTGCCGCCGGTCGATCCGAACAATCAGGACACCTCGGTGCTCATCGGCAGCGAGGACATTTCGAAGCTCGACCTCTACTCCGAAGGCGATCCGCGCGTGCTCGATCTCAACGGCGCGATCAACGTCGGCAACCGCGGCATGGTCGAGTTCATCGAGGTCTTCAAGAACGAAACCGAGTACCTCCACGCGATGATCACCGCGACGCAGGAGAAGGTAATCCCGGCGCCGGGACGGCACGGCATGGTGTACGTCGACACCGTGATCGTCGCCCATTCCAACGAAGCGGAGTGGCAGAAGTTCAAGGCCGACCACACCAACGAAGCGATTCTCGATCGCATCGTAGTCGTCAAGGTGCCGTACAATCTGCGCTTGTCGGAAGAGGTGAAGATCTACCAGAAGATCATTCGCAATTCGGATTTCCGCGCGCACGTGGCGCCGCATACGCTCGAAATCGCCTCGATGTTCGCGATCCTCTCGCGCCTCGAACCGACGACGAAGTGCGACCTGATGACCAAGCTCAAGCTCTACAACGGCGAAGAGGTGGTCGAAAAAGGCAAGACCAAGAAAATCGACGTGCGCGAGCTGCGCGACGATACCAAGCGCGAAGGCATGAGCGGGATTTCGACCCGCTTCATCATGAAGGCGCTCGACAACGCGCTGTCGGACAACATCGAAGGCAACTGCATCAATCCGATCAACGTCCGCGAAGCGCTGATCAACATGACCAAGGAAGCCGACCTGCCCGACGACACGCGCAAGCAGTATCTCGATTTCCTGCAGGACGTCCTGCACAAAGAATATCTCGACGTGCTGGAAAAGGAGATCACCAAGGCGTTCGTCTACTCGTACCAAGAGCAGGCCGAATCGCTGTTTCAGAACTACCTCGATCACGCCGAGGCGTACGTCAACAAGACGAAGGTGAAGGACCGCAACACCAAGGAAGAGCTGCAACCCGACGAGGGCTTCCTCAAGTCCATCGAAGAGCAAATCGCCATCATCGGCTCGGCGGCCGAGGGCTTCCGCCAGGAAGTCATCGCGTATCTGTGGGCCGTCAGCCGGCGGGGCAGTCGGATCAGCTACCGCAGCTACGAACCGCTCAAGGAAGCGATCGAGAAGAAGCTCATGACCTCGGTGCGCGACATCAGCCGCATCATCACTAAAGCCCGTACGCGCGATGAAGAGCAGAGCGAGAAGTACAACACGATGGTGCAGAATCTCCTGCAACACGGCTACTGCCCCAGCTGTGTGGACATCGTGCTGAAGTATGCGGCCAACAACTTGTGGAAGGACTGATGGTGACCGGTGTGAGTATCGGTGACTGGTGAGTGCGAATCGCCTGCCTTCACCCAGTCACCGACACCCGCGCCGCCTCCGACCCCGACCATGAGCACGATCTTTCGCCCCTTTCGTCACTCCGACGCCGAGCGCAGCGATCGCACGGCGGGCGATCGGTTGCGGCATAGGCAGAAAGTTCGTCAGTCGATCCGCGACAACATCGCCGACATCATCGCCGAGGAGTCGATCATCGGCAAAGACCGCGAGCGCATCATCAAAGTGCCGATTCGCGGCGTCAAAGAGTACCGCTTCATCTATGGCGAGAACGCGCCCGGCGTTGCGCAAGGCGACGGCGAAACCCAGCCCGGTCAAGTCGTCGGCAAAGCGCACCGCGACGGCCAAGGCCCGCCCGACAAAGCCGGCGACCGTCCGGGCGTCGACTACTACGAGACCGACGTCAGCCTCGATGAACTGATCGACATCATGTTCGAGGATCTCGAACTGCCCGACCTCGAACGCAAACGCCTGCGCGAGATGAGCGCGCAGCGGCTGATCAAGCGCAAGGGATACCGCCAGGTCGGCATTCGCATCCGGCTGGACAAGCGGCACACGGTCAAGGCGAAGGTCAAACGCCGCCTCGCCACCCGCCACGGAAACCTCGCCTACGGCGAACAGCGGCCGCGCTTTCCCTTCCACGACGACGATCTTCGCTATCGCCACGTCGTGCCCGACCAGAAGAAGGACTCCAACGCGGTGGTGGTCTGCATCATGGACACCTCCGGCTCGATGGACACGATGAAGAAGTACCTCGCGCGCAGTTTCTTTTTCCTACTCTACCAATTCATCGTCACCAAGTACCGCAACGTCGAGATCGTCTTCATCGCGCATCACACCGAGGCGAGCGAGGTCACCGAGGAAGAATTCTTTCACAAGGGCGAATCGGGCGGGACCTTCATCTCTTCCGGCTACCAAAAAGCCCTCGACATCATCGCCGAGCGCTACCACCCGTCGTTGTGGAACGTCTACGCGTTTCACTGCTCCGACGGGGACAACTTCGATTCCGACAACGCGATTGCGTTGCGCACGGCGCAGCAACTCACCGCGGTGTGCAACCTCTTCGGATACGGCGAGATCAAACCGCTCGGATCGCGCTACTACGAAAGCTCGATGCTCAACATCTTCCGCCGCCTCGAAGCCGACAACTTCCAGACCGTTTTGATCGAGCGCAAAGAAGACATCTGGCCCAGCTTCAAGGCATTCCTCGCCAAAGACCGCGGCACCGAGCAAGTCGCCGCGAGCTGACGTGATGGCCGATACCTGGGACATCGACGACCTCGTCGCCTGGGACGAGCGGATTCGTCGCCTCGCCGTCGAATGTGGTCTCGACTGCTATCCGCAAGAGTTCGAGATTTGCGACCACACGCAGATGCTCGGCTACACCGCGTATTCCGGCATGCCGTCGCACTATCCGCACTGGTCGTACGGCAAGGCATACGAGAAGCTGAAGACCCTCTACGACTACGGCGTGAGCGGGCTGCCGTACGAGATGGTGATCAATTCGAATCCGGCGCTGGCGTACCTGATGCGCGACAACACGCTGCTGCTGCAGATTCTGACGGTCGCCCACGTGTACGGCCACAACGATTTCTTCAAAAACAACGCGACTTTTCGCTCGACCCGCGCCGAGTTCACGATCAGCACCTTCAAGGCCCACGCGGTCCGGGTGCGTCACTACATCGAAGATCCCAGCATCGGCCTCGATCGCGTCGAGGCGATCCTCGATGCCGCGCACGCCTTGTCGCTGCAATGCCGCCGCAACCTCGCCGTGCGCAAGCGTTCGATCGACGAGACACGCCTGGATCTGCTGGAGGCGTCGCGGCCGCTTCCGGATCCCTTTCAGTCGGTACACCGGCGGCCCACCTACACCGAACCCGATCTGCGAAAGGTGCCGCCCGAACCCGACGAAGATCTGTTGCTCTTCATCCGCGATCACAATCCCTACCTCGCCGACTGGGAGAAGGATCTCCTCACCATCGTTCACGAGGAAGCGCAGTACTTCATCCCGCAGATCGAAACCAAGATCATGAACGAAGGGTGGGCGAGCTACTGGCACAAGCAGATTCTCGATCGCCTCGAACTGCCCCAGGACTTGCACCTCGAATTCCTGGTTCGTCACAACCAGGTGGTGCGACCTCATCCCGGTGGACTCAATCCTTATCACCTGGGCTTCAAAGTCTGGGAGGACATCCGCCGGCGTTACGACGATCCCACCCCCGACGAGCGTGCGGCCATCGGCGATCCGGAAAAGACCGGCATCGAAAAGATGTTCGAGGTGCGCGAAAGCGATCGCGACGTTTCGTTTCTGCGCCGCCACCTGACCGAGAACTTGATTCGCGAACTTGACCTGTTCGAGTATCAGTCGCGCGGCGACGAGCTGGTGGTGAACACCGTCGCCGATTCCGACGGCTGGCGGGACGTGAAGAACGCGCTGTTGCAGACCATCGGCACCGCCACACTCCCGGTCATCAAGGTTGACGACGCGGACTTCGGCGGCACCCACACGCTGTACCTGATCCACGGGCACGACGGCCGCGATCTGCAGTTGGAACACGCCGAGAAGACTCTCGCCTACGTCTACCGATTGTGGCAGCGCGAGGTCGCGCTCGAAACCGTGGTCAGCGGCAAGCGCACCTTGCTGCTGTTCAACGATCGCGGCTTTTCGACCAAGAGCCTCAAATAGAGCGGGGCCAGCCGCGCGTGCCCTTCAGGCTCGCACGCGGCCGGCGCCTATTCGCATGCGACGCCCACCGCGCTTTCGCTTCGTGGATTTTGCCGCCGCGGGCCAGCCGGGTTTTCGCAATCATGTCGTCGCCATCGAAGAAGTGGCAGATCTGGTTGCGCGCTATCATGCGTTCGAGTGCTATGCCAGCATTTTCAGCTTCGCCGATGACGTCTTGCTGTACCTCACGGAGCACCGCGTGAATGGCCGGGCGTCGATCGCGGGGTACGACGGCAAAGTGTGGGCGCCGTTTCTGCCCCTCGACATCGACGCCGGCGCCACCGAACTCGACGTCGCGCTCGACCTCGCGCGCCGTGCCTATCAGCTGCTGACGACCCGGTGGATGATCCCGGAGGGTGCGCTGCACGCCTACTTCTCCGGCGCGAAGGGATTCCATCTGTTGATCGACACACGCGTCTTCGGCCGCGTGCTCCCGTCGCGTCATCTGCCGGCCATCTTCTCCCGCATCCGTCTCGATCTTCTGCGCTCGCTTCCCGACAGCGCGCGTCCGTTCGTCGATCTCAGCATCGGCGACACGGTGCACCTCCTGCGGCTGCCGAACACGCGGCATCGCGAGAGCGGCTTGTACAAGGTGCCGCTCTCGACAACCGAGCTGCTGCAGACCGACATCGCGGCGATCCGGAACCTCGCGCAATCGCCGCGCCCGCTCTCGCGCGTCCGCGCAGCCGGCCTGTTGCCGGCCGCGGTGGTCGGCGCGGTACCGCAGGCCGTTGAACTCTTCGACCGAGCGCGGCGCGCGGTGCGGCGCGCTCGTGGCCCGCATCCGTACCGCCCGCCCGCTACGCCGGCAGAACCCGAGACGGCCTTGTGTGCCGCGCGCCAGGCGATCTGGCAGCGGCGCATCCCGCCGGGCAATCGCAACAACGTCGCCATCCGTCTGGCTTCGGCGTTCCGTCTCGCCGGCTATACCGCCGATCAAACCCGTGCGCTGCTGCTCGCCTGGAACGCTCGACTCCGCAACGGACTGCCGGAGAGCGAGATCATCGCCGTCGTGCACTCGGCGTATGTTCGCCCGTATCCGTACGCCTACGGCTGTCACGACGAAGTCATTCGCGAGTTCTGTCCGTACGTCGGCCGGCTCGCCGATTGCGAGGACTACCGCGCGTTGCACCGGCGTTCGGAGCGCGACCTGTAGGCGACGCCTCGATCAATGCCCGCTGGGTCAGCGCATCGCGGGGCGCGTAGCC
>Ga0335069_10016413_pt1 | contig 10328 bp, 5 predicted proteins | sample Lox_Sample_11_FD_206714 | JGI IMG/M metagenome (GOLD analysis project Ga0335069, IMG submission 206714) | Soil microbial communities from Loxahatchee National Wildlife Refuge, Florida, United States - Lox_Sample_1.1 | ecosystem: Environmental > Terrestrial > Soil > Wetlands | place: USA: Florida...
CATTTCAGGTAGTCTTGAATCGAGGCTGGCCTGTTGTTCTCGTACACCCTCAAGAACGCGACATCCAGGTCATACCGAGGGAAAGTGAAGTTGTCAGGGTCCCCTCCGAAAAAGGCAATCTCAAATTCCGGAGAAAAAACTAGTCGGACATCCGTATATTTCTTGTACTTGTAAAGGTTATACATCGCCCCTTGATAGAGCGTCACCACGTCACAACGCAGTCCTGTCGCTTTGGCACATTCATTCTCAACGGTCGACATCATGCCTCGCTGAGCAGCGAAGTTCTGGGCAGCATCCTGGCCGGCATTGACCACGCTGTTCACGCGCTCTGTAACATCCTCGATATCGGTCAGAACATTCAGTTCAAGGTCCGGGCATTTGGCTTCTTTATCCAGGCTCTTGGCCGAAAACCCCAGGCGGTAATGATCCATTCCAGCAGAGCTGAGTTTCTGCAAGCAGTCTGCTGCCACATGATGATTAGTCATGGCCAAACCATTGGCCGAGACAAATGAACCCGATCCTCCGTTGTTGAACCGGATTGAACTCAGCCGCAGATGGGCTAGCCAACTCTCAGCCGGCTCGAAACTGTACCTCTGTTTCAAAGCCTGTCTGGGCACATTGTTAAAAGTCCACATGCCCTCGTCGGCAAGTAGAATTGAAGCTTGAGACAGAAAAGTGGTCAGCAACAGCAGAATACGGAAACGAAAATCAAATCCTCTCAACATACTGTTTCTCCATTTCTCTTCCTAGAATTTGTCTGGGATGGCCAAGGATAACGGAATTGCCGAAACGGGAGATTAAATCCCTTGGCCCGATTCGAGGGCAGACAGGAAAGATTGCCACACCTAATCAAATTACCTGAATGCGGAGACAAAAGGAAGGGGAAACGTTTCGAGGGAGTTTGAGATCGGACCAAAGCAGCGAAGCGGAAAGAATCAACCCAAGTCTGACATCCCAAGGCCGTGCCCGCTTTAAGGGCAGGTTGGGAGAAACTCTCTCAGGGCTCTGCGGGTTGACAACCCCTGCACGATTACGGGATACTGGCGCCGCGAATCGAAGAGGGCTATGTTATTAGAGGATTATGCAATTTTATCGCGTGGGGCATTATTCGGTCGTCCGAAACTTATTGAATTGTGGAGTGTGGTTTTTCATTTTCTGCGATTTGCTTCCACTTTGGGCCAAACCTGAGACGTCGCGCTTCTCATCCGTGTCCATACTGTTATGCATTAGTGAGGATCCCTCCAAGCAGAATCGCGGATCAGGAACCGGGGAGCATCAGGCAGACAAGGAAAACAAAGATTCCCCGGAATCAGTCCTGGAAGAGGCACTTCAGGAATACCGGATAGAGATTGGCCGAGTGACATCAGCCCAGCAACAGGGGCCAGGAAAGGGTAACCGGCCAAAGAGGAGGGACTATCATGGTAACCTGTACGAATATTTTCGAAACGACGCGTTGGACGCCTGGCCTCATGAGGTACGCCAGGCCAATGGCCTAAAATCTGTCTTGAGGCGCAACCAGTTTGGGTTCAACCTGACTGGTCCTTTGAGAATCCCGCGAATTTATGATGGAGGTGGCAAGACGTTCTTCTCGTTGACTTATGAAGGCACTCGCGAGAAGAGATCCCGCTCAACCCTAGGCACGATTCCGACCGTACCGGAACGATATGGGGACTTTTCCGACTTGGTAGATGATGCGGGAGAGCCTGTCACGATTTACGACCCTTCGACAACTCGACCGAACCCCAAATTTGACCCGACACAGGATGTCTCACTCTCCAATCTGCAATACCTTCGGGACCCCTTTCCCGGTAATGTTATTCCCAGGGAACGCCTCGATCCTGTGGCATTGAATGCCATAGCTTATTACCCTTCCCCCAACACTAATGTCGGCCCGTTTCTGCGAAACAACTTCTTTTCCAACTCGGTGGAAACCAATACCCCAAACGGGGTTGTTTGGAGAATGGACCATAGTATCGGTACTCGCCACAAGCTTTCCTGGAATGGACGGTATTCCAGTGGTTTGGATGGGGCAGCACCCATTTTCGACAACCCCGCTAATCCGGGGCCTCCCCCACGCCGTGTCAGTTCACGAAGCAGCGAAATCAGTGAGACTTATAATCTCTCTCCCGCTGTGGTGAACCACTTCCATATCTCGGCCTGGTACAGTGCGCTAAAGAACCAGGCCGACAACGGAGAAACAGTCGATTACGCTGGCGGGATCGGACTGGCTGGTGTTCAGGCTGGGGCATTCCCGAGATTCGAGTTTTCGCCTTATCTCAGCATTGGAAGCCAGCCAGGCTCCTTGATCCGTTACCAGAACGCATCCTACTCAGCTTCGGACGGTGTGAACTTCCGTCGCAAGAAGCACAATTTTCACTTTGATTTCTCTGGCACTTGGTCACAAGTGGATACGCTCCGTCCCCGCAATCCGGCCGGCAGATTCCTGTTTGACGGGGAAATCACAAGTTTACCGGGGATCGTTAACACCGGCAATTCTTTTGCCCAGTTACTGCTCGGACTTTCAAACCGTGCGGATCAATCGATAACCCCTGATCCGTCCTATTTCCGAACCAACCAATTCCAGCTTTCCTTCGGCGACGAATACCAGATGACCCCCAATCTGAGTTGGAGCTTTGGTTTGGGAATGCGAATCGACAGCCCACGAGCAGAAAAGTACAACCATCAATCCAACCTGGATCTCGACTTAGTCAACCCGCAGAATCAGCGTCCTGGAGCTCTGATCTTTGCTGGACAAAATGGAGGGCCTTCGACCTTCAGCCCACGACAAGTGAACTGGGAACCCACCATTAGTTGGGCACTGAATCCCTGGGGAGACCGGAAGACAGTGCTGCGTGGTGGCTACTCTATTTTCTTCCAGGGGTTTCCTCTGTATCCGACTGATTTTGGGACTCTGGGGTTCAATGCGTATCCTCTTTATATATCGGCCAACGAACAGCTCGTGCCTGCAGTCTCGTTGAAAGATGGTTTCCCCCAGGATTTTGTGCGCCCGCCGGATTTGAGCCCCACAGCGGCTAATGGTACCCGTGCTAACTACATGGACCCTATCGGTACACTTCCTTACGAACAAATCTGGAGGCTGGAGATTGAGAGGGATCTTCCGGCAGAATTCGTTGTTCGTGTGGGATATTACGGGGAAAAAGGCACCCATCGATTTACAGGGAACGGCCTGGATTTGAACGCCTTGCCGCCAGATGTTCTCTCTTACCGCGACCGTCTAAACGATCTGGATTTCAACCTGTCCCTCCGGCCGTACCCCCAGTATCGTGAGATTGTGACCGGCTACGGATACCCGATTGGATCCAATACGGATCATCGCTGCAATGTCCGTGTCGAGAAGCGGTTTTCCCGTGGTCTGAGTCTCACAGCCCTCTATACTCTGTCCAAGTCCATCGACGACATCGTCGAAGATTGGATAAGACCACAAAATTCGACCAATTTAAGACCTGAGAAATCCATTACCCCCTACGATGTGACCCACCACTTGTCCTTGAACTATCTCTATGAGTTTCCATTGGGTCCCGGCAAAACCTTTCGGAACCAAGGAGGCTGGGTGGATAATGTTCTGGCCGGTTGGAGCTTGAGCGGAGTGGCCACATTCCGTTCAGGGACTCCGGTCATGTTAAGGCCTCTCTTTGACAACACGGGTGGGGTAGCGGAAGATCTGCGGGTCAACGTGGTACCGGGTATCGATCCTCATGTAGCAAACCCGACTCCTGACCAATGGTTCAATGCGTCTGCCTTTGATCAACCCCCTGATTTCACCCTGGGAAGCGGTCCTCGAACTCATCCAAGCCTGAGAAATCCCGGAGCCCAGAATATTGATATGTCGCTGACCAAACGCGTGCCGGTGTCAGAAGATTGGACGCTAGAGCTGATCGTCGAAGGGTTTAACGCTTTCAATCACGGCAACTGGAACAACCCTGACCCGCTCATCGGGTCTGCGGAAGATCCTAATCTGAATGCCGGGCGAATTGTTGGCTCGACCGGTGGTCGTGTGATCCAACTCGGTCTGCGCCTCAATTTCTAATCAGGACGGTCCCCCTGTGCCTGGAAAATTGAAATTCCTGACTTGGACCGAGCTAATCCTTCTGAGTCTCTTTTTCGCCTTGCCTGCACATGGCGATAAGCCTGATTCGAAACTCCAGTTCAGAGAGTTGCGTATCCCGATATGGGTTCGGAATGGTACCAACGAGTTTCAAGGAGGACTGGTGGCTCGGAACTTTCGAGTGACCAGCGACAACGAACCCTTGGTGGTCTCGGGTCTCCAAAGTCCCGAGTCGCCAGCCATGCTGTTCATCGCTTTGGACACTGTCGGAGACATGGCCAAAATTGACCAGGCCAGATCGGCTTTGAAACAGGAACTGACCAAGCTGGGACCCCAATATTGGGTCGGACTTCTGTCCGCTCAAGAGAAGCTTGAGGTCCTGCAGGAACCGACTCCTGACCGGGAACTCCTCGAACAAAAACTCGGCTCCTTCAGCCAGTTAGGCAAAGCTGGTCTCCTGGAATCTATTGAGAGTGTTGCGGAACTGAGTCACGGGATTCTACAGCGGAGCCAGGCTCGCGTAACTGTCATCTTTGTCACTGACAGTGATATCGGAAATTACCGGCAGGACTATTTAAACCCGCCTGTCAATTACAGTGACAGCCGTGACTTGAGCCGACGCTTTGCTGGCCGTGCCCTCCAAGAGAAGATTTCGCGCATGACGCTCGCAATGAGCCGGTATCAAGCCCCTATCTTCATCGTTCACATTGATCCCCTGCAGGATGCCTTAAACCACGCCTACCAGAATGGCTTGAAACAACTTGCTGAGGCATCAGGGGGACAATTATTCCTCTCAAAAACCGTCGTTGATATTCAGACCATGATTCAGGAAACGTTTCAATGGGCTGACCATTGTTATGTTCTTGACTGCCGGGTTCCTTCGGATATGAAGGGTACTTTGAAACTCCATATCAGCCTGGTGCAAAGTGAGGCAGGAGTCTTACCCGTCGGACGATTGACTTATGCCCGGCGGATCCTGCTCAAGAGGTGACCATGATTATTGGAAGCGGTGTTACACTGCTTAGTACTGAGAGGACTGTCGATAGATTCCATGACTCGTGAGAATTTGCGAGAAGAACTAGGCAAGATCCGTGAGGAATTTTGGGCCAACCCCAGGAGTACCCATACCAGTCGCTCACTCACCCACTTGATGGAACAGGTCATTGACCTGGCATATCGAAAGGCCCGTCACACGGGCTCCAGCAATGGCAGGGGTATGTCACTTCTGGCAACCGGGGGGTTGGGGCGGCGAGAACTTCATCCCTATTCGGATATCGACCTCATCCTGCTCTTCAATCGGCCTCTCGAATTTGAAGACGAGGAATTCCTGAAGCGCTTGTTGCACCCTCTCTGGGATCTCGGACTGAATGTCTCCCACCAAGTTCTTAACACCCGGGAGGTGTCGTTTAGTTCCAAGAACATCGAATCAGCAACAGCCCTGCTAGACGTCCGTCTCCTGGCCGGTGACGCCAAGCTATTTGCGCAATTCAAAGGTGACGACTTGAAGCGCCTCTTTTCCCGGCACCGCAAGGAATTCTTGCGCGTCTTGCTGGCTTTTAACTCGGACAGACACGCGCGTTTTAACGAAACCATTTATCAGCTAGAACCTGATGTCAAGGAGGCCCCCGGTGGCTTGCGAGACCTCCACGTGGCTCGCTGGATTGCCCGCATTCTTTACGGGATGGAATCGGAATCCGACTACCTTAGCCAACAACTCCTAACCCCGGGCGAGCATCGGCGGCTTCGGGAGGCCCGACAATTCTTATTGTCCTTACGGACTTACCTCCACTTCCTGAGTGGGCGGAACCGTAACTGCATGACCCATGAGGACCAGGAAGACATTGCACCACGTCTTGGCTATAAGGGCGAAGACCACAACGAAAAGGTGGCGTCGCTGATGAAAGATTACTTCTTACGAGCCAAGGTGATCCAAAGCTTTTATGAGTCTATGGCGCGCCGAGCCTTCCCCCCCTCCCGCAAGGTTTCCCAGGGGTTCAAGTCGACCGTATGGACAACCACCGTAGTGCGCCGGGGGGCATTGCAGTTCACCAGTGCAGCGGGTGTCCAGGAAAATCCGTTAAACATGGTGAAACTCTTTTACCGCTCGGCCAAGTATCAAATCCCTGTCAGCGAAGCTGCCCTGGATGTGGTCAGGCGAAATCTCTTTCTAATCACTGATGAGGTTCGAGCCTCCGGCGAACTCCGCGAGCTTTTCCTAAAGTTGCTCCGCCAACAGCACCGGGTGTACCGGGTCCTTTACCTGATGCATGATGTCGGCCTGCTGGGCAGGATTTTCCCCGAGTTCGACGCGATTCGCTGCCATGTAGAACCGGACTTTTTTCACAAGTACACAGTAGATGAGCACTCCTTGCTTACCATCAAGAATTTAGAAGACCTCTATCATTCTCGCAAACCACGTGAAAGGCGATTTGGAGAGGTTCTGAGAAGCCTCAACCGTCCCGAGTTGCTCATGTTCGCCATGCTCTTTCACGATGTGGGGAAAGGCGAGAGTGGGAGCCACATTCCGGGGAGCCTCGCTGCTGTGAATCGAATCGCCCAAAGAATCCAACTCCCAGAAGAAGACCTGGAGATTGTCCACTTCCTGATTCAGTATCACCTGGAAATGTCAAATACCTTCCAACGGCGAGACATAACGGATGAGGCTGTGGTCAAGCGGTTCACAGAGCTAATTGGGACACAAGAAAACCTCAGAATGCTATGTTTGGTGACCTACGCCGACATCAAAGGAGTGAGTGCGGAAGCTCTGACTCCTTGGAAAGAAGACTTGCTCTGGCAACTGTATGTCGAGACTGATGCCCAGCTGACACGTAATTTTGCTGATGACCGTTGGGTGACCCAGCACAACGGAGGAGTTGTTGACGAAGTCTCCCGCTTTGTAAGTGAAGGCTCCTTGCAGGCCGAGGTTCAGCAATTTCTGGACGGATTCCCGAGACGCTACTTGCGATTCACCCCGAAACAGAAGATCGCTGAACATTATCGGTTGTCTCGCAAGGTCCACACCTTGCAGGATCTGGGTTTTAAACTCACCAAGAAGAAATCCACTTATGAACTCAGCATTATGGCCGTGGACCGACCGTTTTTGTTTGCCAAACTGACCGGACTTCTTTCTTATTTCGGCATGAACATCGTCCGTGGTCAGGGCTTTGCCAATAACAAGGGAATGATTCTCGATATAATTGAATTTGAGGATAGCCTTCAAACGTTCAAATTGAATAGAAGCGAAATTGAGAATTTCCGGGTTACTCTGGAGAGGATCCTCCGGGACGAACTCAGCTTAACGGAGTTGCTCAAACGAAAGGAAACCAGTATCCTTTTTCAGCCCAAGCGTAAAGGACCGGTCGCAACGTTTATTAACTTCGATGACCAGGCATCTGAAAGATACACCATAATGGAGATCGTCTGTAAGGACCGGTTTGGGCTGCTGTATAACATTGCCCGTACTATTTCTCAGAATGGTTGCAGCATCGAGGTCGCATTGATCTCTACCGAGGGCTATAGAGCTATTGACGTGTTCTATCTGACCCAGGCAGGAAAGAAGCTTTCACCCGGTTCTCAGCAAACTCTGGCATGCATGATGAAAGAACGACTGGATCACCCGGTTGCGGCGTGAGCTGGCTGCACAGAGACTTGTTAATTTGAAGAAAGAGGTTTGCCATGAAACTGGTCAAATGCATCATCAGGCCCAACAAGCTGGAAGAGGTCCGGGAAGCCCTTGAAAAGCTCAATGTCGCAGGAATGACGGTTTCTGAAGTTCGGGGTCATGGGCGCCAGAAAGGCCACAAAGCTATTTATCGAGGCCGCGAATACAGCGTGACGCTGCTACCTAAGATGATGATTGAAATGGTGCTCCCCGATGACCTGGTAGATGAAGTGATCAAAATCCTTATGGACACAGCTCGAACGGGCGAAATTGGAGATGGTCGGATCTTTGTGCTGCCCGTGGAACAAGGTTACAATATCCGTACCGGCGAACGAGATGTGACCTGATTGGCAAGACCATCTGGCGGAAATTTAGAAATTCTTCTCGATGGAAAGGGTATGTCTGCTGAACTCCACGTGATTTTTGGAGCGGGCCAGGTCGGATCGCGGCTCGCCGGGCTTTTACTTAAGGCGAAAAAGCGTGTCCGAGTAGTCAAGCGATCAGCCGGCGAGTTGCCCCCCGGCGTGGAACTGTTGTTGGGAGATGCGGCGGATCCCGCATTCTGCATTCAGGCCGCAGCGGGAAGTTCCACGATTTATCACTGTATGAACCCCCCTTACTACGCCCGGGTCTGGGCCAGCCTCGTTCCCCGCTACATGGACAATCTGATCCTGGCAGCCGCGCGTGCAGGAGCTCGGTTGGTCGTGCTGGACAACGTTTACATGCTCGGTCGTCCCGTCGGCCGGGTGCTCGATGAAGAGACGCCGATCAACCCCTGTAGCCGGAAGGGCGAAATTCGGGCTCGGGCCGCCGAGCGAATGTTTGAAGCTCATCGCCGGGGTGATATGCTCGCCACCACTGGACGTGCGTCGGATTTCTATGGTCCGGGAGGTACCCTGACCCATCTCGGAGATCAGTTCTGGCGTCAGGCATTAAAGAGGAAGACGGCCCGTGTCCTTGTCAATCCGGACGCCGTGCACACTTATCACTACATTCCTGATGTCGCAGCTGGCCTGGCCGTGCTTGGAACTGCCCCCGATGATGTATACGGCAAGCCTTGGATGCTTCCGTGTGCTCCAGCGGGGACGCTACGCGATCTGGTTGGGGGTTTTTCTCAGGCACTGGGCAGGGAGATTCGTGTGGCGTCAGTGCCTCGCTGGATGGTCACTACCCTCGCTGTGGTCGTACCACTTCTCGGCGAAATCGGAGAGATGCAGTATCAATGGGACGAGCCGTTTGTAGTGAGTGACCGCCGGTTCCGCGAGCGTTTTGGACTTCAACCGGAAGCGCCTGACGTCGCTGCGGCTGCCACAATCGCATGGGCAAAGCAACACTATGCATGAGAAGGCCTATGCAAAAACCGGGATGAACAAGATTCATTCTCAGGACTTACTTGAGAGGCGGGCCACTATCTTTTGGTACTCAGCTCGGATCTGGCGGGTATGGGTCAGATAGATCCTCTCAAATTCCTCGACCTGTGTGGGCGAAGCGTCCATCGTGGGATTCAGCAACCGAAAAACCCTGGATATGGATTCCTGCGATCGGGGGAAATGGGGTCCCCCCGAGGGAGAAGCCATTCTCAAGCGGTTTTCCAGCAACCGCAGAAATCCGTACCCGTCGTATAGGATGCTGTATTGGGTCTTGGTAATTAGACGCCTGCCCAGGAGTCTCTGCAAGGCGGCAAGAGTATTGGGGACACGGAGCGCTTTGGAGGCAGCACCGTATTTCATCTGAAGGAGCTGAATGGCAAATTCCACGTCGACCAGTCCTCCTGCTCCCGCCTTCAAATGGAATCGCTGAGCCTCAGCCTCTTTACCGAGTTCCATCTCCATGCGGAGACGGATCCTTGCCAGTTCAGCCACTACAGCAGGGTTCCACTCAGGACGATATACAAACTCTTCAATCCGGCGCTTCAACTTACGGCGCACCTCGCGACCGCCCAGGAGAACACGGTGTCGAACCAGTGCCAGTCGCTCCCAGGGTTCTGCACGCTTCTCCAGGTATTCTTGATAGCGATGCATCGCCACCACCAATTCGCCCTTCTTTCCCTCGGGCCGTAGCCGGGTGTCAATCTTGTAAATACTGCCTTCTCCATGAGAAACAGAAAGAAGCTGGTCCAAGATTTCTACCAACCGAATGCAACGGCGTTGGGCTTCCACAGAGTCTTGAAGATTATCGACACTATAGAAATACACCAGATCCAAGTCAGAGTTATAGCTCAAATCCCGGCCGCCGAGTTTTCCCAAGGCTAGGATGGCAAAATGATCCCGTGCCCAAACTGCGAATCCCTGGCCGCACTCGCGTTCCAATTCGACACAACTCATATCGAAGGCTCCGAGAAGGCAAGCCTCAGCCAGCGTGGCCAGTTGTTTACCGACCTGCTGACGTGTGAGTTGTCCCAGGAGATCTTTCATTCCAATCTGAAAGAGTTCAGCCTGTTGAAAGTTCCGGAGGATTGACATGCCTTCCGCACGGTTCTCAGCTTTTGACCGCAGGTGCTCAAGTTCCGTCTGAAAGTCACGAAGAGACTTCAGTTTCCGTAACCGGCCCGGTCGCACCAGGTAATCCAGAAACTCTGGCCGCCGGCAGAGAAACTCGGCT
>Ga0335069_10016414_pt1 | contig 10326 bp, 9 predicted proteins | sample Lox_Sample_11_FD_206714 | JGI IMG/M metagenome (GOLD analysis project Ga0335069, IMG submission 206714) | Soil microbial communities from Loxahatchee National Wildlife Refuge, Florida, United States - Lox_Sample_1.1 | ecosystem: Environmental > Terrestrial > Soil > Wetlands | place: USA: Florida...
TTGATCGATAAAGGAGCTGCCGCTTTCTACAAACCCCCTGCTGCCAGAGCACATCCAACAAGCTGCGAAGGAGAATGGTTGTGGCACAGTGTGAAGTTTGCGGGAATGATTACGACAAGAGCTTTACTATCGAAGCGCAGGGAAAACAACATGTGTTCGACAGCTTCGAGTGCGCGATTCATGCCATCGCACCGGAGTGCGTCCATTGCCACTGCAAGGTCATAGGGCATGGCATCGAAGCGGCCGGAGAGATCTTCTGCTGTGCGAATTGTGCTCGCCATGCAGGAATTTCGCAGGTCGCGGACCGGGCAGCATAGCCGGTCCTCTCAGACGCTTCGAGCAGGGAGGTTGGTTTTGGCTACTACGAAACGGAAGAACGCCGCGCGAAGAAATATCAAGAAAGCCGCCGCAGCCGCAAAGAAGAAACGGACCATTGCGCATCTGCCAAAGTCCGTCCGTACTGCGCTTGGGAAAAAAGGTGCGGCGGCCGCCAAAAAACGGAGAAGATCCTCAGGCGCGAAACGATGATCCAGGTCAGGCATGGCTTGTGATATACGCATCGGAACCTCTGGATATCACTACAAGCACTGGCGAGGCCCTTTCTATCCCGATCGAACTGCCTCTGGCAAGATGCTGGCGTTTTACGTGGGTCATTTCGACACCGTCGAGTTGAATAACAGCTTCTACCAACTACCCTCCGAATCGGCGTTCGACGAGTGGCGGAGGTCGACTCCGCCCAATTTCCTGTTTGCCGTCAAGGCCAGCCGTTTCCTGACTCACAATAAGAAGCTGAACGATCCAGAAAGCGCTCTGCACAAGTTCTTGCCCCGAGTCGAGCGTCTCGGCCCCAAATTGGGACCGATCCTCTTCCAACTTCCGCCGAAATGGCGGGTCAATCCCGGACGTCTGGAGGCATTACTGACGGTCCTGCCTCGATCCTTTCGCTACGTCTTCGAACTGCGGGACCAAAGCTGGATCAACGCCGAAATCAACTCCCTGCTCGCGGAATTCGGAGCTGCATTCTGCATCTACGAGATTGCCGGCTATCACTCTCCAATGACGGTCACGACCGACTTCGCCTACATACGCCTTCACGGGCCCGGTCCTGGCAAATATCAGGGAAGCTACAGCGACGAACGCCTGAGGCAGTGGTGCCGTCAGATCAGGGAGTGGGCTAAGGATCTGAAGAGTATCTACATCTACTTCGACAACGATCAGGCTGGTTTTGCGGCGCAGAATGCGCTCACGCTGAAACGCATGGTGAACGAGACTTGAACCGAGCCGGCCGGCGACCCTCAGCTAGCGATCATTCGCGTTGAAATTAAATACGACGTCTTCTACGGTCTGGACTGTCCCAGGTGCATATTTCCACCGCATCACCGCTTGCGACGCATACTGCGAGAGCATGGGATTACCCCCCTTGATCTCCACCTTCGATACGCTTCCGCCGGGAGTGACAGTCGCCTGTAGCCTGACTTGGCCTTCAAAGTGCCCATTCTTCAGCACATCCGGATACTCGGGCTGCACCATCAGCAAAACTTTGCGGTGGACCTTGGCGGCAGGACTTGTTGAATTGGCTTGGGCCCGCGCAACCTCAAGCCCCAGGTTGAGCGGCAGCAGCATGCCTAGCAGCAAAATGCCAGCATGGCGGTTCAGCGTACGGCCAGTTTGGCCAGACCGGTGCTTCATGGATGGACTCGCTAACGGACGATTTGAAGCGGGAGGGGAACCCCACGAACTTGAGGTTAGGGACTGGTTATGAACTCAACAAGATTACCGAGGTACTTTCTTTGCGATTGCGCGAGGGGGATTTGCAGGTTGGCCCATGTCTCGCCAATTTTGCGAGACATGGGAACCCGCGTCGCCGAATGCAGCTTGCAGATTCTATCGACCGGAAAACCTACTCAGCCCGATCGATCTGTGCCTTCTGCAACTTGTCCGAATAATCCACATAAACCGACTTCCACTCGGTGTAGAAATCGATGGCCCCGATTCCACCCTCGCGGTGACCATTGCCGGTAGCCTTGGTGCCACCAAATGGGAGGTGTACTTCGGCTCCAATCGTCGGCGCATTTATGTAGGTGATTCCGGCATATAGGTCGCGGATCGCGGAAAATGCTTTATTCACGTCTTTTGTGTAGAGAGCAGACGACAATCCGTATTCGATCCCATTCGCGATTTCAATAGCGTTTTCGAGATCTTCGCAAGGGATGATCGACACCACCGGTCCGAAGATCTCCTCCTGCGCAATCCGCATTTTCGGATCGACATCGGTAAATACGGTCGGCTCCATGAACCAACCGTGCTGATATTCGCCCTTATCCAATCGGTTGCCGCCTGTGACCAGTTTCGCACCTTCGTTCTTACCGACTTCAACGTAGCCTAGATCTGTCTGCAACTGCTTCTCGTTCACTGCGGGCCCCATCTGTACGGTTTCATCCAGCCCATTGCCAACCTTCAACTTCTTCGCCCGCTCCACGTATCGTTCCACAAATTCCCGGTAAACACCTTTCTGCACAATGATCCGGCTGGTGGCCGTGCAGCGCTGTCCGGTGGTGCCAAACGCTCCCCACAGTCCGCCTTCAATGGCCAAATCGAGGTTCGCGTCGTCGAGCACAATCATTGGATTCTTGCCGCCCAGTTCCAGCGAGCAGTGCTTGAAGCTCTTCGCTGCGATGCCTCCAACAATCCGACCTACGGCCGAAGATCCCGTCAGCGAAATCGCTCGAACATCCGGATGTTCAGCTAGCGGCGTTCCCACGTCGGCGCCGAAGCCGGTCACAATGTTGATCACGCCCTTCGGAAGACCGGCATCATACAGCGCCCGCACGAGGTTGAACGTGGAAAGCGGAGTGTCCTGCGCCGGCTTGATAACACATGTATTGCCGCAGACCACGGCAGGCAGCAGTTTCCAGGATGAAATGGCCATGGGAAAGTTCCACGGGGTGATCATGCCGCAAATCCCGATCGGCTGTCGCACGGCCATGGCGAACTTGTTCGGCATCTCTGACGGCACCGTCGGACCAAACAGCCTGCGACCTTCGCCTGCGTTGTAATAGGCGGCATCGATCGCCTCTTGTACGTCGCCGCGGGTCTCTGCCAGCACCTTCCCCATCTCGCGGGTCATGTCGCGCGAGTAATCCTCCTTACGCTCAATCAGGATTTCGGCCGCCCGAAATACAATTTCCGCCCGGCGAGGCGCTGGTACGAGGCGCCATTTCGCGAATGCCCGCTTAGCCGCTTCCACTGCGGTATCCACATCGGTCTTGTTCGATTTCTGGAAGATTCCGACCAGATCCCGTGTATCCGCGGGGTTCCGGTTCTCAAACGTTTCTCCGGACGAGGACTCAACCCACTCGCCGTCAATGAAATTCTTGAAAACCCGCGTCTGTCCGTAGCTGAATGCCGCTGGAGGCTGTGCCAAAGTGTCCGTTGCCATTGTGTCTCCTTGAATGATTGCCCAAAGTACTGATGCTACAACTGGTAGGGAAGACGCGGCAAGCAGGGTAGGTTGGACTCAGCTTGAACCTTCACAGAAGAATTTGCTTGAACCAATACTATCGGCTGCTAAACAACGCTAGATGCTAGACATAGCCCTCGACCCGCGCTACCCTCTCGTGCATGAATCGTCGCGACTTCGTTGTGGGTTCTGCTGCCGCTGCCGCCGCCGCACTCTCGTTCCCTCGTCTCTCGCTTGCCGAACAGGCCGACCTTGGCCCGATATTCGCGGAAATCACGAAACGTCATGAAGAGTCCGTGAAGCGCCTGCAGGCCTGGATTCGCCAGCCCTCCATCGCCGCCGAGAATCGCGGGGTCAGCGAAGGCTGCGACCTCACCATGCAAATGCTCGGGGACGCCGGCTTTCAATCGGTCACCAAGATCCCGACTGACGGCCAGCCCGGTATCTTCGCCACTCTCGATGTGGGCGCGCCGCGTACTCTCGGCGTATACCTGATGTACGACGTTAAGCAGGTCACGCCTTCGGAGTGGTCCTCTCCGCCATGGGATGCCGCCATTGTCGACAAGCCGGGTCTTGGCAAGATACTGATCGGCCGCGGTGCCGTCAATCAAAAGGGGCCGCAGGCAACGTTTCTTGCCGCTCTGCATGCGATCCGCGGTGCAGGGCGGAAGCTGCCCGTTAACTTCGTGCTTGTGGCCGAGGGCGAAGAGGAGATTGGCTCGCCACACTTCCCGCAAATCGTGCGCAGGCCGGAGGTAATCGCGGCTCTTAAAAAGACGGATGGAATCTTCCTGCCTTCCGCTTCGCAGGATCTCGATGGCAGCATCACCGTCGAACTCGGCGCGAAAGGAGTCGTCGAACTCGAACTCGTCTCGAGCGGCGAGCGCTGGGGACGTGGTCCCTCTCACGACGTCCACTCGAGCGAGAAGGCCCGCATTGATAGCCCTGCGTGGCGTCTTATCCATGCTCTAAACACGCTGGTGTCCGCCGACGGAAACACTCCAGCCATTCCAGGTTTTGCCGACAAAGCCCGCCCGCTCAGTCCCGCCGAGAAGGACATGATCGCGACGGCTGCCAAGCGCATGGACGAAAAAGTTGCGATGCAGTCCTACGGTGTCAGGCACTGGATCAACGATGTGAGCTGGGAAGAGTCGCTGGAATTGCTGATCTCGCGTCCCACCGTGAACATCGAAGGCCTGGTCGGCGGCTACACCGGCCCGGGTGGAAAAACAATCCTGCCGCACCGTGCCGTTGCCAAGCTTGACCTTCGCCTCGTTCCGGACATGACTGCAGCCGATGCTCTCGCTTCGCTGAAGGCTCATCTCGCCAAGCAAGGATTCCCGGAAATCGAAGTCAACATGACAGGCGGCTACGATCCCAACAGCACAGCCGCGGATGCCAAGATCATCCAGACTCAGCTGAAGGTTTATCGTGCCAAGGGAATCGATCCGATCGTGTTGCCACGGAGCGCCGGATCCTGGCCTGGATACGTTTTCACTGGCGATCCCTTGCGTCTCCCCGCTGGAGGTTTCGGCCTGGGCTACGGCGAAGGCGCCCATGCACCCGACGAGTTCTATCTTATCGAGTCGAGCAATCCCAAAGTGCAGGGCATGGACGGTGCGACGCGGTCGTATGTCGAGTTCCTGTACGAAATGGCCTGATTCAGGAACAAGTGCGCGCTCTTAGCGTCGATAGATCCAAAACAAGAGAGCCGCATTCTGCTTGCGGCTCTTGATTTTGGTTGCTCAGGGGCTAGCGCTGGGCGGTCATTGCATCGTTGCGCAGCAGATTGACTTCCACTCGCCCTCCACTTGTCCTCTTGGCCGCCGTGCCTTCGGGCGCGGGCGCATTGCCCATGCTGAGCATATAAATGCGGTAGACCGGAATGCTGTGGCTCAGCACGAGATAGCGCACAACCGAGTCCGCCATCTTCTGCGAGTTAGCGATTGCTGCCTGTCCGCTTCCCGACGCGTATCCGCGCACTTCGATAATGTAGCTGTGTTGTCCCTTCAGCGGTTCGGCCATGGCATCCAAAGCATCCTTCGCTTGCTTGCTCAGCACGCTCTGTCCTGGTCGGAAAAGGATCTCCGTTTGTGAGGTTCCCTTGTATTGATCGAGGCTGCCGACCATCCGCTCGGCATTCGAGACCTTTGAGGCCGAGTCGGTGGCGGCTGTCTGCGCCTGTTGGGCTTTAGAACTCGCATCACTGGCATGCTGGTCCGCCAGGGTCGTTTTCTCGGACGCCAGCTGCAGCCCATGCTGCGCACGGCTGTCAACGTCGCGGATGGCTTCGCGGTTCGAAGTCGTGATCTCATCCAACTCGTTAAGGCGATCCTTGATCGGTCGGGTCATCCGTTGGACGTACTTCTTGTTGGCAAACGGATGGGTCACCAGATTCACCAGGTTCGGATCATCCCCGTCCCAAAAGTCCTTACTCGTTTGCGGTGGTAGCGGTTCGCGCGCGCTGCCGTCATTCTGGGAAGTAGATGTGGTCTGCCCCGCAGGTGCAACCGATCCGGCCTGCTGAGCGGAGACGCCGCTCGCTGCGCCAATCGCACACACCAGCGCGAGAATACTGCGTTTGTTCATGACACCCCTCTCCTCCCGGCCGATCTAGCCACCAGCCGGATTTCTATGACAGATGATTGTGCCCCTCCGGGGTGAAACCTGCAAGAGCTGTGCCCGAGACTTGGCGGATTTCGTCCTGAAATGCCGAGAAGCCGCGAGGGCGATCCTGCGGAAGGATGACAGATCGTTGCAGCGGCTAAGGAAGACAACTCCTGTTCAAGTCCACAACCATCCTTTGACAACCATCTAACGTCTGGGTGACACCGTCAATCGGGCCCGCGACCTATCCTGCATTCACGTTGCCTTACGAGTCCCTGCCTCGGCCCGCAACCTCATTCAAAAAATCTGGAGCATACGCATATGAAGCAGCAAGAACTTCCTTCTCAAGGACTAACAAACGATTCGACCCCGGCCAAAGCCATCCAGCGTCGCTCTTTTCTAAAAGGCATGAGTGTCGCCGGGGCTGCACTTTCCGCCGCTCCTTTGTTGCGCGTCGCAGCGCAGGCCAAAGGACGTGACAATAGCGGTTCTCTGAGTAAAGGTGACGCTGCCATCCTTCGTTTTGTGGCCGCGGCCGAGATCATCGAGAGCGATATCTGGTTGCAGTACAACGAATTTGCTGGTGTCCAGGACGGAGAAGTATCGCGCCTTGCCAGCAAGTTAATTCCGGGCTACCCGGCATTGGCTACTGGTGGCAATGACGCCTACACCGAAGCCGTCGAGCAGCTCGACGAAGACATGAATCAATACATCTCTGACAACACGGAAGACGAACTCAGTCACGAGGTTTTCCTTAATGCATACCTCGCCTCAAAAGGCGCAGACACCATCAGTCTTGACACATTTCGTACCCTGCCGTCGAGTCAGGCGACCGGATCGAACAAGTCTTTTGGACGCATCACCAATCTCACTCAATTGACCGTGCGCACCGACTTCTGGACTCGTTACCGCAGCCGCGGAGGAAATCCCGATCTTGGCGACAAATTTCGCAACGCCGTACCGGCGCTCGCCGTGGGCCAGCACACTGCCATTCCGCGCACAGATTCTGACCTGAGTGATTCGAACTTTTTGCAGGCCATCGCCAACACTGCCGGATTCCACTTTGCCTGGATTGAGCAGGGCGGCACAAGTCTTTACCCGATGCTTGCCCAGCGCGCTTCCAACGTGGAAGTGCTCCGGATCCTCCTCAGCATCGGCGGCACCGAAATCTGCCATTTCCAGACCTGGCACGATAAGGCCGGCAACGCGCCCGCGCTCCCCAATGTGATAGACCCGGTCACGGGAGTGGCAGTTTCTTTCCCCGACCTCAACTCTGCCCCATTCGGAGGCGAAGACTTCCAGACGAATTTGATCATGCCCGAGCCGACGGTGTTCCTAAGCCGCCAGTTCCCGCCGGTCTCGATTATCCGTCCCACCGAAACCAAGGGCGCAGCCATGGGAGCAGTCAAAGCCCTGACGAATGACGGTTTGTTCATCGGCCAGTCCACGCATTTCATGCAGTTGCTGCACGACCTGGCCAGTGATGCCGACGCCGCCCAGCGCGAGGGCAACTGATCAACGAGTTTTCGCCGCTGGGAGGGTGTCCGGCGAAAAGGGTGAACGCGGGCGCAATCGCACCCGCGTTCTTTCTCTATCGACATCCGTTCAATTTCACCAACCAAGGAGTGCAAGATGTTTGAAGGTCTTTTTCAACCCATGCATCTGTTGATTATCGCCGGCATAGCCCTGCTGGTCTTCGGTCCCAAGAAGCTCCCCGAGTTGGGCAAAGGCCTGGGAGAAAGCATCCGCGGCTTCAAAGCTGCAGTGTCGACAAAAGAAGACGATCAAAACCAGAAATAGAAAAACCAAAAACTGACCGACCGACCGCCGGCTCCGGCCGCTGCTTTCTTTGTTACACTCAGCATTCGATGCTGACATACCTCGAATGCACGCGTTGTGGTGAGCACTACCCCGCCGACCGCCCGCAATCAGTCTGTCCGAAAGATGGCGGCGTGCTTTACGCCCGTTACGATCTCGCGACGATAAAGCGCTCCTTCTCCTCCGCCCGTCTTGCCGGACGAGCTCCCACGATGTGGCGTTACGACGCTGTTCTTCCGGCCGCCGATCCCGTCTCGCTCGGTGAAGGCTTCACTCCCATATTGTCCAGCCGCGAATATCCCAACGTATTCATCAAAGATGAGGGCCTGAATCCCACTGGATCTTTCAAGGCTCGTGGACTCTCCGCTGCCGTCACCATGGCACGCCATTTCGGACTCAAGAAACTCGCCATTCCCTCTGCCGGCAATGCCGCTGGGGCGCTCGCCGCGTATTCGGCTGCCGCTGGACTCGAAGCTCACATTTTCATGCCGAAAGACGTTCCCGCCGCGAACAGAATCGAATGCGACTATTACGGAGCGCATGTGACGCTCGTCGACGGCCTCATCAGTGACTGCGCCAAGAAAGTTGCCGCCATGAAGGAGTCGGATACGTGGAACCGAGATGGCTGGTTCGATGTCTCGACTACGAAGGAGCCCTATCGCGTGGAAGGTAAGAAAACCATGGGATACGAAGTCGCGGAGCAGCTCGGCTGGCGCCTGCCACAAGGCATCATTTATCCCACCGGAGGTGGCGTCGGACTACTCGGCATGTGGAAGGCTTTCGATGAAATGGAAGCTCTCGGCTGGATCGGGCCAGAACGTCCGAAAATGATTGTGGTTCAATCCGACGGCTGTGCGCCCGTTGTTAAGGCGTGGGAAGCAGGGAAGTCGTCGGTCGAAATGTGGGCCAATGCGTCAACCATAGCCTCGGGCCTTCGCGTACCCAAGCCATACGGAGACTACCTGATCCTCGACATACTCAAGAAGAGCAATGGCACAGCCGTCATCGCCACCGATAAAGAAATACTCGAAGCGACTCGCCACTGGTCGAAAGTCGAAGGCATCTTTGCTGCCCCCGAAGGCGCAGCCTGTCTGGTCGCGTACCGCAAACTCCGCGCCAGCGGTTTCTTCAAGCCGGAAGATACGGTGGTCCTGTTCAACACAGGAAGCGGATTGAAGTATCTGGACGTACTTGACGCCGCTTCGGCAGCGAACTCGATGTCGGCAATACCGGGAGTCGCAAAACCGGCAGCCCGCCACATCGGCGGCATCATTGGCCCATACTGAACCACGTCGGCGGTGCATCCTCCGCGCCGAAGCGAAGTATTTCGCCGGTGTGCTGTTCGTCTTATGGGGCCTTTTGCTTTGAAGTTGTTGAGCGGGAGCACTCGGACCTCTCTCTCCCACGTGTGATTAAATAAACTCTCGTATGACCGACCGCCTGTACTATCGCGACTCCTTCCTGTACGACTTTGAGGCAGCAATCCAGGAGATCCCCGCAGGCGAGCGACCGGCGATCATTCTCGACCGCACTGCGTTCTACCCCACCAGCGGAGGCCAGATTCACGACACCGGCGTAATCTCGACCGCGAACCAGCGCCTGAGAGTCACCGAAGTGGCCGATACCGAAGGCGGACGCATTGTCCATTACCTGGAAGCCCCTCTTCATGACCTGAAGCCTGGAACTCAAGTTCATGGGCAAGTCGATCCTGCCCGCCGCCGCGACCACATGCAGCAGCATTCCGGACAGCATGTTCTCTCCGCTGCGTTCGTCCGCCTGCACAATATGGCAACGGTCTCCTTCCACATGGCAGATGATTACTGCTCCATCGATCTGGATACAGCGACGCTATCCCGAGAGCAAGTAGAATCGGCCGAGCGTCTGGCGAACGAGATCATTCTTGAGAACCGCTCTGTCGAAGTCCGCTTCGTAACTCGTGACGAAGCGACCAGCTTAGGTCTCCGTAAGCTTCCGCCGGCCGAACGGGATCACCTCCGGATTATTGACGTTCACGACTTCGACCTCAGCGCCTGTGGCGGCACCCATGTGCGCCAAACGGGACAGATCGGCTGCATACTCGTTCGCAGAACGGAGAGAGTTCGCCAAGGATGGCGCGTCGAATTCGTTGCCGGGCAGCGCGCGGTTGCGACCGCCCGTCGGGATTTCACAACGCTGACCGAAGCTGCCAGCCTGTTTTCCGCCCATCTCTACGACGTGCCGCAACAGGTACGCAAATCGCTCGACGAAATCCGCAGCCTTCGCAAGCAAGGCGAAGAATCCCAGGAAGAACTCGCGACGGCGCAAGCCTCAGCCATCCTGGCTGAAACTCCTGAGACCAACGGACGGAAGCTCATTGTCCACGCATATACAGATCGCGATCTGAACTCCATCAAGCTCATGGCACAGAAACTCACTCGCCTCGCGCCGAATGTCGTAGCGTT
>Ga0335069_10016415_pt1 | contig 10326 bp, 10 predicted proteins | sample Lox_Sample_11_FD_206714 | JGI IMG/M metagenome (GOLD analysis project Ga0335069, IMG submission 206714) | Soil microbial communities from Loxahatchee National Wildlife Refuge, Florida, United States - Lox_Sample_1.1 | ecosystem: Environmental > Terrestrial > Soil > Wetlands | place: USA...
CCGTGCTTTTTGAGAAGGCAAACGGTTGCGGCCGAACGTTGCAGGCAGAGGACCTTGTGAAAGTAAAAGACGGCTGCGAGGTCGACGGCCCGGCAGATTTCTGTTGTTTCATAGGCGGTCTTCCGCGGGTTTCCAATCGGCGTTTCCCGGACGCGATCGTGGATAGCGGCAAAGTCCCGTCGACGCAGCGGATATTCAAGGATCAGCAGTTCCCGAAAGGCTTCGAATGTGATGGACATTGGCTCCCCTTTCGATCCAAAGGCTAGACGGCGCGGGTCATGTGTTCGGCTTCGCAGTGTATTTGCCGGACGAGACTCCGGAGAAGTCCCGCGGACTCGGGATGCGCGTGCCGGTGGGCAGCTTTCCAGGGCAATGTGTTTACCGCATAAGCGAAGGGCGCAAGGAGAGGAATGATCTCCATTCCCAACGCAATGGTTGAATCGGAAAGCAGGTGGCGCCAGACGTTCAGATAGGACTCAAGGAAGGTAGCTGCGGTGTCCGGCTCATCGCCGAACGTGCGCAGAAAATGCTGGCGAAGGTACTCAAAGCTAAGAAAGGGATTGCCAACGGCGGCTTCCGCCCAATCCAGGAACTTGCACTCGTTCGAACGCACGACGACGTTTGCAGGGTTCAGGTCGAAGTGATTCAAGGTGTCGGGAATCCCCGCGCGTTCCAGTTGCGCCAGGGCTTCCGTAATTCGCACTCCGAGCGACCGAATTTCGGATGGGCCCAGCTTTCGAGGAGTGGTTTTTGTCTGCTGTTCCATGAGTCTTTCGATTTCCGTGAAGAATGGCGCGACCTGGGAAACAAGCGCTGCGGTGCGCGAGTCATGCGCGCCAGAGGCGAGAATCGAGGATGCATGACTGATCGAAGCGACCTGCAGTTCTGCGAAAGAGGTAGCCGCGCAGCACCATGCGTCAAGGTCGCAGCTGGAATCGAGGCTCGTGCCCGTGACTTCGTTCATCAGCCATGCGTTCCACTCGTGGCGCACGGAAATGATCGCGGGTAAATGCCTAGGGAACAGGGCTGACAGGCGCTCCGTGATCGGAAGCTCCTTTTGATTTGGACTCCCTGCCGCTTTGAACCACACGGCCCCGTCCCGCGTCTGAAACCGGAGGAGAGCGAACGATTCCGATGCGTGCCATTGACGAAACGCGCCATTCCAATTCCGTCCGAGCGGTGCCAGCTGTGCCTCGACCCAAGCGGAGATTTCTCGAAAAGCGCCGAACTCAGAAAACGGCCCCTCAGCGTTCCTCCGTGGGCCGCCGGCGTCAAGATTCATGGCGCGTCGGATGGCAAGATAGTCGCGCACATCCGAGAACCCATCCGCTTTAAGCGAAGCGACGCTCATTATTTGCGGCGCGATTCGAGAGAGTTCCTCCGGCCTGCGAGCTTGCATGACGTGGTAACGGGCATCACCGGAAGTCTGATCGGGATGGGAAATGATGAAGGGAGCGACGCAGACCGTTTCAAGTTTCCAGATGCGCGCCGCCTCCGCGTTCAGGCTGGCAGCGATTCTTTCGTATCGCGGAATGTGCAGCGCCGGAAGGCAAAGTCCGAGTGGGCGTTTCAGTACGAGCAGTTCCGATCCGCCCCCTGCAAACAGGAGAATGCGCCACGTCTCCATTCCTTGCTGTCCGGTGGCTGGCACTGGCGATCTCCTTTTTCAGCTTATGAGCTCTTGGGAGTGTCCAGGACGCCGTGAAACCGCAGGCGTTCCAGGAATTCGGCGATATCGGCTTCCACGATTTCACGAGCGACGCCAAATGTTTCGCTGAGCTGTGCGGCCATTTCACCGGGGGAAATGCCTTCATTGAGCAGATCGAGGATTTTTGACCCCATGGAGTTGACGCGAAGCATCGTTCCGCGCCGCAAATGCAACACGATCGTTCCGTCGCAGTTCGATACCGTCCGAACGTCTTTCGCGAGGCGCGCCATGGATTCCGTTCCTTCCGAGCGTCGTGCTCATGCGAGCCTGCCATTCTCATGCCGTTGACGCCATTGACATCACCGGTTGTTCGCGAATGTCCACTGCGGGACCGATGAATTGCGAAAAACCAAGGATTGAATCGGACCCTAGTGGGAGCTTCGCTGGCTTCTACGTTCGCTTTTGGTGAATTCCCTCTCCCGGTCCGGACGTCAATCCAGCCGGCGCACGATTCCGATCACTTTCCCGACAACTTCGGCATCCACGCGATTGCGTAGCCGGAGGATTTCGGGTGTCCCCTCAAAGCAGGAACGGAGGATCAGGGTGTTCTTCTCGAGCGTGCAGAAACCGCAGAAATAGCCGCCGCCACGCCGGTGAACGACATAGACAGGTTGGGCCCAGTTCGGGCAGGAAAGCTCGGGACGAGGACTCTTCCGTTTGCGGTCCAAGATGAGGAAAAGCGCCCTGGCAAGACAGGGATGGACGGAGCCAGGGGCTCCGCCTGCCCAAAAGACGTCACGTACGGAAATGTGCCGAAGTCCAAACAGAGAACCGAGCGACTGTCGCAGGAAAAAAGGAATCTCTCCGAACCGGCGTTGCAATTCGCGAAACAACGTCGATGCTGGTGCGTGATCGTTCGTGAGATCGGCGGCGATGTACCGGAACCGAGGTGACATGGCGGATGTGCTTGCCCTGTGCGACTTAATTCCGGCCGCATCGAGAAGGTCAGAAACCCGTGCGCCATACACGGAACAGATGGAGATCAATTTATGAATGTGTCGCGGCGGAAGCTTTCGCGTCTCGTAGTCGGAAAGCGAGGCGGGAGCGCAATAATAGCGCAGGTCGCCAAGCTCCTTCGCGATGATGCGCGTGTGCTCGGAAGCCTGCCGGAAGGAAAGCCCGGATCGTAAGCGCACGCGCCGAATATGTTTCCCTACGTGCGCCGGGTCAAAGATCGGCGCAAGCGGAACGGGCGTCCAGAAGTGTCCAAAATTCTTAGGAACAACCGGCCTTGGGAATCCCTCGAGCCGGCGAATCTCCAGGTCCGCAGTGCCGAGGACGATGGCGTCTAGGCCTTCCTGCAATTCGACCGGCGCGTACGGAAGCTGTCTTGAACACAGGACGAATTTCCCGGGGCCGGAGCGACGGAGCGGTGCACAGATCAAGCCGCGGTTCTGGTCGACTAGGAAACATCGCTTCAGCAACTTCTTGCCGGACTGCGGAACCTTGGACGACGAACGGCCGGTCCGGATGCGGACGATGCTTCCCGGAAGCAGGCCGGGAAAAGCGAAGGCGTCCTGCGACCCGATTTTTGCGTAGCGGTACGCACTAGGTGAAGGATAGGCCGTTTTGCAAGACGCCGCGGTGCCGAGCCGGAGCCAGTCGCCGAGGGGCAGGATGGGAGCCGAAAAATCCGGTTCCCGGTGTTCACGGAACCACGGAACCAAACTCTCGGATAGCCCCGCCTGCGTGTCCAGTTCCACAGTTCGAAACACCGGAAGCGCAGTCTGAAAGCGTGGCACGTCCTCGAAGGCGAGTCCAAAAACCGCCAGCCAATCAGCGAAACGGTAGCCGGTAAGAACGCTCAGCGCTTCGATTTGGTACAGGCTCGGACTGAACCGTCGCGTCCGGAGCAAGCTATAGAGATTGTAAGGAATGTGCTGAAGGCGGTTACCGGGGGTGAGGGAGCGAGAGGCGCGCGCGACACCGGCCAACGATAGTCCGCGAGCCGCGAAGATCGAACGAACACGGTTTACAAGAACGGTAGAAGCACGACGGGAACAGAAAGGCATGGTCCCGGAAGTCCACAGCGGGTCGGGAGGATTGTGTAAGAAAAGTCTTTGATGGCCGTATTTGCGGACAACTTACTTTGTCCGGAATACCAGACAAATGGGCGATTCATGGCGGCAGCCGGGCCATTGTGATAACTTGTCGGCACGTCCCGAGATGTGTAGTAACGAGATAGGAAAGCCAAGCCGGTCCCCATGGAACCAGACGCGCAATCCGAGCGTGCGGGTGCTCGTTTGAAACGCATACGGGAGAGCCTCGGTCTGACCCTGCGCGAAGTGGAAAAACGGAGCCGCCGCCTTGCCGTCAAGAAGCAGAATCCCGACTACTTCATCTCACGGGGATGGCTGAACAACATTGAGAATGGAACCAACAGGCCGAGCCTGTGCAAACTGTACTCTCTCGGGGCCATTTACAACGTCCATTGGTCCAACATGTTCTCGTTTTTCGGGTGTAACCTCAGCGACTTTGGCAAGGACCAGGCCATGTTTGCGCCTTCCAAAACACAACTTGCTGTCCGGCCGGCGGACGCGGACGATACCATTGTGGTTCCCATGAAGTCGGGGAAGCAGTTCAAGCTCGACCGAACGAACCTCCTCGCGAAACTCGGCAAGATATGGGGTGAGATTCCGATCCGGATGATTCAGCATCTGGATCTCCGCAACGGCGTCTATGGATTCGTTGGGATGAAGGACCGTACCATGTATCCGATCATCCGGCCCGGATCCATTGTGCAGATCGATCAGAACCAGCGGAGAGTCGTGCAAACGCCGTGGGAGGATGAGCACGACAGGCCCATCTACTTTGTGGAACTTCGGGGCGAATACATCTGCAGCTGGTGCGAGGTGCGCGACGGATATTTGTCGGTCGTACCGCACCCGAAGTCGAAATGCCAGGTGCGGCGCTTCGCCTATCCGCGGGAGGCAGACATTGTGGGCCGCGTGATCGGTGTTACGATGCGGCTGGTCGAAGTCGAATAGCTCGAAACAGGAAAGGAGAGCAGGCCATGGTGATTGGGCATCGTCTGCACCAGCTGCGCGAGAGCAAGAACCCTTTCCAAGGGGAGCCTGGTTTTAAGAGATAATTGCGTTTCACACCATAAAGAGTGCTTTTGTAAAATAAGATGGTATACATAATTGCGAAAACAACCATATATGGTGTATTCTGCAAATGACTCTAGAGGAAAGAATTGCCCGATATTTGGAGCGGAACCTCCGGCAGGACCAGGCGGAAATCCTCGTTCTGATGGAGGAAGCGGCCATTGCACTGTTTTCGGCTCTGCCGGATCACTTCGTGTTGTTCGGCGGAGCGACGCTGGTCCTGTTTCACAATAGTCCCAGGATTTCAAAGGACCTGGACCTTCTGGCTCGCGTTGAGCGCCTGCCCACAGCACAGGAGCTGACAAAAGCATTGGAGGAGCGAGTGCAGGAAGTGGCCGGCATCCTGGGCGTGGGACCGGTCAGTTTCGAACCGGAAAGGGCAGGAGAACATTTCCTCCGGTTGTGGATCGTGGGCTCCGGGAGGCAAAGGCTGTTTACGGTAGACCTCACGCGCATGGGAGGATCTGTGCTGTCCCGGGAGATCGTGGAGGAGGAGATCGCAGAGGAACGAAGAAATTTTGTCATTCCCGCTGCCTCGCGGAATTATTTGCTGCTGCAGAAGGCGGAATCGTTCGTATCGCGCAGAATTATGAAGGCGAGGGACGCATTTGATATTCGCCTACTCCTGCTGCGAGGCGCAAAACTCGACTCGGTGTTAAGGGATCATTTACAGGATGCCCTGATGTGGCGGGAGGTGGACAGTGAGCAGATCCAGGGGCGCATCGACAAAGTGGATCGAAAACTGTGTCGGGCGGAACTGAAACCGGTGTTGCCGGAAGAGGTCTATGCCGAATTGGAGCAAGACGACTTCGAAATTCTGCGGGCGGCTGTGAGAAGCGTGTTCGCGGAATGGCTGTGAGGAGAAACTATAGCTTTGGATTGGGCAAAAACACTGCGGAAAGAGGCAGCGCGGTCCCCGATCCTGCGGGCCGATGATCTCGCGAGGCGCTACGGTATCGCTGGAGCGGCGGTTGGAAACGCCTTGCGAAGGCAGGAGCGCCGGGGCCTTGTGGAGCATGTATCGCGCGGTCTCTACGTGAACAAACTGGCGCATGATTTTTCTTCCCGCCAACTCGTGGGAATCTTGCGGCCGGACGCCTATATTTCGCTCGAATCCGCGCTTGCCGAATGGGGTATCTCGACGCAAAGCCCTTCCGCCCTGACCTGTGTGACGACGGGGTTTCCACGGAAATTTCGAAGGTCATCCGTGCATATCATCTACCGGCACATCGGCAAGAAACTATACTGGGGATTCGAAGAGAAGCGTACTCGTCACGGGTCGTACCGGATTGCAGAGCCAGAGAAGGCCCTGCTGGACTGGATTTATCTGCAACGTCAGGAAGGATTGTCGGTAGCGTTCGACGAATTGAGCCTGAAAACAATGGATAGGAAGAAATTGCGCCGGTACAGCTTGAAATATCCGAAGTCCGTCCAGCGGATGCTACAAGAAGTTCTGGCGTAAGCCGCACCGCATATCCCTTGTTGGGTATGCAGGGTGAGTCTAAAAACAGAAACGGGCCGTCCTGCGAAGAACGGCCCATTTCCTTTTGGGTACTTTTATTTTGCCTCTGATTTGGGCTTCGGAGCTTTGGACTTCTTGCGCCCCTTATCCTTTTCTTCTTTTGCGACCGTGCTTCGGAGGACCTTCAGGTTTACCTTCGTGACCGCCGCCGCTTCAACGAGCAGGTCGTCGTCCTTGGCCGGAATGCGTGTTTCCCACCGAAGCAAGAAGGATCGCTTCAAAAAGCAGAACGGCGAGTGCTCCCCCATTCAGCTTCTTGTAGAGCGAGCGGGTTTTCTCCACCACCTGCCAGTCGTGGGCGTCTTTGCCTGTGGCGAGACCGCGACGCTTCGCCAGACGGCAAACGAGATCGTGCGACAACGATTCGAGAACGAACCGAGTCACAAGACGCAGCTCTTCGCATCCGAGCTGCGGCTTCACTCGCTTCAAAACCTCGGCGAGGAGCCGGTGCCGGAAAGTCAGTAATTGTTTGGTCTTGCGATTCTCCGCCGTCCGCTCCGTCTTCCAGCGGAGCCGCTGTTTCTCTAAGTTGGCTCCCCGGGCTAGATTCGAACTAGCAACCCTTCGGTTCTTAGCGGAATGATTGTCCGCTCAGAGGTCGCTGCAACGGTGTTTGAAACCGTGGTTCGCTCACTGGCCTCAAGCGGTCTTGAGGCCCCAGGTACGGAAAGCCAAGGCTCGTTACACGGGAGCGCCTAGCCAGTCCTCGCGGAGCGCAGCATCGCAGATAGTATCTCTTGGTTGAATTGAAGGTTGTATCGTGAGCGAACAATGCTGCGCACGCCTATGACGCGCTTGATGCCGTTCGTACGTAGTAGTTCTAGAAAGGCCTTCCACGTACGCGTGGAATGTCTAATGGTGAAAACGGTGAGCATTCTTGATTACGATCCCGGAGGTTTTCGGAACGAGGCAAAAAGCTTTGTCTCGACGATGCTTACGGGAACCAGCAGGCAACCAACAAGAATTAACTCGCGAGGTTCAGCATGCCGGATTGTCTCCGCCGCAAGGATGATCGTCGCCAGAAGCAACAACACAAGAGAGATTCCCCGATGGAATCGGCGCAGCTCCGATTCTATCCACGAGTCCAAATGGCTCTTTAAAAGTCGCCCGTCATTTGAATCGGTGCAGTTATTCTTGAGAGAGCAGGCGTTGCATTCGCTCGCGGACGCACGATAATGAACAATGCGGCGCTGGTAATCCGTTTCGCTGCGCAGCAATTGGCGCCCCGCGGGACATTCCCATAAGTCCATTTTCTGGAGATACACAAACCCAGAGTTTCGGTAGCGCTCCGACTGCTGATGAGAATGGCGCGCAAGCAGTTCGAGGACGAACGCTACCGCCGATAAAAAGATCGCATAGCCGGCGCTAAGAACCACTTCGACATGCACGCCGGAGATCATGCATGGGATCTCTTCGTTTCAATAATTTCGGTGAACAACACTTCCTGCGGTACTTCCAGGGTAGTCCGAGGCTTCGTGCGAAGTACGCCGAGCCAGGAAAGGTAGAGAACAGGCAAGGTGCCGCCAAGAATGAAAAGAGTATCTCCAGGGAGGCGCAGCCACTCCAGCAAAGCATTTGTGTGATTCGAGAGGAACTTAAGGGAGCGCGCGTCGAAATATCCGACACTCACGGAGTGATAAAGTTGCAGGACGCCCAGAGGGAAGAGTGTAGCAAATACCATCCAGGCAAGCCCGATGTTCAGGGACCAGAAGCTGATCTTGGCTGCGCGGTCGCTCCAGCGGTTTTCCGGAATCATGTATCGCAAGCAAAAAAGAGCCAGCCCCACAGCTAGCATCCCATAGACACCCATCATCGCCGCATGCCCGTGGTTAGGCGTCAGGGCAGTGCCAATCTCGTAGTAGGACACGATAGGAAGGTTAATCAAAAAACCGAAAATTCCTGCGCCAAGAAAATTCCAGAAGCCTACGGACGCAAGAAACATCACTGCCCAGAAGTGAGGAAACGGCGTGCCTGAATTCGAACCCTGCTGCGCGCCGAGTTGGAGAAAACTCCACGCTTCCAGCGTGAGGAATGTTAAGGGAATGACCTCTGCCGCCGAAAAGAAAGCCCCTAGCGCCATATGAATCGAGGGTTCGCCCGAAAAATAGACGTGATGCATCGTTCCTACGACGCCACCGGCGGAATACAGGAGGATGTCCAAATAAATCACCTTCAGGGCCACCCGTTCATGCACGACACCGAGAAGTACAAAGATATAGGCAACCATGATGGTGGTAAATAGTTCGAGAAAGTCCTCCACCCAGAGATGGACTACCCAGAAGCGCCAAAAGTCTGTTGTAGTGAAGTGCGAATCTGTTCGGGCAAGCAAACCAACGGCATAAAACGCAGGAATCGAGAGTGCTGAGAAGAAGAACAGCCACGGCATGTTCCCTACGTGGTCCGAACCGAGCCGGCCCCGTAAACCACGGAACAGAATGATCACCCAGAAGACCAGGCCGACTGTTAGCAGGATCTGCCAGAAGCGACCAAGGTCCAGGTACTCGAAACCCTGGTCCCCAAACCAGGACCATCCTTGCTGAATCCAACCGCGGATTCCAGCGTATTCGCCGGCCAAACTCCCAAAAACAACGATTGCCAACGCAACCAGAAGCGCATAGGAAAGCCAATTCTGCCGTCGCGGCTCGCGTCCAGCAATCATTGGGGCAAGGAAGACTCCCGCAGCAAGAAAGGAGGTGGACACCCAGAAAATCGCAAGCTGAAGATGCCATGTGCGGGCGATGTTATAAGGCACGACGCGCGCGAGGTCGAAACCGAAGAAGTTCGCGATTTCCGCACGATAGTGCTGCGTGGCGCCCCCCAGCACCGCTTGCAAGCAAAATAGCAGTGCCATAACAAAGAAGAACCAAGCGCATGATCGCTGCGCGGGTGTCAATGCCACTTCGTCAGGCGGACGGAACGAAACGCTCTGGCCTTCGCGACCGTGCCAGCCCAGGAAATTCCATCGGCCAAATGCCGCGAGCAAGAGCCCGATGCCACCCAGAAGAGCGATCAGCGAGAGAACACTCCATACAATTGCATCGGCGGTGGCGTAGTTTGCGACGAGTGGCTCAGGAGGCCAATTATTTGTGTAAGAGAAAGCGAGATTCGGACGCCGGGCCGAACCCGCCCAAGCTGACCAGCTGAAGAAAGCTGTCAGTTGTTTGATCTGCTGAGGGTCAGTGATGGCTGACGGCCGCAGTCCATATTTCGTGGTTGGGGTGCCAAAGAAATCAGCGTAGTAGATCTGCAGCTTCTCGAAAGCTTCCGCCTGCGCAGCCGAATAGTTCAGCACTCTCGTACTGTCGTCGTAGCGATTCGTTTTGAAGTCGGCAATCGTCTGCTGCTTGGCTGATTCCGAAGAAGTGCCGCCATAGTGGTCTAGTGCGATCAGAGCGGCGCGATGGAGATAGTCCGCGGTGAAATCGGGGCCGAGATAAGCGCCATGACCAAAGATCGAGCCATATTCCATGAGTCCGTTGCGTAGAAATACCTCTTGGCCGGCAATCACCTCCGCGCCCGTGAAGAGGACTTGTCCGCTCGGTTCGACGACCTGCGAAGGGATCGGCGGCTCGTCGGTGTACGTTCGATAGGCGAGCATTCCGAGAATAAGGAAGCCACATAAGACTACGATCACAATCGCTTGCATCCAGCCGTTCGAGATCAGCAAACCGCGCTTTGCCAACTCATTCATGATGTTCACCTCGCATCAGAAACTGCAGAGCCGCTTCTCAGTGTTGGCAGGGCCAATTCGCGACATTCTATGCCGCGCTCAGTCGTTATCGTTGTCTTTGGGCCAGGCGATAGTCAGTAGAACAGCGCTGTCCTCTGCTGCTTCCACATCATGAGGTATGCATTGATCTACAAGCTATTGCACAACCCTCCGTAACACAATCATGAAGCAGGCAATATGAAAGAACGCCCCGTAGATCTTGAGCGAGCGGTCATAACGCACCACCAAGCGCCGGAAATTGCCCAACCAGGCGTTGGTG
>Ga0335069_10016417_pt1 | contig 10325 bp, 10 predicted proteins | sample Lox_Sample_11_FD_206714 | JGI IMG/M metagenome (GOLD analysis project Ga0335069, IMG submission 206714) | Soil microbial communities from Loxahatchee National Wildlife Refuge, Florida, United States - Lox_Sample_1.1 | ecosystem: Environmental > Terrestrial > Soil > Wetlands | place: USA...
GCGTTCTAAGCCGATGCTGATCGCACAAGGAGTGAACTGAAATGGGTGTCTCAACGATCGGCGCAGTCGGCGTAGCTCTCCCGCCGCCGCAGGCACTGTATCCGGCGACGATCGGCGGCCAGCCTGGCGGCGCGGTCGGCACCAATCGCCTGACGCTTCCTCCGGGCGGCGACTTCCTGCTTCCGTCCGGCACGTGGCTCGTGGCTCCGGGTACGCTCAGCATGCTTCAGGTGCTCGACCCGGTGTCGAACACTTGGGCGCCCTACAGCACGCAGACCGTGAATGAGCCGATCTCGGTCAATTCGGATGGCACGAACTACCGTGTCATGAACCCGACCGGCTTTCCGATCGGCGCAATCGTCACGAACGGAGGGACGGGCTACACCTCGGCACCGACCGTCTCGGCGGCGACGGGCGGCTCCCAGTGGCTTGCGATCGTCGGCGGCGGCATCGGCTCGATCAACTGCGCGACGGCCTCTTCGGGCAAGGGCTACGCGGTTCCCCCGCTGGTCAATATCGCGGCGCCTCCGACGCCAGGTGTTCCGGCAACCGCAGTGTGCGCGATCTCGGGCGGCGTCATCTCGGGCTTCACCATCACCAATCCCGGCGCGGGATACTCGCCGTCCACCTCGGTTGCGGTCAACATCGTTCCGCAGGCATCGGACCAGAACTTCTTCCCCTCGGCGACCGCGACGCCCCCGGCGACTGCGAACGCAGTGGCGACGGCAGCGACCTCGAATGTCGGCATCGTTACGGCGGTGCTGCTGACCAACGAAGGCAACAACCCCGCCAACGTTGCGCCGACGATGACGAATACGGGTGGCGGCGGATCGGGTCTCCAGGTCACCCCGGTCATGGCCTTCACCGTTACGGGCGTGTCGATCAGCGCTGCCGGCTCGGCGCTTCCCGGATCGTCCCAGGGACCGACCTACATGACGGCCCTTGGCGCATTGCAGACGCAGTCTTCGGGTCTGACCGCAGCGGCGGCGTCCGTCACGATCGGCGCCGGCCTGATGGTTCCGCGCCTGGCGCAGATCATCGGCATTCAGTCGGGCTCGACAGCATCGATCCTGACCGGTTCAGCCCTCGGCGCCGTGTCTGGCATCGTTGACGGCGGTCTCTACACCACGGTCCCGACTGGCGCCTTCCTCTTCCCGCAAGGCGGCGGCGTTCCGCCAACGGTCGCGGTGGTGGTCGGCGGGGCGAACGACACGGTCTTCGTACAGCCTCTCTAAGATGGGGAACCGTGAGGCATGGCAGGCGCGTACTCTGCATACCTCACGGCTGTCCAAAATCTCCTAGGTACTACCAGTACCGGCCAGCTTTACACGACGGCGCAACTAACGGCGTACATCAACGACGCGCGCCAGCACGTCGCGCAGGATGCGCAGTGCATCCGTGTTCTCCCGCCCATTCAGGGGCCGATCACCGCAATCACCGTGATCTCGGGCGGGACGGGCTGGGTCAATCCCGCTGTCGTCATCAGTCAGCCCGACAGTCCCTCTGGGTTTGCGCCGTTTCCCAACGGAGCGATTGCAGTCGCGTCGGCGACGGTCTCGGGTGGTCAGATCACGGCGGTCACGGTTACATCCGGCGGGTCGGGCTATTTCCAGCCGATCGTCTCGCTCACCTCAGGGACGGGACAGGGAACCGTCTTCGCGGTTACGGTCAATAGCGGTTTGATTAATGCGACGGTTGCAGGACAGGAAATCTATCCGTTCTCGACCGTCAACGCGATGGTCGCAACCTCCGGATCGGGGATCAACTCAATCTATGCCGTGAACAGCGTCTCGTTCCTGTGGGGCACGTTCCGCTACACGCTGATGCGCAAGTCCTTCTCCTACTATCAGGCGAAGGTGCGCACCTACACGACGGGCTATCAATACATCCCGGCCGTGATGTGCCAATTCGGCCAAGGCGAGGGCGGTAGCCTCTACTTCTACCCAATCCCGAACGCGCCCTACCAGATGGAGTGGGACTGCTACTGCATCCCGAACGATCTGAACAACGATAGCGACGTGGAGGCGATCCCCGCGCCTTATACGGAGGCTGTGAAGTACTACGCGGCCTATCTCGCCTACGCGCAGGCGCAGCGCTTCTCGGACGCGGAGAGGATGTACAGCAGCGATCCGAAGAGGATCGGCTGGTATCAGCGATCGTTGCAACGGGCGCGCAGCGTCTCGGGCTCGCGTGCCGTGCAATCGTGGTACTCGCGGACTTAAATGTCAGAGGAAAAGGGCGGCGGCAAGGGCGGCGGTGGCGGGCTACAGGTCTCGGCTGCCCCGGAGGAAATTCCCGGCCTTCCGGAGAGCTTCAAGCTCCTCGTCTTCGACGGCTTCGATGGGCTGAACACAAAGCCCACCCGTCCGGCTATCGAGGACCAACAGTGTTACATCCTCGATGGCTGGATGCCACTGGGCGTCAATAACGCCCGCACGCTTCCCGACATCGGCACGGCGATCTACACCAACACGAACAACATCGCCTACTTTACCTTCGGCAATATCAACAACACCGCCGTCTGTATCGTCTTCCTGAAGGATGGCTCTATCGTTCAGGTCAATACGACGACCATGGCGACGACGACAATCGCGCCGGCCGGAACGATCACGACGCCGTCGAATCCGATAGGTGTTGCCGGATGGGGCTCGCAGTACATCCTCATCTGCGCGCCCCAACCCAACGGGTACTTCATCTGGGACGGGACGGCATTCTACGGAGCCGGCACGCTCGGCCCAGGCGTCGATATCACCGACAGTGGTTTCGGGTACACGGGGAACCCGACGATCGTCGCCACGGGCGGCGCCGGCACGGGCGCAACGTTCACCTCAACCGTCACGTCATCGGGCAACATCTCGCAGATTTTCGTAGCCACGCCCGGCAGCGGCTATCGCGCATCGGATGCCGTGGTTCTCTCTTTCTCAGGCGGTGGTGGTCCGACAACGGCGATTGCCGCTACCTCCGTCGTCGGAGGGCGTGTCACCAACGTCTCCATCACGAATGCGGGATCAGGCTATACCTCGGCCACCAAGGCAACATTCCTTGGAGGCGGAGGCACGGGGGCCACAGCAACAGTCACGGCATCGGGCGGCGTTTCGGCAGTGACGATTACGGTAGGCGGCGAAGGATATATCTTCCCGCCTACAGTTCAGTTCAGTGACACCAACAACGCCGTTGCGCAGGCAACAGTGCCGTTGATGCCATATGGCGTGCAAGGCTCGGCACTGGAGACATTCACATCGCGTGCCTGGGTGGTCAATGGCGGCGCCACGATGACTACACCGCCACTCAGCCTCGTGCAGTTCACCGCGCCGAGCAGCCCGCAGGATTTCAACGTCTCGGACGGCGGCGGTCAGTTTCTCTCGACTGATTCGTTCCTGCGTGTCGGCTTTCACTCGGTCAGGCAGTCGAACGGCTTCCTCTATATGATCGGCGACAGCTCGGTCAATTATGTCTCGGGCGTCTCGACCTCGGGAACGCCGCCGACGACGACCTTCTCCAATCAGAACGTCGATCCGCAAGTCGGCTGCCCGTGGCCCAACACCGTGCAGGTCTACTCGCGCGCCATCGTCTTCGCCAATACGTTCGGCGTGCATGCGATGTATGGCGGCGCCGTGCAGAAGGTTTCCACTCCCCTAGACGGGATTTACACCTCCGTCACCCCGACCGGCTCGATCCCGTCCTACGGAACCATCGTCCCCTCGGCCGCCGTCGCGATCATCTTCGGCATTCACGTTTACATTCTGTTACTCCCGATCATCGATCAGGTGACGGGATTGCAGACCAACAAGCTGCTGATGTGGGACGGCAAGAAGTGGTGGACGGCCGATCAGAGCGTGACGCTGACCCAGATCGCAAGCCAGGAGATCAACTCAGTTCTGACCGCCTACGGAACTGACGGAAGCGCAATCTATCCGCTGTTCCAGACGCCCTCGACGGCGATCACCAAGACAATCCAATCGAAGTTCTGGGACTCGCCCTCCTACATCACGACCAAGCGCCCGCTGGAACTCTTCGGGATCGTCAGCGAGACGACGGCCGACGTGGCGAATCTCAATGTCACGATCGAGAGCGAGAACACCAGCCAAACCCTTAATTTCAGCAACCTCATCGCGGCGACATGGACGAACAATCTCGGACAGACGGCGACCTGGCTCAATAACGCATCCCTTCCTGCAACATGGCAGGCGTCCGGCCTTGCGGCGTTTCAACCCGCCCGTATCAACGCTGTTTCCGGAGCATTGATCGGGCTCACGGCCTCAACGACCTCGAAGGATATGACCCTAATTTCCTTGTCCATCGTTGAACAGCAATACGATTTCAGGCTATGAGGATGTCATGACCCGCGCGGTTCTGAACCAGTTCGCCTCGCTGACCAATCCGACACTTCCGAACCTTGATGCGGATTTTCTAGGCGTGGCAAACACCTTGGTCGTGCCTTGCTCGGCTTCAGGTACGAATGCGATCAGCCTGACGCCGCTAGTCAGCACGGTGACGGTATCGGCCTATACCGACAAAGATCAATACACGTTCAACGCCGCCGCGACATCAACCGGCGACGTAACCCTTCAGGTGAGCGCTTTAGGGCTCCTAAACTTGTATAAAGCCGGCGGCGTGACACAAGCTACGACCGGTGATGTTGTCAACGGACAATTCTACCAAGTCGCTTACCAAGCATCGCTTAATGTCGGTGCTGGCGGTTTCGTTATCATTTCGGCGATCGCGCCAGTGGCGGCGGGTTCGCTTCAGCGGTCAGTGTTCGTCTCGACCGGCACGTTCACGACCCCCGCTAACACGGCAACGACGACAGTCTACAAATTCATCGTCACCGGTGCCGGCGGATCGGGCGCTGCGGCGGGAGCTGTGGCGCAAGGCGGCGGCGGTGCGGGGGCCACCGCTATTGCGTGGTTCAGTGGGCTTGCTCCTACTGCCACTGTCGCTGTGACAGTTGGTAGCGGCGTCGCCGGTGTTACGGCGACGAATATTGGGGCTTCTGGGGCTAACAGTTCGGTCGTCGTTCTCGGGAACACTGTGCTTGCCAAAGGCGGCCAAGGCGGCAGCACGGTCGCGGACTTGCCCGGTGGGCATGGTGGCCTTGCCTCTGGCGGTCTTTTCAACATCCCTGGCGGTCCCGGCGGCGCCAACGGAGCGAGCTGCGCATCTGGCGGAGCATCGTTCTGGGGTGGCGGTGGCTCGGGGCTTTGCTCTGGGGCATTGACGGCACCTGCTGCAACGGCTCCCGGTGCCGGCGGGGGGTCGGCGGCTACGGGTGCGGGAGGCTCGTCAGGCGCAGGCGCCGATGGTATCGTTGTTATCGAGTGGGTTGCTTGACTAGTTAATGGGGGCTTAATGACGGGGTGCTGGCTTCTACCGACACGCAATCGCATCGGCAATCTTCGTCGCTTTCTGACATCCGCACGCGAGACCGCGGCAGATACGCCCGGTTGGGTTCTCGTCAATGACGATGAGCTGGCGCGCGACCGAGAGGCTTACGATCAGGCAATGCGCTTGGCGCCGCCTGGCTGGATTCTGCGCCCGGTCGTCGCCTCATGCTACGGCGATGCGCTCCGCTACGTGTGGGACGACATCAAGGGCATGGATTGGGTCGGGCTTGTCTCGGACGATCTCGTGCCGGTCACTTCGAAATGGGACGTACAGCTGCTCTTCGGCTTGCAGGGCTGGAACTTCATCTCGTCGAATGACGGATGGCAGGCCGACGCGAATATCGCGCAGGGTCGGATGCACGGCGCAACGGTGTGGTCCGGCAACCTGCTTCGTTCCGTTGGCTGGCTCATGCCGCCCGGTTTGCGTCACATCTTCCATGACGATGTCTGGGAGACGCTAGGGCGCGAGACGGGATGCTGGTCCGTCCGCATGGACATCATGGTCAAGCATCTCCATGAGGCCCTTCAAGGCGTCCGCGGCCCGACGATGGACCCGACCTCCGATCTATGGAAGCACGACCAGGCGGTGTTCGAGACGTGGCGCGACACTGACAAGAATGATCTGGTCGGACGCATCAAGGCGATGATGGAGAGTGCCGGCGTTACGGTCATGAAGCCGGACTTCACGGGCGTCAACCTGATGATCGGCGTGCCATCGCACGATGGACGCTACGAAGGCGCCTTCATGACCTCGCTGTTCCAGACCTTCCAGATGATGACGACGAACGGCGTTACCTGCCAACTCGCGGAGGAGAAGTACACCGCCGACATCGCCCTTGCTCGGGCCAACATCTTCTCGACCTTCGTGCGCTCGCAGGCGACGCATCTGCTGATGATCGACGCCGACATGGGCTGGAGTCAGGATGCGATCATTCGCCTCTTCTGTGCCAAGAAGGACTTCGTCGCCATCGCAGGACCGAAGAAGCGCTATCCCCTCCAGTTCGCTGCGAACTACACCGATGACAACGGCAATCCGATCGAACTCGTCTTCGATCGCGAGAGCGGAACGATGGAAGTCGGCGAGATCGGTGCCGCATTCACGCTGATCACACGCAATTGTGCCGAGAGAATCGCGCAAGCCTATCCGGAGTTGGAGGCCGATAACTTCAACGGTGAGCGCTGTTTTCATGTTTTCAATCCGATGATTGTTGGGCGTCGGCAGTTCAGCGAAGACTTTTCCTTCTGCAAGCGCTGGCGAATGATTGGTGGCAGGGTCTTCATGGTGCCCGATATAGCGCTCCGTCACGTCGGAAGTCACACCTTCGAGGGCAGCTTTGCGCAGACGTGGAAGAAGCCTGCCTGATGCCCATTGCGAACCTCTTGAATGTCAACAGTGATGCAGAGTTCGCGGGCTTCTCGTTCTCGAATGCCGATCATCACACGCTTATAGTCCAAAACATCAACTTGCTGCTGCCAGCATCGCAAGCGCTGACGTTTTATATTCTCGATCCGATTGCCGATTTCGACTTGCAGAATTGGCTACGCAGACATCAGCAAGCACACAACGATATAAACCTAGCGTTGAGTATTCAGGGCACGGACTTAACGGATGTGGACTTCCAGAAGAGTGATCAAAGAGAAGCTTGGGCGGAGTTGCATTATGTCGAACACCTCCAATGGCAAGAGGCTACGGGCATTGATTAGGCGCACGCCTCTAGAACGTTTTGAGAGTTTCGTATCGCCGGAACCCAACAGCGGATGTTGGCTGTGGACGGGGTGCGATAATGGCAATGGCTACGGCATTATCGGTATAAATGGGAAAAACGTCTACGCTCATCGCTTTTCTTATGAAATTCACAAGGGACCGATCCCTGATGGCCTTGTGATTGATCATCACTGCCGTGTCCATCAGTGCGTCAATCCTGACCATCTAGAGGCGATAACTTGGCGGGAAAACCTTGATCGTGGCTTGACCAACGCGAACAAAACTCACTGTAAAAACGGCCACCTCTTCGACGAAGAAAACACTTGGCTGGAGAAAAATGGTGCTCGCCACTGTCGGAAGTGCCATGCCCTCTCCGAAGAGCGGCGGCGACAAAGACGCCGTGAGAAGACACGTCGAACGTTAGAGGAATACGGTTTATGACCATACCCACCTACAAGCCCGGCCCGACCGCGCCGCTGCCGCAAGAGCCGCCGCAGTACGTAGTTCCCCGCATGTCTCAGCAAATGGCACCCGTCGAGAGGCCGAAAGTCTGGCGCGTTCAGGAACCCGATTTAGCCGAACTACAGTGGCTCCCGGCAAGGCTGGCGAAAGAGCACCCGAACGTTGACCCGAACGCGCTCTTCTCGTGGCTACGGGCAGCGATCATTGACCGAACGAATCTGCTTGTAAGGACGGAGCGCGTGGTCGGGCTGTTCGCCGCCGAGATGTCGGTGCTAGACCCCGGCCATCCGACCGTGCGCGAGAAGTTCGTGCGCATGAGCGAGAAGACGAACGAAGAGAGCATTCTGCTGTACGTCTACGCGCGCGACTGGGCAGCGTCGATCGGGGCGACGGAGTTCGTCTACGATCTCGATTCGGACGCGAGCATGGTCCAGCACGTTAATCCGGCGCTGAGCGATATCCGCAGGGATTTCGCGCTCAAGAAGGCGGTGGTTTATTCGGTAAGAATGATCGAGTAGTTAACCATCGCGTCCGGCGTGCATTGCCAAAACGCCGTCTCGCGCGCTATGATTGCGCATGGGCGCACTGAAGACAGCAGCACGCAAGGGCATCGGAAACGATACGAGGCTTGCGCATCTGAGCAACGGCGACGTTGTTTTGCCGGTCGAAGCCGCGTCCGATCCCGAGACCAAAAAGAAGCTCGTTCAGTTCTTCAAGTCGAAGAACCTCGATCTCAACAGATTCACCGTAGGTCACGAGCGCAACCGCAAAAATCCGCACACGCGCTTGCCCATGTTCGACGCGGGCGACGCTGAGGGCGGTGGCGGCGGTGCGGGTGGGCCTGGCGCAGGCGGTGGCGCTCCTGGCGACCCAAGCGGTGGTGGCGGAGGACCTGGAGGCGCCAGCGGCGAATCCGAGACGGGCGGCGGTGCGAATGCGCCGGGCACGGGCGGGAATATTGGGGGCGCAGGGCCGGGGGCGGGGCCTGGCGGCATCGGCACAGTCGGGGGGCCTGATCAATCCGATCCGTCAACGGGCTCGACAACGGCCGGAATCGGGCAAAATGCCCCCTCGGCGGGAACGCTTACGGGGACCGAAAGCACAACGGCGGTTGAATCAGGAACGATTCCGGGCACGCCAGAGGGTACGGCGCCGCAGCTTGGTATTGCCGAGGCGGCGGGTCTCGGTCAGCTCGGCAAATTCGGCCAGCCAAACCTCGGCGTCATCGGCAACTTGATCGGTAATTTTGCCGGGCCATCGATCCAGGGCGCCTTGAACGATCCGGTTGGAACATTGGCCGCTTTGGGCATAGACATTGGCATCGGGGCGATCCCTGGGCTTGGCATTGCCAACTCCATTGCTGGACTAACCGGCATCGGGAGTCTAGGAAAAAACGTTGTCGGCGCTGTAGAAGGCGGACTTTCTGGGCTTACCGGCACGGCTGGCGGCCAACAGCCAGGAGTCGCTGGCCCAGGCGTCGATACCGGCGTGGACACAGGAAAAGGCTTGTCCGCTTTGGGCGGGGGCGTTGGCGTCGATCTGTCCGAACTGTTAAAAAACAGGCTCGGCCAGAGTCTCGGGGGAGGGGAGCCGCGATGAAATACGCAGTTTTAGCTGTCGCCATGATGCTTGGTGCATGCTCGCCCGTTGCATTAGGGGGTTCAGCATTCTTCGCGCCAGACCTGACATCGCTGTTTGATACGCGCTCCGAAGCGCAGAAGACGGTCGCATGGTGCGAGGATCACCAGTGCGAGCCGGCCAAGAAGGATTGACGGCCGATTTTTTTCAGAGCATCCTAGAAATCGAAAGGGGAGCCGTTGTGTGGCTCCCCCGAGATCGATCAGGACACGCTTGCTGTGGCGGCGACGTGTCTTGAAGCAGAACGTAGTCCAACGACTCAGCTTCTGCAAGCGAAAAACAGCCCCGCTCGATCATAGCCGCCATAGAGTACGCAGTGGCGGCGGGAACTTTGCCTCGGGGGAGCGAGGTTTTCCGACCGGACAAGTTGCCGCTACGGGGGCTTGTCGCAGAGCAGGACAGTTAAGGCACACCAACGGGGTCCTACCCGAAGATGGGCGACACAGCCCGCCAAATAGGGCCAGGCGACTGACCCACGATACGGGTTCCTGCAGTATACCGCCATCGTAGCACCCAGTACCGCACGGCTTCCGTAGGGAGCCAGGTCTTGCGGAAAGCGGACTATTGTCTAACGGCAGGAGAATGGGCTTTTTTTAAGCATGCGCAATGAGGGATTGACAAGCCCAGCGGGCGTGTTCTACCGTTACGTTACTGAGGCCGCAGACTCAGGGAACGCGACACCAATCAACGAGCTTCCTCGTCCTGGTGTTGCACTACGGTGTGACCCCCTACTCGCGTTCGGGCTTTGCGGGCCAGGACGAGGGAGACCTACGCAATGGAAACCATCAAATTCCGCCTTAAGGGCACCGCGCCCTGTCTGATGCAGTCGGAGCGCCTTGCCAATCCGCTGGACGTTCTGACCAAGGAACTCAAGGCGATCACCAGCAAGCGTAAAAAGACCGACGCTGATCACGAGGAACTGGCACGCATCGAGTTCAAGGGCAGCCTCTACTTCGATCCCCAACTCGGCCCGTACTGGCCCGGCCAGAACATCGATCGCATGTTTGTAGACGCCGCCAAGCTCAGCAAGCGCGGCATGGACGTGAAGCGCGCCTTCATGACCGTCGATGACCGAGTCCCGCTGATCTACGAGGGGCCGCGCACGATCGAAGGTCTCTACGCCGACAAAGAGAACT
>Ga0335069_10016420_pt1 | contig 10324 bp, 7 predicted proteins | sample Lox_Sample_11_FD_206714 | JGI IMG/M metagenome (GOLD analysis project Ga0335069, IMG submission 206714) | Soil microbial communities from Loxahatchee National Wildlife Refuge, Florida, United States - Lox_Sample_1.1 | ecosystem: Environmental > Terrestrial > Soil > Wetlands | place: USA: Florida...
GTCGGGAGCTCGTCGAAATCATTGATGCGCGCCACCGGCAGCGTCAGCCGCCGCAGCGTCTCGGTGAGCTTCTGTCCCTGGATGAGTCCCTTCGGCACCGCCAGGTGCCCCTCGCGCAGACCGAAGTGGTACTTGACGAGGAAGGTTTCGTCCTCCTCCTTGCGCCGCAGATCGAGATCCTCGCGCGGCGGACGGTCGCGGAAAGCGTCCTGCCAGTTGATGGAGGTCATGATCTTCTCGATATCGCGCGCTGACAGGCCGCTCGCATACAGCCCGCCGACTACCGCCCCCATGCTGGTACCGGCGATCGCATCGATCGGCACGCGCATCTGCTCGAGCACTTTCAGGACGCCGATATGAGCCGTGCCGCGGGCGCCGCCGCCCGACAGGACGAGTCCGATACGCGCTCGATGAGCGTCGCGGGAGGCGAGGGGCGCCGCGCTCGACTGTGCATCGCTGCCGGAAGGGGCTGCGAGACACGCTGCCAGGAATAGACACAGCGCCCGCAGACGGGACGCGACCGCCCGTGTTGACCTCACGCGCCGAAGAATACCAGCATTGTGCTCGAGAACGCGGCGGAAGAGTCGCAGCCCGCGCACGCCATCACAGATAATGTGCCCATGAACCGCTCTCTGCTGTGCTCCCTGGCGGCGCTGCCGCTCGCCGCGGCCTCCTCAACAGCGCCGGCGCAGACGCCGGGCTCGAGCGATTGGGCTTATTACGGCGGTGATGCGCTCGGGCAGCACTTCTCCAGTATCGATCAGATCAACCGCAGCAACGTCGCACGACTCGAGGTGGCCTGGACCTATCGAACCGGCGAGCTCGGTGCGGGGTTCGCAAGCGCACGGCAGCTCACCTTCGAAGCGACGCCGGTGCTGGCGTTCGGGCTGCTGTACCTCGAGACCGGGACCAACGTGGTGGTCGCACTCGATCCCGAGTCAGGACGGGAGCGCTGGCGCTTCGATCCACATATCGACCGCAGGCAGCGCTACGCCGAAGCGACCTCGCGCGGGGTGAGCGTCTGGGACGGGGGCGCCGGCGCCTGTCGCCATCGCCTGTTCACCGGGACACTCGATGCGCGATTGCTGGCGCTCGATGCCGAAACCGGGCAGCCCTGCGCCGGGTTCGGTACGAACGGACAGGTGGATCTCACCAGTGGACTGCGCATCCGGGACGCCGGAGCGTATCTGATCACCTCTCCGCCGGCGATCTTCGGGCGGATCGTGATCGTGGGCTCCGCGATCGGCGACAACCGTGCGACGGCGGTCGAGCGCGGAGTCATCCGTGCCTACGACGCCGAAAGCGGCGCGCAGCTCTGGTCGTTCGACCCGCTGCCCGACTCGCCCTCGCACCCGGCCGCCGGCGACTGGCAGCTCGCGCAGGCGCAGAGCACCGGTGCGGCCAATGCCTGGGGCGTGATGACGGTCGATCAGGAGCACGGCCTCGTGCTGGTACCGACCGGCTCGGCGAGCCCGGATTATTTCGGCGGCGAGCGCCTCGGCTCCAATCGCTTCGCGGACTCGCTGCTCGCGCTCGAGGCGCGCTCTGGCCGGCTCGTGTGGCACCAGCAGCTGGTTCATCATGATCTGTGGGACTACGATCTCGCGGCGCAGCCGGTGCTGGGCGATGTGGAGGTGCAGGGGGTGCCGGTTCCCGCGGTCCTGCAGGCGACCAAGACCGGGATGTTGTATGTGTTCGAGCGCTCGGCCGGGCGGCCGTTGTTTCCGGTCAGCGAGCGGCCCGTTCCGGCGAGCCATGTGCCGGGCGAGCAGGCTTCACCGACACAGCCGTTCTCCTCGCTCCCGCCATTTGCATCAGCGCAGCCGGTGAAGGCGCGTGATGCCTGGGGGCTCACGTTCTGGGATCGTGGCAAGTGTCGTGAGCTCATCGAGTCGCTGCGCAACGAAGGGCTCTTCACACCGCCGGACCTTCGCGGCACGCTGCTCGTGCCCGGCTACATCGGCGGCGTGAACTGGGGCGGGCTGGCGTTCGATCAGGACCATGGGCGCATCATTGCAGCCGTGAACCTCCTGCCGATGGTGGTGACGCTGCTCACGCCCGGGGAGTTCGAGCGCGAAGTGCGCTCGGGTGAGTATCCGCACTCGCAGTTCGGACCCCAGGCGGGCGCACCCTACGCGATGCGCCGCGAGCCGCTGCTCTCTCCGCTGGGCCTGCCGTGCACGGCTCCGCCCTGGGGCGCGCTCGTGAACATCGACCTGCGCCATAATCGTATCGCCTGGCAGTCGCCCCTCGGCTCGACGGAAGGCTTCACGCCGTGGTTCCTGCCGGTGCGCGAGTTCGGCATGCCCAACATGGGCGGACCGATCGCCACCGCTGGCGGGCTGGTGTTCGTCGCAGCTGCGATGGATAGCTACCTGCGCGCCTTCGACATCGAGACCGGCGGGGAGCTGTGGCGGCACAAGCTGCCCGCCGGCGGGCAGGCGACGCCGATGACCTATCGTGCGGGGACCAGCCAGCGGCAGTATGTGGTCATCAGCGCGGGCGGCCACGGACCGCTCGGCACGCCGCGCGGTGACTATGTGGTGGCGTTCGCCCTGCCGGCGGCGCGAGTGGCGCATTAGCTGCACGGAGAGAGCGCGGATGTCGCTGTTGTTCATCGTCTCGCTGCTGATCCAGGCGGGTTTCATCATCCACGTCATCAAGACAGGACGTAATCAGCTGTGGATCTGGGTGCTCATCATTCCGGGTCTCGCGCTCGCCGGCATCCTTGCCTACATCGTGGTCGAGATCCTGCCGGAGCTGTTGGGCAGCCGCGCCGTGCAGCGAACCGCGCGCGGTTGGCGCCGCGCGGTGGATCCCGGCGCCGAGCTGCGCCGTTACGAAAGCGAGGCGCGCGTGGGGGGCAACGTCGCCAGCCGCCAGCGCTATGCGGAAGAGCTGGTGCGCCACGGACGCTTCGATGAAGCCATCGGCCAGTATCGCGAGACCCTCAGTGGGCTCTACGAGCACGACCCGAACCTGATGCTGGGGCTGGCCCAGGCGCAGTTCGGCAAGGGAGACGCCGCGGGTGCACGTGCCACGCTCGATGACCTCATCCGCCTCAATCCCGACTTCCGCTCGCCGGTCGGGCACCTGCTGTATGCGCGCGCGCTCGAGGCCGAAGGTGACGTGTCGAAGGCGCTCGAGGAATATCGCGTGCTCGCCGACTCCTACCCGGGTGCGGAGGCTGCGGTGCGCTACGCGCAGCTCCTGCACAAGCAGGGTCAGCGCGCCGAGGCACAGCGGATCGCCCGGGAGCTGCTCGAGCGGGCACGCATCGCGCCCGGGCACTATCGGCGCGCGCAACGCGAGTGGCTCGACGCGGCGCAGCGCCTGGAGCAGAGCTAGCGGGCGACGGCCACGGCCCGGTGCCTGCGCGCCTTCGCCGTGCGCGAGTAGCCGGCCAATGCCAGCAGCGTGAGGAGGTCGAGCGCACCGCCACCGCCACCATGACCACCACCGCCGCCCGCTGCGGCGCTGTTGCTGTTCGGCGCGGACACGCTGTAGGCGACTGCGCTGAGACATGCGCCGTTGCCCGCCGCCGCCGGCGCGCTCGTCACCGCACTGCTCGAGCTCACGAGCACCATCGCGCTGTCCGTGCGGCCCTGGTCATCGGTTACTGTCAGCATCAGCGTGTAGGTGTTGGGCAATGAGGGCGCGACGATGCTCGCGCGCGCGCTGTTCGCATTCTCGATCACGGCGGGCGGGCTCGTGGTCGGCGGCACGACGCTCCAGGCGTAGCTGACGATGTTCGCGTGGCAGGCAGCTCCGCTGCCGCTCGCATCGAGCGTGACCGGACTCCCGGCCCGCACCGTCGCGGGCACCGCCACTGCCGCAATGGGACGCAGGGCCTGCTGCACCGCTCCCTTGGCATTGGCGATGCCGGCTCCGCAGGTCTGGGTGGTGCAGCTGCACTCCTTGGTCTGCAGATCGTTCGGCCCGGTCGGCACGTGGCACAGCGGCGGTGGCATGCCGGTCGTCGGATCGATGACCGTGGATACCGGGAAGGGCTTGGTCGCGCCGGCCTGCAGCCGCGCCATGAGCTGATCCGGTGTCAGGTTGCCATTGACCGACAGCATGAGCCCCGCGATGCCGGAGACGATCGGCGCCGAGAAGCTGGTGCCGACGTTGAAGTTGTACTGGTCGGTGTAGATGTCGTTCGCCGGGCCGGTAGTGCCGCTGTTGCTGGTGGTGATGATCGAGAACTGACAGGGCTGCCCGGCACCCGTCGTGACGCAGTTGCCCGCGGGCGCACTCACCGCGATCTCAGGTCCCAGGCTGCTGTAGCCGACCTTGGTGCCGACCTGGCGCAGGCCGGCGACGGCGACCGCGCCGGTGCAGTTGGCTGGCACATCCACCGGACCGCCTTCGTTGCCGGCCGAGACCACGACCAGCACGTGGTACGGCGGTGCACCCAGCTCATCGATGATCTGCTGATAGGCCGGGAAGTCCTGTTGGCACGGGCCGCCCGCCTCGCCGAGGCTCATGTTGATGATCCGCGCCGGGTAGGGATTGGCCGGAACGCCGGATACCGGCATGCCGGCCGCCCACGCCATGCCCGCGAGGATGTCGGAATCATAGCCGCCGCATTTGCCGAGCACCCGCACCGGCTCGATCCATCCCTGCCAGGCGACACCCGCGATGCCCTGCGTGTTGTTGGTGATGGCGCCGAGGATTCCGGCGGTACGCGTGCCGTGCCAGCTGCTGTTGGTCACCGTGCAGCCCGTGAACTGCGTGGTCTTCGCATCGGCCGCCGTCACCCAGTCCCCGGGATCGGAGGCGTCGGAATCGCGCGCGTCGCCATCGTTCGCCACGACGGCGTTGGAGATCATGTTGTAGCCGGGCAGGAGACGGTTGGCACTTGCGTTGCGCAGATCGGGATGATCGAAACGCACCCCGGTGTCGAGATCGGCAATCACCAGACCGCTCGAGCCCGTAGTGACATCCCACGCGGCGACCGCGTTCACGGCCGCGGGCTGCGCGCTCTGCAGGTACCACTGCGCGCCGAACAGGGAATCATCAGGCATTGCGAGCGCTCGACGCCGCACGTCGGGCTCGGCGTACTCGAGCTGCGGATCGGCACGCAGCCGCGCCAGTGTTTGCGCAGCGCTCTCACCCGGGCGCGGCGTGACGCGCAGCAGATGTATTCCCGAGACGATGTGCCGCGCCTCGGCGACATGCAGGCCGTGACGCTCGGCGAGCGCCGCCACCCGATCGGGCGCGGCCGGGTAGGCCGCTGACGAAAGCCCGCTGCGCAGCCTCACCATGAAGCGCTGGACCGCCGGCTGCGGTGCGGCGCTCGCGGGCGCCGGCGGCGGCACGGCCGGTGCGGCCGTGGCCTGCACCTGGGCAAGCGCGGCGAGCAGCACTGCGCCGAGCAGGCAGCGGGGCAATCCTCGGACACGCATGGAGCGACGATACCGGAAGCCCGGACGCGAAGCCTGCCTTCAGCGCACAGAGGGTGACCGGCTTCGCGTTCCGCTGGGGATCTGTTGCGTGATGCAGTGGACATTGCCACCGCCGAGCAGTATCTCGCGCGCCGGCACGCCGACCACCCGCCGCCCCGGAAACAGCCGCTTGAGCCGCGTCGCAGCCAGTGCGTCGGTGCGGGCATCGAGCAAGGGCATGACGATTGCGCCATTGGCCACGTAGAAGTTGACATAGCTGGCCGCGAGTCGCTCGCCGGCGACACGCGCGCGGCTGCCCTCGCGTGCGATCACGCCGGCGGCTTCGCTGGCACGCATGTAGAGCGGACCGGGCATTGGCAGCAGTACCACCTCGAGGCGCCGCCCACGGGCATCGCGCGTCGCCTGCAGACGCTCGCGAGCATCGAGCGAGATGGAGTACTGCGGGTCGCGCCGGCGCTCGCTCCAGGTGAGGCACACCACGCCGGGCCGCGCGAAGCAGGCGAGGTTGTCGATGTGGCCGCTGGTCTCGTCGTTCACCACGCCGCGGCCGAGCCAGATGATCCGGGTCACACCCAGGTACTCGCTGAGCCGCCGCTCGATATCGCTGCGCTCATAGCGCGGGTTGCGGTTGGGGTTGAGGAGACACTCCTCGGTGACGAGCGCGGTTCCCTCGCCGTCGACGTGTATGGCACCGCCCTCGTTCACCATCGGTGCCCGGTAACGCTCGAGACGCTCGATCTCGAGCACCTTGCGGGCGACGAGCTCATCCTGATCCCAGGGGAAATACAAGCCACCGTCGAGGCCGCCCCAGGCGTTGAAGTGCCAGTCCACACCGCGCACGTTGCCGCGCCGGTCCACGACGCAGGTCGGACCGACATCCCGCATCCAGGCGTCATCGTGCGCGAGCTCCACGAGCCGCACCTGCTCGGGGAGCAGCGCGCGCGCCGCCTGGTACTGCGCGGCAGAGGCACCGACCGTCACCGGCTCGAACTGCGCGATGGTAGCGGCGACCTGCGCGAACGCCCGCTGCGCGGGACGTGCCGCCTCGCGCCAGTTGTCGGGCCGCTCCGGCCAGAGCATCCAGCAGCCGGCATGCGGCTCGAACTCCCCCGGCATGCGAAAGCCGTCCGCGGCCGGCGTGCCCGGCAGAGTGCGTGTCATTGGCGCAGTCGGCTGTGCCGGAATCCGTAGAAGGCGTAGATCGACATGCCGACGATGGTCCATATCACGAGCCGCAGCCAGGTCTCGTTGGAGAGCGCCAGGGTCATGCCGAGGCAGACCAGGGCGCCGAGCGTGCAGGTGACCGGTGCCCAGGGCACGCGAAAGGGCCGGTAGGCATCGGGGCGCGTCCGCCGCAGGACCAAGACACCGACGCACACCACCGCAAAGGCGAGCAGGATCCCGATGGAGATCAGATCCGCCAGCACATCGAGCGGAAAGACCGCGGCGATGAGTGCCGCGCCGATTCCGGTGAAGACCGTCGCGACGTGCGGGGTCTTGAAGCGCGGATGGCAGCGGCTGATGAGCGGCGGCAAGAGACCATCATCCGCCATCGAGAGCAGGATGCGCGGCTGCCCGAGGAGCGAGGTGAGGATGACGGAGGTCATCCCGGCAATGACCCCCACCTTGAGCAGCGGCGCGAGCCAGGCGAGCTGCGGATGCGCATCGAGCGCGACCGCCACGGGAGCGTCGGAGTCGAGCCTCGGATAGGGCAGCATGCCGGTGAGCACGGTCGCCATCGCCACGTACAGCACCGCGGAGATCACCAGCGCGCCGAGGATGCCGACCGGCAGATCGCGCTGCGGGTTACGGGCCTCGAGCGCGGTGGTGGAGGCGGTATCGAAGCCGACGTAGGAGAAAAAGATGATCGCCGCGCCCTGCAGTACGCCGCTCCAGCCGAAATGCCCGAAAGTGCCGGCGTTGGGTGGCAGGTACGGCCGCCAGTTGCCCGGATTCACGTAGCTCAGACCCGCCAGCACCATGATGATGATGATGCCGACCTTGAGTGCCACCATCACGGTGTTGGCACCCGCGGACCAGCGCACCCCGACATACAACAGCGCCGTCATGGCGGCGATGATCAAGACGGCCGGCACGTTGATGATCGCCCCGGTGACCACCAGGCGATCGTGCGCATCGACCCCGAGCGGCGCATTGACGAGCGCTGCCGGCAGGTGGACGTGCGCGTCGGCGAGCAGGCTCACGACATACGCCGACCAGCTCACCGCGACGGCCGATGCGGAGATCGCGTACTCGAGCAGCAGGTTCCAGCCGATGAACCAGGCAAGCGCTTCGCCGAGAGTCGCGTAGGTGTAGCTGTAGGCGCTGCCGGGCACCGGCAGAAACGCCGCGAACTCCGAATAACACAACGCCGCCAGGCCACCACCGAATGCCGCGATCAGCAGCGACAGCGTGATGGCCGGGCCCGAATGGTTGGCGGCCACGGTGCCCGTCAGCACGAAAATACCCGAGCCGATGGTGGCGCCGAGGCCGATGGCGATGAGCGCTTTTGCGCTCAGCACCTGTTTCAGGCGCGACTTGCCGGCTGCCGCGGAGTCGATGGGCCGTACCGCCATGAGCTGTCGCAGCAGCGAGCGCTGCGCCGCGGGCGTGCCCCCGTTCTTATTGATATCGATGGCGTCGGACATCCACTGCTCGTTTCATGCTCACCCCCGCTGCCGGCCGCCTGCAGTCTCTCATACGCCGCTCTCCTCCGGTACGTGCCGGGCCGGGCCGCGATGCGCTGTGCTAGCATTGCGCGCCCGGCCGCGCCCGTGTGGCCGCTATTCCCCCGCAGGAGCCCACCGCCATGTCGACTGCCGCCCCCTTGAAGATCACGCCCCCGCCGCAGGGCGCGAAGATCACCGTGCAGGATGGCCAGCTGCGCGTGCCGGAGAACCCGATCATTCCCTTCATCGAGGGCGACGGCACCGGGCCGGACATCTGGCGCGCGAGTGTGCGCGTCATGGACGCCGCGGTCGCCCGTGCCTACGGCGGCAAGCGCCGGGTCCACTGGCTGGAGGTGTTCGCAGGTGAGAAATCCAACAAGCTGTTCAACACCTGGCTGCCCGATGAGACCGTGGCCGCCTGTCGCGAGTATCTGGTATCGATCAAAGGACCGCTCACGACGCCCGTGGGCGGCGGCATCCGCTCGCTCAACGTCGCGCTCCGCCAGATGCTCGATCTGTACGTGTGCCTGCGGCCGGTGCGCTGGTTCAAGGGCGTGCCCTCGCCCGTGCGTCACCCCGAGAAGGTCGACATGGTGATCTTTCGCGAGAACACCGAGGACATCTACACCGGTATCGAGTTCGAGTACGGCACGGCCGAGGCCCAGAAATTTCTCGAGCTGTTCCGCCAGGCATTTCCGAAAGCCTATGCCCGCATCCGTTTTCCCGAGACTTCCGGCATCGGCATCAAGCCGGTCTCGAAGGAAGGCTCGGAGCGGCTGATCCGCGCAGCCCTCGCCTACGCCATCGCCAACAAGCGCAGGAGCGTCACGCTGGTCCACAAAGGCAACATCCAGAAATTCACCGAGGGTGCGTTTCGCAACTGGGGTTACCAGCTGGCCGAGCGGGAGTTCGCGTCACAGACCTATACGTGGGAGCAGTGGGAGCGCACCCGCGCAGCCCAGGGCGAGAAGGAGGCGAACGCCGCGATGGATGCCGCTCGCCAGGCAGGGCGTGTGATCGTGAAGGACGCCATCGCCGATATCACGCTGCAGCAGGTGCTCACCCGCCCTGACGAATTCGATGTGATCGCCACGACCAACCTCAACGGCGATTATCTCTCGGATGCGCTCGCCGCCCAGGTCGGTGGCATTGGTATCGCGCCCGGGGGCAACATCAACTACCTCAGTGGCCATGCGGTGTTCGAGGCGACGCACGGCACCGCGCCGAAGTATGCGAACCTCGACAAGGTCAATCCCGGCTCGGTGATCCTCTCGGGCGAGATGATGTTCCGCTACCTCGGCTGGCTGGAGGCGGCCGACGCCATCATCGCCGCCATGGACCGCACCATTGGGCAGAAGATCGTCACCTACGATTTCGCGCGCCTGATGGAGGGTGCACGCGAGGTGTCGACCAGCGCTTTCGCCGATGCGCTGATCCGCAACCTCTAGTGCACGCGGCCGCAGCGCATACACGGCTGTCCTGCGCCTGATGCCGTGAGCTCCTCCGCTCCCCCCGACCTGCTCGCGTGGGCACGCCAGGTGCAGGCGATCGCGCAGAATGGCCTCGCCTTCACCCACGATCCCTTCGACCGTGAGCGCTATACCCAGCTCGCGGAGCTGGTGACGCTGCTGCTCGCGCGCGAGCTCGACATGCCCGCGGCGGCGGCGCGGGCGCTGTGGGCCGGGGAGCACGGCTACGCCACCCCGAAGGTGGACGTGCGCGGCGGGGTGTTTCTCGAAGACCGGGTGCTGCTGGTGCGCGAGCGCAGCGATGGCCGCTGGACAGTGCCGGGCGGCTGGGCGGACGTGAACGACGCGCCCTCGGAGGCCGTGGCACGGGAGATTCACGAGGAATCCGGCTACCGTGCGCGCCCGGTCAAGCTGGCCGCGCTCATCGACAAGAATCGCCACCCCCATCCCGCCGGCGTTCATCACATCTACAAGCTGTTCTTCGTGTGCGCGCTCGAGGGCGGAGCTGCGGCGACCAGCTCCGAGACCGATGCGGTGGAGTTCTTCCCGGTGCGGCGGCTGCCGCCGCTCTCGACCGGTCGGGTGCTGCCGCAGCAGATCGAGCGGCTCTACCAGCATCACCTCGATCCGGCGCTGCCGACGGACTTCGACTGAGCGTGCCAGCCAGCATGGAAGCGTCCGCGATCGCTGCGCGCTCGCGCGAGTGTGCCCGGCACATCGTCGAGGCTTTTGCCCGCTACAACGCCGAGTTTCGCGCGATCACGCGGCGGGCGCCGCA
>Ga0335069_10016422_pt1 | contig 10324 bp, 10 predicted proteins | sample Lox_Sample_11_FD_206714 | JGI IMG/M metagenome (GOLD analysis project Ga0335069, IMG submission 206714) | Soil microbial communities from Loxahatchee National Wildlife Refuge, Florida, United States - Lox_Sample_1.1 | ecosystem: Environmental > Terrestrial > Soil > Wetlands | place: USA...
CGCGGCCAGAGGCCGTGAATGAAAATGGGCGTCTCAATTAAGTCGATAGGATAAACGACCGGGACTATCTGACCAAAGTCGCGGCGGTTCTCAATCGCGTCGACTCTGAGTACGCCTGAAGGCGTACTCCACCCATCGCGGCGACCACAACCATTGCTCTGTGCCAACTTACCGCGCGTCGACCGCCGCGGGGATGTGCCGCGAGATCTCGATAGCCTTGCCCGCCGCCTCGGCACCGCTTTCATTCACGCCCACAAACACCGCCAGGTCCTTCGCATGGTTGACGGTGATGGCGGTGCTGAAGCCGACCGTCCCGCCGTCTTTCACGATCACGGGATGCACGCCGGGCGCATCACCGCCCATATTGTTCACCCACGCCATAGCCTGCTTGTTCACGCCGTTAGGCATCGTGTAGATAGGCTTCTGCGCCAGCGTCATCGCGGCAATCAGGTCCTGCGACACCGGCTTGCCGTTCACCTCCTTGTTGCCGAGGTTGGCTTCGCCGAAGCTCAGCATGTCGCGCGCGGTGGAGCGCAACCCGCCCGCCGCATACCAGGCATAGATCGGCCAGGGTGGCGCGTTGTCGCCGTTCTTGGTATGCCCTTTGGCCATGCGCTTCATCTGCTCCGCGTTGGGCCGCAACGCGGTGTCCGGCATACTCAACGGACCAAGGATCTCGCCCTGAAGCTGCTGCTCCCACATTGTGGCAGTCGCCTGCATCACCAGGTAGCTGAGCAGGCCGATGCCGGCGTTGGAGTAGAGATACGGCGCGGGCAGCGACGTTTTCGGTTTCCAATGCGAGATGAAGGTGAGGAAGTTCTTGGTGGTGTAGTGCTCGATGCTGCGCATCTCCAGGCGGCGCGGCAGGTCCGGCGGATCGTCGGGGAGGCCGGAGGTGAAGTCGGCGAGCATCAGCGGCGTCATCGCCCGCGCCGCCGGCTCCAGCTTGTAGTCGCCGGGCATGTATTTTTGCGCCGAGGCGTTGGGATCGATCTGATTGCGGTTGATGGCCAGCGCGAACAGCGTGGTGGTGAACGTCTTCGTGCAGGAGCCGATCTCGACCAGCGTGTCTGGCGTGAACGGCGCGCCGGCGTCGGTCGCCTGCCCGTAGGTGAAGAAGTAACGCTTGCCATGCAGCGACACGCCGACGATCGCGCCGGGAAGATGGTTCTGCGAGAGGTACGGCTGCATGATGCCATCGACGGTGCGCTTGATGGCGGGGTTGTCGCCACCGGCGGCAGGTCCTTGGGCAACCGCGGTGATCGCAGCCAAGACAATCAGCAGCGAAGCGAGTTTCGGCGCATAGCGATGCATAGTCGGTTCACCTCATTAGCCCGGCCCGAAGGGCGGCACAATCGTAGCCCAGCACGTGAGTGCTGGGAAAGCCGTTTTAGGATTTCCCCGGAGTCCCTTCAGGGACGGCACAAACCGCGCCGCATGGAATAAATCTGCGGGTGTGATTGTGTCGCCCTGCGGGCTCTGTGCCGTCCTGTCGGACTCACGCAATCATGCGTACGGTTTCCCAGCACTCACGTGCTGGGCTACGCTTGTGGCGCGCTTCGCGCTCCGGTTGATGGATGCCACTACCGCGGCGCGGCACTTCGCAAACCCTATGTTACGATCACGCTAACGCGAAAGTTGGAGACACCGTACGTTTGACCGCCATTCCCCCGCGTCTCCCCAAGGGAGACGGTACCCTCGATACCCCGGCGGTGTTCGAAAAGTGCCTCGAGCAGGAATTCGTGATATCCGGTTTCAACGAAATCGGCTGGGCTGAAATTGAGGTGCAGTCAGTCACCGGCAACACAGGCGAGACGATATGGGTCGAGCCTGAATTCCTCGAGCTGGTCCGTAAATAATCCGTCGAACACCCAGGCCTTTCGCCAAATCGCGCTGCACCCCTGCGTCGTATAATCGAGAGATGCCCACCCGCTGAAATCGCGTTCTGTAGGTGTGGGGAACAATTCTGCGTTCGACAACCGGCAACTGACAACCGACAACTGGCCACTAGTAAATGGAATTCCGTCTCGTCAGCCAATACAAGCCGCAGGGCGATCAGGGCAGCGCCATTCACTCGCTCAGCCGCGGTGTCTTCGACGGCGACAAGCACCAGGTGCTGCTGGGCGTCACCGGCTCGGGCAAGACCTTCTCGATGGCCAAAGTCATCGAAAACCTCAACCGCCCCGCGCTGATCCTCGCCCACAACAAGACGCTGGCGGCGCAGCTCTATCACGAGTTCAAGGCCTTCTTCCCCAACAACGCGGTTGAATATTTCGTATCGTATTACGACTATTACCAGCCGGAAGCCTACATCCCCGCCGCCGACGTTTACATCGAGAAGGAAGCCACCATCAACGATGAGCTCGACAGGCTGCGGCTGTCGGCCACCAAGTCGCTGTTCGAGCGCCGCGACTGCATCATCGTCGCCTCGGTGAGCTGCATCTACGGCCTGGGCTCGCCCGACGCCTACTTCGGCATGATGCTCTTCCTGGAGAAGGGCCAGAAGATCAAGCGCGAGGACATCACGCGCAAGCTGGTCGAGATTCTCTACGAGCGCACCGACGGCGACTTTCGCCGCGGGACGTTTCGCGTGCGCGGCGACATCATCGAGATCTTCCCGACGTATGACGACTCGGCCTATCGCATCGAGCTCTGGGGCGACGAGATCGAGTCACTGGCGCAAATCGATCCGCTCTTCGGCACGGTGAAGCAGAAGCACGTGCGCCTGCCGATTTACCCCAAGACGCACTACGTAATGAAGCCGGAGCGCAAGAACGGAGCGATCGCGTCGATCCTGGAGGAGCTGGCGTGGTGGGAAGCTGAGTTGGAGAAGCAGGGCCGCATCGTCGAAGCGCAACGCGTGCATCAGCGCACCCGCTTCGACCTCGAGATGATCAAGGAGATGGGCTACTGCCACGGCATCGAGAACTACTCGCGCCACTTCACCGGGCGCCTGCCCGGCGAGCCGCCGCCAACGCTGCTCGACTACGTGCCACGCGATTATCTGCTCTTCATCGACGAGTCGCACCAGACGATCCCGCAGATTCACGGCATGTGGCACGGCGACCGCTCGCGCAAACAGAACCTCATCGAGTACGGCTTTCGCCTGCCCAGCGCGCTCGATAACCGTCCGCTGACCTTCGAAGAATTCGAGCACCGCGTCAACCAGGCGATCTATGTCTCAGCCACGCCGGGCCCGTACGAGTTGACGAAGGCCGCCGGCGTGGTAGTCGAGCAGATCATTCGCCCCACCGGCCTCATCGATCCGGAGGTCGAAGTTCGCCCGGTGAAGGGGCAGATCGACGACCTGCTGCACGAGATTCGCGACCGCGCCAAGAAAGGCGAGCGCGTGCTGGTCACGACGCTCACCAAGCGCATGGCCGAGGACCTGGCCGAGTACTACAGCGAAGTCGGCGTGCGCTGCCGCTACATGCACTCGGAGATCGAGACGCTGGAGCGCATCAAGATTTTGCGCGACCTGCGCAAGGGCGAGTTCGACGTGCTGATCGGCATCAACCTGCTGCGCGAGGGCCTCGATTTGCCCGAGGTTTCGCTGGTCGCGATTCTCGATGCCGATAAAGAAGGCTTCCTGCGATCGGCAGGCTCGCTGATCCAGACCATCGGCCGCTGCGCCCGCAACCTGAACGGCCGCGCCATTCTCTATGCCGACAACATGACCGACTCGATGAAGAAGGCCATCGACGAGACCGATCGCCGCCGCGCCATTCAGCGCGCCTACAACGAAGAGCACGGCATCACGCCGGAGAGCATCGTGCGGCCGGTGGACATGTCGCTGGTGGCCGTCGCCGAAGCCGACTACACCGACCTGACCAACGAAGCCGAAGGCATGCCGGAGTTCCGTACACAGGAAGAGCTCGACGCCTATATCGCGAAGCTGGAGACCGATATGCGCGAAGCGGCCAAGCGCTTCGAATTCGAGCACGCGGCGAAGCTGCGCGACGCCATCCGCGAGCTGCGCACGAAGGAATTCATGTTCACGTAGCTACCGGCTCTTAGCTATTAGCTCTTGGCTCTCAGTCCTTAGCCACTGGCCTTTGGCTTTTAGCTCTTAGCTCTTAGCAAATCTTCCATAAGGGAAATTGGCGGGAGGTTGTTGTCCGCACCACCGAAGTAAATAGCCCAGCGCGGAAGCGCTGGGTCAAGCCGCCCAAATAAATTTCAGAGCCCCTTCAGGGGCGACATGGTTCCCGCATCGTGCCGCGTAGGAGTATCGCCCCTAAAGGGGCTCGACATCAAAGTCAGTCGCTCTAACCCAGCGCTTCCGCGCTGGGCTACTCACTCTGGTGGTCATTGCCACACACCGTCCAGCGTGTACCGCTCTTCCGGAATGAGTCGGACGACCTTGCATTCAAAAAATCGCCGCTGCTTCGATAAGCTTCCGGATGCTAGCAGCTACCAGCTAACAGCCGCCTTACTGCGTCACAATCATCATTGGCTGCTGCAGCGCGCAGTTACTGATGCATCCCTGCACCTGCGGCGGCGATGCGATGTTGCCGGCCACGGTGTTGTCCACGGTCCGGATGATGGTGGTGGCCGAGATGCCCTGATCCGCCACATAGACTTTGCTCGAAGTCGGATCGGAGGCGATGAACACCGGATTCGCGCCCGCGGGCAGCGGCACCGTCGTTAGCGGACTGAAACTGTTGGCGCTGACCACCGTCACATCATTCGAGCCCGCATTGGCCACATAAAAATTGGAGCTGTTGGCCAGCGGCGTGATCCCGATCGGGTTGGTGCCTACAGGAACGGTCGCCAGCAACGGGATGGGAGTCGAACCGGACGGGTTCACATTGGAAGCGTCGAAAACGCTGACCGTGTTGTCGCCGCTGTTGGCCACGTACAGCCGGTTGAGGACGGGATCGATGACCGAAAACGTCGGCCGTACTCCCAGCGGCACCGAGGCTGCAACCGTTGTCCCCCCGGAGCCCACGATGTCGAGCGTGCCCGGGCTGACGCCATCACCCTGGGTGACGATGAAGATCCAACTTCCGTTGGTACTCGCGGTGATCGAGACCGGGTTTTGCCCCAGACCCTGTTGCGCGGTGATCGTCCCAGCCAGCGACGGGCCGGTATCGATCGCGGAGACGCTGCCATCTCCCTGGTTGATAACGTACGCAAAAAAGTTGACCGAAGACTGCGCCATCGTGGTCGGGTTGGGACCGACGCATACCGTGTTGGAAACGGACAATGTCGTAATCGGGATGACGCTGAGCGATCCCCCGTTCGGGCAGGCGGAGGTCGTCCCGGAATTTACCACGTACATGAAGCCGGCCCGCCCGGAGTTCAGGAACACCGGCCGCGATCCGGGAAACAGCGAAATCGTGGTGGGGCCGACGCTGGTCAGTGTCGGCAGGTACTCGGTCACCGTATCGTTATCGCGGTTGGCGACGAACAGCGCGAGCGAGTTAGGCGGAAAGGCCAGCGCGACCGAGCCCTGGCCCATGTTGTTTACGCCAATGTTGGTGTCGCCGGAGACATCGATCTCGGTCGTCGTGCCCAGACCACTGGGGTTGAAGTTCACAACCCAGGCGAAGTGGGGCGTCTGGGGTTGGCCGCCGGGGCTGACGACGGGATTCGCCACCGGCCGATACTGGTCTCCACATCCGAGTTGCACGATCGCAATCAATACGGCCACTGCCAGAAAGCTGCTCTTGCGCAAGACCTTCATCCACACTCCCAGGCTGGATTGCCTAGCCATCATTTATCAGCAGGAACCTACATTGTACAGGCGCTGCTCGCCGCAGGCATAGCAGGCGGGTGGTGTCAGATGACAAAAGTCATCCCTGGCTCCTGAGATTTGAACGGCCGTCGGCTGCACAAGACGAAGCCCTGTCCGCAGCGGACAGGGCCGTCGATTTCGCCGTGAGATTGGGCAGGCTTAAACGTTGAACGAGGAGCCGCAGCCGCAGGTGCTCTTCACGTTCGGGTTATCGAACTTGAAGCCCGCGCCCTCCAGCGTCTCCAGGTAATCGACGCTGACGCCCTTCAGATACATCAGCGAAGTGGCGTCGACGAAGACCTTCAGTCCGTCGAAGTCGAAGGTCTTGTCCATCATGCCGGCGCCGTTCTCAAACGACATCGCGTACGAGAAGCCGGAGCAGCCGCCACCGGTCACGCCGACGCGCAATCCCGCCGGGACGGGGTTCTGCTGCGCCATGATCTCTTTCACCTTCGCTATAGCGTTGCCGGTGAAGTTGATCGGCTTCGAGTCGGTGGTTGGGGTGGTCGGGGTAGTCGGTGTAGTGGTTGTCGCCATGCCTCTCTCCTGAAAATCGTAAACGGATTATATCAAACGAGCTTCGGCGTGAAATCCTAGTTCAACCAAGTTGCCGGTGGAAGACGCCTGAGGATTGGATGCGGGCGGAACACCCCAAGTCGCAACAATATAGGGACGAGCCGCAGTGACGGGTTGGTCGCTCCCTTAACTAATTTGTAAGTGCTATTGCACTGCGGGGTTGCCGGAGTCATAATATGGGCCGCTGGGGCTCAATCGAGGCGAATTGGGCGACGGCGTGGGTGTATTCCTGGAACCGAGGTGGTAAATGTCGACTCTGCAGATGTTGCTCATTGTCTGGGGCGTTCTGACTGTCCTGCTGATCCTTCTGCTCATCTATCGCAGCACGCTCAGCATGCATGAGGACGATCAGCTCTTCATTGACGAGTCCAGCAAGAACCTTCGCGAAGAACAAGAAGCACTTCAGCTCCGCATGAAGCGAGTCACACCTTGGGTCCGCATCCTGGGCGCGGCTTCGGGTGTTTTGATCATCGTGATTGCGGGCATGGCAGCGTGGCAGCGGCTGAACGCGGGCTATTGAACCGCGGCTGACGCTCGCCATCACCCAGTATCGGCATTCAACGCGGTTGGGAAAATCGAAACGACTCCTTTAGGCCTTTTTGAACCAGCGCGCAGCTTATGGCTGCGCGTTGTTGTTTTGGTAGTGGATCGGCGGGAAGTGACGCGGGTACCTCACTTACTCCGATCTGTGTGGAATGAGTGGGTGCCTCGAGTGGTTGCTGCGAGCTTTGCTGCTGACTACTGGCCACTGACTACTGGCCACTGTTTGTAGGAGGTCTCATTGAACTGGAGCAAATGGATTCGGCAGACCCACCGCTGGCTGTCGATCGCTTTTACGATCGCCGTCATCATCAATGGCGTCACCGTGGTGCAGGGGAAGTACAACCCCAAGCTGGGCCTCATGGCGGTGGCCGTGCTCGCCCTGATGTTCATCACCGGCATGTACTTGTTCGTGCTCCCCTATGCCACCAGGTGGCGCAGCGGGCGCACCCGCGGAATATCCTGAGCAACCTTCAAGAACACATAGCTGGAGATGCGCCAGAGTGTGGTTGACGCGAGATCAGCTGCCGCGTGCTCCACTCATCCGCGGCTTTCGGACGAGTGAGTGCCGGCGCTCCGCTGGATCAGTTATCATGTCGCGTATTTCGCCATCGAGGAGTACAGACATGGCCCAGATGTCCGATGCGTTGGTGCAGGAGATGTTGTTGGGGCGTTACATCGCTACGCTCGCCACGGAGAATGCCGACGGCTCCATTCACATGGTCGCGGTCTGGTACTACTTCGATGGTGAGAGTGTCTATGTCGCGACCGCAGGCCGCAGCCGCAAAGCTCAAAATGTGAGCCGAGGTTCCAGGGTCTCGCTCATGATCGACTCGCGCGATCTGGCGGGGCAAAGGGGTATCACCATCACGGGCACCGCGCGCTTGCTGTCCGGTGCGCCATCGAGTCCCTGGAACGAAAAGGTGCACCACAAATATCTGAGTACGGCCGCGCTCGTAGACCCAAAAGTGGGGCCGGTGTTCACGCAATGGGACGACGTCACCATCCAGATCACTCCGACCTCGGTGATAGCCTGGGACCTGCGTGAAGCCGATCGCCAGTTTTTCGGTGGCGCAATGAGCAGCAATCCGGGTTATCTGTTGCCCCTCGACCGCTGACGCAGGTTCGTCGCAGACCAATTCCCAAGCGCCTCTCCCCGTTGATCGCACTTAGTTCTTACAAAGGAGCGATTGGCCACATGGGACTGTTTGTGGGGACATTAAACCATCCGAAGAGCCGGTGCAGGACGTAGGCGAGATTGTACGGGAACATCGATCCCAGGGGTTTTCCGGCAAACACCCATGGGTATGGAACGATCAGCCAAATGCCGAATATCGCTGTCACCAGCCGGCCGCTCAAAGATCTTAAGAAGCCCGGATTGAGCAGCAGGCAGGCGGCCACTAAAGGAAAGGTGACAATCGCCAGCACACGCGTCTCATCCCCCACGAACGGGAGCAGCACCATTAGTCCACAAGCTGGGATGAGAAAATGTACCGCCAGCTTTCCCTGATCGGCATACTTCGCCACCATGATCCATCCCACTCCAAATACAGACCACAATATGTATTCAAAGTGATAGTAGAACCAGTTGGCATACATGTCTTTGTAGGTTTGCACCATAAATAATCTCCCAGAATTCAGGTGCATTCCAAAATGGTTGAAGATAACTAGTAGAATAATTTTCCCCAAGGTTAGACCAGCCAGCGAGGCTAGTACCCATCGGATGCGATATAGTCTTTCAGTCTTCAGGACCAGGGCGAGAATCCAAGCGGCCAGGAGTGCCCCGAATGCGACCGCGCCCTGCTCGAAGTGTTGCATTCCCAGCAGGGCGCCAATCGGTAAAGCAAGCCATGCACGCTGCCGGGCAATCAACAGCATCATCATAAGGAACAGAGTGATCCCATCCATGCCTATGAAAAAGTATGCTGTGGTCGAAACCGGTAGAGCCAGAAAGAGAACTAGCGCGGTGCGCGCCTCCCGGTCTTCAAATTTGCGCCACACAAACGCAATGAAGAGGAAGGTGAATGCAAACGAGAACAGCAGATGGAAGTACAAGAATGATTGCTGATTACGGATGTGCAGGCACCATGCCAGGAAAGGGCTGAACCAACTCCAGACAAGATAATGGAAGCGTGGATCGGTAAAGGGATTACGGAATGGATTGCGGGAGATGACCCACGCAGCGGCAAGGTTCGGCATGTACCAGAAACCGGTCTTGAAAAACGAAATGGCCAGTGCGATCGCGATGAGGCGGCTCGGCTTGGATTGATAGATGAATCTCTCGATGCGATCGAAGATTGGCATAAGCTCCAATAGTGAGGCTAATGCAAACTGACGCGCTCAACTGTAGCAGCTGAATCCAGAGATTGCCATATAGCGGCGGACGGCCTCGCCTTTCATCAAGAAACTGGGCCAGCGGGAGGGCGCCCGACGTCCAGGGCACGACAAAAGCCATCGGCACGCGGAAAAACGGCTTGAGCAATGATCTTGTGTAGGTTAATCTTCGCTGGTCCTGGGTTCCTGAATCATTGGTCCGGCAGGGTAGGCCTCCGGCGAGTAGTAAGAAGACTTTGAAGCGAGGAATCGTATGTCTACTGTGATGAGTCAGCTTGCTACGCAAATTACCGGCATAGCTCCGCAGTTTCTGGTCGATGATCTTGAGCGAGCTATTGCCTACTATCGTGACCAGCTTGGTTTCGAGCTCGACTTCGTATATGAGTCCTTCTACGCTGCCGTCACCCGTGACGGATTCGCGATCCATCTGAAGTGTGCGCCGCGGTCGGCGGCGGACCGGGAATACCGCAAGCAAAACGAACACCTCGACGCATACATCGCCGTATGCGGCATCCGCGGCTTGTTCAGCGAGCTGCAATCGCGTGGCGCCCACGTGCTCAAGCCTCTGGAAGAACGGCCATGGGCGTGTCTCGATTTCTACATCGAAGACCCCGACGGCAACATCCTCTGCTTCAGCGAACCAACACCTGACTCTGAATGAGCCATTCATCCCGTCAGTGCTGGTGCTGAATTTCCCAACCCAACGGGTGCCCCACTCATCCGCGGTTTTCGGATGAGTGGGTGCTCGAAGGGGAATGCCGTCCGGCACGCGCGATAATTCCGGACGCTTAGTATTCTGGAGTGTGAACTTCCGCACGATCCTCGCCAGGATGCGGCCTACGAAGGGCTTCGTCCGGTCATTTCTACTGTGGCTGGCCCTGGCTGCGCTGGCCCTTTGGTCGTTCGACGCGCTGCTCCTCGTGGCCTTGCGCTGGATCGATCCGCCGACCACCGCGGTGCAAATGCAGCGGCGGATGCAGGCCTGGATTCATGGCCGCCCGTACCAGAAACGCTACAAGTTCGTTCCGCTGGCGCAGATCTCGCCCGACCTCCAGCATGCGGTCATCGCCGCCGAGGATGGGCGCTTCTATCAGCATCACGGCTTCGACTGGCACGAGATTCAAGTTGCTGCCG
>Ga0335069_10016423_pt1 | contig 10324 bp, 8 predicted proteins | sample Lox_Sample_11_FD_206714 | JGI IMG/M metagenome (GOLD analysis project Ga0335069, IMG submission 206714) | Soil microbial communities from Loxahatchee National Wildlife Refuge, Florida, United States - Lox_Sample_1.1 | ecosystem: Environmental > Terrestrial > Soil > Wetlands | place: USA: Florida...
CGATGGCAGCGCGTACAGCTTGCACGTCATCCTGATCGCCCTTATACACTCGATTACATCCAATTGATGATCGAAGATTTTGTAGAGTTGCATGGCGATAGGCGTTACGGCGATGACAAAGCTGTCGTCGGCGGGTTTGGAACGCTGGGCAAAGAAACCGTGCTGGTGCTCGGACATCAAAAGGGAAGAGACACGCGCACGAACATTTACAGGAATTTCGGCATGCCAAATCCGGAAGGATATCGCAAAGCGTTACGCTTGATGCAGCTCGCTGTAAAATTCCATCGTCCAATCATTACGTTGTTAGATACACCGGGCGCGTATCCCGGCATTGGTGCGGAAGAACGCGGACAGGCAGAAGCCATCGCAAGAAATTTATTTGAGATGTCGCACTTGCCGGTTCCGATTATCGTTGTGATCATTGGTGAAGGCGCTTCCGGTGGCGCGTTAGGCATGGGTGTCGGTGACCGCATCTTGATGCTTGAAAATTCTTGGTACTCCGTCATTGCGCCGGAATCATGTTCCAGCATTTTATGGAAGAGCTGGGAATACAAAGAACAGGCAGCCGAAGCGTTAAAATTGACTGCACCGGATTTGTTGGAACTTGGGGTGATCGACCGCATCGTCCCCGAACCGATGGGTGGCGCGCATCGAAATCACCAACAAGCGGCCATTGCGTTGAAAGCTGCGTTGTTTGAAGAATTACGTGCGCTGAAAAAAATAAAGCCCGAGAAATTGGTTGAACAGCGCATTCAAAAATTTGAAAAGATGGGTGTGTGGAAAAATTCTTAATCGAGGTGGTTTCTTGAGAAGAATTTAAAATCCGAAAGAGGTGGGTCGTTTATCGTGATAAAGTCTTTGACAAAAATTCGCGTTCGCTATGCCGATACGGATCAGATGCGAGTCGTGTATCATGGAAAATATCTGGAGTATTTTGAACTCGGCCGTTCGGATTTGATTCGCAATCTCGGGCTTCCCTATTCGCAGATGGAATCTGAGGGAATATTTTTACCAGTGGTGGAAGCGTTTGCAAAGTATCGACGGCCTGCACATTATGATGAATTGCTGGTGGTGGAATCTGAGGTAAAAGAAATTCCGGCAGCATCGCTTCGCATCGAGTATCATGTATTTCGCGATGGAGAAAACGAATTGCTTGCCGAAGGGTACACCGTTCATAGTTTTCTGAATATCAAAACCGGCAAACCGACCCGCGCCCCCAAAGCATTTGTCGATATCCTTCAAAATGCAGCGCAGCGACAATCAATCACTGTATGATGGTATTTTCCAGCAATGATTGAAAAAATATTCCGACTTGGAAAAGAAACAGCGGTGTACGGATTGAGTACCGTCGTGGGGCGGCTGCTTAATTTTTTGATCGTTCCATTTTATGCCAATGTTTTGCTGCCTGCTGAAAACGGAATCATTTCCAATCTCTATGCCTACATCGCGTTTGTGACGGTCCTGTTCACGTACGGCATGGAACCGGCCTATATGCGGTTTGTTTCGTCGCTGGAAAAAGGAGACAAGAAACAAAATTTCAGCGTCCCGTTTCTTTCTCTTCTTGTAACTTCCGTGGTATTTGCCATCATTATTCATGTTAATGCAGGCGCCATCTGTGGATGGATCGGCGTTGACCGATCTTCTTTTCACTTGGTGCAATATTCGGGATGGATTTTGTGCTTTGATGCGCTTTCGATTATTCCTTTTGCATCGCTTCGTATGGAACAGAAAGCGAAAAAATTTGCTTCGCTGAAAGTGATGAACATTTCCATCAATCTGGTCTTGAATTTGGTGCTTATTCTTGGCGTCGGCATGCATGCGGAGGGAGTGTTCCTTGCAAATGTTATTGCTTCGGCGGCAACGTTTGCGATAATGTTTGGCGTGGTGTTCAACAATTTTACTTTCCAATTACCCCATGGTTTATATAAAGATATTTTAAAATTTGGATTGCCGTATATTCCCGCAGGACTTGCCGGCATTGCCATGCAGGTGATCGATCGCCCCATTGTCAAAGCGCTGACCAATGATGCAACGCTCGGCATCTATCAAATCAATTATCGGCTCGGAATTTTTATGATGTTGATTGTCGGAATGTTTGATTATGCATGGCGTCCGTTTTTTTTGCATCACGCGAAAGAGCCGGATGCGAAAAAACTTTTTGCAAAAGTGTTCACATATTATGTTCTCGGCGCGATGTGCATATTTTTGTCAGTATCATTTTTTATCGGCGATATCGTTCGCATGCACTTTTTCGGAAAACAATTTTTTCCGCCGGTCTATTGGTCGGGCGTTTCGATTGTTCCATGGGTATTGTTAGCGTATGTCTTTACAGGCGCTTATACGGTTTTTGTGGTCGGGGTCTATTTGGAAAAGAAAACGAAATATTTGCCGTTCGTCACCGGTGCCGGTGCAGTACTGAATATTATTGCGAACTTTTTATTGATACCGCGGATTGGAATAATGGGGGGCGCACTTTCCACTTTATTAAGTTACATCGTTATGGCAAGCGGCATATATATCGCTTCACAAAAATATTATTATGTAAAGTATGAATGGGGAAGAATCTTTCGTTTAGTGAGTGTCAGTGCAATCGTATTTTTATGCTGGCTCGTTTTAGGATTGCAGCCGCTCACCGCCGTCGGGACGGGAATAAAATTCATGCTCTTGCTCGGTTTTGCCATCGCAGTGGCAAAGCTAAATATTATTGATAAAGAAGATATTGTTACCGCAAAAGCACTTGTGCAAAAAATGGTTGCACGGTCGGCTTCTTAAAAATGTATTGGTTCAAAAATATTCGACATTCACTTCTTTGCCGAACGACGATAATATTGCCACAAGCTGCCGGATGATGCTCCGGCGTAATAAAACAGACGACGGCATCTTGAGTTTTGTGTAAGCAGAATTATCTGCAAGCCCGACCATGAAGGTGATCGTATCGGCAAGCAACAATTCTTCCGAAAGTAATACGGCGGCATTGCGAGAAACGGGCAAAGCGTTCCTGTCACCCTTGCTTTGTTCTAAATATTCTGTTGTCCGCGAAAGCGTCAAAATTCCTTCCGTCACAAGGTCGATAGTATCGATGCGGCTTAATCCCGGGAGGTCGTCTTGTTCGGAATCGGGAATCTGTCGAATCTTCGAGCCGAGGTACAACGCAACAATATTGCCGGTTGTTCCGCCGCAGACAATTTTCCTTCCCGGTGTTTTTAAAAATCGTTCGACGCATGCATCATCCATGGCCACATTAGACGGTGGTCCGGTGAGCACCGTCGCTTCTCTGCCGTTCCGAACTTGAATCACGATCAACGAAGCATCGTCTTTGGGATTCATCCCGTACGATTTAAGTGTTTGGTCGGCAAGCGAGCGGCAAATTTCTTTTGCCGTGATATGTTTGGCTGTGAGAGATTGTTCGATATGTTTGCTGATAGAGGTCAACGCCCAGCCATCATTAAAATACACATCTGCGTTTGCGCCCGGAATGCCGTCGCTCATGGCCACGATCCAATCGCCATCCTCGAGAGTGATCTGTTGCTGCTGAATTTCTTTCTGGTCGATAATTTCCGTTTTTGTTTCGGAGGCCGATAACCGTCCAAGTTTGAACACTAAAACGGGCGGATTGCCGAAATTGGAAATGGAAGCGATTTTGCGATAACGATCGATATCAATAATTAAAAATGTTGCATACGCAGCATTTTGTTTTTTTTGAACCGGAAGCGTTGCCGCGATCGTCGGAAGAACTTCTTTCAACGGCACATCGGCGATGAGTAAGCGCGATACTATTTCCGCTGTCAACGTGGAAGAAACATTTGCCTGCACGCCGCTGCCCAGTCCGTCGGAAAGAATGGCGATGATGCGCTCGGGCGAACGCGCAACGCGAACGGTATCGCCGCATAACTCTTCGCCTGATTTCGGGAAGGCGAAAGTTTCCAGATCGTAATACAATCCCATCTTAGACAACTTCCTGATTAATCATTTTCAATAACCGCTGGAGACTGATTTTGGATTCTGCAGAAGTCTCGCCCAGCAATCGCGCAATTTCTTGTGCGACACGCATTTGATTATTGATCACATTCGTAATTTCAGCAGCGGTTGTTTGCTTGAGCGTATTAAACTCGCGCTGTTTTTGCCACTCGGCGCTCAAATCCACCATAATGCATGCGATGGCATTTTCTTCTTGAATGGGAAAAAAAAGACGACGCACGTACAACCCATATTGAGCGTATTCTTTTGGTTCGGCTTTGCGTATTTCATTGAGTTCCCAGACTTTCGTAAATTCATCTGCGTCCTCGATGATGGTCGAAGCGGGGCGGCCGACGACTTGTTCTTCTTTTACGCGAAACATTTTGCAAAATGCCGGATTCACGATGGTCACGATGAGTTCGGGGTTCACGACTATGAGCGCGTTGGGGTCATAATCCCATAACATCTTCCAGAGTGATTGTGCTTCCATAATGTATTCTCAAAAATAATGAATAATATTTCTTGCAAGATAATAGTTTATTCGTTAATATTATATCGATATATTTATATCGATAATAATGTATAGATAAAAATAACACGATTCAAGGAAAAACTGATATGGGTAAAATACCGGTTGTACCTGCTGTTGCAAACGTGAAGAAGGCGCCTCTGCCGATTCTTCGTCGTTTATCTATTTATCATCAAGTTCTCACGGAAATGAAAGAGCGGCAGGTCGAAATGACATCCAGCACGGTCATTTCCAACGCCGTCGAATATAAGCCGATTCAAGTCCGGAAAGATTTGCAAATATTGGGATTGGTGGGCAAACCGAAGATCGGTTTTCGTGTTGATGAATTATTGGATGCGATCAAGCGCTATGTCGGCTGGTCCAAAGAGCATCGTGCTATTTTAATCGGCGTTGGAAATCTAGGCAGCGCCTTGATCAATTTTCCATGGTTTGCCGAATACGGCTTGCGGTTCATTGCGGCGTTCGATGCCTCGGAGAAACGTTCGAATATTGTTGTCAATCATGTCCCCATTCATCCTGTAAGTTATTTCCCAAAATATGTCAGAAGCCATGCCGTCGATATTGTTGTGCTTGCCGTGCCGATTACGGCGGCGCAAGATGTGACGGATATGGTCGTAGCCGCCGGCGTTCGCGGCATCTGGAATTTTTCTGCAACGCCGATAAAAGTTCCTCCTCACATTATCGTTGAAAACGCATTATTTACTCAAAGCTTGGCGGTGTTAACGCGCCGGTTAAGCGAAGGTAAAATTATCAAATAAGAAAGGTCATTGTATTTATGTCACCGGAAGTTTTGCTTGCACGCACCGAGATGTTCAATAACGTGTGCAAGATATTAGAAGAGTATCAGCACAAAAAAAATAATTTAGTCCCGATTCTTCAAGCTGTTCAAGAAGAATATCATTATTTACCCGAAGATGTACTTCGATTTGTTGCAGCGTCGTTGCAGTTGCCTGTGGCACGCGTGTTTGGCGTGGCAACATTCTACGCACACTTTGCGCTGGAGCCGAAAGGAAAATATATCATTAAAGTATGTAATGGCACAGCATGCCATGTTAAAGATTCCATTTCGTTGCTTGATACGGTTCGCGAAATTCTTAAACTGCACGGCGAGCAAAAAACGACGGATGATATGTTGTTCACGCTCGAGACCGTGTCGTGTCTCGGTGCATGCGGATTAGCGCCGGTGGTTGTGGTGAATGAAGAAGTGCATTCCTTGATGACGCCGCAAAAGACAGAAACCTTATTGAAAAATATTATGGCATCGGAAAAGGAGTTGGCGGCATGAGCGAAGTTCAAACAACAACGGTGAATCTGGAAGAGATTGCCGCGATCTACAAAAAGAATGCTGAATGCCTGACGGCGCGTGTCATTGTGTGCGCCGGAACTGGTTGCATTGCGAACGGGTCAAAAAAAATATTCGAACAATTTCAACAAGTGCTGGAAGAACATGGACTGCAATCGTATGTCGATGTCTCGTTCGTGAAAGAAGATGATCACGCTGGTATCCATCTTTCGGGAAGCGGTTGCCAAGGGTTTTGCCAGATGGGCCCGCTGGTAACAATATTGCCGGAAGGCATTATGTACACCAAAGTTCGCATGGAAGATGTTCTTGAAATTGTTGAAGAAACCATTATCAAAAAGAATCTCGTTCAACGATTACTCTATAAAGATCCTGTTCGGAAAACGGTTTGCAAAGGCATCGGCGATATTCCGTTCTATACACAGCAGCAACGATTTGTGTTGAAGGAATGCGGCTACATTAATCCTGAAGATATCAATGAGTATATTGCCATTGGCGGTTATACGGCAGCACGCAAAGCATACTGCGAGCACAACGCCGATCAAGTTTGTTCGATTATTGAAAAGTCCGGTTTGCGCGGACGCGGCGGCGGAGGATTTCCTACAGGGCGCAAATGGAAAGTTGCCGCGATGCAGCAATCTCCCAAAAAATATATCATCTGTAACGGCGATGAAGGCGACCCGGGTGCTTTTATGGATCGCAGTGTGATGGAAGGAAATCCACACAGCGTGTTGGAAGGGATGCTGATTGCGGCACGTGCTATCGGTGCTGATGAAGGATATGTGTATGTCCGTATGGAATATCCGCTTGCAGTCGAACGCGTTCGCAAAGCGGTTGCTGCGGCCGAAGCATTAGGATTGCTTGGTGAAAATATTTTTGGATCGAAGTTGAACTTCCGCATTACCGTGATGGAAGGCGCAGGAGCATTTGTCTGCGGCGAAGAAACTGCATTGATCGCTTCCATCGAAGGCAAACGTGGAATGCCGATGCCGAAGCCGCCGTTTCCGGCAGAATCCGGTTTGTTCGGGAAACCCACTGTCATCAATAATGTGGAAACGCTTGCATCTGTTCCGTTGATTTTCAATTTAGGCGCAGAAAACTATGCAGCAATCGGAACGCCGAAATCGCCCGGCACAAAAACATTTGCGCTGACAGGACATGTTTCGAATACGGGTTTGATCGAAGTACCGTTCGGTACGCCGCTCCGGAAAATTATTTTCGACATCGGCGGCGGTGTCACGACAAAAAAAGGAATCGGAAAGATTGAAGATTTTAAAGCGGTGCAAATCGGCGGCCCATCCGGCGCATGCATCAGCCCGAAGTATTTAGATTTGCCGATGGATTTTGATTCGCTGCGTTCCATCAATGCGATGGTCGGCTCCGGCGGACTTGTGGTGATGAATCAAGAAACATGTATGGTGCAAATTGCGCGATACTTTATGGAATTTACGCAAAGCGAATCTTGCGGCAAGTGCGTGTTGTGCCGTGAAGGTACGTACCAAATGTTGACGCTGCTGGATGACATTATTGAAGGGCGTGCCGATGAAAAAACATTAGTGTTGCTGCAAAGCGTCGCGCGTGCCGTCAGCAAAGGATCGCTGTGTGCACTTGGGAAAACAGCGCCGAATCCCGTGCTGTCGATCCTTCGAGATTTCCGCGAGGAATTCGAAGCGCATGTGACGGAGAAAAAATGCAAAGCCAAAAAATGCAAAGCATTGTTGAATCCCACAATTATTCAAGAAAAATGCAAGGGCTGCGGGTTGTGTGTCAAAACATGTCCCACCGGCGCTATATCCGGCGAAAAGAAAAAACCGCATGTTATTAATGAAGCATTGTGTATTAAGTGCGGGGCGTGTTATACTGCCTGCAACTTGAAAGCAGTGGCGTAAGGAAGAACGACGATGAATACAAAATCATTTTTATTTATTAACGGCAGAAAAACATTTTTTGAAAACGAACGGAACTTATTAGAAGTCATTCGCAAAGCGCATATCGATTTGCCGACATTTTGTTATCACTCAGAATTGAGTGTGTACGGTGCATGCCGTTTGTGTATTGTCGATATTGAAGGACGCGGCATCGTGTCTTCCTGCTCGACCAAACCAGAACAAGGGTTGAAAGTACAGACGGCGACAGAAGAACTTCGACAGATCCGGAAAATTTCGTTAGAACTGCTGCTTGCCAATCACGATCAAAATTGTACCTCGTGCATTAAAAGTTCTGCATGCCGGTTGCAATCAATTGCACGTCGCTTGGGTGTGAGTGAAGTACGATTCAAAACAGTCGAATCACACAAACCGAAAGATGAATCGACGTTCGGCATTGCCCGAGATCCTAATAAGTGTATTTTATGCGGCGACTGTGTGCGCGCGTGTAATGAAATTCAAGGCATCGGTGCCATAGATTTTGCATTCCGCGGGCATGAGATGTCTGTTGTTCCGAGTTTCGGAAAAGAACTTGGCGATGTTTCGTGTGTCGAATGCGGACAGTGTGCCCGTGTGTGCCCGACCGGTGCATTGACGCCGAAGTCTGATATTGACCGACTGTGGCAATTAATGAACGATGGAAAAAAATATGTTGTAGCGCAAGTGGCTCCCGCTGTGCGTGTAGCGCTCGGCGAATCGTTCGGTATGGCGCCGGGAACGGATGTTTCCGGTCAGTTGGTCGCTGCATTGAAATATCTCGGCATGAAAAAAGTGTACGATACATCATTCTCTGCCGATCTAACCATTATCGAAGAGACGAATGAATTCTTGCAGCGCAAAACGAAAGGCGAAAATCTTCCGCTTATTACATCGTGTTGTCCGGCGTGGGTGAAGTTTGCAGAATTTTATTTCCCCGAATTTTTGCCCAACGTTTCTACATGCCGGTCACCGCAGCAAATGCTCGGTTCGTTGGTGAAGAAAGTCCTTCCGAAAGAACTCGGCATGCATCGCGAAGACGTGATTATGGTTTCCATCATGCCTTGCACGGCAAAACGCAGCGAAGCGAATCGTTCAGAATTCGCCTTGCACGGTACGCCGGATGTCGATCTCGTCATCACGACACAAGAACTTGCGATGATGATTCAGCAAACAGGATTGCAATTCACCTCGTTGGACCCGGAAGCATTCGATATGCCGTTCGGATTTAAAACCGGCGGCGGAGTAATTTTTGGCAACAGCGGCGGCGTTAGTGAAGCCGTGCTGCGGTACGCTGCAGAAAAATTATCCGGCAAGCAATTAGAAGCGGAAGATATGCAGGAAGTGCGCGGGGAAAACGGAATTCGTCAGATAAGCGTTAATCTTGGCGGGCAAGAATTAAAACTTGCTGTCGTTTATGGATTGCGCAATGCACGTCACTTGTTGAATGAAGTGAAAAAAGGAAAAGTGCAAGTCGATTTTATTGAAGTTATGTCATGCCCCGGCGGATGCGTCGGCGGAAGCGGGCAGCCGGTCTCGTTTGAAACGACGACGCGCCGCGAACGCAAGCGTTCGTTGTATCGTGCGGACAAAACGATGCAATTGCATGCTTCGCAGGATAATCCGTACCTTGCACAATTATATCAAAACGTCTTGGGCGAACCGAACGGACACGAGGCGCATCATTTGCTGCACACCACATATCGTGATCGATCCGATATTTTTGAAGGTGAAGTCGTACTTTCCAATCCTGACAGCCGTGAAATGGTGGAACTGAAAGTGTGCCTTGGCCCCAATTGTCTTGCACACGGTTCGGACGAAATGCTCGGCAAGTTGGTAGATTATGTTGCCGAAGAAGGACTCACCGGCAATGTTGTCATCGTTGCGCATCACAGCACGGAACCATGCGAAGACGGCGTTACCGTGCATGTCGATGATGATCTTGTCGCCAATGCAACCTTCGATACGGTGCGCGATACGCTGTTGCAGCGTATTCAGTATGCGCGCGAGAATGCATAATTTTTTATTGAAGAAAAAAATTGAATGGAGAAGGGAACATTCTTCTGCATTCGATGGTTAGAATCATAAAATATTTGAAAGCAAAGTTCAATGTTAAAATTATTTAAAAAAGCGGCACTGGTTATGTTTCTTGGAGCATGCTCGATTCTGCAAGCGCAAACATTTACCGTGCAAGGGAAAGTTACCGATGCGACAACCGGCTCGATGGTGGATGGAGCCAGTGTTGTGCTTCGCGAACTCAAAAAAGAGACCGTCACGAACCATGACGGTCTCTTCAATTTTTCTCACGTCCCTCCGGGAACGTATATTCTTTCTGTCTCGCATGGTTCATACGCAAAGATGGAACGAACCTTGCAAATTATCTCGAACGATTCGGTACAAATTCCATTAGATCCGGTTATCTATCATCAGGGCGAAGTCATTGTTCGAAGTACCAAAGGCAATATTGTCGCTGAGTCCCAGCCGGTGCCGACCGTGACGCTGGACGGATTGCAGTATGTCAATACCAGCGCACCGACTGTTGCCGATGCGCTGAGTCGAGAGCCGGGCATTGCATTAGTGCGCGATGGTTTGTGGGAAACGTTGGTCTCGATTCGCGGAATGACTCGTTACAACGTC
>Ga0335069_10016424_pt1 | contig 10324 bp, 4 predicted proteins | sample Lox_Sample_11_FD_206714 | JGI IMG/M metagenome (GOLD analysis project Ga0335069, IMG submission 206714) | Soil microbial communities from Loxahatchee National Wildlife Refuge, Florida, United States - Lox_Sample_1.1 | ecosystem: Environmental > Terrestrial > Soil > Wetlands | place: USA: Florida...
GGCCGATGCCGTTGACGTTCGCCCACCACGTCGGCCACGAATACCAACCCCACCACGACGGCCACGCGCCCGTTCCGAGCCAGTCGCCGTTTTCAAATGCGTTGATCGCTTCCGCCTTGCCGTCGTGGTCGGCGATGTCCGCCGTGCCCAGCACGTAACGCGTGATTTCGAGTTCGGTGTTGCGCGCGCGATGATTCGTGAGCGTAATTTTTCCGGAGAGATCGACGCGGAAGTAAGACGTGCCATTTTGCTGAAGCGCATTCGGCGAGCGCTTCGATTCGAGGTCGGATGTTTTCACCGGCACATCCACCGCGGTGGTGACGCTAATGTCCGCGCTGCCGCCGGTGGCGGTATAAGTCGTCATGCTCTGCGCGAGCACGCGGCCGTTTTGCACGATTAACGCCGGCGCTGTAGTGAGCGGATACTTGCTGCTGTTGCGCAGCCGGATCTTGTGCATGACCTTCGGCGCGGCCATCAATCGGGCCAGCTCGCGTTCCTGATCCATGTTCACGTTGCCGCGCATTTCCGGCGGCGGCGCGAACGGCAATTCGAGTGTGAACACATCGCGGTACGGCAAAGTAAATTGCGCCACCGGCAGCACCATCCGCTCTCCCTTGCGCAGTGTGATGTGTTGCACGCGAAATACAAACAGATCCTCCGTCTGCCCGGTCTCGGCAATGTCCGGACCGAGATCGCCAGCCGCCGCGCCGCCGACGGCAACCGTTTCGTCAGGCCGTGGCACGGCCACTTGCTGCGACATAATCGCATTGCTGAACTGGCTCGCGATTCGGTTGTTGTCCATCGGATTGCCGTTTTGAAAATACGACGACAACTGGGCGAGATTTTGTTGCAGCGCGATCGGGTCGATCGTGTCCTTGAACTGAAACGCCGGCACACCGACGACCAGGTTCAGCGACACGTCGTCGATGTCAGCGAGCTCGTTGATCAACGTGGCCTGAAGTTTCACGACCGCATTGCTCTCGCCGTCGAGTTCGATCTTGTGACTCGGAATCCAGCGGAATCCTTTTTGCAGATAAAACAATCCCACGCTTGCACTTTTTGCCGGATGCGCGCGGCCCCAATCCAGATTCAACGTGAGCACATTGCGGAATTCTTCGTCCGTGCCCACGGGATTGTAGCCGTGTGGAAACGTGACGTGCTGAATTTGGTCGATGTTCACCGCGCGAACGCCCTCGGCAGTTTTCAGTAGAATAATATTGCCTTTGACCGGCAATGCCTCGGGCGTACCCGGCGGACTGCTCGCCGCGAGCTCGGCGCTGCTCCGAGTCGGGATGCCCACGATGGTCGCCGCGTAACGGTTCGTGCCGGCTTCCTCGATGACGGCCTCGGCGCCGACGTTGGCCGCGAGCAGATCGGGAAGCGAAAGCGCGGTGTGCTCGACCTGGGCACGGCGCTGCGCGGCAACGACGCTGGTGAGCGTTGTCCCGGGATTGACCGAGTACGCCCAGAACGTTCCGACGACTGGCGTAGGCAGGTAATCCATCACGACGTTCCCGCTATCGTCGGTGGGCAACTCGCCCTCGTGAGCGACCAGCGCGTGCCCGTCTTTGAAGACCGTGAGCTCCTTGATCGGTAACTGGCCGAATGTCCCGGTCAAGGCTGGCTTTCCCGGCAGCGGCGATTCCGCGGCTGCCAGTTGAAATTGTAGGGCAGACGAAACGAGCGCCGTGAGGAATCTCTTCATGGCCGCGACGCTAGCTCGGTCGCCCCCGGAATATGTCAGCCGACGGTAGGGCGTATGTAAAAAATGGGTAACGCCGCGCGCGCTACGGCGTCCGCGAGCCCCCAATTTCCAATCACAACCGACGGCGTCATCCGCAATTGTAAGTTTTCGCTTAACGGGTTAAGGTGACGGCCAACCGTTACCAGGCGGAATAATGTATGAGGCCGAGCCCTCTGCCCAACCGACGGGTGGTCGCCGTGGCAAGACATACCGATTTCGCCAGGAGTGGGCGCGATGGAGTGAGCTTTTGGCCCGGCCCATCGGCGAGTTGGCCGAAAGGCCGCAGTCGGGACCCGTGAGTGAGGCCATGACGGGTTGCTGACATTACGAAGTCGTTAAGATAACGTTATCGGAGTCGAGAATATGGCTCAAATGTCGTGGCTATGGGGTGTTTTGCTACCCTTTTTGGGTTATCCACTGTATGATTGTGTCAATTGGGAAACAGCGCTGGAACGGGCACGTCGGTCGGGATGAAAAATGGCTGATCTCGTTAGTTTACGGGGTTTATACCCCATATATTAGTCAAATTCTGCGTTCGTTAACGTTAACTGACGTGAGAGATGTCGTAACGATTAGATGTAACACGTAAACGTGCTGTAATTATTCGTTTGTCTAATAGTGATGATGCATGTTTGTTTATCCTAAAGAGTATGATGTGGTCGTTATCGGCGGCGGACACGCCGGTGTCGAGGCGGCTTTGGCAGCCGCTCGGATGGGCCGTCAGGCGTTGCTGCTAACCATAAACGCGGACACGATTGGCCAGATGTCCTGCAACCCAGCCATCGGGGGCTCTGCCAAGGGTCAGTTGGCTCGTGAAATCGACGCACTCGGCGGCGAGATGGGAAAAGTCACCGACATGACAGGACTGCAGTTCCGAATGCTGAACACGAGGAAGGGTCCGGCGATCTGGGCGCCGCGCGCCCAATGCGATAAGAAGGCCTACCAGTTTAGGATGAAGTGGATTTGCGAGCGCCAGCAGAACCTCGACATCCACCAAGCTCAGACCGCAAAACTGTTGCATCGCGACGGCCAGGTTTATGGAGTCGAGACCACTTTGGGAGTTCAGTATCGATCGTATACGGTGGTGGTGACGACAGGGACATTCCTTCGAGGATTGATGCACATCGGTTCCGAGAAGCAGTCGGGCGGCAGAGCCGGAGAGGCCGCTGCCCAGAACCTCTCAGCCTCGCTGCGGGAGGTCGGGCTGGAACTCGGGAGGCTCAAGACTGGAACACCACCCAGGCTTCTGCGGCGGTCCATCGATTTCTCAAAAACTGAGGTCCAGCCAGGCGACGAGCCGGTTCCTTATTTCACCTATTGGAAAGACGATTTGTTCCACGTGGAACATTCGGGCGGAGATTCTCCCTGTGCTACACCGCGAAGCGCGTACCCACCAGGCTCAATTCTAGCCCAACTCAACGGGCAGCTCCCGTGCTATATAACATACACCACCGACGCCACGGCTAAGCTCATTCGTGACAACCTTCATCGTTCCGCAATGTATTCCGGCGCCATTGAAGGTATCGGACCGCGCTACTGCCCGTCGATCGAGGACAAAATCGTTCGTTTCCCAGAAAAGGAACGCCAACAGCTCTTCCTTGAACCGGAAGGGATTGCTACGGACGAGATCTATGTCAACGGTTTTTCGACCAGTCTGCCATTCGAGGTTCAACTCGAGATGATTAAAACGGTCGTCGGTTGCGAGAACGCCGAAATCATGCGGCCAGCCTATGCCGTCGAGTACGACTTCTCCTTCCCCACCCAGTTGCTGCCGTCGCTCGAGACCCAGGTTTGTCGCAATCTCTATCTAGCTGGTCAAATCAACGGGACGTCAGGCTACGAGGAGGCCGGTGCGCAAGGGCTTATCGCCGGCATCAACGCCGCCCGCCGAACCCAGGACCGAGAGCCGATCATCCTCATTCGGGACCAAGCCTACATCGGTGTGCTTATTGACGACCTGGTAACGAAAGGAACGAGCGAGCCATATCGGATGTTCACCTCGCGCGCCGAGTATCGGCTCCTGCTTCGACAGGACAACGCCGATCAGCGCCTGTCGAAGATCGGCCACGAAGTCGGCCTCCTTCCCGATCGCAACTACCAGAAGTTCGAATCCAAGCGCCTGACTATCGAGTCCGAACTGGCCCGTCTCCAAGCCACGCGGGATGGTCAAAACACACTGGCGCAGCTACTCCGACGTCCCGAAATTGCATACAAGGACCTGCCCCAAGCCAGAACCGGTTTATCCGAGGAAGTAATCCAGCAAGTGGAGATCGCCCTCAAGTACGCCGGTTACATTGATCGCCAACAAGCGGAAGTCGAGAAGTCCAAGGCGATTGAGGGAAAACAGATTCCGGATAGTTTCGACTACGCTGTGGTGCCTGGCCTGCGCACCGAAGCGCGACAGAAGCTCATCAAGCAACGTCCGGTCACTCTGGGGCAAGCCTCCCGCATTTCCGGCGTCTCGCCCGCCGATGTCAGCATTCTGGCAGTTTGGTTGAAACGGCAGCAGCCGGCACAGGCGTCCCCACGAACCGAGGAAGTCGTTGATTAGAAGTGTTAATATTTATCTAGTAGTGTTACTTATCAATGAAATGTGAAGCGCTTTCTCGTTTTGAGCCGTCTAACCATTATCGAGTCATGGATGCACACTCACATCGCCGCCGATGGGTTATCACTCGTATCGCGACTGCCCTGGCGGCATCGATAACAATTGCCGCGCAGGCGTCTGCTGGCAATTCACCGTCGACCAACGAAGTGGTGCAAGGCAACACGGCCTTAGCACTCGATCTTCTCCGCCTGGAAAGCGCCAAACCCGGGAACGTATTTTTTTCGCCCTACAGCATTTCCGCCGCGCTCGCGATGACCTTCGCCGGCGCGCGCGGAACCACGGAGACGGAAATGGCGCGCGCGCTTCACTTCACGCTCGCGCCGGCCCAGTTGCATCGGGCCTTCGGCGCACTTGCGCACAGGTTCGACGAGATTGCCGCGCGCACGAACGTCGCGCTCACGGTCGCCAACTCGCTCTGGTATCAGCAGGACTATCACCTCACCGAGAATTTTCTGAAGTTGAACCGCGAGTATTATCGCGCGGAAGTGCGGCCGCTGGATTTCGCCGGCGCTCCGGACGCGGCTTGTCAGAAAATTAATTCGTGGGTGGCGCACAAGACGCAGGACCGCATCCGAGATCTACTCTCCCAAGTCCCCCGTGCGACCCGGCTCGTCCTCTGCAACGCGATCTACTTCAAGGGCACGTGGGCCAATCCGTTTGAGGAGAGACGAACACACCCGCAACCATTTTACGTCAAGCCCGACCAACCGCTCAGCGTGCCTCTCATGTCCGAAGAGATCAGTGTGCGCACTCATGCAGAGGCCGGCGTGGATCTGTTCACGCTGCCGTACGCGGGAGACGATATTTCGATGGTCATCTTATTGCCCAAAGCCAGGGATGGACTTGCGGCGTTGGAAAAGGAACTCGACGCGACGAAATTGCGCGATTGGGTTGCTGCGACGGAGGCGGCTCCGTTCGGCCGAGCGAGAATTCTTCTGCCGAAATTCAAATTGGATCTGCGCCTGGAACTCAATGCCGATTTAAAATCGCTCGGCATGCCCACAGCCTTCGAGGCTGGCGCGGCGGATTTTTCGGGAATGGACGGCAGTCGTAATCTGTTCATTGGCGACGTGGTCCACCAGGCCTATGTGGACGTGAATGAACAAGGCACCGAAGCGGCGGCAGCCACAGCGGTGACCATGCTCGCCATGTCCGTGCACGCGCCTCCGCCGGAGTTCCGCGTTGATCATCCATTTCTCTTTTTGATCCGCGACAATCAGACCGGAGCGATCCTGTTCCTCGGGCGAGTCGTTGATCCGTCCAAGTGAACTTCGGGCGAGCGTAACGATGCGCCCGACGCGCTGTCCAAATCGCCGTGAGAATCAGATCCCGAGACGGATTCACGTTGATCGAATTGCTGGCGGTCATTGCCATCATAGCGATTCTCGCGGCGCTGTTGCTGCCGGCGCTCAGCACCGCAAAACGCAAAGCCAGCCTGGCTTCGTGCATTAACAATCAAAGACAACTCACGCTGGCGTTCTCGATGTATGCGCACGATTTCAACGACGCCCTCGCCGGCTACAACGGCGGATCGGGATCGTGGACCTACGGAGGCGGCGGCTTTTGGGTGGCGCCCGGCGGAGGCAACGCTCTCGGTTCCATTCTCGGCAGCCAAACCGCCGAGCAGGACACCAAATTAATCAGCGACAATTTGCGCACGAATAATCTGCTCTTTGCCTATGACGCGAACGCCGCTGCGTATCATTGCCCGGCCGATCGGCGGATGTGGCTGACCCCGCAACCGCCTGACCTCATCGGCTGGGCTTACGATAGCTACTCGAAATGCGAGACGGTGGGAGGCATGGTCGTGGATCCGAGTTCGGACGCGCAGAACTTTTGGGGAGCGCCGGCGACGTATGTGAAATATTCCGCGATTTCCGCTCCGTCATTGACGTTTGCGTTCGTGGAAGAGGTCGATCCCCGCGGCTACAATCGCGGCACTTGGGTCGTGATCTGGCAACCTTCGGGGAACCCCGCATTCACCTGGGCCGACATGCCGGCGGTGACCCACGGGAACACGAGCACATTTTCCTTCGCCGATGGCCACGCGGAATTTCACCATTGGACGGACGGGGTGATTATTAACTCTGTCCAAGGTGCCACGCTTGGGAAGAGTATTGGGATCCCTTTCGGCCCGACGTCCGGCCCGGATTACGATTACGTCCACGAGCACTACCGGTTCCCTGGGTGGCGGTAAGTCTTTCCGTCGATGATAACACGTTTGATCATTGGCGAGTGTCCATGAGCTTAGGACAATCCAGCGGTCCTTCAAGCATGGCCGAAACATCAGGCGCGGTTGCTATTTTGTAAAGGGCGAACCCATTGGTGAGACCGTGAAAGCACATCGTGGCTGTGTGAGGTTTGGGGGGCACCCGCCGCAGCAACACCCTGCCAAGTGATGAATCTGATATGCCATATTTGGTGAAAACAACACCTATTCGGAATTTGTTTTTCGAATCAGCCCGTTGACTCATCTCCCCGGATTGACTTGGCCCGCATGGACCGATACCGTATCCATTCAATACAGCCGTCAGGACGAAACATGCTGGATACGATTGAAAAGTTGCTGGTGCTCCAGGACCGGGACCGGATGCTGGCGCAGTTGCGGGCTGAACTGGGCCAGATCGAGCCCGAGCGCCGCGCGCTTCAGGCCAAAGCTTCCGGGGCCCAGAGCGGACTCGACCAGGCCCGCCAGCGCAGCCGCGAAATCGAGTCGCGCCGCAAGGAACTCGAACTGGAAGTAGCCGCCAAGATGCAGATGATAGAGCGTTACGCCAATCAGCAGCTCCAGACCCGCAAGAACGAGGAATACCGCGCGCTCAACCAGGAAATCCAGCACTGCAAAGATGCTATTTTCAAAATAGAGGATCAGGAAATCGAGCTGATGGAGCAGGCGGAGGCCACTCAAAAGGATATCGGCCGCGCGACGCAGCTGGCCGACGATGCGAAGAAACTCCTCGATGATCAAAACGCGCAATTGACCGCGCGGGAAGGCAAACTCAAGGCGCAGCTCGCCGAGTTGGAATCGAATCGCTCGGAACTGGCTGAGGCCGTCGAACATTCCGCGCGAGACCGGTATGAACGGTTGGTGAAGAGCAAAGGCGGAAACGTGGTGGTGGGAGTGCAACACGGCGTTTGCGGCGGCTGCCACATGCGTTTGCCGGCGCAGATTATCGTCTCGTGTCAGGGCCAGCAGGAATTGGTCTCCTGCACCAACTGCGGCCGCATTCTCTACTACTCGCCGGACATGGATTTGGCGGTCGTTGACTAGGCGGCCTCGCTTGGTTCGAGACGGCTCTCTCAAGCCCAACGCTGCCGGCCATTCTCGCTCTCCCTGGGGGAGGGCCATATCTTCCCAGTAGCCCTAGCCACGTAGTTCGAATTCCGAGGACCTTCAATAAACACAGATGCGCTCCTCCCCATCCAATGTTAACGTGACAGCGTGACCGGCACTTCCGAAAAATCCGTCTCCCCGCCACGCGCAGAGACTCTTCGCCTGCCCGAATTGCTGGCGCCCGCCGGCGATTGGTCTTGCGCCCGCGCCGCCGTCGAGAACGGGGCGGACGCGATCTATTTCGGCCTCGAAAAATTCAACGCCCGGATTCGCGCGCAAAATTTCACCGAGGCGGATCTGCCGCGGTTGATGGAATTCCTCCATCGCCGCGGCGTGCGCGGCTACGTGACGCTGAACACGCTCGTCTTTGAAAACGAACTCGCGGATGCCGCGCGTTACCTTCGCACGATGATTGCCGCCGGCGTTGACGCCGTCATCGTTCAGGACGTGGGCGTCTGCCGGATGATTCGCGCGATGTCTCCGGATTTTCCAATTCATGCGTCCACCCAGATGACCGTCACGAGCGCCGCTGGCGTCGAGTTCGCGCGCGACGTGGGGTGCAATCTCGTGGTGCTGGCGCGCGAGTGCCCGATTGCGGACATCGAAGCGATTCGCGCGGCGCAAGTCGAAGTGCCGATTGAAGTATTCGTTCACGGCGCGCTGTGCGTCGCGTATTCGGGCCAGTGCCTCACCAGCGAGTCACTTGGAGGCCGCTCGGCCAACCGCGGCGAGTGCGCGCAGGCCTGCCGCATGCCATATGAATTGATTTCCGACGGCAAGACCATTCCGCTGGGCGACCGAAAATACCTGCTCAGCCCGCAGGATCTTGCAGGTCTGCCGGTGTTGCCGGATCTGGTCCGCGCAGGCGTGGCATCGCTCAAGATCGAAGGCCGGCTCAAATCGCCGGAATACGTGGCAAGTATCACGAGAGTTTATCGCGAGGCATTGGACAAATTGAAAGCTCCCGCCGGGAACTCCACCACCGTTGCGACTGAGAACGGCGACGACCGCGAGCAATACCAAATGGAAATGGCATTTTCGCGCGGGCTGTATACCGGCTGGTTTCGCGGCATCAATAATCAGGCGCTGGTTCACGGTCGTTTCGGGAAAAAGCGCGGCGTGTTTCTCGGCACGGTCACCGAGGTCCGCCGCCATTGTGTGGCCGTCCAACTCGAAGCCGCGCTCAAACCCGGCGATGGTGTGGTCTTCGATGCCGGCAATCCCGAGGCGAGTGAGGAAGGTGGGCGCGTATATGAAGTCCGGAACGGCGGGCTCGGAAGGGCTGCCGAATTGCACTTTGGCGGTGGAGAAGTGAATTTTGGCCGGGTCCACACCGGAGATCGCTTGTGGAAAACGAGCGACCCCGAGCTCGAACGCCGGTTGCGAAAATCGTTTGAAGACGGGAAAATCCAGTTTCAGCGGCCGATCCACGCGGAGGTTCATGGGACCGTCGGCAAGCCGCTCACGCTAATCGCCCGCGACGAAGACGGTCACCTCGCACGCGTGGATTCGGAGGTGCCATTGGATTTGGCCGAAAAGCACCCCTTGACGACTACGCGTCTGCGCGAGCAGCTTGGCCGGCTGGGCGGCACGCCGTTCCGGTTGGGCGACCTCGAGAATCGGCTGGCAGAAAGCGTCCTGCTGCCGGTGAGCGAACTCAACCGGCTCCGTCGCGCCGCGGTCGCCGAGCTCGAGCGCCAGCGGGCGGAGCCGAAACGCTGGACACTTATCGGGGACGCCCCGCAGAACCAGCTCGATGAATCGGGCATGTCCGCCCCGTCCGACAATGCCACCTTTCCCCAACTGATCGTACTCGTGCGCAGCCGCGCACAACTCGACGCCGCGCTGGCCAGTGGTGTGCGGACCATCTACTGCGAGCTCGAAAACCCGAAACACTACCGCGACGCCGTGGCGGCAGTTCGAGTGGCGCAGACGGGAACGGAAATCTTCGTCGCGCCGCCGCGTGTTTTCCGGATGGGCGAAGATTGGACGCTCAAGCAGGTGCGCTCATGCGAGGCGGACGGCTACCTCGTTCGGAATTACGATCACCTGAAATTCTTCGCCGCAGACCGGCGGATCGGCGATTACTCGTTGAACGCGGCGAATCATTTAAGCGCAGAATACTTCCTGAAACGATTCGGCCTCGAACGCCTGACCGCCTCGTACGATTTGAATTGCGCGCAACTAGAGGCGCTGCTCGGCGCCGCATCGGCGGAACGGATCGAGGTCACGATTCACCAGCACATGCCCATGTTTCACATGGAGCACTGTGTCTTCTGCGCGTTTTTATCGCAGGGGACGGACTATACGAATTGCGGCCGGCCGTGTGATCACCACGACGTGCAATTGCGCGATCGCGCGGGCGCGGCGCATCCGGTGAAGGCGGACGCCGGCTGCCGCAACACCGTGTTCAACGCCCTGGCCCAGACCGGCGCGGAATACGCGTCGCGGCTCGTGGCCCTGGGCGTGAAACATTTCCGTATCGAGTTTCTCACCGAGCCGCCTGAGCTGGTGCGGCGAACCATCGAATGCTATCGCCGGTTGTTGCGCGGCGAAATCACCGGTGCTCAACTGTGGCGCGAACTGAAATTGCTGAATCAGCTTGGCGTCACGCGGGGGCAGATGGCGGGCGGGCGCG
>Ga0335069_10016425_pt1 | contig 10323 bp, 7 predicted proteins | sample Lox_Sample_11_FD_206714 | JGI IMG/M metagenome (GOLD analysis project Ga0335069, IMG submission 206714) | Soil microbial communities from Loxahatchee National Wildlife Refuge, Florida, United States - Lox_Sample_1.1 | ecosystem: Environmental > Terrestrial > Soil > Wetlands | place: USA: Florida...
AGGTTGAACCGCATGTTGTCCCGGAGGTAGTCGAAGCCGAACTCGTTGTTCGTGCCGTAGGTCAGGTCGGCGTGGTAGGCCTCGCGCCGCGAGCACGGCCGGAGCCCGGCCAGGCGGATGTCGGGCGAGGCGTGCGACGGGTCGTAGAGGTACGAGACCTCGTGCTGGATGACGCCGACGCTGAGCCCGAGCGCGTGGTAGATCGGGCCCATCCACTGCGCATCGCGGCGGGCGAGGTAGTCGTTGACCGTCACGATGTGAGTGCCGCGTCCGGGCAGGGCGTTCAGATATGCGGGGAGAGTGGCCACGAGGGTCTTGCCCTCGCCCGTCGCCATCTCGGCGATCTTGCCCTGGTGGAGGACCATGCCGCCCATGAGCTGCACGTCGAAGTGGCGCATGCGAACGGCACGCCGGGCCGCCTCGCGGCACACCGCGAAAGCCTCGACGAGCAGGTCGTCGACCTCGGCGCCGTCGGCCAGCTGCTTCCTGAAGGCGGCCGTCCTGGCCTTCAGCTCGTCGTCGGACACCTGCTCGAGCGCCGGTCCCAGGGCGTTGATCTCATCGACCGTGGGCTGCATGCGCTTGGCATCGCGCTCGTGCTTGGTGCCGAAGATCGCGCGAACGAGGACGTTCAGCATGTCGTGTATCTTACACTACTCGACGGAGCGGGCGGCGTTCAGGAGCTCGCGCGCGTGCCGCCGAGACGTGTCCGTGACGCGCTCGCCCCCCAGCATGCGCGCGACTTCGTCCACGCGCGCCGTCCCATCCACCGGCGTGACGGTCGTGCGGGTCGTCCCCTTTCCCACGCGCTTGTCGACCACCAGATGATGCTCGGCGAAGGCGGCGATCGGCGCCAGGTGGGTCACGCACAGCACCTGGCGGCCCGCCGCGGTCTTGCGGAGCTTCTGCCCCACGGCGTCGGCAACGCGGCCGCCGATGCCGGCGTCCACCTCGTCGAACACCATGACCGGCACATCTTCGGCGGCCGCCAGGATGGTCTTGATCGCCAGCATGGTCCGCGACAGCTCGCCGCCCGAGACCACCTTGGCCAGCGGCTTCAAGTCCTCGCCCGGATTCGCGGACAGGAGGAACTCCACGGTCTCGGCGCCCCGGGGTCCGATCCGCCAGCCGCCCGGGCCGGAGGAGAGCTCGGCCTCCCCTGCCGGCTCGTGCCGGAGCGGTGCCCGGAACCGGGCATGCTCCATGCCCAGGGTGCGAAGCTCGCGCTGGATCAGGCGCTCGATCTTTCGCGCTCCGTCGGCTCTGGCTTCCGAGAGTCTGGCCGCCTCCTCGCCGGCGGCCGCGGCGGTGGCGGCAACCTCGCGCTCGGCCTCGGCCGCGATGACGTCGTGGCGCTCGAGCCGATCGAGCGCGGCGGCGATGTCGGCACGGTAGGCCGCGATGGCGCCGGCCGTTTCCCCATACTTGCGCTTGAGGCTGCCGATGGCGTCGAGACGGTCGTCGATCTGCCGCAGGCGGCCCGGGTCCACCACGGCCCGCTCCCGCAGGGCCCGCACGCGAATCACCACGTCCTCGACGTAGGCCTGTGCGCCCTCGAGCGCCTCGATCGGCTCCCCTGCGTCCGGGTCGAAGCGCGAGAGCTCGCGCAGCAGCGAGACGGCCCGCCCGAGGCGGGTCGCGACGGCCTGGCCGTCCTCGTTGAGGAGCTCCATGGTCTCCTCGAGGCCGGCATGGATCCGCTCGGCGTGCTGGAGCCGGCGGCGCTCCGCGCGGAGCTCGTCCTCCTCCCCCTCGCGAAGCTGCACCGTGTCGATCTCGGAGAGCTCCCACCGGTACATCTCTTCCTTTCGGGCCGCCTCCCGTGTCTCGTCCCGCAATCGCGCCAGGCTGCTCCGCGCGGCGTCCCATCTCTCCCAGAGTCGAGCCAGCCCGGCCCGGGACTCCTCGCACCCGGCGAAGCGGTCGAGCACGTCGAGCTGCCGGGCCGGCTCCATCAGCCGCTGATGCTCGTGCTGGCCGTGGATCTCGACCAGAAGGTCTCCGAGCCTCTCCAGAAGGCCCACGGTGGCTGCGGAGTCGTTGACGAAGACGCGGTGCCGTCCCGAGCGGGCGAGCTCGCGCTTGATGATGAGCTGACCGTCCGGCGCCGGATGCCCGGCCTCCTCGAGGGACGCGGCCAGCGGGCCGCTCGCGGCCACGTCGAAGACCGCTTCGACGGACGCGGACTCGGCGCCGGTCCGGATGAGGTCCGGCTGGGCCCGGCTCCCGCGAACGAGCAGGAGCGCATCGATCACGATGGACTTGCCTGCGCCGGTCTCCCCTGTGAGCACGTTGAGGCCGGGGGCGAATGCGACACGGGCCTCCTCGACGACCGCGAGGTTTCGGATCGCGAGCTCGCGCAGCATGGCGGCCCCATGCTAAGCCCCGAGCCGCCCCACCTTCAAACTGTATCGTGTGGAGGACGGGCCGCGGCGGACGCCGCGGGACCGCGACCAGAGCGGCCTAGCGCTCCCCCCACTTGAGCTTGGTCCGCAGCACCGAGAAGAAGTGCTTCTGCGGGAACCGGAGGAGCCGGATGCGGGCCGCGGCCTGGTGGACGGCCACCACGTCCCCCTCCTTCAGCGCGAAGCCAACCTGGCCATCGAGCGTCACCATCACGTCCTGGTCCGACTGGAGCGTGACCTCGATGCGCTGGTCGGCGGGGAGCACGATCGGCCGGTTGGTCAGCGTGTGGGAGCAGATGGGTGTCAGCACGACCGCCGGCATGGTCGGGAACACGATGGGACCGCCGGCCGACAGCGAGTAGGCCGTGGAGCCCGTCGGGGTGGAGATGATGAGCCCATCGGCCCGGTAGCCGGTCGCAAACTGGCCGTCCACCGACACGGCCAGGTTGATGATGCGGCTCATGGCCGACTTCGTGATGACCACGTCGTTGAGCGCGACGTAATCGGAGAGGCGCTCCCCGTGGCGCCACACCTGAGCGCCCAGCATCACGCGCTCCTCGATGACGAGGCCGCCCGTCATGAAGGCCTCCAGCGCCGGGAAGAGCTCCTCCACCGTCAGCGCCGTCAGGAAGCCGAGACCGCCCAGGTTGACGCCGAGGATGGGCACGGTGAGATCACCCACCAGCCTGGCCATCGACAGGAGCGTGCCGTCTCCACCCAGCACGAGCAGCAGGTCGACCTGGGCCGGCAGCTCGGGCTTGAGGACGGTCGTCGCGCCGGCGTCCGGGCACAGCGACGCGGTCTCCTTGTCGAGGAAAGGCTGAAGCCCGCGCTCGCCGCACCACGCGAGCAGCCGCTCCACCACTCCACGGGCCTCGGCGCGGTCGGTCTTCGCGACGATGCCGAGTCGCTTCATGCAGGCTCGGGAGATTCCGCGGCGCGCGCGATGAGGTTGTCCAGGTCGGTGATGGTTCGCCCCGTGCGGGTCAAGTGCAGGAAGAACTCGCGATTACCCTTGGGGCCCTTGAGGGGCGAGGGCGTCACGCCGCGCACGTGCCAGCCGTGGAGCACGCAGAATCGGGCCACGCGAGACATCACCGCCTTGTGATGGCCGGCGTCCCGCACCACGCCACCCTTCCCGACCAGGCCCTTGCCGATCTCGAACTGGGGTTTGATGAGGGCGACGGCCTCGCCCTCGGAGGTCAGCACGTTGAAGACCGAGGGGAGCACCTTCTCGAGGGAGATGAAGGAGACGTCCACCGTCGCGAGCTTCGGAGGATCCGGGAACGCGTCGGGCGGCAGCTGTCTGGCGTTCGTCTTCTCCATGACGACCACCCGCCCGTCGGCGCGCAGCGATGCATCGAGCTGTCCCTGGCCCACGTCGACGGCGTACACGCGCGTGGCACCCGCCTCGAGCAGGCAGTGCGTGAACCCGCCGGTGGAGGCCCCCACATCGATGCAGACTCGGCCCTTGGGCGAGAGAGCGAAGGCCTCGAGGGCATGGGAGAGCTTGTCCCCGCCCCGGCTCACGAACTTCTGGCGGGCCGTGACCCGCAGCTCGGCGCCGGGAGCCACCAGCGTGCCCGGTTTGTCGACGCGCTTGCCGTCCACGGTGACCGCGCCTGCCAGAAGAAGGCGGGCCGCCTTCTCCCGGCTCTCACACAGTCCGCGCGCGACCAGCGCGACGTCGATGCGCTCCCTGACCTTCGCCTGCCCGGCTGGCACGCGAGCCTTGGCCTCTCGCGCCGTTGCGGGGTTCGGCTTCTTCATCGTGGCCTTCTTCACGCAAGCTCCTTTCTCCAGCCAATGATGCGTTCCCGGAAGTCTTCCGCGAGCCTCTGCGCCGTCTCGCGGTCGCCGGCCTCGGCGACGACATGAAAGATCGCGCGATCGGCGTCTGGAATCGCAGCGACCCAGTCCTCGCCCATCCGCACGCGCACGCCTTCGATCAGCTCCACATCTGCGCCCTTGGTGGCCTCGATCAGGCGGCGCATGACCGCCCCCTTGCGCTCGTCTGGGCACGGCACCTCGAGGCGGGCGGTATGGCTCTCGGGCACGGCCCGCGTCAGCTGATGGAGGCGCACATCGAGTCTGGCCATCATCTCCAGGATGCGCACGACCGCCGACATGCCGTCGAAGGCCGGATGGAAGCTCGGGAAGATGAGGCCGCCCATCTCTTCGGCGACGAGGGCGACGTCGGGCGCCAGGGCCGCCTCGGTGAGCGCCCGCGCCGTGCCGCGGGAGCGGGTGACCTGAAACCCATACTCCTCGGCCATCCGCTCGACGGCGCGTGAGGCTGTGACCGGCACCACGATTCGTCCGCGGTCCCGGGTGCGCATCACGAGGAGGGCCACGAGCGCCAGCGTCAGATCGCCTGAGAGGACCTCGCCCTTCTCGTCCACCAGGAAGACCTTCTCTCCGCCCGTGTCGAGGAGCACGCCCAGATCGGCGCCCAGCGTCCGCACGATGTTCGACAGTTGCTGGAGGGAGCGCTGGAACTCCTCGGACGTCTTCGAGATGCGCGTTTCGTCCAGGTAAGCGTTCAGCGCGATGACCTCGACGCCGAGCGCGCCGAGCACGGACGGGAATATCGAGGAGGCCGACCCGAAAGCGTAGTCGAGCACCATCCGCAGGCCGCCGCGTCGCACCACCTCCCGGTCCACGGATCCCAGAAGGCCGTCGCGGTAGCGATCGGTGCCGGCATGGGGAAACGAGAGCGTGCCGATGCCATCCATCGGGGCGCGCTCGAAGTCCTCCATGAAGAACAGGCGCTCCATCGCCTTCTCGCGGTCCGGAGCGACTTCGAGGCCGCGGGAATCCAGGACCTTCACATCGAGGAGTTGGGGATCGTAGGGGGATTTCCGCACGTGGGTTCCGCCCGCGAGCCCGAGGGCCGCGATCTGGTAGCGCACGACAGGCAGAGGCGCCACGCCCAGGTCCTGCACGTCGACCCCGACCGACAGCAGCCCCGACATGAGAGCGCGATTGATCATGCGCGAGGCCTTGTGATGGTCGCGACTCGTGATCATGACGCGCCGCTGGCCGACGATGGCCCCGCAGGCCGCGCCGAGCTTGGCCGCGAACTCCGGAGACACCTCGATGTTGGTGAGCCCGGACACTCCGTAGCGGCCGAAGAGTGAGCGGCTCCAGCGTTCGCCCCACACGAGGCTCATGGCGAGCGTGGCGCCGTCTTCCACTTCCTTGAACGGCCACACCTTCACATTGGCCTTGACGACGCTCGCCTCACCGATCCGGCAGGAGTCGGCGACGACCACCCCCTCGGCCAGAAACGCGTTCGCGCCGACCACCGTCTTCCGGCCGACCACCGCTTCCTTGACGACGGCACCGGGGCCGATCTCCACCCCGTCCCAGATGACGCTGCCTTCGATGTCGGCTCCCGCGCTGATGACCGACTCCGGGCCGATCACGGAGTTCGCGATGCGCGCTCCGGGGGCCACCTGAGCCCCGCGTCCGACGATCACCGAGCCGGACAGGCGGGACGAGTAGTCGACGCGCGCTCCTGCATCGAGCCACACGGTGTGGCCGTTGCCCGAATGCCGTTCCCCCGGGATGTCCACGCCAACACGGCCCTGGAGCAGATCGAGGTGGGCCGTCCTGTACTCGGCAAGATCGCCGACGTCCCGCCAGTACCCCTTCGCCACATGGCCCCAGAGGGGTCTCCCCGCGGCCAGCAGAGCCGGGAACAGCTCCTTGCCGAAGTCGTATGGGCGCCCGGCCGGGATCGCGCCAAACACGGATGGCTCGAGCAGGTAGATGCCGGTATTGATCGTGTCGCTGAAGACCTCTCCCCAGGACGGCTTCTCGAGGAAGCGGAGTACGCAGCCTTCCTCGTCCGTGATGACGATTCCGTACGAGAGAGGCTGCTCGACCCTGGTGAGGACCATGGTGGCCTCGGCGCCCTTGTCCCGGTGGAATCTGACAGCTTCGCCCAGATCGAAGTCGGTGAGGACATCCGCCGAGACGACCAGGACGGGCTCGTTGCTCTCGCCCACCGCGAACTTCACCGCGCCGGCCGTGCCCAGGTCGGCGGTCGGCGTGACGTAGCTGATGCTCACGCCCCACCGCGACCCGTCGCCGAAGTGGCCCGTGATCGTGTCGGGCAGGAAGTAGAGTAAGACCGAGAGATCTGTAAACCCGTGCTTTTTCAGGAGCCGGACCATGTGCTCCATGATTGGGACGTTTCCCACGGGCACGAGCGGCTTGGGTATATGAGCAGTCAGGGGCCTGAGGCGAGTTCCAAATCCTCCAGCCATCACGACGGCCTTCATACCGGGCTCTCCGGGGTGTGGGACCGGGGCATAGAGACCGCAGGAAACACACTGAAGTATAGCGGAAAGGTGCTCGGGGCGGAACTTACGAGAAGCATCGGGCCCGCATTTCGCCGAGGGTTCCCGTCCTGGCCTCCCGAATGCACTGAGCCGCGAGGCATCTCGAGTTGATCGCCAGAGGCGCCAGGAAACCAATGCGTGATCACACTACCTCCGATCCGGTATTCCGGCGCTCAACCGCTGCTGGTTCTCCGATTTCCGGCCGAGGCCGAGGCTGTTCAAGGGCCCCCAGGCTCTCGGGAAGCGGATCAGCTTTCAGGCAGTTTGTCGGGCGGCGCCGCTCGAGACCCCCGGGCGAAAAGCCTAGACCGAGGGTCGCCTGGCGGGCTCAATTGCCCCATAAGTATCTGATTCAATGACATTCCAATACGACCTCGCCATGTGGCACCGCCCCTGCAGTAGGGACGGCAGCGAGCTTAGGAACAGAAGTTGGCGGTCCGGGAGAAGAAGGAACGGGGAAGCTCCAGACTCAGTGGGGGTCGGGGCGAGCGGCGGTAAGGCCCACAAACAGAGAAAGGGAGAGGACATGAAGAAGCTGTTCGCAGCGGTTCTCAGCGTGGCAGTAGCGACGTCGTTGTCGCCCGCTGTGACCTCCGTGCAGGCTGCGACCTGCCCGGCCGAGGTCGCTCAGGCGAAAGAGATGTTGAGCAAGAAGCAGGTCGCGAGCGTCAATCCTCAGGATGTCCAGGCTCCGCGGTCGCTGGCCGGCGCCCGTTCGAACGAGAGCGTGCAGTCGCCCCGCGGCAATCAGGATGTGCAGTCTCCGCGCGGCAGCCAGGATATCCAGGCCCCGCGGTCACTGGCTGGCGCCCGGTCGAACGAGAGCGTGCAGTCTCCGCGCGGCAACCAGGATGTCCAGTCTCCGCGTGGCAATCAGGATGTGCAGTCTCCGCGCGGTAATCAGAATGTCCAGTCGCCCCGCGGCAACCAGGACGTGCAGTCTCCGCGCGGCAACCAGGATGTCCAGTCTCCGCGTGGCAATCAGGATGTGCAGTCTCCGCGCGGTAATCAGAATGTCCAGTCGCCCCGTGGCAACCAGGACGTGCAGTCTCCGCGTGGGAACCAGGACGTGCAGTCGCCTCGCGGCAACCAGGACGTGCAGTCTCCGCGTGGCAATCAGGATGTCCAGTCGCCCCGCGGCAGCCAGGACATCCAGGCTCCGCGGTCGCTAGCTGGTGCGCGGACCAACGAGAACGTGCAGTCTCCGCGCGGTAACCAGGATGTCCAGTCTCCGCGTGGCAACCAGAACGTCCAGTCGCCCCGCGGCAACCAGGATGTCCAGTCTCCGCGTGGCAACCAGGACGTGCAGTCTCCGCGCGGCAACCAGGATGTCCAGTCTCCGCGTGGCAATCAGGACGTGCAGTCTCCGCGCGGTAATCAGAATGTCCAGTCGCCCCGTGGCAACCAGGATGTCCAGTCTCCGCGTGGTAACCAGGACGTGCAGTCTCCGCGCGGTAATCAGAATGTTCAGTCGCCCCGTGGCAACCAGGACGTGCAGTCGCCCCGTGGCAACCAGGACGTGCAGTCGCCGCGCGGTAACCAGGATGTGCAGTCGCCCCGTGGCAACCAGAACGTCCAGTCGCCTCGCGGTAACCAGGACGTGCAGTCTCCGCGTGGCAACCAGGACGTGCAGTCGCCCCGTGGCAACCAGAACGTCCAGTCGCCCCGCGGCAACCAGGATGTGCAGTCGCCCCGGGCCGGTGCTGGCTCGACGGCGAGCAGCCAGGCTCCTCGCGCCGACATCACGAAGGCTGCTGGCCTCGTGAAGGACGCCGAGGCGGCGTGCAAGGCCGGCAACATGACGATGGCCTCGGACAAGGCCAAGGCCGCGATCGAGCTGCTGAAGTAGGACAGCCCGAAGACGCATAGCAAACGGCCCCAGGGTCAGATGGCCCTGGGGCCGTTCTCTGTGTACCGCCCGGCGTCCTAGATGAGGCGGGCCCGAAGGCGCGAGGACGTGAAGTCGACCAGCATCACCATGACGATCAGGACGAGCAGCACGGTCGACGCCGCGGGGTAGTTCAGGAGGCGAAGATACGTCTGGATGTAGAAGCCGATGCCCCCACCCCCGACGAATCCCAGCACGGCGGCCGCCCGAATGTTGGTCTCGAACCGATAGAGCGTGAAGGACACGAACTCCGGCCCCAGCTGCGGCAGGACACCCCACCGCAGTACTTGCACCCCGCTTGCGCCCACGGCCTGCACCGCCTCGACTGGGCCGGGGTCCATGGCCTCGATGGCCTCGGAGAAGAGCTTGGCCAGCACGGTCGTCGTGTAGACGACAACGGCAAGGACGCCCGGAAACGGACCCAGGCCGACCGCTGCCACGAAGAAGAGCGCGTAGACGAGCGTATCGATGGCCCGGAAGACGTTCAAGGCGCTGCGGGTCCAGTAGAAGAGCCAACGGGGCGCCGTATTCCTGGCCGCTGAGAGTGCGAGCGGGATGGCCAGTATCGCGGCGACCGCGGTGCCGAGCAAGGCGATCTGTAGAGTCTGCAGGGCGCCGTGAAGCGCCTGGCCCAGCACGCTCAGGTCCGGCGGGAGCATGCGCCGGATGAAGTCGAGCATGAATGGCGCGCCCGACACGAGGCGGCCCGCCGAGACTTCGGTCGACCACAGCGACCAGAGGAGAGCGGCGGCGATGGCGAACGCGCCTCCCCATCGACTCACCCGGCTCACGCGCGGGTGTCCTCGAAGATCAGTCCGGCGACCGCCGGGGTCAACGACGGGGGCGGCCCGTCGTGAACGATCCGCCCCGCGCGGAGCCCGACGATCCGCTCCGCGTATGTCATGGCGAGGTCCAGCACGTGCAGCGAGGCGATCACGGTCAACCCGTCCTCCCGGTTGACGTGCCGGAGCAGCTCCATGAGCGAGCGGGACAGCGCCGGGTCGAGGCTCGACATCGGCTCGTCGGCCAGGAGGACGCGCGGCTCCTGCACGAGGGCCCGCGCAATGCCCACCCGCTGCTGTTGCCCGCCCGACAGCGTGTCGGCGCGCCGGTCCTCGAGACCCGCCAGCCCTACCCGGCGCAGGGCCCTTCGTGCGCGTTCCGTCTCCCCCTCCGGGAACCGGGCGGCGAGCGACGGCCAGAGCCCGATCCGCGACAACGTGCCGACGCGCACGTTGTCCAGGACGCTGAGCCGCTTCAGCAGGTTGAAGTGCTGGAAGACGAACCCCACGCGAGCTCGGACGGCCCGGAGGCCCTCCCGGGAGGCGCCCGTCACCGGCTCGCCGTTCACCGTGATGCTCCCGGCGCTCGGGGCCACGAGCCCGTTGATCGAGCGCAGGAGGGTGGACTTGCCGGCTCCGCTGGGGCCGATGAGCGTGACGAACTCGCCCGCGGCTACGTCGAGGCTCACGTCATCGAGCGCGACCGATCCGCTCGGGTACCGCTTGGACAGATGGCGGACCTGGATCACCCTCGCCGCCCGGCTGTGAGATGAAAGTGCAGGTGGTAGACCACCTGCCCACCTTCCGGGCCCGTGTTGCACGAGAATCGGTATCCCCGCTCGCCATACCCGAGCTGCTCCGCCAGCAGCCGGGCCACGCGGACGCAGTGCCCGGCCACC
>Ga0335069_10016426_pt1 | contig 10323 bp, 10 predicted proteins | sample Lox_Sample_11_FD_206714 | JGI IMG/M metagenome (GOLD analysis project Ga0335069, IMG submission 206714) | Soil microbial communities from Loxahatchee National Wildlife Refuge, Florida, United States - Lox_Sample_1.1 | ecosystem: Environmental > Terrestrial > Soil > Wetlands | place: USA...
GACCCGGTAGGTTCTTCCTCCGTCCGGCGCTGGAAGCGAGACGTGAGATGATCAGACGATTGTCCTCGGGGAAGTACCGGCTCTACTCGAAGAAGAAGGACGCCCGGACCGGGAAGCGGAAGAACCTCGGGACCTTCGGGAGTCGAGCCGCCGCCGAGAAGCACGAACGGGCGGTGCAGTACTTCAAGCGCCACTGACCCGCTCGCCGTCGGAGGCGATCTCCCGCCCCGGTCCGTGCCGAGGCGTCCTTGGGCTCATCGGGCTCCAAAGCCCCGATCGCGCGCGAAGACGATGGCCTGAGCCCGCGTCCAGACCCCGAGCTTGTCGAAGAGGTTGGAGAGGTGATTCCGGACGGTCTTCTCGCTCAGGGAGAGCCGCTCGGCGATGTCGGCGTTTCCCAGGCCCTCGGTGAGCAAGGCCAGCACCTGGCGTTCTCTCCGGGTCAGAGTCTGAAAGACCGGATCCTCATCGGGGGTGGTCCGGGTGAGCCCGGTGAAGTCGAGAACGGCGGCGCAGAATCGCTTCCAGGCGGGTTCGTTCTCCAGGAGGATGTGATTCTTCGAGTCCAGCTCGACGAATTCCGCCCCGGCGATCCCCGAGGCGATCAGACGCGCCTCCTCGATTGGGACCACTTGGTCGTCCCGGGCGTGGACGACCAGGGTGGGCGTACGGACCTTGTTCAGGACATCGACCACGTCGATCCGGGCGCGGGCCTCCATCAGCTTCGCCGCGTTCTCCGGGGAGGTGGTCTTCCTGCAGAGCTCGTTGAACCAGTTCATCTGCTCAGCAGTCGCGCCCGGGACGAAGCGCGAGGTGAAGACCTGCCGGAACGCCGGATTGTCCTTTCCCCAGCCAAACCGCGCGAGATCGATGATGGCCTGGTACGCGCGTGACCGATCGGGATCTCCGCGCCTCCAGTACCCGCGCGCATACGAGCCATAGAGCACCAGGCGCGAGACCTGCTCGGGGTGCTGGGCGGCGAAGGCCAGACACGATGCCGCTCCCTGGGAGATGCCGAGCAGGGTGAAGGGCTCTCGCGGTGCGGCGGCGGCGATCACCGATTCGAGGTCGCTCAGCCAGCGCTCGGGAGAGAGATCTCCCACGTTCCAGTCGCTCATCCCGCACCCACGCTCGTCGAACCGGACCAGGCGAAAGTGGTTGCAGAAGAAGCCGATCCAGTGACCCCAGAGCGGGCTCTCCCACTCGTATTCGAGATGGGTCAGCCAGGTGGCCGCCTTGATCACCAGAGGACCAGCGGATGCATCGGCCCACGCCAGCCGAACCCCGTCGCTGGCGTGCAGGTACTGGATGCGTTGGCGAACGCGTCTGTCCAAGGTGATCGGGCTCGATTCTCAACCGGGACACTTGTCCCCCGACGGACCCCGGAATCTAGCTCCGATCGGGACAAGACTCCCATGGTGAGCCGAAGGCCCGCGGTGCACCGTTCCTTCCGAAAGGGAGGAACACAATGCTGAGCCACGCGTACGATTATCGTTCAGTTCTGGAGACGTCGGAGAAGGTCAACTGGAAGCTCGAGGAGGTCATCGCCGGCGGGACGCTGGACTTCACCCGGCCCTTCCTGCCGGAGTCCCTGGCCCGCTTGAAGGCGATTCGCTGTCTGAGTCCCGAGGAGAAGCGGACGCTCAACCAGATCCGCGGGTTCACCTACCTGCACCTCTTCGGCCTGGTGGAGGAGTACATCGTGCCCTCGGTCGTCGACCACGTTCGCCACGGCGTTCGTGGGAACGGTGACGAGCGGCGGGCGCTCCTCCACTTCGCCGAGGAGGAGGCGAAGCACATCCAGCTCTTCCAGTGGTTCGGGGAGCAGTTCCAGCAGGGGTTCGGCACTCCCTGTGGGGTGATCGGACCGGCCGAGGAGATCGCCGCGGCGATCCTGGACCACTCCCCCCTCGGCGTCTTCATCACCACGCTGCACATCGAGTGGATGACCCAGAGCCACTACCTGGATTCGGTGAAGGACAACGCGAAGGAGAAGCTCGACCCCCTCTTCTGCAGCATGCTCAAGCACCACTGGCTCGAGGAGAGCCAGCACGCCAAGCTCGACACGCTGGTCGTCGACAGGATCGCCTCCCGGCTCGACCGGAAGGAGATCGAGAAGGGGATCGACGACTACATGGACATCGGCAAGCTGCTCGACGGCGGGCTGCAGACACAGGTGCGGATGGACGTCGAGAGCCTCCAGACGGCGACCGGTCGAGTGTTCACTCCCGTGGAGAGGAGGGAGATCGAGCGGGAGCAGTTGCAGAGCTACCGCTGGACGTTCCTGCTCAGCGGAATGACCCACCCGAACTTCGACCGGAGCCTCCGCGAACTGAGCGCGGATGGTCACCAGCGGGTCGGGGAGCTGGCGCGTACCATCGGCTGAAGCAAGCACTCGTGGCCTGGGGCGCTGCGGGGACGCGAGTCCTTGCGCAGAGCTGGCGCCACGGCGGACGAGCGCGCGGCCGAAGCGATCGAGCTGGTCGAGTCGAAGCGCGACAGTGACGTCCGGTGGCTGCTCGAGAACCAGCGCCCCGGCAGGATGGCGGTCGAGCTGGACGAGGGCGAGGGCGGGCCGAGCCGGTGGAACACGCTGCGCGCCTCCAGGGTGCCAGGTCAGCGTTCATGGGTCGCACATGGTGAAGTCGACCTGGATCCCGACGCTGGGATCGATGCGTACCCCCCACGCGGGGACTTCGATCCTGAAGTCACGAATGTCGATCCGGGTCGTGCCATGGACACGGTACTCACCTGGCTGCCCCTGTTCCACCCGGTAGTGGATGGAGCAGGGCCTGGAGATGCCATGCAGGGTGAACGTCCCCCGGGTATCGGATTCCACGGTCTTCCCCGGCGAGGGAAAGGCGACGCCCTTCCTGGTGACGTGCAGCTCGGCGTCCGGAAACTGGGTGACGTCGAGGTATCCGCGCATGTGCCGATTCCTCAGACCGATGCCCGTGTCCAGTCCGGCGAGCGGCACTCGGAAGACCAGGTTTCCTTCCTGTTGCGTCAAGAGCAGCTCGTGCGTCACTCCTTCGATCTGGAGACCGGCCGTGCCTTGCATCGAGAAGCGGACGGCTGCTCCGGAAGGAGCGTCGACTCCTGCCTTGACCAACCCTCCGGTCGTCAGGAGAAGGCTGAAGGCAAGGAGGGACAGACGTCGCTGATGCAGAGACGGTTCCATGGTCGGATCGGTGATCGGTGCCTGAGTGCATCCGAGTCCTCGAAGTCTTGGACACGCCTGCGCATCTCGCGTTGCAGCCGGTTCGCATCGCTCGACGCGGTCGTTCCTGACGGTGGAACCCGGCCAGGCAGCGCCGTCGACGCTCGGGTGCGGCTGGCCAGAGCGGCTTCCGACCCCCCGGGCGGCTGGCCACGCCAGCTCCTCGTGCACCAGGGACGGACGAGGCATCCGTCGTGGCCGCGGGAGGCCGGGCCGTTGCGCCCCCCGCCTGGAGCATTAAGATCAGGTCCCGATGTTCAAGCACATCCTCCTGCCGACGGACGGCTCTCCGCTGTCGGAAGTCGCGATCAAGAAGGGCATGCAGTTCGCCAAGAGCAGCGGCGCCCAGGTCACGGGGATCTATGTGATCGACCCCTTTCATCTCTTCTCGACCGGGGGCGAGATGCTCTCCGACTCGAAGGAACGATACGCGGAGGATTCCCGGGCGCATGCCCGGAGTTCTCTCTCGGTGATCTACGCCGCTGCGAAGGAGAACGGCGTCACCTGCGACTGCATCACCGAGACGAGCGCTCATCCGTACGCGGTGATCGTGGAAACGGCCGAGAAGAGGGGCTGTGACCTCATCATGATGGCCTCACACGGGCGGCGAGGGATGCAGGCCTTGCTGATCGGGAGCGAGACCACCAAGGTGCTGACCCACACCAAGATCCCGGTGCTCGTCCTTCGCTGACCTCAGACCTGGGCGCGAATCGGAGTTGGGGACAGGCGGAGAGGTGGCAGGCCGCGAGAGAGCAGCCTTGAGAAACGCTACCACTGGCGTGCTCGGCGACGTGGCGGAGATCGGCGATCCCACTCCGTCGTTGCCGCCGCGGAGCCCAATCTTCAGTGACAGGTGTATTTCCCGGGCTCGACACGCCGGCACATGTCCGGCGCGCCCTCCCGTTCCCACACCTCGACCAGGCCGATTCGCCGGGCCGCCTCGGAGAAGCCGGGCAGCGTCCGGGCATCGCGGCCGAGGGACAACCAAAGCGTCGGAAGAGGCAGCGCGTCGTTCCCCGTGGGCCCACGCGCGAGAACCTCCAGCGCCTCGGCGGGCCTGCCGAGTCGGATCAGCGCGTAGGGTACCGTGCCGCTCACCACTGCAGGGCGGCTTGCGAGATAGCGGTCGATCAGGGCCAACGCCTGGCCGCGGGCCTGGACATCACCCAGCGCGCCCCGGGCGATCGTCTCGATCGCTCCATCGGGGAGCTCGTGCGCCCCAGCGCTCAAGCCCTCGGTCAGCCGAGCCAGCGCCTCTTGCGGCCGGCCGCGCTGCTCGGCGATGTAGGACACCGCGATGCCCACGTACGCCAGGCCGGCGTCGCGGGCCCGCGAGCTCAGCCGCTCGGCGAGATCGAGGTCGCCCTCGATGAGGGCAGTCAGGCTGCGCCAGTTCAGCGCGTTCGGATACATCGGGTCGGCTGCGAGGGCCCTGTCCAGGTGCTCGCTCCCCCGGCGCACGTAGCCCTCGATGATCAGGTGCGTTGCGAACCAGAAGTTCGCGGTGACGTCGTCCGGATCGAGCTCCAGCGCGCGGCGATAGGCGGGATCCGCCTCCAGGAATTGCCTCCGGGAACTGGAGACGAGTCCCAGGACGGCCTGAGGCTCGGCAAGAGAAGGGTCGAGCTCGATCGCACGATGAGCGGCCTGATCCGCGGCCGCGAGCGCGGACTGAGGGTCGTTCGGCTGGTATGCGTGGGTCAGGCCCCAGAGGGTGGCCAGCCGGGACCACCCCCGCGCATATGCCGGATCGAGTCGGAGCGCCTGCTCCATCTCGGCAATTCCATCAGGGTACCGCTCGCTGTCCCGGCGATTGAAGATCGCTGTGGCTTGCAGATAGAGCGCGTACGCCTCCGGGTTCCTGGTGGCCACCGGGACCAGCCGGGTCTGCTGGTCTCCCTGGAGCACGACCCTCAACTCGCTGGTGATCGCCCGGGCAATCTTTTCTTGAAGATCGAAGACGTTGGCCAGGTCGCCGTCGTACGTTCGCGACCAAAGGTGAAAGCCGTCCGCGACCTTTATCAGCTGGGCGGTGATGCGCACCTGGTTCCCCTGCTTCCGGACCGATCCTTCGACGATGCTGGTCACCCCCAGTGCCTCGCCGACCGTGCGGAGATCCTCGTTCTTTCCTTTAAAGTGGAACGACGATGCCCGCCCGGCGACCTTCAGCCCCTTCACGCGCGCGAGCGCGTCGACAAGCTCCTCGGTGATCCCATCCGAGAAATACTCCTGCTCCTTGTCCGAGCTGAGATTCACGAACGGCAGCACCGCGATCGACGGCATCGCTGCCGCAGGCTGGGCCCGTCCCGGCTCGACGCCTCCACCCCTGAGCGCGGTCCGCCAGAGCAGACTCCCGACCCCGACGAGAAAGGCGACCGCAGCGCCAATCCACCACCAGCGGCGGGAGCCCGTGCCCGGCGGCTCCCGAGTGACCACCGAGGCGGTGGTCGGCGCCCGCAGAACCTCGAGGTGGAAGGCGAGGTCCCGTGCGGACTGGAATCGCCGGTCAGGGTCCTTCTCCAGGCACCGGCGGACCACCTGAGCGACGGCAGGCGGAGTGGAGGTCGGCAGCGGCTCGGGCTCGTGATGGAGGGTCGCGTAGCTGCTCTCGACGGCCGAGGCTCCAGGGAAGGCGCGCCGCCCCGAGAGGAGCTCGTGGAGCACCGCACCGAGACTGAAGAGGTCCGTGCGGGCGTCCACCGGGTCTCCTCGCAGCTGCTCCGGCGCCATGTATCCCGGTGTCCCGATGACAAACCCGGTGGATGTCTTGCCGGAGCCCGAGGACACGGTTTCCTGGAGCAGGTCGTGTGATGCCGTCCCCTCGACCTCGGAGTCGTGCGCCGCGGCGATCACCTTGGCGATCCCGAAGTCGAGCAGCTTCACGTGCCCTTCTCGGGTCACCAGCACGTTCTCCGGCTTGAGGTCGCGGTGGACGATGCCGCGCGCGTGCGCCGCGTCCAGGCCTCGCGCCATCTGCGTCGCCCAGTCCAGCGCGGCGGGCAGCGGGACGGCCACCTTGCCGAGCCGGCTTCGGAGCGTCTCGCCCTGGAGCAGCTCGGTGACGAAGTAGGGCCTACCGTCGTGGACTCCCACGTCATGGAGGGCGACGACGTTCGGATGGGCCACCGAGCCGACCAGCCGCGCTTCTCGCTCGAAGCGCTCCACGAAGGCGCTGTTTGCGCCCAGTGCCTCAGAGACCACCTTGATCGCGACCTCGCGTCCGAGTCGGGTGTCCCTCGCCCGGTAGACCTCGGCCATCCCGCCGGTTCCCAGGAGTGCCAGCACCTCGTAGGGCCCCAGCCGGATCCCCGACGCCAAGCGCATACGCCCCGACCTTACACCCTCAGTGGGGGAGCGACCGCTCGGGTCAGTGGTGCTCCTTGGCGGCGTGCCAGGGCGCATCCTGGGTGTGCTTCATGTTCGGGCGGAGTTCGGGGATGCAGGGCTCCGGGTCGACCGACCAGTGTGCGCCGTCTTGCCGCACGCCACGCACCCACGCGACGGCGGCGTTCGCCGCATCGGCCAGCGATTCCTTCCGGGTGAACGTTCCCGTCTGGAAGACCGGAGCGAGCCGCTCCAAGCAGCCCCGGCCGCCGTCCTCGCCCTGCTCCCAGGAGCGACCCAGGAGGAAGGCGGCGGGCGGGATGAGGCCCTGGGCCGACCCGAGCGCACGGTTGTACAGGAACAGCTGGGCCTTGTAGGCGAGACCCGAGCCGCCGTTCCCGAGCTCGCCGGAGGCAGCCAGATGGAGCCCGGTGAACTTGCTGTCGAGAACGCGGTAGTGGTGGCTGCCGCCCAGGCGGGGGGCCACGAGCCGCGCGGGAGCGTCCGGCGCGCAGCCCTCCTCGTCGGACTTCCGCTCGAGCTCGAGCGCATACACACCCGGGAAGAGCCGTTCGAGGACGTCTCCACGCACGAGCAGGTCGGGCATTCCGTAGGTCCGGGTGGGCTCGTCGTGAAGGACCGCGCAGTGGATGACCTCCACCCCGGCCTTCATCGCCTCGAGGTCTCCCGGGCCTTGTCGGGGTCGCGCGAGTCCTGCGCGCTCTCGCCGATCGGGACGAGGTCGCATCGATTCCGGAGGAGGCGGAGGACCGCGGCCTCGAACGCGCGACCCTTCTCCATCAGGAAGCGGCAGAAGTCGGTCCGGGGGTCGTACCCGAGGAGGTCGTGGTCCCGGACGAAGCCGTGCGCCCCGCCGTAGAGCTCGAGCCGGTCGAGGAGCGGGTCTCCCAGGGGGGCCTGGAACCAGAGGTCGAGGAGGATGGTGGGCAGCAGGAGTCCGAGTCGGACCCCCTGGTCGGTTGACAGGTCCGCGTCCCCTTTCGTAGACACGCCGCCTCATTCCCCGATAGCTCAGCTGGTAGAGCGGGTGACTGTTAATCACCATGTCCGTGGTTCGAGTCCACGTCGGGGAGCAGGGGTTTGGCTCCCCCGAACTTGGGCCCGTTGGTCTCTGGTTGGTACGCAGGTGAGCTTCCCCTGGTTTCGTGGACACCCGAGCAACGGTGGACATGTCCACGATGGCGAGGCGAGCACGGGCTGGACTGACTCCGGGCGTTTCCGAGGCCAATGCCACGTGAGATGGTGAGGGTCGCACATGAGCCGCGAGTCGAAGCCGAGGACTGCGGAAGCACACGGTCGCCTCTGGGGTGCGCGCGCGAGGGACTGGGCCGACTTTCAGGAAGGGACGGTTCGCCCGGTCTTCCATGCCGTGCTCGAGCGCACGCGCGTGGGGTCGGGAACCCGATATCTCGATGCCGGCTGCGGCTCGGGGATGGCGGCAGAGATGGCCGCTGCGCGTGGGGCCGAGGTCTCCGGCGTGGACGCGGCGGAGGCGATGCTGTCCATCGCGCGATCGCGGGTGCCGACGGGCGACTTCCGCCAGGCCGATCTGGAGGAACTGCCATTCGCTGACGAGACCTTCGATGTGGTGACCGGCTTCAATTCGTTGCAGTACGCCGGGAACCCGGTTGCGGCGCTGCGCGAGGCAAGACGTGTCGCCAGGCGAGGGGGTTCGGTCGTGGTGATGACCTTCGGAGACCCCCACGGCATGGAAGTGGTCGCCTTGCTGACCGCGCTCAAGTCGCTCCTGCCGCCCGCGCCCCCGGGAGCACCCGGCCCGTTCGCGCTGTCCGACGAAACCATCCTGCGCCAGTTCGCAACTGATGCGGGACTCGAACCCATCGAGGTCTTCGACGTCGACAGCCCCTGGATCTACACCGACAAGGCCGCGGCATTGCGTGGTCTGACGTCGACGGGGAACGCGGTCAGGGCCATGGAGCAGATCGACGAGGAGGTCGTGACCCAGGCCTACGAGAAGGCAATCGAGCCGCTTCGCCAGTCCGACGGCAGCTATCGCGCGACGGCCTGGTTCCGCTGCCTGTTGGCGCGGCGTTGAGGGTGAAGCCAGCCGCTCGACGGACCGCCAGGCAGTGGAGGCGACGCCGGCCTCGGGGCGCAGACTGGACGGAGCCTCTCAGATGATCCTCCGCAACGTCACAGAGGAGGACCTTCCCATCTTCTTCGAACACCAGCGCGACCCAGAAGCGCTGCGCATGGCCGCATTTCCATCGCGGGAGCGCGACGCGTTCATGACCCACTGGCGCACAAACGTTCTCCGCCCTGAAAACATCGCCCGCACCCTCGTCATGGGCGGGGTGGTCGTTGGACACATCGGCAGCTGGGAACAGGACGCCAGGCGCCTCGTCGGCTACTGGATTGGTCGCGAGCATTGGGGCAAAGGCATCGCCACGCGGGCCCTCTCTGAGTTTCTCCTCCTCGAGCCCGTCCGGCCGCTTCATGCGTGGGTCGCCCTCCACAACCTCGCGTCGATCCGCGTCCTCGAGAAGTGCGGCTTCCACACCGTGATCAACGAGAACCAGCATCACCAGGATGGAGTTGCCGAAGTCCTGATGAGGCTTGGTTCGACGTAGACAGGCGCCGCAGCCACCGCTGGCAGAGGCCAGCCGCCGGCTGTCCCATGCTCCGGCTCTTCCACCTTGGTTGGATCGTGCGACCTATGAATCGCGGCTCGCGGCTGGCAACTGGACCTTCATGCGGGCCCTCGCCTCGAGGCATGGCGCACTGCCGGGCTCGAGCGCTCGACACAGCAGGGGCCGATCTTCGTAAACGGCACAGAGGAATCGATTCGGTGCGGGGGTGCGCAGCGCGATGCAGCGTCCGTGGGTCATCTTCATGAACCGCTTGGGCTCCGCCTCTCGGCCGACGCTCGCCGCGATCTCGCCGACCGCCGGGGCCACCAGCTCGGCCGTTCGCGACGCGCCAAGCCTCGCTGCGTCGTGGGCGAAGACCTGCACGTAGTCCCGCTTGCCGAAGCAGCAGGCGCCACAGGTCGTGCAGTCGTACGTTTCGCCCAAGTGGAAATCTTAACCGAGATGAGGCAGGCGGTCTCGCGGAAACGCTCGGGCCGCGAGTTCGAAGGTCACGGGACCAGCTCGGCGCCCCGGTGATCGCCGGCGCCCCGACCCTCGGGGCGCCGATCACCGATCCTCAGCTCACGCCAGGTCGAAGCGGTCGAGGTTCATCACCTTGTTCCAGGCCGCCACGAAGTCGTGGACGAACTTCTCCTGCCCGTCCGAGCTTCCGTAGACCTCCGCCAGCGCCCGGAGCACGGAGTTCGAGCCGAAGACCAGATCGACACGGGTCGCGGTCCACTTGAGCTCCCCCGTCTTCCGATCCCGCCCCTCGAACAGGTCGTTGTCGCCCGAGGTCGCCTTCCACTCCGTCCTCATGTCGAGCAGGGCCTTGAAGAAGTCGTTGCTCAGCGTGTCCGACTTCTTGGTGAAGACCCCGTGCTTCGACGGCGGCACGTTGGCGTTCAAGACGCGCATCCCGCCCACCAGCACGGTCATCTCCGGCGCGGTCAGCGTCAGGAGCTGCGCCTTGTCGATCAGCAGCTCCTCGCCGGGATTGGGGTACTTCTCCTTGGTGTAGTTGCGGAAGCCGTCCGCCAGCGGCTCGAGCACCGCGAAGGACTCGACGTCGGTCTGCTGCTGCGAGGCATCGGCGCGTCCCGGCGAGAAGGGCACCTTCACGGTGATCCCCGCGTTCTTCGCCGCCTGCTCGACGGCTGCGACGCC
>Ga0335069_10016427_pt1 | contig 10323 bp, 8 predicted proteins | sample Lox_Sample_11_FD_206714 | JGI IMG/M metagenome (GOLD analysis project Ga0335069, IMG submission 206714) | Soil microbial communities from Loxahatchee National Wildlife Refuge, Florida, United States - Lox_Sample_1.1 | ecosystem: Environmental > Terrestrial > Soil > Wetlands | place: USA: Florida...
CGGAGCGATCGACTCGGACATGGCCCGGATCTCGTTCACCTCGCCCACCAAGCCCGCCGTCATCACGGGCAAGAGCGAGGGCGACCCCGACTACCGCTACGTGCTCATGCCGATTCGCTCGGCAGGCTAAGGGTCGTACGCTCGGGGTGTGCATCTGACCCGGCTCGCGCTGACTGACTTCAGGTCCTATCCCGAGCTCAGCCTCGAGCTCGGCCGGGGCGTGACCACGTTCAGCGGGCCGAATGGGGAAGGCAAGACCAACCTGGTCGAGGCGATCGGCTACCTGGCCACACTGGGCAGCCACCGGGTGGCCACGGACACGCCGCTGGTCCGGCGCGGTGCCGACCGCGCCGTGCTGCGTGCCGCGGTGACCGGAGCCCAGGGCAGCACGCTGGTGGAGATCGAGCTCAACCCGGGCCGGGCCAACCGGGTCAGGCTGAACCGGACGCCGATGCCGCGGCCGCGCGACATCCTGGGCGCGCTGCGCACGGTGCTGTTCGCCCCTGAGGACCTGGCCCTGGTCAAGGGCGATCCTGGCGAACGGCGCCGGTTCCTCGACGAGCTGCTGACCGCGACCGCGCCGCGTTACGCCGGTGTCCGCGCCGACTACGAGCGGGTGCTGAAGCAGCGCACCGCGCTGCTCAAGTCCGCCGGATCCAAAGGGAACCTGCGCGGCGCGGCCCGCGAGGCGATGACCTCGACCCTGGACGCCTGGGACGCGCAGCTGGCCCGGGCCGGCGCGCCGCTGCTGGCCGGACGGATGCGTCTGGTGGCCATGCTGGGGCCGCACGTGACCGCGGCCTACGGGGCGGTCGCGGGCGGTCCCCGGATTCCCGCGGGCGAGGCCTCGGGAATGAATTACCGCAGTTCAGCGTTGGAAAATAATGATGAGTTCGATGACGTACGGGCGCTCGAGACGGCATTGGTCAAGGCGCTGTCCGGAGTCCGCGCCAGCGAGCTCGACCGCGGTGTCTGCCTGGTCGGCCCGCACCGGGACGAGCTCGAGCTGTCCATCGGCGGCCTGCCGGCCCGCGGGTACGCCAGCCACGGCGAGTCCTGGTCGCTCGCCCTCGCGCTGCGGCTGGCCAGCTTCGCGCTGCTCCGGGAGGATCGCGAGGACCCGGTGCTGATCCTGGACGACGTATTCGCCGAGCTCGACACGGGCCGCCGGGACCGGCTGGCCGCGCTGGTGTCCGGCGCCGAGCAGGTCCTGATCACCGCCGCGGTGCCCGCCGACGTCCCCGGGGTCCTGGCCGGCCCGCGGTTCACCGTCCACGCGGGCGTGGTCGCCGGTGACGGCTAGGCCGGCGGACCAGGACCGGGTGCGGCTGGCGATCGAGGCGCTGGCCGTGGCCAGGGCGGACGCGCGGGCCAGGGGCGATCAGCCGGCCGGGCTGGCCCGGCCGGGCCGCTCCGATGATCCCGAACGGCCCGGGCCATCCGCCCACTCGCGGGCGCGCCCGCCAGGCCTGGGCGGTCGCCCCCGCCGGGAGGACCCGCAGCCGCTGGCCAGCGCGATCGGCGGGCTGCTCGATACGGAAGGCTGGCAGCAGCGGGCCGCGATGGGCTCGGTGTTCGGCCGGTGGGCGGAGATCGTCGGCACGGACCTGGCGGCGCACACCCGGCCGGACAGCTTCGCCGACGGCGAGCTGGCCGTGACGGCGGACTCGACCGCCTGGGCGACCCAGGTCCGGCTCCTCGCCCCGATGCTCGTCAAGCGGCTCAACGCCGAGCTCGGTGACGGCTCGGTTCGCCGGGTCAAGGTCCGCGGGCCAGCGCCGCCCCGGCGGCGCGGCGGCTGGCGGGTACCAGGTAGCAAGGGTCCCGGTGACACGTACGGCTAGCACCGGGGTGTCGTCCCCCGGGCTAATACCCGACACCAGGGTTAAGACGACCCTGGCTGTCGGTGCCTACAGGTAAAATGAATTAGCGCAAGGAAGGCCACATCGTGGGGGGCTGGGCTGCGCGCTTCTCATGCAGGATGGAGTTCGGTTTGTCCTACGACGCAGGCTCGATCACGGTACTCGAGGGCCTTGAGGCCGTTCGCAAGCGCCCGGGAATGTACATCGGCTCGACCGGCGAGCGTGGTTTGCATCACCTCGTCTACGAGGTCGTGGACAACGCCGTGGACGAGGCGCTGGCCGGCTACTGCGACACCATCGACGTAACGCTGCTGCCCGACGGCGGGGTCCGGGTATACGACAACGGCCGCGGCATCCCCGTCGACGAGCACCCGGTCGAGCACCGCCCGGCGGTCGAGGTCGTGATGACCACGCTGCACGCCGGCGGCAAGTTCGACGGCAAGTCCTACGCCGTGTCCGGCGGCCTGCACGGCGTCGGCGTGTCCGTGGTGAACGCCCTGTCGTGGATGCTCCAGGTGGAGGTGTACCGGGACGGCCATGTCTGGACGCAGGACTATGAGCGCGGCGACCCGATGGGCCCGCTGGTCCGCGGCGATGCGACCCAGGACACCGGCACCACCATCACGTTCTGGCCGGACACGGAGATCTTCGAGACCACCGACTGGTCCTACGAGACGCTGTCCCGCCGGCTGCAGGAAATGGCCTTCCTGAACAAGGACCTGGCCATTTCCATCGTGGATGAGCGCCAGGCGGAAACCCGGTCCGCGCGGTACCAGTACGCCGGGGGAATCGCCGACTTCGTCCGGTATATCAATGCCTCGAAAGAGCCGGTCCACGGCACGGTCATCGACTTCGGCGAGGAAGCGGACGGGATCTCGGTCGAGATCGCGATGCAGTGGAGCTCGGCATACACCGAGTCGGTGCACACCTTCGCGAACACCATCAACACGGCCGAGGGCGGTACCCACGAGGAAGGCTTCCGGGCCGCGCTCACCGCGATCGTCAACAGGTACGCCCGCGAGCAGAAGCTGCTGCGCGAGAAGGACGACAACCTGACCGGCGACGACGTCCGCGAGGGGCTGACCGCGATCGTCTCGGTCAAGCTCGCCGAGCCGCAGTTCGAAGGCCAGACCAAGACCAAGCTGGGTAACACCGAGGCCAAGTCGTTCGTGCAGAAGGCCTGCAACGACCACCTGCGGGACTGGTTCGACCGCAACCCTGGCGAGGCCAAGGACATCATCAACAAGGCCAGCCAGGCGGCCCGGGCGCGGATCGCCGCGCGCCAGGCGCGCGATCTGACGCGCCGCAAGTCGCTGCTCGACTCCACCTCGCTGCCCGGCAAGCTGGCCGACTGCCAGTCCACCGACCCGGAGGTCTCCGAGATCTACGTGGTCGAGGGCGACTCGGCCGGCGGCTCGGCCAAGGGCGGCCGCGACCCGAAGTTCCAGGCCATCCTGCCCATCCGGGGCAAGATCATCAACGTGGAGAAGTCGCGGATCGACCGGGTCCTGAAGAACAACGAGGTCCAGTCGATGATCACGGCGCTCGGCGCCGGCATTTACGACGAGTTCGACATCACCAAGCTCCGCTACAACAAGATCATCCTGATGGCGGACGCCGATGTGGACGGGCAGCACATCCGCACGCTGCTCCTCACGCTGCTGTTCCGGTTCATGAAGCCGCTGGTCGAGGCCGGGCACATCTACCTCGCCCAGCCGCCGCTTTACAAGATCAAGTGGGAGGGCCGCGGCGTCGACCCGGACTACGCCTACTCCGACCCCGAGCGGGACCGGCTGATCGAGGCGGGCATGGCGGCCGGCCGAAAGGACCCGAGGCCGCGAGACGCCGTACAGCGGTTCAAGGGGCTCGGCGAGATGAACGCGAACGAGCTGTGGGAGACCACGATGAACCCGGCCACGCGGTTGCTGCTGCAGGTGACGCTGGATGACGCGGCCCAGGCCGACGAGCTGTTCAGCGTGCTGATGGGCGAGGATGTTGAGGCGCGCCGCTCGTTCATCACGCGGAACGCGAAGGACGTCAGGTTCCTGGACATCTGACCGGCAGGGCGTCAGCACTCTATTTGAGGATTACACCAAAGTGACCGAAGTTACCGATGCCCCGAGTGGCGGGCAGGACCGTACCGAGCCGGTCGACTTGCAGTATGAGATGCAGCGCAGCTACATCGACTACGCGATGTCGGTCATCATCGGCCGGGCCCTGCCGGACGTGCGGGACGGGCTCAAGCCGGTGCATGCCCGCATTCTGTACGCGATGTACGACCAGGGGTTCCGGCCTGAGCGTGGCTACGTAAAGTGCGCCCGGCCCGTCGCCGAGGTGATGGGGAACTACCACCCGCACGGTGACAGCGCAATCTACGACGCCCTGGTCCGGATGGCCCAGCCCTGGTCGATGCGGATGCCGCTGATCGACAGCCAGGGGAACTTCGGCTCGCCGGGCAACGACCCGCCTGCGGCCATGCGCTATACCGAGTGCCGTCTGTCCCCGTTGGCCATGGAGATGCTCCGGGACATCAACGAGGAAGCCGTCGACTTCCGTCCCAACTACGACGGCCGCTCATCCGAGCCCGTGGTGCTGCCCAGCCGGTTCCCGAACTTGCTCATCAACGGCTCCGAGGGCATCGCGGTCGGGATGGCCACCAAGATCCCGCCGCACAACCTGCGCGAGGTCGCGGCCGGCGTGCAGTGGTACCTGGAGAACTTCGATGCCACCGACGAGGAGCTCCTCGATGCCCTGACGGAGCGGATCAAGGGGCCGGACTTCCCCACTCGCGGCCTGATCGTGGGCCGTCGCGGCATCCGGGACGCCTACGCCACGGGGCGCGGCTCGATCATCATGCGGGCCGTGGTCGAGGTCGAGGAGGACGCCCGCGGCCGCACCTGCCTAGTGGCCAAGGAGCTGCCGTTCCAGGTCAACCCGGACAACCTGGCCACCAAGATCGCGGAACTGGTCCGGGAGGGCCGGATCAGCGGCATCTCCGACATCCACGACGAGAGCAGCGGGCGTACCGGCCAGCGGCTGGTCATCGTGCTCAAGCGCGACGCCGTGGCCAAGGTCGTGCTCAACAACCTGTACAAGCACACCCAGCTGCAGGACACGTTCGGCGCCAACATGCTGGCCCTGGTCGACGGGGTGCCGCGGACCCTGCGGCTGGACCAGATGATCAGGTACTGGGTCGCGCACCAGATCGAGGTCATCGTCCGGCGCACCCGGTTCCGGCTGCGCAAGGCGGCCGAGCGGCTGCACATCGTCGCCGCGCTGCTCAAGGCCATCGACCGGATCGACGAGGTCATCGCGCTGATCCGGGCGAGCGCGTCGGCGGCCGAGGCGCAGCAGGGCCTGATGGGGCTGCTGGAGATCGACGAGATCCAGGCCCGCGCGATCCTGGACATGCAGCTGCGCAAGCTGGCCGCCCTGGAGCGGCAGGAGCTGGTCAACGAGCGGGACGAGCTGGAAGCCAGGATCGCCGACCTCGAGGATATCCTGGCCTCGCCGGACCGGCAGCGGCAGATCGTCGGCTCCGAGCTGGCCGAGATCGTCCACAAGTTCGGCGACGACCGGCGTACCGAGATCATCGCCTACGACGGCGAGGTGGCCGACGAGGACCTGATCGCCGAGGAAGACGTCGCGGTTACCATCACCTACGGCGGCTACGCCAAGCGCACCAGGACCGACCTGTACCGCGCGCAGCGACGCGGCGGCAAGGGGGTCCGCGGCGCGCAGCTGCGCACCGACGACATCGTGGATCACTTCTTCATCACCACGACCCACCACTGGATCCTGTTCTTCACCAACAAGGGACGGGTCTACCGGGCCAAGGGCTACGAGCTGCCGGACGCCGGCCGGGACGCCCGCGGCCAGCACGTGGCCAACCTGCTCGCCTTCCAGCCGGACGAGCGGATCGCCGAGGTGCTCGCGCTGCGCGACTACCAGGTGGCGCCCTACCTGGTGCTGGCCACCCGATCCGGGCTGGTGAAGAAGTCCCGGCTGACCGACTTCGACTCCCCCCGGTCCGGCGGCATCATCGCGATCAACCTGCGCGAGGACGATGAGGTGATCGCGGCCCGGCTGGTCTCCCCCGAGGACGACCTGCTGCTGGTCAGCAAGGGCGCGCAGGCCATCAGGTTCCACGCCGACGACGACTCGATGCGGCCGATGGGCCGGGCCACCTCCGGCGTCATCGGGATGCGCTTCAACAACGGTGACGAGCTGCTCGGCATGTATGTGGTCAGGGACGGCGGCGACGTGCTGGTGGCCACCGGCGGCGGGTACGCCAAGCGGACCCCCGCGGACGCCTACCCGGTGCAGGGCCGCGGTGGCCGCGGTGTTGTCACCGCGAAGATCGTCGAGGCCCGCGGCGAGCTGGTCGGCGCGCTGATGGTCCACGCCGGGGACGAGGTCTTCGCGATCACGTCCGCGGGCGGGGTGATCAGGACCAGCGCGGACGAGGTCAAGCGGTCAGGTCGGCAGACCATGGGGGTCCGGCTGATGAACCTGGCCGCCGGGGACAGCGTGGTGGGCCTGGCGCTCAACGCGGAGTCGATAGCCGAAGCCGAAGCCGCCGGCGCGCCGGATCCCGCAGACCCGGATCCTGCCGAGCCCGATCTCTCCGCGGAGGAAGAGGGAGAAGCGGAGTAATCCTGGGGATTGTGTAAGGTCGGCTAGTACACCTGTACTTTCAGGCGGACGGCAACGAATTCGGGGGCACAAACGTCCCATGAGTAAGGCGAAGTCCGGCAGAATGCAGCCTTCTTCGCATAGGTGGCCATATGGGCGTCGCGTCCGGGGATAACCTCGTGAGGGTCTGGATCAGAGGGAGGACGGCTTGGACAGGCGCACGGACAAGCCAGACGGTTCGGGAGGAGGCTCGCCCACCGTGGTGACTTCGCGAGCTACCGACGACAACCTGACCGACGACCAAGACCCGCGGACCAGCGACATCATGGCACAGCCCAGGCAGCCACTGGGCGAGTCGCTGGGCCAGCCAACCGCAGCCAAGCCCGCCAAGACCGCGTCCCCGGGCGATGCCGCATCCGGCGGAATGGCAGGCGGCGATGTTTCGCCGAACGGCGCGCCGACGGGCAGCCAGGAGGATGCCCCGGCTCACGGCGGCCCGGCCGCGGACGCCACCGTCGTCGACGGCATACCCGCGCTGCCCGCCGACACCATCGGTTTGTCGCGCTCGACCGGACCCGCGAAGCCTGAGGCGGACCAGGCCGCCGGGAACGCGGAATCCGCGGTGAAGCTGACGGGTGACGACCCCGCGGGCCCTGGGCCGTCCGGTACCGGGCTGTCCGGTACTGGCCGGGTTTCCGGCCCTTCCTCCTGGGCTGACTCCGCCACGCCGGGCGGCTCTGCCGCTCCGGCAGGCAGCCACCCCGTGCCGGCCGACCCGCCGTCGGTCTCCCCGGCCGCGTTCGCCTGGGAGATGCCCGACCCGCCGCCTGACTCCCGGTCGTCCCCCGCGCGCACGTTCCTGCGGTCCGGTACGACCACCAAGAACCCGCCGACGTCTCAGGCCGGATCGGTGGCCGCCCCGGGTAGGCCCGCGGCGGGCGAGAACCCGGGCGCGGCGCGTGCCGCGGCGGCGCCGAAGGCATCCGGGGTCCAGCTGAAGCGAACGGCGCGGCAAGCGCATCTCACCGTCGCCCGGATCGAGCCCTGGTCGGTGATGAAGTTCAGCTTCGTCGTCTCGCTGGTCGCCTTCGTCATCTTGTTCGTGGCAGTCAGCGTGCTCTACGCCTCTCTGGCGGGGCTCGGCGTGTTCGACTCGCTGCAGCGCGTCGTGTCGGATGTCACATCGAGTCAGGGTTCGGCGGGCGTGAACGCGAAGGCCTGGTTCACCGCCTCCAAGGTGCTCGGCTACACGGCCCTGCTCGGTTCGCTCAACATCGTGCTGATCACGGCAATGGCGACGATCGGCGCCGTGGTGTACAACCTGACTTCGCGGCTGGTCGGCGGCGTGGAGGTCACCCTCAAGGAAACCGAATAACGCCTCGGTGGCCAGATGCGGTAGCATCGCGGGAGCGGTGAGGCGGCTACCTCCGCGAAGCACGGCGCAACCCGCGCTGACGGTGCGATAAGATATCTTTCGCTCCTGTTTCCGCAGGTCATGGGGTTATAGCTCAGTCGGTTAGAGCGCGTCCCTGATAAGGACGAGGCCCGTGGTTCACGTCCACGTAACCCCACAGAGCATTCTCTCATCAGCCACGATAGGGATAGCCGAATCCCTCCGGCCGGTTCATCATGTCCGCGGGCCGGGCAGGTTGGCCTGGCGGCTTTGCTAAGCTGCCGTACACCCGCGGAGGGCGGATCCTCGATCCGCTGATCCGCTCCGATGTCATCGAGGTGGAGGGTTCCTCGCTGTGAAGAAGCTCATCGTGCTCGCCGCGCTCGGGCTTGGCGCGTTCGCCGTCTGGCGCAAGGTCCAGTCCGACCGTGCCGAACTCGACTTGTGGACCGAGGCCACCACCGCCGACGAGGACTGACCCGCGCGGTCGGAGCCATGTCCGACAGCCGGCGAAAGCCGATCCGGCGCCAGGAGGCATGCAGGTGAGCGATACATCGCCCGTGTCGCTTATCTGCTGTGACGTGGTCGGGGCGGCCGCCGTCGACGGCAGCATCATGGAGCGGGCGTTCGCCGAGGCGATCGCCACTCAGGGAGTTGTCGTCGGCACCGCGGCGTACGTCAGGTCGATGGTGCAGTTCGACCGGACCCGCGGCTGGCCGCCCGCCGACGTCATGCGGAACCTCTTCCCCCAGGACGAGATCCGGGCCCAGGTCGCTAACCACGCCTTCGAGCGGTCGTTCCGCGCGGCCGTGGACCGGTTCGGCGTCCTGCCCCTCCCCGGCCTCAACGAGGCGCTGGCCAAGCTCTCCGCGGCCGGCATCAAGATTTGCCTGATGTCTTCCCTCTCCAGGCCCGCGACGAGCCTGGTCGTGGAGCGGCTGGACTGGGGCCAGCGCGCCGACCTGGTGGTGTGCGGGGATGACGTGGCCCGGGGGTTCCCCTGGCCCGACCTCATCCTCTCCGCGGTCCTGCGGCTCGGGATCGGCGGCGTGCGTGACGTAGCCGCGGTCACGGCAACCGAGGGCGGGGTGCTGGCCGCACAGCGGGCCGGCGCCCGGCTGATCGTCGGCATGCTGAGCGACGGGGATGACGGGACCAGGCTCCGCCGCGCTGGAGCCACCCACCTGCTAGCCGACATCGGCGAACTTCCCGACCTCGTCGCCTCGCAGGGCGGCATCACGACGGGTGATTAGATTCCCTGGTCACGTGGCAAACTGTGAAGCATGCCGGAACTGCCGGAAGTAGAATCGCTGGCCGCCTTCCTACGCGGTCACGCTACGGGCCACGTCGTCGCGCGGGCCGACGCGGCCTCGTTCTCGGTGCTGAAAACGTTCGATCCTCCGCTCACCGACCTCAGCGGCCAGGTGATCACCGAGGTAAGCCGGCACGGCAAGTTCCTGGACCTCGCCACCGACCAGGGCCTGCACCTGATCATGCACCTGGCCCGGGCCGGCTGGTTGCGCTGGCGCGACGAGCTACCCGCGGCGCCGCCGAAGCCGGGTAAGAGCCCGCTGGCCTTCCGGCTCAGGCTGGACGACGACTCCGGGTTCGACCTGACCGAGCAGGGCACGCACAAGCGCCTCGCGGTGTACCTGGTCCGCGACCCGGCCGAGGTGCCCGGGGTGGCCACCCTCGGGCCCGATCCGCTGGCCGCCGACTTCACCGCGGACACCCTGGCGGGCCTGCTGGCCGGACGCCGGATGCAGGTCAAGGGCGTGCTCCGGGACCAGCGGATCATCGCAGGCATCGGCAATGCCTACTCCGACGAGGTGCTGCACGCGGCTAAGATGTCCCCCTTCAAGATCGCGGCCAGCATGACCCCGGACGACGTGGCCACCTTGTACGACGCGATCAAGACCACGCTGACCGAAGCCGTGGAGCGTTCGGCGGGCCTGGCCGCCGCGGACCTGAAAGGCGAGAAGAAAAGCGGCCTGCGGGTGCACGGCCGGGCCGGCCAGGAGTGCCCGGTGTGCGACGACACCATCCGGGAGGTTTCGTTCGCCGACTCGGCACTGCAGTACTGCCCGACGTGCCAGACCGGCGGCAAGCCGCTGGCCGACCGTCGCCTGTCCCGCCTGCTCAAGTAACCCGTCAGGCCTCATCCTCATGGGGTGCGCTCGAACCAGCGCGCACCGGGTACGCTGATCGGAAGCATCCGGGGCTATAGCTCAGCTGGAAGAGCGTCTGGTTTGCATCCAGAAGGCCAGGGGTTCGAGTCCCCTTAGCTCCACAGGTCAGAGGCCAAATGCGATCTTGAAGGCCCCGAAGCAGAGCCAAACCAAGAGCCAAAGTCGGCGTACTATCCGGTGTATGACGGCTACTGCGCGCCGTGGGCACGGCGAAGGCTCGGTCTACCGCGATGCGGCGAACGGC
>Ga0335069_10016428_pt1 | contig 10323 bp, 20 predicted proteins | sample Lox_Sample_11_FD_206714 | JGI IMG/M metagenome (GOLD analysis project Ga0335069, IMG submission 206714) | Soil microbial communities from Loxahatchee National Wildlife Refuge, Florida, United States - Lox_Sample_1.1 | ecosystem: Environmental > Terrestrial > Soil > Wetlands | place: USA...
GAGACTCGTGGAACGCCTTCATCCCATGGACGATCGCCGCGCCCGCTTGGTCCATGATCGTCTTCATCTGCGCCGCCGCATCCAACGCCGCGTCCCGCTCGTTCTGCAGCTTCTCATTAAGTCTCCGGAGCTGCATGATCTCAAACTCGTTAGTCAGCCTTGCGTGGTTAAGAATCTGGTTCTCTGACCGCAGGGATTCGACGAGGGATTCGAGCTCGGATACGTCGTTGGATATGGACAACTACCTACCCCACATTTTTGCCAGCCAAATAAGAGCCGAGCCGAGCATTATCCCGACGCAAATTCCTAGTACAAAAATCCCTACGAAATGCAGTCCAGAATTGCTGTAGCAAACCGTGTCTGCCAGGGTTGTAGTACACGGATTCTCATTTGTGCAGATCATCGAACGTCTCCGCGCTTGTAGGGAAGGCTGTTCCTATGAGCAAGCTGATTGACCAGCACCAAGTAGCGGATGTCGTCTACATCCAAGAAACGGTGGAGAGAAACCATGTACACGGTTTCCGAGATATCTCCGGTCACGTAGCGAGTCGTGAGGGCATCCACTTGATCTTGCTCATCGCGATTTTTAGCGAGCATGACGGCGCTCCTCTCTCGGCTGGTATGATATCCGGCAATGGGATTGGCAGTAAGGAAGCCCATCAATGGACTGATGCCCGCAGAAGCCAAAATCGTCCTTGGATGGGTCGCCAATAGGCCAGCGGCTTGTTTCGGCCGTCAATTCCATGATCCCGATCGGCTTGGAAGGATCTGGAATAGGAGTTTTTGGCTCCTTGAAGGGTATCGTCGCCTTCGGCTTGAAGACCCTGGGCTTGGGTTTAGGCTTGGGCCTTGGCTGTCCATTCCGGGTCATGTTCCCCGCCTGCCCGTGGAATTTTATCTTGTTGCGAAAACCAATGCCGACCACCGCATTGCGCGATACCCCGCCGAAATGGTCCGCTATCTGCTGGGCACTATACCCCTGGTCTGCCATCGTCCTCACGACAGCAACTCTTTCCTCAGTCCACATTCCCCTGCCCTTCCCTAAATTATCTCATTAACGGCAATTCGATGGAGCCCAATACTTCCCGGGCGCAGTCCTTCCAGCCTTCCATGCGGTTGACGACTGATTGAAGCTTGCCAAGTTCTACGGCCAGCCCTCGCTGCATTTCGAGTTGAGCATTAGCCACTTCCAGATCACGGGTTAGCTTGGCGATGCGGTCTAGGAGAATGTCAATCTGTACATTCTGATTGGAGATCGTGACCTGCGGGTCTTCTCCCTGCGGAATCGGCGGCGGCGTGACTTTCCTTCTAACGCGTCCTCTAGATCCAGCCATTAGCTACCTCCAATCATTTGTGAAATCTCGTCTTTCAATTCGTTTTCCGGCATTCCCGGTATGAACTTCGTCACCACCGCATGGCTCGCCCGCCGGAGGAGGCGTATCCACTGATCCGATGTAAGTTTTCGCGTCGTCTTTGGCTTGATCTCGGCGCGGTTGCGAAGATGGTCAAAGTGGTACGTGACATGCCTACACTCTAGGAGAAGCTTCTCTTTTGCGTCTTCTTTGTCGGTGATCCAATCGCAATTGTCTGCGAGTTTCCCACAGAGAGCGTAGAAAAATTTTCGATATTGGGCCGTTTCTGGGACGCTACACTCGGCCAAAATCTCGGAACCAACGCGGAGCGTGTCCCACTCCTCTTGAAATGCCGGCGTCTCAAGGAACAGCCCCATCTCCCCGGCCTTCGCGACGCGCTTTCTCAGAACAAGTTCCACCATCAGCCAAGCCGCTGTTCAGCCTCGCGCATGGCCGCTTGGATTCCCTCTTTGTCTGGAGGCATGATATTCTCCCACACCGCGTCAATCACGTTCTCCGTGAACGGCTCGATCTCCTCCGCCGCCTTCATCTCCGCAAACCGCTTCAGGACGAACGCAATCCATCCATCGTAATCCTTGGTGATGTCCGGCACCGTGCCTTTCTTGGGTTTGGTGGCCTTCGGCGGATCGGCGGGGGCATTTTCGCCCATAGCCTCGGACTCGGCTGACTGTGCTGACGAAGTTTTGCGCAGGAACTCAATATGCCTAGCCGTCTCGTCCCTCGCCCGCGTCGCGTCGTCCGGACTGCCCTTGGTCAACTTCTCGAGCTGGGGCTGGTTGAGGTCTATCCACTTGTAGACGACCGAGATGTCCGACTCGTTCTGCACCGCAGCGATGAATGCGTCAGCCCAGGATGTATAGGTTCCTCCGACGATCTTGTGCGGGCCTTCGTTGGGCTTTGTAGGATTGACGATCGGGTCCGCGTGTTGCACGGGAGGCCTGGTTTGTTGCGTCTGGGTACGCTCTGGAGGCACTTGAGGGGCTATTTGTTGCACGGGAGAATCGGCGCGCCTTGGCGGCCCATTATCCCTAGCGTGATCCGCATCGTGCTCAGGAGATGATGCCTGCGCCATCTCGTCGGCAGTGTAGAGCCCACTCAATTCGTGTGGGAAACCCTTGCGAAGCGCAAGACTCTCGGCGCACTTTGCCAACATGACGTCAGCCATCTTGGCCCACATCACGGTAGGCGAGCCGTCTTTTTTAGTCTGCGCGTATGATTTATATCGGGCCACTCCCCAGCACGGCTCTTGGAAATCGCTACGGAGAACGCCGACCTTGGCGGCCAGCGGCGGGATATCCTTGAGCCATACATCAACCCAAGCACCATCCGGGCCGCACCAGAACGGGCCTACCTGCCCAGCATACTTCCCCGTGCGCTCTGCAATCAGCCTGAAGCCGTCGATGCTGACTTGTATCGACATGACTTCGCGTGAGGATTGGGAATCCCATCGCTTCACCGCGTAAATCTGTCGGGTGAGAGGATCAAGCCCAGTCCGCTTGGCTTGATGCAGAAACATCTGCAGCTCATCATCCGTTCCACCCTTGCAGATAGTCCTCTTGATGAGGTCGATTTGAGAGTCATCGAACTGAACCGGCAACTTGCTCGGCTCTGATTTAACCAGTGCGTTCATCGAATTTTTATCCTCTCTTCCGTCTTGGCCCCAGGAACAGGAATGCCAGAATTAATCGCCTCCTGCGCCAGATTGACCAACAAATCCCGCAAGACAGCATGTTCCTTGAACTGCTGGAATACCGCTTCAACGTCGATATCAACGACCATCATGTAAGGCTTGGCACTCGCCGCCCTTCCCATCCCTCCGCTGATCTTCGCCGAGGGTGCCGGCATGTTGGGCTTTGTGCCGGTTTGTTCGGCCGCTTGCGCGGCTTTTCTCTTGCTGAGTTCCCAATCCTCAAGCGCGGTGCGGAGCTGGAGCGCAGCGGCGTCAGCCGCCTCCATGATCGGGTTCCATACCCCCCGGATGCGTTTCTGCTCATCAAGCAAAGGGCGGTTCAGCGCGTCGTACTGCTTCTTCGCATCCCCCTTCAGGCCCGTCAGCGAGGATCGAAGGGATTGAGCTCGGCTAGCCTGCTCATCGCTTTCGAGCTTGAGGTATTGTCCGACGGCCTGCTTGAGCTCTGCGAGTCTGCGGGCGAGATGGACCTCTGGCGGAACTTCGTCTTTGACTTCGATTGCTCCAAAGTCGGTGAACTTGATTTCGGTGACGACCGATTTTTGCGCTGTTTCATCGATATCCGTCCACACTCCTGTTTCTCGGAACGTCCAGAACACCTCTTCCCGGATGGGATAACGAGATGCAAAGGGCCATATCTCCACGGCCCGAAGCTCGTTGACGTCTTTGCCGTTTTGCTGACACCGGACGGCACCGTCGTGCGTGTCATACCAAAAGGCCACAGCAGACAACGTGCCATCACGCGCCTTGGAGCGATAAAATCCACTCATCGGCTCATTCGGGTTGATAGGACCGCGAATACCCCTTAGTGCCGCGTTGTACCAATCAAACGTCCGGTCAATGTCGTCCATCACAGCGGCACACTTACACGCTCTGAAAGCTTGGGATGCTTCGTCTCACCCAAAATGAATGAAACATCGACGACATCACCGTCTCGCAGCTCATTCCAGTGCTGAATAATGTAAGCATGAGCTACCGGAAAAGTGCGCTGACTTCCCTTCCACCCATATGGATCATTGGTGGCGTAGCCATTCCCGTCGAGCCGAGTCACAACAATGTTGGGATGCCCGTCGCAAGGATATCCACACCTTCGTAGTAGATAGCGCTGCGCCTCCGGGTTTTCTCCGGCGCGAACGGGCGCGACAGAACCGGCGGGGTTCATGTCAACGGCCAAAAGCGGGATGAATGTTCCTTCGTCTCTTAATTCAAGTGCTTTAGCCATCATTTCTTACCTCCAACCTTCCTTTTGATTTTGGCAAACCCGCGCGATTTGATTTTGGCCCGCTTCTCCGGTGGCTTGCGGGGCTTCACTGGTTTGCGTGACTTTGGCTTGCCGCCAGTGCCGCCGTATTCGTTATACAGCCGGATCGCCTCTATGAACGGATCAATCCCAACGCCCTTCCAGAAGTTAAATTCTCCACACTCGTGCTGTGTCGTGTGACAGGCTCGGCAGAGGGGAACCGACCAAAAATCGTGAGGTTTTTCAGCCATCCCTGTGTGGGACTTGCCGATCTCCACGCATGCCATCCGAATATGAGCCGCATCCACCGGCGAAGGCTTGCCGCACGTCAGGCAATGACGCTTTCGTAGCCATGCAAGGTAGCCGGGATCGTGGAGGCGGGCTGAGCGTTGGTTGATCATCTATGGATCACTAGAATCAAGCCCAAGAGACTGAGAGACAAAGTCATTCCAAGAAAGGAAATCGAGAATGCAATCCATCTCAATTCCTTAGCTATCTTGTCGCACTGATCGTCCCTCACATCATCACCGCCACGACCAGAGCCACAAACATGATGGCCGCGATGGCCTCCAGGGATTGATACGTCGTGCGCCGGATGCGCTCAACTTCGTCTTCGCTCATAGTGATTTGTCCTGCCGTGACAACTTAGGTGACAGTTACACACGTTCCGACGACTGTCAACGGTCATTGACTAAATGCCACGAACAAATTATCTCGTCTGTGCATGAAACCGAAAACCAATGCAGACGGCTGGGCGCTCGTCCTCTCACGAATCGGCAGGGCAACGCTTGCAAATTGCGTCGGGTTGACCCGCCAGGCGCTCTACAAATGGCATGAGGTTCCCCTCAAGCATGTCGTGGCGGTCGAAAAAGCTACACAGATACCGAGGGAAATGATCTGCCCCGAAAACCGGGAAGTCTTCCAACCATCAAGGATCAAATATGGCGAGGCCGAAGAAATCTGAACCACAAGTCACCGCCGGGTCTAACACGATCGATCCGGAGAAAAGGCAACTTTTCCTGACCGATAAGGAAGCCTACGCAAAGGCCGTCGAGAAGTTCAAGAAGGCCCAAGCCGCCGTCCGGGTCATCGCCAAGACGATCAAGTCGGATGGGTTCTCGCTTCGTCAGATCAAGCTATCGATCCAGCTCGAGACCCCCGAGGGCGAAGCCGAGTTCAGATCCTCCGTGGCCAACGATCTTCTCGCAGCGCAATACGTAGGCGCCGCGATCGGTTCTCAGCTCCAGATGTTCCTTGAGCCCGATCGGACCCCGGCTGTGGATATTGCCGCGGATGAGGGTCAGCGCGACGCGATGGCACACAAGGTCGCGAGTCCTTCCTACGATCCGTCCACACCTCAGTATGCCAGCTATCTCGAGGCCTATCATGCGGAGCAGGCTCGGCAGATCAAGGCCGGCATCACCACCTTGCCGAACGAGATGAACTAAGAATTATCTGGCGGCCCCTTCCCCGAGGTTAGCCGGATGATCGAAGGGCCCTGCGGCGTCCATGCCCCCATCCTCCCGCAGGGCCCTTTCGTATTTTGCGAGGTAATATGCCCAACCCACCGTTTGTATTGGAATTATTGGGTCCGCCGAGAGGCAAGGGCCGCCCCCGGTTCCGCATCGTCGGGAAGGGGAAGAAGAGATTTGTCCAGACCTACACCGATGCGGAGACCCGAAAGTATGAGGACCGTCTGAGACAGGAAGCCTCGTTGAAAATGATGGGGATTCCACCTTCGGACGTTCCATTGGAGGTCCGGATTGAGGCTTACATGCCGGTTCCGGACAGCTGGCCCTCAAGGAAGAAGCTGGACGCCATCGCAGGGAAGATCGTTCCCGCAACGAAGCCCGATTCTGACAATGTCGTCAAGGCAATACTGGATTCTTTTAACAGGGTGGTTTGGAAAGACGACGCCCAGATCGTGAACTTCTACATAACAAAACGCTATAGCGAGCGTCCCAGACTTCGCATCGTGGTATGGGAATGGTCGGAATAGCGCCCTTGACGCTTTCACGAATCTGACGCACAAAAGCAAACGACCCGCGGGGGACAAATCCGCGGGTCGCAAACTACAACCGATGTGGTTCTCTGGCAGGAGCCATCGGGTAGACGGAGACTTAGTGGTTTTATCCACATTCGTCAACCGCCCTCCCCCAACCCAGCCAGATCAAATCGGTTCCTAAGTCCGCGCTCGCGCGGCGAGGTAGGAACCTGCCCGGCATTTCGCCGACTGAGCAATCCTCCCTGCCAACTGGCCCGGCGGTCTACCGGGGGAGGAAAAGAGGGGAAGACTTTGGCCGGAGGGTAACTCCCAAGCAGCCAAGACACGTACTGAGCCCTTGTGCGCCCCGACGAATGGAAAGAACCCTATCTTTCGCGCAGCCTTTTGACCTTCTGGTCTCCCAAGCTGTGTGTGGTCAGTATGGACGCTCGTCCCCTACCACAAGGAAAGAAGGGCTAAGGCGTAGTGTGTCCGGAGATGGAAAATGACCAGAATGAATTGGAGTTGCGCTCGTCATGCCGGAAAGCAAACCGAGACGGCCATTAGGAAGGATGACGAAAACATCATTGAGGTTCGGTGTAGGAAATGCGGCCACGTCGGGAAAATTCGTCGGTGGCAGGCAGAAAACAAGAGATTGTCCTGCCGCAAGTGCGGGTGGAAAGGTGCTCGGACGGGGTCGAATTGATGCATAATATAGAGCTGGAACAATTACTTATTGGCAGCGTGTTTCTCAACAACGCCATCTTCCCAAGCCTTTCCGAGAAAGTCAGCCCAACTGACTTTTACGAGCCAGTTCATCAGAACCTATGGGAGGTCTGCGCCCAATTAATCGGCGCCGGCAAGAAGGCCAATCCAGTGACGGTGGCGACGTTCTTGCCCGAAATCACGATTGGAAAGCTAAACCTCCGACAGTACCTAGCCCACCTCGCCGCAGAAGGGGCGATAGCCAGCGAAGCCCCCCAGTTGGCCGACATGGTGAAGGACCTGTCCGACCGTAGGGCACTACAAGGGGTAGCCAGCGAGCTAGGAAAGGCAGGGAGCGGCGACCCGGTGGAGATGGCCTCTTGGGCCATACAGGAGCTTGACGCACTCCTGGCGGCCCGCGTGGCGACTGGGACGCCTTCCCTAACGATGGAACAGTCCGTAGCCCGGGCGATGGATGCTGCGGCCAAGGCTTATGCGCGGGAAGGGTCCATATCGGGCCTATCCACTGGGTTGAGGGATTTGGACCGCAAGCTGTTGGGGTTCCAGCGGGGGGAGTTGATCGTCATGGCGGGTAGACCTGGGAGTGGAAAGACCGCCGCCTCCCTCTGCCTGTCCCGGAACATGGCCTCCAAGGGCCACAAGGGCATCTTCTATTCGCTGGAGATGGGGGATGTGCAGTTATCCCAAAGGATGCTCACGGACGAAGCCTACGATGCGGAGAAGGTCGCCTACACCCGTTTAAGATCGGGTCGGTTCACCGAGAACCAGTTCATGGCGATCCGGGACGCGGGATACCGTCTGCAGGGTTTGCCCATGCGAATCGAGCAACAGCCGGCGATGAGCCTCAGCCAAGTCGGGTCGCGAGCTCGTCAGGAGAAGCGAACCAAGGGCTTAGACTTCATCGTGATTGATTACCTCGGGCTGATGAAGTCCTCAGGTCGATATGCCGGTAATCGGGTCAACGAGATCGGGGAATTGACCGCGGGCGTGAAGGCACTGGCGAAAGAATTGGATTGCGCGGCGCTGCTGCTGTGTCAACTTTCACGAGGGGTTGATGGGCGGGAGGACAAGCGTCCGACCATGGCCGATCTCCGGGACTCAGGAAACATCGAGCAGGACGCGGACGTGATCCTGATGCTGTACCGCGAAGCCTATTACCTCGAGCGCAAGGAGCCCGCCGTGGGTTCTGCCGATCATCTCGTGTGGGAGAAGGACATGGAGCGGTGCCTCAACCAGATGCACATGATTGTGGAGAAGAACAGGTCGGGCCCGATCGGGACCGTGAAAGTGTTTTGCGATGTCGCGTCCAACGCCATCAGGGATTGCGACTACCAGCGTGAAGAGATGGCTGATCAACAGATGGCATTCTAACGGAGAAACTTCGATGACAGCACAGCTATTCGCCTTCCCGGACATCAATCCCTCACTGGTCGATCCACCGAAGCCAAAGGCGAAAGCGAAGGAGAAATACTCCCCGGAATTTGAGCAATTCTGGGCACCATATCCGAGGAAACTCAACTGCTCAAAGCTGATGGCCTACAAGGCGTGGTGCAAACTCGATGAGGACGACCAGAGCTTGGCGATGAAGGTTCTCCCGTTCTTCATCCGGATGTGCCGAGGGAAGGACGAGCAGTACATACCCCACGCCGTGACATGGCTCAACCAGCGAAGATTTGAGACCGTTCAACTCCCCATCCAGCCCCAGACGACGATCAACATCGACTGGCCTACCGTTCTGAAAATATACGGGAAAACCAACAACTGGAATTACGCTTACGGGCCGGCTCCTGACGAGCCGGGGTATCTCGGCCCAAAATAATTGTCCCCACCCATTGACAACTACAGTTTACGGGAGCATCGTATGATTATTGGATCGGGGGAAAGATAATGAGCCGAGATCGCATAGCTTCCATCATAGCCTCCAAGATCTGCAAGTCCGAGTTACACAATTCCGCAAGCTTGGGACACTCCGAGGAGGACTGCAGTTTCATGGCATTCAGAGCCCTTGAGGAGACCATCCAGAGGGCGATTGGTCCGGACCCTGCAGAAGTATGGCCGCGGTTCACCGTGGTTACCGGGAGGGGAAAATGACCATCATCCGCTCCAACATCATAGGCCCATCCGGCGAGATGCAGATGCGGCTGATCCGGAAACACGGCGTGTTCGTCATCCACGCCAAGCACGATGCCAGGCCGGGCCTGATCGGGTTCCGCAGGCTGTTGTGCGACGACGAGGAGCAGGCCGTGCGAGTTTACGAGAAGGGTGTGGCATCGTCGTCGGCAGAATTGGAGAGGGTAGAATGAGACGTATCCTATGGTTCTTTCGGACATTCGGTCTGTCCGACGACGAGACCACCGCGCTCCGGATCGACATGCAGCTGCAGCGTGACTGGTTCCGCAGACTTTCGCATGACAGATGGGAAAAACCATGAGCGCACCATGTCCACGCGGCAGCTGGGGAACCGTCATTGGCGGCACCGGCTACTGGCCTCCGCTGTGGTGGCGGAGATGGGGCCGGATCACCTGGCGATTATTGCCATGGGCCATCATCATTTTGCTGCTGGCTTTTCACTAACTGGAGAAATGAAACCATGACCCGCAAATCGAAGCAGCCCAAGTCCCGCAAGCTCGGCAACAAGAGCGACGACAAGAAGTTCCGTGCATACGATGAAACCGCAAAGCGGATCGTCGAGCTGTTCGTGGAGATCATCAACAACCGCAGCAAGAAGCGGGAGGCGTAGCCATGACGGACGCGCAGACTATGCTCAAGCTGGCGGAGAGACTCCGACAATCGGCCAATCATGATCGCATTCAGGAATTAAAAATGGTGATGCGCAGGATCGCGACTCAGCTTGAGCGGTGTTCTGCCGTCACCAACCATGAATCGCCAGTTGAGATTGAGCGTGCCGACGCGATGAATGCTGGCCTGAACCAGGAGGCTTTCCGGCAGGCGTGGCAGGCTTTTCAGAATACACCGATCGATCTTGTGGCCGATAGCGACGATGAGACTTGCAAGTGTCTGTCCAATGCGATCCGTACCTTTGTGCGAGCCGTTCACACCGCCAAAGAAGCCCATACCAATGAATACCTCATGGGCTATGCAATCGGCCTACATGACGGGAAGGTTGCTTTCTGCGCCGCACCCCAACCCGCCGACAGCGCGCCTGCCGCATGGGTCGAGGCCAAAAAGGAAATCGACGCCGGCTGGCCCGACATCGCGCCGGCCGAATATGAAATCGCACCAAACAAGGTGACGCTTTGGCGCATTCTACGTAAGCATGGCATTCCGCTCGACCGTGCACAGTGGGTCT
>Ga0335069_10016429_pt1 | contig 10323 bp, 7 predicted proteins | sample Lox_Sample_11_FD_206714 | JGI IMG/M metagenome (GOLD analysis project Ga0335069, IMG submission 206714) | Soil microbial communities from Loxahatchee National Wildlife Refuge, Florida, United States - Lox_Sample_1.1 | ecosystem: Environmental > Terrestrial > Soil > Wetlands | place: USA: Florida...
CGCTTGCGTCGCACGCGCGACGCACATAGCCACATAAACCGCTTTTCGACAGGCTTGCCGTAGCGGAGCCGCCGAGGGACGTCGCGTTGCCGGTCGTGCATCAGGTGTCCAGACAGATCATCCGGACACCTGATTACCATCAAACAATCCCCGTCGAATAATAAACGGCGATGACGAAAAACACCGCCATCGTCTTGATGACCGTCACCGCGAAAATGTCACGATACGACTCGCGGTGCGTCAATCCCGTCACCGCGAGCAGCGTGATGACCGCACCGTTGTGCGGCAGCGTGTCCATGCCGCCGCTCGCCATTGCCACCACGCGGTGCAGCACTTCGAGCGGAATATTCGCGGCCTGCGCGCTCTTGATGAAGAGGTCGGACATGGCAGCGAGCGCGATGCTCATGCCGCCCGAAGCCGACCCGGTGATGCCGGCGAGCGCGCTCACGGAAACGGCGGCATTCACGAGCGGATTCGGAATGCTCTTGAGTGCGTCGCTCACGACGATGAAGCCGGGCAGCGCCGCAATCACGCCGCCGAAGCCGTACTCCGAGGCCGTATTCATCGAGGCCAGCAGCGCGCCCGCCACGGCCGCCTTCGTGCCGTCGGCGAAGCGCTTCTTCACGCGGCCGAATGCCGTCACGATCACGAGCACGATGCCGAGCAGCAGCGCGCCCTGCACCGCCCAGATCGCCACGACCTGCTTGACGGTGGCCGTGACCGGCGCATGGATGCCGGGCAGCACTTCGGGCGCGACGGTCACGGTGTCGCCGTACCACACCGGAATCCAGCGCGTGAGCAGGAAGTTCGCCACGCCCACCAGTATGAGCGGCGCGAGGGCGAGCAGCGCATGGGGCAGGTGTTCGGTCTGCACGCGCTCCGGTTCGTTCACGAGCGAGGTGCCATAGCCTTCGCCTTTCGCCATCGCGCTGCGCCGGCGCCATTCGAGGTACGTGAGGCCCACGACGACGATGAAGAGCGAGCCGATCAAGCCGAGCGCGGGCGCGGCCCAGGCGGTGGTCTTGAAGAACGTGGTGGGAATGATGTTCTGGATTTGCGGCGTGCCGGGCAGCGAATCCATCGTGAACGAGAACGCGCCGAGCGCGATTGCGCCGGGCATGAGGCGTTTCGGAATATCGCTCTGGCGGTAGAGCTCGGCGGCGAACGGGTACACCGCGAACACCACGACGAAGAGCGAGACGCCGCCATACGTGAGCAGCGCGCACACGGCCACGATCACGGCGTTCGCGCGCGAGCGCCCGATATAGCGGATCGCGGCGGCGACGATCGCCTCGGAGAAGCCCGATAGTTCGATGACCTTGCCAAATACCGCGCCGAGCAGGAACACGGGAAAGTAGAGCTTCACGAAGCCCACCATCTTCTCCATGAAGATGCCGGAGAAAACTGGCGCGACGGCGCCGGGGTCGGTGAAGAGGACGGCGGCGAGCGCGGCGATGGGGGCGAAGAGAATCACGCTATAACCGCGGTAGGCGGCGAGCATGAGGAACGCGAGCGCTGCGATAACGATAACAAACGACATGGCGTCTCCTGCAGGGCGATCGTATTGCGCGACGAGGCTTGTGGCGTGATCTATTGTCTTCCAGGCGGCTTTTCTTGCGCTGCGGCCGTGGTGCGTTGCAACGATTGTAGCGAATGCCGACGTCCGGTTATTGCGAGCATGGCCGCGCGGCCCTATCGTTGCGGGAGAAAGAAGCCCGGAAGCGGAGCGTGCGGGAGGCGGCGATGGGCACTATCGGTTCGAGCGAGCGTAGCGTGCGGCGCGCGCGTGCCAGGCCGGCGGCGGGGCTTGCGCTGGTGCTCGCTTGTGTCTTCAGTGTATGCAGTGGTTTCGTGGCGCGTGGTGCGTTGGCGCAGGAGTCGGCCGGAGCATCGTCGTCGGCATCGACTGCGGACGCGCAGCGCAAGAACTGGTACAACGATCCGTTCTTCGCGCTATCGAGCGCGATACGCGCCTGCCCGCAGCCGCTCGGCCCGTTGATGACGCAAGCCGAAGCACAAGACGATGCCCACTACCGCGTGGAGCGCGGCACGACATGCTGGCTCGCGCACAAGTGCTCGAAGCCGAATTCGTATCTGTACGATGCCGACATCGCAGCGGCAGTTCGTCAGCGTTTGCAAGGCGATGCCATGTTCGCGGGCACGAGCGTCTGGATCACCGTGCAGCGCCGCTTCGTCTACGCGGAAGGCTGCGTGCCGGCTGGCTTCGACAACGCGGCGCTGGAGCGCAAGCTCGCCGCGATCCCCGATGTCGAGCAGGTGTTCGTACACCTGACTTCGGACCCGCGCGCGGCCCCGCCTTACAAGACGCTCTCGCCTGCCCCCTGAGCCGCGAGGCGCGGCGTTTATTGCGATGCGGCGCAGGCGGCCCGCGGCATGGCACAATCGCATCGTCGAAAAACCAAGAAAGCCCGTTGGGGTACACCAATGATTCGTCCCGGTTCGTCGTTGTTCCATTCGCGCAAGTTGCCGTTGACGGCGTGCGCCTTAGTCTTGATCGCGGGGCTTGCCGCATGCAGCAGCGCACCGCCGCTGTTTCTTTCGGACGGCCGTCCAACGGTCCAGGTGCAATGCTCGGCTGCGGGCGATCGCGATTCTTGCGCACAGCAGGCGCGCGCGCGTTGCGGCAACGCGGGCTACGACAAAGTCGACAATTTCACCAGCGGTGACAATTACACGCTCGTCTTCGCCTGCCGGGCGGCCCAATAAGCGTGTCGCGACGGCGTGCGCCTCAGCCGTCGGCGGTGCTGGCACCGCGTGCCGGGAGGTTCAGCAGAAGGCGTAGCAAGTCGGGCTGGCGGCGCGTCGCCGTTTTCTGAAAGATCGATTGCAGTTGCTTGCGCACGGTGTCGTGTTGCACGCCCACGTGTGCAGCGATTTCCTTTTGCGTGAGGCCTTCCCCGAGCAGCAGAGCGATCCGGCATTCGGCCGGCGAGAGATCGAAGGCCGAGGCGAGTACCTGCTCGTCCACAGGCGGCGCGGAGCGCGGGTGATAAAAGGTCAGGGCCGCAAAGGCGCGCAGTTCGGAGGCCGACGCATCGTCGGCCGTGACCACCGTATAGAACACGTAGAGCACTTCCTGCTGGCCCGCGGCAAGTTTCGCTGGCGGCTGAACGCGGTGCGCTGCGTGCGGATCCGATTGGGTCCCTTCACGCGTGGCCGGTACTGCGGCGGTGTCAGTGAAGTCGGGGTTGTCCGGCTTGTTGAGCTTGTCGGGCGTGTCGGGCGTATCGGCCGTGTCGGGAGTCGCGCCGCCAACGATGCGCAGCGCGCGAAAGCGCGCCGCAGCCGCGCGCGCGCCGCTCGCCCGGCTGCGTAGCCGCGCCTCGCTCACGGCGATGTCTTCGAGCAGGTGCGCGTGGTGGGGCGCGGCGAGCGTGAGCCGCCGGCCGCGCACGCGAACGAGCGAGGTCGCCTTCAAGAGCCGCTGTGCGGGCTCGTTGCAGTGGATCACTTCGCCGAGCGCGCTCACGAGCATTGCGGGCGGGCGTGAGCGGTTCGCGAGCGAGTCGGCGTTCAACGTGCAGCGTCGCGCATACAGGCGCGCCGCGCGGATGAGGTGCGGGGTGAGCCGCTCGAGCAACTCGCGATGGCCGGCTGCGAGCGGCTTCGCATCAGCGGCGGCGCTGCACGCGAGCATGACGGTGAGGCTTTGCTGCTCGATGAGCTTGCACAGCGCCAGGCAGCGATGGCTTTCCTCGGGCGCACTAAGCTCGAAGCCGGCCGCAACGGCGTCGTTCGCGCCATCGGGTTCGACGCAATGCAGCCACTTGCCCGCCGGGTAGGCGCGCAGCCACGCGAGACGCGCATCGTCGCGATAGAGCGGGCGAATTCGCTCGAGCGGCTCCGCGCTCGCGAGCACGAAGCCGTCGCTCCAGGAAAAGAGATCGCGTTGCCGGTCGAAGGCAAACAAATGAACCGACGCCACGCCGAGGGTTTCACGTAAATGCGCGCAAAAATCCTTCCATGCGCAAGGATTTTCGATTGTTTCGTAAACGGCATGCAGCAGGCGATCGTATTGTGGTTCGTTTGTTTTCACGCCATTCTCATTGTTCGAGCCTCTAGCGGGATATCGGCGCGCAATAATGCATTACGCATAGCCTTCCACAAATGAGGAATATACAGATGCATTGGCGCCCGTTAATCTGCGTTCCGGTATGGGTGCGGGTACAACCGTCAGCGTGGCGGACCTGTCACCGGAATTCCGTTCGCTAACCAACGGATAGGCAGGTGCGGCGATCCTCTTCTGGATTTGAAACGATGAAAAAAACGCAAAATCGGCCGCGGCTCGTATTCAATAAGGGTTGCCAGCGCAATGCCAATACCGCTGGTTTATCCACGATGCGCACAATAGCGCCAATGCGACGAAAGTGAGTGCGCGCTCCATTTAAGTGCGCTCTCGATAAAACTTGTCATTACGGGGGCAGCGATGAATCATCACCAACTCGAAAAGGACATTGAGCACCTCGAGCACATCATCGCGCGGCTTTCTGGCCGTGACCGTATTCCGCTTTCCTACTGGCGCGGCCGGCTCGACTCGGTGTCCAGCGCGAATCTCGTGCCTTCCCAGGCGCTGCGCGTGAAGCGGCTCGACGAAGCGCTGCGCGCGCTCGAAAGCCGTCTGGAACACGAATCGGCACAACAGCGGCATCGTTAGCGCGAAGCGCTGCGGCGGTCTCGTAAAAATAGCGCGCCCTCAGGCACACTCGGGCTCCAAACCGGTCACAATGTCACGGTTGCGACTGAACTGGAGATGACGTCTCATGCCGAGCTACAAACAATTGACCGCCCAGTTGGAGAAGCTTCATAAGGAAGTGGCCGTGGCGCGTGAAAAGGAAGTTGCCCAGGCGATCGCCGAGATCAAGGAAAAGATCGCGGAGTACGACATCACCGCGGAGGAACTGGGTTTCTCGAGCCGCCATCCGGGCGCCGCGCGCAAGAAGGCAGCGCCGGCCCGCTACATGAATCCGAAAACCGGCGAGACCTGGAGCGGCCGGGGCCGCGCGCCGGGCTGGCTGGCGGGCAAGAACCGCGAGCGCTTCCTCATCAAGGAGTGACGGGCAGCCCGTTAGACACGGGACACAAGCCGCCTCGGATATACGGAATTGTGGATCTCGCGGCGGCTCCGGTTCCCCGTTCCCGTAAAAGCTCACCTCAGACGCTGCGTCGCACGCGTGAGCGCCGCGCAACGCCGCTGAACGAAGCGTTCGTATCGAGGGCAAGTGTCTGTCGCGAAAGGAAGTTTTCGCGAAAATGGGGCGTGTTCCGCGAACCCGGACGATCACCTTCGACCGTTTCGCGCCCCGATCCCGTAAAGGCTCACCTTTGGCGGCTCCCGGGTGCCTGTCCACGTGCGTTGCGCGGTGGCGTGCTCGCGCCGCCCCGGGCAGCGCTGTCAAATCCGGCCTGAACCGCTGCCGCCGCCCGGCCCGAATCGGTGGCCGAACTTGCATCAAACCTTTAGTCGGCGGCCCGAATGCCGTGTATCATTCGGTCCCGGCGCCGTTCTGCGCGGGCATCCCTGGTACATTCCCGATCGCTCGTGCTATTTGCCGCGCGAAGCCGCTACGCGCACTGCTGCGCAGTGGTCGCGTCAAGCCGCCCGCAAGCGCCGCCGCGCTCGCTGCAACCCCCGCCGCGCGGTCCGGTTGCCCGAATTCATCTGTGATACCCGCCCTATCCATGTCAGTAGCCGAACTCAGACGCCGCCGCACGTTCGCGGTCATTTCTCACCCGGACGCGGGCAAGACCACGCTCACCGAAAAGCTGCTGCTGTTTTCGGGCGCGATCCAGATCGCGGGCACCGTGAAGGGCAAGAAGAGCGGCCGCTTCGCGACCTCCGACTGGATGGAGATCGAAAAGCAGCGTGGCATTTCGGTCGCGAGCTCGGTCATGCAGTTCGAGTACGGCGACGCCGTCATCAACCTGCTCGACACGCCGGGCCACGAGGACTTCTCGGAAGACACCTACCGCGTGCTGACGGCCGTCGATGCGGCCGTGATGGTGATCGACGGCGCGAACGGCGTGGAAGCGCAAACGCTCAAGCTGCTCGAAGTCTGCCGCAGCCGCAAGACGCCGATCCTCACGTTCATCAACAAGCTCGACCGCGAAGTGCGCGAGCCGCTCGACCTGCTCGATGAAATCGAGCAGCACCTCGGCGTGGCGGCCGTGCCGTTCACCTGGCCCATTGGCATGGGCAAGGAGTTCCAGGGTGTCTTTGACATCCAGCGCGACCAGGTGCGCGTGTTCCGTGCTGGCGAGGAAACGCTCGGCGGTGCGGTGGAAACGCTGCAGGGCATTTCGGACGAACAAGGCGAAGCGCGCTTCGGCTATCACTGGAAGCGCACCAAGGAAGAGGTCGAGCTGATCACGGGCGCGACGCCCACGTTCGATCGCGAAGCCTTCCTCGCGGGCGAGCAGTCGCCGGTGCTGTTCGGCTCGGCGATCAACAACTTCGGCGTGAAGGAAATTCTCGATGCGCTCGTCGACCTCGCGCCGCCGCCCTCGCCGCGCATGACGGTGCAACGCCCCGTCTCGCCCGACGAGCCCAAGTTCACGGGCGTCGTGTTCAAGGTGCAGGCCAACATGGATCTGGCGCACCGCGACCGCGTGGCGTTCATCCGTGTGTGCTCGGGCCGCTTCGAGCGCGGCATGCAGTTGAAGGTCACGCGCAACAACAAGACCTTCCGTGCAAACAACGTGGTGAGCTTTCTCTCGCAGCGCCGCGAGACCGTGGCCGAGGCGTACCCTGGCGACATCATCGGCATTCCTAATCATGGCACGCTGAGCCTCGGCGATACGCTCACCGAAGGCGAAGACCTGCAGTTCACGGGCTTGCCGTTCTTCGCGCCGGAAATCTTCCAGACCATCGAAGTGGTCGACCCCATGCGCGCGAAGCAACTGGGCGAGGCGCTCAAGCAACTGGGCGAGGAGGGCGCGATTCAGGTGTTCCGCCCGCTCCACGGCGGTGCGACGATCCTGGGTGCGGTGGGGCAACTGCAGTTCGAAGTGGTGTCGCACCGCCTTGCGGCGGAATACAAGGTGGCCGTGCGCATCATGCCGGCGCGTTATCGCCTCTCGCGCTGGGTCACCTGCGACGATCCGGTCGAGCTGCGCCGCTTCACCGATTCGTACGCCGCGCGCATGGCCTACGACGCGTCGAATGCGCCGACCTATCTCGCTTCGCACGTTTCGGAAATCGAGGTCGCGCAAAAGGCCTGGCCGAAGATCGTCTTCAACGAGCTGCGCGAGCACTCGGGCGCGCCTTTCCGCAAGGCGTTGTAAGTTCGGCTTATCCTGCGAGCCGGCAACGCGCTACGCCACGCGCTCAGGCGTGGCTAGCGCGATTCCTTTGCCGCCTTTACGAAGGCTTCCGCGAGCTTGTCGAAGTGCTTGAGCGCGGCCGGCGTGAGCTCGATCTGCTTGCGTCGCGCGTCTTCCGTGTCGCTGAGCGTGAGCCAGCCCTTTTCCCGCATCGAGGTGACGCGCGCGTGCAGCGTGGCAGGCGAGCCTAGCTCGCTGTGCGCCATCATGTCCCGCACCGAGAGCTGTTCGTTCTTCTGGTTCACGCGCGCCACGAACTCGAGAATCTTTTCTTCGAGCGGATCGAGCGCGGGCAGCGAAGGCAGGCCGCGCAAGGCTTCGGTCAGCTGCAGGAAGCGAAGGTAGATGTCGGCAGGGCGGGTCATGAGTCGCGCTCACTCGAGATCGATGCGGGGCCATTCGAAAGCGTGCCAGGCCACGGATGCTACCGCGCCAGAATCGGACGTGGTGGATTTTATCGCAACGCGACCCTGACGATCTCGCGGTGACAGGCGTGCCAGGGCGGCAGCGCGCAGTGCGACGCCAGGTCGCTGCGAATCCGCGCAAGCGCGGCGGCCGAAAAGCGCGCAACGCCTGCGCGCTTGCCCTATGCTCTTTCGTGGTGGCCGTAGAGGACAAACTGGCGCTGCGCCGCTCTGGCGCGTATTCGAACTACGAGTTCGACCCAGGCGTTCGATCCAAGCGTTCGCCCCCCCGCTTTCGACCAACGCATTCGACCCACGAGGAGTGCCTGTGACCGTACGCAATCTCGCAGCGGTGTTCGAGCCGAAGTCCGTGGCCGTGATCGGCGCTTCGCAGCGTCCTCGCAGCATCGGCAACATGGTGTGGCAGCGGTTGACCGAGGGCGGCTTCACGAGCCCGTTATGGGCCGTCAATCCGCGCCATGCGGGCGACCCGGAGGCGTTCGACGGCCACCCCGTGGTCGCCGATGCGGGCGACCTGCCCGAGGCCCCTGGCGTCGCGATCATCTGCACGCGGCCGGCCACCTGGCCCGCGCTCGTGCACCGGCTGGGCGGCATGGGCACGCGCGCGGCCATCATCGTCGGCGAGGTGCGCGACGAAGCCGACAGCGCCGACCTGCGCCATGCGCTGGCGGCAGCCCGCCCGCACCTGCTGCGCATCGTGGGTCCCGGCAGCCTCGGCGTGCTCACGCCGGCGCTGAACGCGCAACTGGGGGCGGCGGCTTCGATTGCGCGCAAGGGCGGCGTGGCCTGGGTCTCGCAGTCCAACGCGCTCACCAACGCCGTGCTGAGCTGGGCCGGCGCGCGCGGTCTTGGCTTCTCGCACGTGATCGCGCTCGGCGACGAAGCCGACGTCGACGCGGGCGACGTGCTCGACTACCTCGCGAGCGACCCCGGCACGCGCGCCATCCTGCTCGAAGTCGACACGGTCCGTGCTGCGCGCAAGTTCATGTCGGCGGCGCGCGCGGCGGCGCGCAACAAGCCCGTACTCGCGCTGCGCAGCGGCCGCGACGACCCGGGCGATGCGCTGTACACGGCGGCGTTCCGGCGCGCGGGCATCGTGCGCGTCGATACGCTCGACGACCTGCTCGACGAAATCGAAACGCTTGGTCTCGGCCGCGTGGCCGCGAGCGATACGGCCACGCTCATCACGAGCGATCACGGCGTGGCGACCCTCGCGCGGGACGCCTTCACGAAGGCCGGCGACACGCTCGCGCACTGGGACGACGAAGCGCTCGCGGCGGTGCAGGCCGCGCTGCCGCACGCGCAGGCGGGCAATCCGCTCGTGCTCGGCGATACCGCAACCCCCGAGCACTTCGGCCTCGCGTTGCAGACGCTTGCGCCGCAGCGCTCGAGCGGCACGGCGTTCGTCGTGCATGCGCCCACGCACAGCGCGCCGGTGGAAGAGGTGGCGCACACGCTGATCGAGCATCAGCGCTTCGCGTATCGCGGCGTGCTTGCGTGCTTTTTCGGCGGCGTGGACGCAAAGACCCGCGACGAGCTGCACGCCCACGGCATTCCCGTGCATACCACGCCGCTCCGGCTCGCGCGCGCGTTCGCGCGTCTCGTCGATTACCGGTTGGGGCGCGAACTGCTCATGCAGACGCCCGAGACCATGCCGGCCCAGGGCGCGGCCGCCATCGAGGCGGCGCAAGGCGAGGCGCGCGCGGCGCTGGCGGCCGGGCACACTGAACTGGAGGGCGAGGAGGCGGCCAGATTGCTGGCGCGCTTCGGACTCGTCACGCAGGCTCAGGACGAGCCGGGCGAGAAGCCGGTGGTCGACGTAACGGTGACGTTTCGCGACGACGACAACTTCGGCCCGGTGTTCCGGTTCGTCGCCCCTTCGCCGGACGACATTTCGCCGCCCCTGCGCGTCTACAGCCTGCCGCCGCTGAATCCCGTGCTTTCGCGCGACATCGTCGCGCGCTCGCCCTACGCGCGTTACGTGGCGCCCGAGCCGACGCTGACCGCGCTCACCGCGCTTTCGCAGGTCGTATGCGAGGTGCGGGAGATCGTTGGCGTGCGCTTGACGCTGCGGGTGCTGCCCGAGGCGACCGTGGTGGTCGCGCCATGCCTTCAGCTCGCGGAAAAGCGCAGCCGCTTTGCGATCATGCCGTATCCGCGCCGGCTCGAAGAAACGGTCGACTGGCATGGCGAGCGCGTCACGATCCGGCCGATCCGCCCCGAAGACGAGGCCATGCACCGCACCTTCGTCGAGTCGATGACACCCGACGACCTGCGCCTGCGCTTCTTTGCGGCGGTGCGCAGCTTCGATCACTCGCAGCTCGCGCGCATGACGCAGATCGACTACGACCGCGAAATGGCGCTGGTTGCGGTCGCCGAGGGCGAGGACGGCCAGCCGCGCACGCTGGGTGTCGTGCGCGCCGTGGCCGACCCGGACAACGAGACCGCCGAGTTCGCGGTCGCGACCCTGTCGAATCTCAAGGGGCACGGTCTCGGCCGCCTGTTGATGTCGCGCATCATCGAGTACGTGCGCTCGCGCGGCACGCACTGGCTGCTC
>Ga0335069_10016430_pt1 | contig 10322 bp, 16 predicted proteins | sample Lox_Sample_11_FD_206714 | JGI IMG/M metagenome (GOLD analysis project Ga0335069, IMG submission 206714) | Soil microbial communities from Loxahatchee National Wildlife Refuge, Florida, United States - Lox_Sample_1.1 | ecosystem: Environmental > Terrestrial > Soil > Wetlands | place: USA...
CGACTGCATTGTGCAGGCGGAAGCGCCTAGCCGTCCCATCGAACGCGGTTTGGCCGGTCCTGGGCTGTTGGCGCACGTGCTGGTGTCGAAGTACTGTGATCATCAACCGCTGTACCGCCAGTCGGAGATGTACGCGCGTCAAGGGGTGGAACTGGAGCGCTCGACGATGGCCGATTGGGTCGGCGGGAGTAGCCGGTTGCTGGAGCCGCTGGTGGAGGCCTTGCATCGCTACGCGATCGCAGCGGGCAAACTGCATGCCGACGATACGCCGGTGCCGGTGTTGGCGCCGGGCCAGGGCAAGACCAAGACAGGACGCTTGTGGACCTATGTTCGCGATGATCGTCCTGCGGGCGACACCGCCGCGCCCGCCGTTTGGTTCGCCTACTCGCCGGATCGCAAAGGCGAACATCCCGCGCAGCACCTGAAGAAGTTTGGCGGCACGCTGCAGGCCGATGCCTACGCCGGATTCAATCAGCTCTATGAAGATGGTCGCATCCAACAAGCTTGCTGCTGGGCGCACGTGCGGCGACACTTCTACGACCTGGAACAGGCGCACAGTTCGCCGGTGGCGCGAGAGGCGCTGCAGCGGATCGGCGCGCTGTATGCGGTGGAAGAACCGATCCGTGGTCGACCGCCGGATGAACGCCGAGCCGTCCGCCAGAAGCAGGCCAAGCCGCTCACGGAGTCCATGCGACAGTGGTTCGAGGCGACCTTGTCGAAGCTGTCACGCAAGTCGGAGACGACGGTGGCGATTCGATACGCACTCTCCCGTTGGGACGCATTGACGCGCTATATAGAAGATGGCCACATCGAGATTGACAACAACGCTGCCGAACGCTCTCTGCGAGGTGTGGCTTTAGGCCGGAAGAATTACCTGTTCGCCGGATCGGATGCGGGCGGCGAACGCGCCGCGGCGATCTACAGCCTGATCGGCTCCGCCAAGCTCAATAGCCTCGATCCCGAAGCCTATCTGCGCGAGGTTCTGACCCGCATCGCCGATTACCCCATCAATCGCATCGAGGAACTCCTACCGTGGAACATCAACTCTGCCCTCGCCGAAGTGTCCACTTAACTTTTAGTGGACACTAACGACGGTACACACCGGACGCTTACATACAACGTACCCTCGCTGCCTTCAAACTTCACGATGGCGAGAGCATGATAATGCTCAGGTAGTCCGCCGCGAACTCGGTAGCCATCATCCTCAATCTTCGTTGCCTTGACCTGAATCGCACGCATCGCATCACCGCGTACAGCGATGAGATCGTTCCCACTATCCTTCAGCTGTGCGCGGCCTGAACATCGAACTCCAGGAGCCGAAGCTGTACGAGTAATTCGCCGAATGGTCCGAGTTTCACCCGTTCTGTGATCTTGTTCATGCGCGTCTTGTGCCTCCAAGCCCGGCCACATTCCACAGCGACTCGCCCAGGGGGTAGTTCACCTTGAAGACACGCAGAAAAAGCGGGACCTAACGGCCCCGCCTCGGTCTTGTTACTCCCGCGAGAATGCAACGCACTACCCTGATCCCACCGCACAGCACAAACAAAATGGATACTACATCGAATACCACCGTCTGAACTTCCACTAGCACCTGCATCGACATAGACACACTTCTCCTTTCCGAAGCTCAGGAGTTGTGTGCTATTGGCAATCAGGTCATAAGTATTCGGAAGCCGGGAGAGTTGGGAGGCTCTTCCGGAGCCTCCAACCCTGTTATCGGGTCTTCTTCTTAAAGGTCTCGCGCATTTCTTCTGTGACTGCACGGACCAATGCCGAAACGATGATAAGCGTAACAACGCTGTAAAGAACTACTTCATGGACCTGCTGGAGTACTTCGTGGACTTGCATGAGCATAGGTACACCTCCTTTTCACCGTGGAGATGTACAAAGATCTGGCGATCAACTCATGCAAAGTCACTCTGACACAGGTGTTATTGCATGTCAAGGCCGTTCTTACCTCGAAACAGTGACGTCGAACTGACCCCTAGCCGTACAAGCGTTTGGCGGCATATTCACATCGATACAACTAGCATTTACATCCATATTGACCGTGTAACGCCCCGGTCGGAAATACTTGAATCTCGTGGTGCCCCACAGACCATAGGCGGGTGCTGCCCCGGGAAGTCTGCTGTACTCCCCATAGGGTGTACCCCATTCAACTTTTCCAGAGGCTGGACCTGCGAGTCCTTGCCTACGACAGAGGTAGCTGGCGTCCCAACGAATTTCCTTGAACTCATCCACCTTTGCAGCTACGTCGGAATCAGAAAAGACGATGGCCGTCTGACCACACTGCGTTCCGGGAAGTTGGGGTCCCGGAACTGTGGGCGGAAACCCACCAGAAACAAGGTGGGCCTCAACGTCATGATGGTCATTATCGCTTCGCTGCGCGAAGAGCCTCGGCATGACGAAGATCAGAGCGATCATTCCCACCGTGGTAATTCCTATCAACAGAAGGTAATTTGGTCGCGGATTCTCAGGCTTTCTCGTGAACACATTGACGATTGCGAGGCCAATGCCTGCCGTACCCGCGACAACTGATGCCCAAATGGCGTTGTACGCCTTCTCAAGCCAAGCAGGTAGATTCTCGAAGGCGTTGATGTTCAGCGTTCGGGAGGTAGCCCACAAGAGGAAAATCACGGTGGCCGCGGACACCAGAATGATGATTATTGCGTCAAGGAATCCCGGTGCGTTGCTCCGTGTTACCTTTTGACTCCTATCTGCCATGGCGCTTCCAGCCTCCTTCTGTACTTTCTCGTTTTCGGCGACCTTCTGATAGAGAGCAGTAGCAACACGCGCTACCTCGTCCGCATTAGTACCGTGCACTTGGATTTCGTTGCCCCGCATTTGGGCACCGCACGTGGGACAAAATGATTGACCCGGCCTCACAAGCGCTGCGCAACCGGGGCACCGTTCTAGTCTGAACGTCTCTTTCTCGTCCGCCATAGGGTAACTTTGTAGCATTCCGGCGGTGGTTTTCCAAGCGACGCGAAGGGATACAAAGTATCCGAGCTTTGATCTTGCATTCAGCTCCACGGTCATCTGGCGGCGTGGAATGTCAGTCTTACGAGGACTATCCCGCCGACCTTTGGGAACGCTCATAATCTTGTCCTACAGAGGCTAATCGTTCTTGATTCCGTATTCCTCTGCCTGTCCCTTCATGCTCGAAGCGATTCCGGCGTGGCTTCTTCCATTTTGCCGTCATCAAACCGGAACACTCTATGGCACCGCCGCGCGAACGTAAGATTGTGCGTGGCAATCAGGGAGGTCAACCGATGCTCGGGTGCAGGCGCGCAATCATCTCGAAAACCACTTGGGCGATTCGACCATCAAGGTCGCCAGTAGGCTCGTCGACCAGAACTCATTGGCCTGAATTATCAGTGGCATAGCCACATTCTCAATCGCCGTAACCTCCGGCAGCAGATAGTGAAACTGCCAAACGAGCGCAACTTCACGGTTGCGACCTTCAGAGTGCGCGCACTATACGGCTCAACCCAGCCATCAGCTCCTTCATGATGGTCGGCCTCTAGAGGAGCACCACTATGTCAAGCAGGTTTCAGATGATAAACTCAGCACCCTCGTTCTGGCGTGCATGGATTCGGTGGGCGAGGATTGTTTTGAAGCAATTGGCGGAGTTTCTGAATTGGTTCTTCGCTGATGGACTGACCGAGGGAGAGTTTCACGAGCTATTTCGCAATCTCAGTCTGGAGATCCGTTAAGCCAAGTAATGCGCACAAGGCTTTGAAGATCGCCCTCGCACCCACGAATGCGAAGACGCTGGTCTTCACCTTCGGGGCCGAGTAACGCTGAACGGCTTCGATGCATCTTTTCGCTTATGAATTTCCCGGACCAATCGGTTGACGTGGGGACTTCCAGGGGGCATTCAGGGGGCAATAACAATTCCGAAGGGTTTCTTTGAGTGCCTTGGGATGCTCATCATTCCGCGCAACTCTCTGAAATTCCGTTTACTGGTGGATTCGAATCCCACTCTCCCCCACCTCGAACCCGAGACACTTGACATTCCCGCAGCCGACTAAACTTTTGGAGCAGTGACAGATGCGCTCGCTTGCTGGCTCCTCGGCGCGAATGGTGAGCACGATTTCAGGCACCATAGAGAACGGTGCTCAAGTCATTTCGATTCCTGTGGATAAAGGACGTAATCATTCACGATAGATATCAGCCATGGAGATAGGTATTTGCCCAACTCCATCCCGCGATGCTTGACCAAACATAGGACTTCGATTGTCATGGCCAAATTCGAAACAACGCGGCGATCCAGCGCAAACCGAGAAAGAGTAGACGTAGAGACAAAAGAGGAGGTCTGCGAGTGTCGTTGACCAGTGTTAAGACACTCTTCGTCACAGAATTCAGCGCTACTTCCCGTGAACTCGGATTGAGTAGGCGGCTTGCATTGTACCAAGCCATGCCACGGCTCACTCTGAATCCGAAATCGGTTAGGACAATTGTGTGGCGTCTTTCCAAGTGATCAAGCCATCGAAAGAATGGTTCATACCGTGAAGTAACGCCATCCGCAATCGGCTGGATGTCCTTGGCTAGCAGTTCGTTCATCTGGTGAAAATCGAAAATGTGAGACTCGCCACCGGCGGTTGAGAGTCCCACTTCGACTAAGGACAGCGGCAAATCATGCACGATGTGGGCAGTCATCGCTAACACAAGGTCTTCGAGCACTGAGGTTCGTTTCAATGCAATGGTCTCGAAGACAATTTCCCATGCCGGCGGAACCTTCCGAGGGATCGAATCCCATCCGTCTAGCGCGTCGATGTAGTGAGTTGCGAAATGCTCCGCTAGCGTGGCTACCCATTCCGGGCGCTCAAACTTCGCTTCAAAAAGTTTCCCTGCCAAGGTACGAGTGATCTTCACGTACGCAAACGTGAAAACCGCACGCGAGTCCTTTGCCGCTTCATATTTGCAAACGTATGTGTCGAGACGAGTCGCGAGTTCACACAGTCTGCTCGAAAGATCGGCAGATTTGGGTCTGGTAGGCGTACACGTCGAAAACGAATCATCTTGGTCGATGGATGATTTCCGCAGGGGCACATTCATCGTCATAGAAAAACACTCAAGGGTTTGAACCAGGTTCGTCGTTCAAAGCACGATCCGGATTATCCTCTTATCCCAAGTTGCCATCGCACAATCTTTGTTCCGAAGGCGGTTGAGAAATTGTAATATTTGTTTTCACCCTATTCCAGATTTCTTGATCAAGAGCGAGGTGCGGTTTGAAGGTGACTTGGTGGGTCTGGACATCGCAGTTAAAAGCACAACGAAGCAAGGTTGCAATGATTTGCCTGCTGTTGATGCTGCTGACTGGATCGGCCCTGCAAGGGGCCGAACCACAAAAGACGACGCCAAAAATACAGTTGTCCCACGCAGATTTGAATTCCGTCTCGTTCGTCAGCGCAAATGACGGCTGGGCTGTAGGATACGCAGACCCGCAGGATGGGGAACAAACCGTCTGCATTCACTGGGATGGAAAATCGTGGACGCGCTTTCCGTGTCTGGGTTCACAAAAGGGCACGCTAGCTGCGGTAAAAGCGATTGCCACAGACGATGTTTGGGCAGTGGGTCAGGACACTGACGGCTCTCTAGCTGTGCATTGGGATGGAAAGAAATGGAACAAGGTATCGTTAGATCCAACGAACAAAAATCCAGTAGCACTAGCAGCGCTCGATGCAGTTTCTGGCAAGGATGTTTGGGCCGGAGGAATCACGGCAAGGGACGACAAGGCGTTCGGGGTTATTGAGCATTGGGATGGAAAGGCATGGAAAATCTCCTATCTCTCGCGGGCCCAAACGATGCCGCTGATATTTGTTCCTTCCATGAGCGCGGCGGCAGCCGACAACGCTTGGGCGATCTTTTTGATGGAGAGGAAGAGTGACGAACCAGGACCGGACCTGCTGCACTGGGATGGCACGACATGGAAGCCGTTCTACCTTCCGGGACAAGACATCTATTCTGTCTGGGGCATTGCGGCGGATTCGCGCGACAGCGCATGGGCAGTCGGAGCAAACGCAGATGATCACACTATGACTGCGCACTGGGATGGAAAGGCCTGGCGAATCGTACCGAGTGTTCCCTTCGACGATCATGGTCAGCTAAGGACGATTGCGCGTGTGTCGACTAAAGACCTGTGGGCAGTTGGGAACACAGATTTTGGCAGCGGACGCGGATCCGTTTTTTTTGAACACTGGAACGGATCCAAGTGGGATCTCATCGACCCGAAGCAAGGCGGGGAGATCAATTCTCTCAGCGTTGTGTCTTCAACAGACATTTGGGCTGTAGGAACGGAAACGACGCAAACATTTGGTGATGATATCCACAACTCCGTCGTCACTATGGATGCACTGATTGGCCATTGGGACGGAAAGGCATGGACCTTCAAGAAGCCTTTTGCAGTTCCCGGTAGTGCGCCCTAGCAGTTTGTTTACTGGCTTGCCAAGGAGAAAGATCAATGCACAGTCGGGCCTTAATCTGTATGGTCGGGTTGATCTCGGTCGGGGTGGCAATTCTTCAACAGCAACCGCGCAAAGGGCAGCCGGCTGCTGTTATGCACAGTTGTCGACATCCGGATAACGGCATTGAAACGACGTACACTACTCAAGTCTTTGTGGCCTGCACGACGAGAGCGTCCCCATGCGCTCAGGCGGCGCAATCGTTTAAGGCTCCGCCTAATGTCCACATCATCAAAGGCTTTGTGAGTTTCACGCTCCCGTGGGATTCAAATGGCGTTTTCAATCGTTGCGACCCTAAGGGCAACGCGAATGTCCCATGTTGGGCTCAGTCGGAGCTTTACGTGTATAAAAAAGCACCTAACCCGAAGTGCCTTTGCGATTCGGACTAGCAGGGGTAGAACCGTGTGTATAGGAGTAATCACCGCTCTGCCATCGGAACGATGTTGCTTGTCATGATTTTCTGGGAGTGCTTCTCGTGCCGTGAGGGCTTGGGGCTCACGATTGATATACAGCCTATCAGATACTTTGGAGTGCGGGGCCGCTTCGATATCTTAACGGATACCTTTGATATGCACAAAGTAGGTTATCACGCGATAACGCTGGAGTTCCTAGTCCGACGACAGCCCACAAAAAAGCCCACAAAACTCCTGACCTAGGGTGACTTTCAATGACTTACGGTGTCGTCCGTGCGTTCCAAGTCATTGTGAATGCGTTTCTGTGCAGCCCTGAAAAGGCTGGCGTCGGCGGTTCAACTCCGTCCCTGGCCACCATACCTCGAAAACTCAATAAGTTGCCCCACATTGTTAATCCGTGCTCCGAGAATCTGGCATGCGGTTTCAACACGGAGAGCAATCTCTGAACCGTCCCAGGAGTAAACGATGGGGTCTCCAAGGGGCGCACGTTGCGAACATCGGATTTCTGCGCCATCGTAGAATCCAAATCGCATCAGAAGTTGTCGTTCGGGCTCCGGCAGTGCGACTTCTTCAATGACGGCGGTTTCGCCTGGTTTAAGATCTGACAGTCGCACCTGCATTCGATAGTGCTCCCGGGTTCTGTCTTTCCGCGGATCACGGCCAGGAATTATTGCCGCCTTGGCTAGCTCGGTTGAACCAATCGATGATCATGCGATCGCGGTCGTCGCGATTCCGCGGCAACGGATGGCCATCGCGCTCGTAAATGTGCAGCGCGTACACCTTGCCCTTTTCCTCAAGTGCTTCTGCCATCCGCAAAGCTTGAGTTACAGGGACCATTCTGTCGGTCCGGCTATGAAGGATGAGAACAGGCACGTTGATCTGGTCGGCCCAATAGACCGCTGATCGCGCTCGATACTGTTCTTCGGCGCGGTGCACATAGTCTGGCCAAATCTTGGCAAAACCGTCGGTGTATTCATTTCCGTTGACAATGCCCATTTCGGGTCTCACGTCCACCCACGCTTTCACGTCCGTGACTCCGCCGATGACAGCGGCCGCCTTGACAGGAATTCCGCGTTTGATCGCGAGATAAGTCTCCATGCCGCCTCGTGAGAGGCCGAGCATGTACAGCCGATCTGGGTCCACGTAGTCGAGCGACTTCAATACCGGCACGAGATTGAGAACATCATCGACTTCCACTCCGCCCCATTCGTCTCGCTTTGTGGTTGCGCCTTGGTAGCGGTAATCGGAGGCGACTACCACAAAACCGGCCTTCGCGAACAGGTAGAGATCAGCGATGTCCAAGCACGACGTGTTTGCCATGCCTCCGCAAGGCTGCCCGTTATCTGTGATGCGCCCGAGATCTCCGTTGCCGCCGCGATTGAAGATGATCGCCGGCCATTTTCGCGTCACCGGCGCTTTCGGCTTGATCAACAGTCCGCGCACAGGAAGTCCGTCGCTCGCGTAGGTGATTTCGAGAAGCTCGAATTCCTTTTGCGTACGGGCTTCTTCATAGACCGCGCGGGGAAAGTAGCCACGGCCGAAATCGTCCAGAGAATCAAAAGTTGGCAGCGGCGGCCACGGCTTCGAATTCAGAATCTTGCCGTCGGTCCCGTGCCCAGCGTCTGATGCGTCTATGACACGCATCGGGTCTCCGTAAGCCCCAGCCGCGCCGCCGATCAACAACAGACAAATCACAACGATTGCATTTTTCATGTGTGCCTCATTAGTGATGCGCTGAGTGCGGTTTCATGGCTTCAAGCCGCCTTGATATTGCGCATTCGCGAAGTCCCAGGAAATCACCTTGTAAAAGGCGGCAACGTAATCGGCGCGGACGTTCTGGTATTTCAGGTAGTAAGCATGCTCCCAAACGTCAATGCCGAGGATCGGAGTCCTCCCTGCCATCCATGGGCTCTCCTGGTTGGAACTTGTTTCAATCGAAAGCTGATGTTTGTCATCCAGACTCAGCCATGCCCAGCCGCTGCCAAATACAGTCATCGCTGCTTTCGTGAACTGTTCTTGAAACCCAGAGAAGCTGCCGAATCGCGCATCGATGGCTTTCGCCAATTCTGCTTTCGGTTGGCCGGGGGAGTTCTTCTGCATTACTTGCCAAAAGAACGAATGGTTCGCATGCCCTCCGCCATTGTTGCGCACGGCGGTGCGCATACTCTCTGGAACGCGATCCAAGTGTTTGACCAAATCGTCGACCGCCAGTTTGGCGAGGTCCGGGTGATCTGCCAAAGCTGCGTTGAGGTTTTTGACGTAGGCGGCGTGGTGCTTGTCGTGGTGCAGATGCATGGTCTGAACATCGATGTAGGGTTCAAGCGCGTCATACTGGTAGGGTAGAGGCGGAACGGTATACGGAGTTGTTGTCCCGTCGCTCGTTTTAGGAGTCCGTCCAGCCGCGATTTCGGGGTACATTCCGCACAGGCCTGCGATTGCAGTCATGCCCATCGCTTTTATCACTTCACGTCGTTCTGTCATCTAAATTCCTCCTGACCTTGGGTTTCATGCTCTTTTCACTCAAAATAGGCTTTCCGTTTCTTTCCTTACTTGTGCGAGTAACTCCGGCGGCGCGGACGATTGGGTTGGCGCTGCCCTTGCGACGAGCGACCGCAATCGAAATACGGCTGCGACCATGAACCAGGTCAACAACGAGAAGGGGAGCAGATAGAGCCAGTACTTGGAAACTCCCGGTGGGTCAGCCAAAATTCTGGGGCCGTATCGCGCGACATAGATGTTCCTGATATCCTCTTCCGATCGTCCTTCGGCAACCAGCTTCTCAACTTCATCCAGCATCTGAAGGGCCTCTTGAGAGCGATGAATTGCGATCGGCTCCCGCCAACAACACGGAGCAATCAGTTCATGCGTTAACCGGTCATACCGGCCCTTCTGCTCGGCGGTGAGCGAGTGTACTTCCAAAGCGAATGCCGTGCTCAGGAGGATCAAAACTACAAACGCGACTTGCACAGGACGAGGCATTTCAATCTCACTTCAACGTGTGAAGGTATGCGACGAGATCATTTAGTTCTTGTTCATTGAGTCGCTTGTCGAAGGCAGGCATGGTTCTCAGACCGTCGACGATTGTTTTGCGGACTTGCGCGTCGGTGGCTGGAACTCCACTCGGAAGCTGCTTGGCAGCGAACAAGTTTTCCAGCCGCGGTGGCTGCTTCTTCAGGTCGGGAGTGGGCTCCTCATGACAAAGAGCGCAGTGCAGATCGAATAATTCCTGACCTCGCTCTGCCGACGCGCTCGGAGAACACGCGGTGTTCAACAAGGCGAAAGCGGAGAGACTCGCGAGGAGAGTCGCATATTGCGCGATTCGGTTCATCCGGCCTTCCTTTGCCCATCCGCTTTTGCAGGGACGGCTCCAGGTTTCTCCTGTTGCCGGAGCGCGTCCTCCAGTTCGACAGTTGTCCACTCGGTCGACCAATATTTGGCAACC
>Ga0335069_10016431_pt1 | contig 10322 bp, 10 predicted proteins | sample Lox_Sample_11_FD_206714 | JGI IMG/M metagenome (GOLD analysis project Ga0335069, IMG submission 206714) | Soil microbial communities from Loxahatchee National Wildlife Refuge, Florida, United States - Lox_Sample_1.1 | ecosystem: Environmental > Terrestrial > Soil > Wetlands | place: USA...
GAGTCCGCCAGCTTCCGGTGGGGCAGGCCGGTTGAGGAGGTGCCCAAGTGGCGCGAATACTGATCGTGGATGACGACCTGGACCTTCTGGAAGGCCAGAAGATGTTCCTGGAGAAGAAGGGCTATGCCGTGCAGACCGCGCTCACCATAGAGGACGGCCTTGCGCGCGCCCGGGAGTCCGCCCCGGACATGGTGATCGCGGATCTCATGATGGCCCACTACGACTCGGGTTTCGTGTTCTGCAAGAAGGTGCGCGAGATCCCGGGCCTGGAGAAGGTGCCCATCCTCATGCAGACCGCCGCCCCGAGAAAGATGGGCTTCACCTTCGACGCGGGCTCGACCCCGGGCCGCGAGTGGATGAAGGTGGACGAGGTGCTCACCAAGCCGGTCCCCCTGGAACACCTGCTGGGCAAGATCGAGCAGTACCTCTCCGCGAAGGCGCGCGATGCCTGATCCCGCCGCTCCCGCCATCTCCGGCGGGCACGGCGCGCGGCCGCACGGCGAGCACCTCGCCACGGCCTCGCTCATCCCGGCCCGGGACCGCGACCAGGTCCGGGTCCTCGTGGTGGATCCCGAGGAAGGCATGCGGGAAGGCATCCGCCGCATCCTGGAGCGGCGCGGATGCATGGTGCAGAGCGCACCGGACGGAGAGGCCGCGCTGCGGGCGCTCTCCGAGTGTCCCGCGGACGTGGCCCTCGTGCCGCTCTCCAGCCACGGAACGGATGGCTCGGCCCTCACCGAGCAGATCCTTCGCCGCTCGGGCGGACGCACCGTCGTGGTCATCACCTCGGCACGCGCCTCGGTGGAATCCGCCGTGGAGGTCACGCGCCAGGGCGCCTACGACTTCCTGGTCAAGCCGTTCAGTCCCGAGGCGCTGGTGTACGCGGTGGAGCACGCCGCGCAGGAAGGCCGTCTCATCCGGGAGCGGGAGAAGTACCTCTCGGAGGTCGCCGGCGAGCGCACGCTCTCCCGTGAGCTCATCAACTCCATGCATGAAGGCGTGGTGGTCTTCAACATCCGCCGCGAGCCCGTGCTCATGAATCCCCGCGCGGAGCTTTTCCTCGGCACTCACTTCCGCGAGGGGATGAGCCTCGCGGACGCCTTTTCGGACCTCGACGTCTCCGCGGCGGTCGAGGCGGTGCTGGAATCCTCCCAGGAGAGCCCCGAGTGCCGACTGGTCCCCCTCGTCATCGGGGAGCGGCGTCTGCAGTGCAGCATCTCCCCGCTGCTTCGAGACGGGGAGGCCGGCGGGGCCATTGTCATCCTCCGCGATGTCACCGACACCTGGAAGGCGGAGCAGGACAAGAACCGCTTCGTCTCCATGGTGGCCCACGAGCTCAAGAGCCCGCTCTCCGCGATCATCAACTACCTCAACGTGATCCTCACCGGCATGTTCGACGACAACCCGGCCAAGGTGCGCGAGATGCTGGAGCGCTGCAAGGTGCGCGGGGAGGCGCTGCTGGAGCTGGTGCGCGACCTGCTGTACATCAACAGCCGCGAGGTGGGCAAGGTGGACCGCACCATCGAGACGCTGGATCTCGCGGCGGTGCTCGCCTCCCAGCTGGAGTTCTTCAAGGTCCAGGCGGACAAGCGGCGCATCGCGCTGGCGCTGGAGGCGCCCCCCGGGCCGTGCCTCGTGAAGGCGGACCGGGGGGACCTGGACCGCATCTTCATGAACCTCATCAACAACGGGATCAAGTACAACCGCGATCGTGGGAGCCTGCGGCTGGTCATCACCGAGAATGGCGCCGACTGGCACGTGGCCGTCACCGACACCGGCATCGGCATGAGCGAGGCGGAGCAGGCCAGTCTCTTCCAGGAGTTCTACCGCGTGAAGAGCACCAAGACCTCGGGCATCAGCGGGACCGGCCTGGGACTTGCCACGGTGCGTCGGGTGCTGTCCGGCTACAATGGGCGCGTCACCGTGCAGTCCCGCCCGGACGCCGGCTCCACGTTCACGGTGGTCTTCCCGCGGGAGGCGGGGTGAGGACAGCGAGTTGACGGGCCGAACGCCCGCGCGGCAGCCGCGCGGCGGAATCTTTCTTCTCTCCCTCGCCGGGTTCTTCGGCATCTTCTCCACGACCATGTCCAAGAGCCCGGTCCTGCCGCTCTTCGTCAAATCCCTTTCCGCGAGCGAGACGGTCATCGGGCTCATCGCGGCGATCTCACCGTTGGCCGGCGTCCTGTTCAGCTTCCCGGTGGGAGTGCTCGCGGATCGGCTGGGCAAGAAGCGGCTGCTGCTGGTGTCCGGCGCGGTGCTCCTGGCAGCGCCTGTTCTCTACCTCCTGGTGCGAAACCCGTTCTGGCTGATTCCCATCCGCTTCTTTCACGGCATCGCCACGGCCATCCTGAGCCCCGTGGCCTCCGCCTACATCCTCGGTGCCTATCCACAGAGCAAGGGAGAGAAGCTCGGGCTGTTCTCTTCGGCGACCCTGGTCGGGCGCACGCTGGCCCCGCTCCTGGGCGGCGCCATCATCACGTGGTTCCTGTACCTGGGCGGCACGCTGCCGTACCGGGCCGTTTACGTCGGCGCGTTCCTGCTGGCGGTCCCGGCGTTCGTGCTGATCCTGATGCTGGATCGCGGGACGGGGGAGGCAGGCCCGGGCCCGGACCGCGTCACCCCGAGGGACTTCTTCCGCGGGCTCCGGGACTTCCTGGGTAACCGGCGGCTGCTGGGGACATCCCTGGTGGAGATGGCCACGTACTTCGCCTACGGCATCCTGGAAACGTACCTGCCGCTCTACCTCTCCGGCCTGGGCGTCCCGCCCATAGAGATCGGCCTGGTCTTCTTCCTGCAGGTGCTTTCCATCGCGCTCACCAAGCCGGCGTTTGGCCGGCTGGCGGACCGGGTGGACCGGCGGATCCAGGTGCTCGCCGGGATCACGCTGCTCGCCGCCGCCACCGCTATGATCCCGCTGTCGGCGTCCATCATCGTGGTGACCCTGGTGAGCGTCGTCTTTGGCCTGGCCGTTTCCGTCTCCACGGTTGCCACCAGCTCCTACGTGGCGGAAGTGGTGAAGAAAGAACAGATCGGCGCATCCATCGGGGGCTTGAGCTCGATCATGGACATCGGGCATTCCTCGGGCCCGTTCGTGGCCGGCGTGATCATCACGGCAGTGAGCATCCCAGCCGGGTTCTTTGCCGGCGCGGCGGCCTGCGTGCTGGCCATCGGCCTGTTCTCCGCCATGGTGCTGGGCCGCCGCGCGGACGGTGTGACCGCCGCGCGCTGAAGCGCCGTCAGCGGAGCAGCCCCGGGATCCACCACGCCAGGCCCCACCCCAGCCCCGCCTTCTGCGTTGCCGCCAGGGCGGCGGCGAAGATCACCTCGGAGATCTCGATGGTGGCACCCAGCACGTCGCCGGTGCATCCGCCGATCTTCTTCCACGAGAGCCGCCACAGGATTGCAAGCGCAAGGAGCGCCGCCGCCCCGGGGATCGGGAAGAATGCAGTGGCGATGAGCACCGCGGCCGACCCGAGAGCGGTCCGGCCGCCGGCCCCTGCCTCGGGCGCGCGGATGATTCCCGACTCTCCGCGCACGTAGGGCAGCAGGTGCAGCGCCGGCAGCACCGCCGAGCGCGCGAGCACCGCGGCCGCCGGCAGCGCCACCAGCAGGACCGTCGGCGGAATGGAGAGATACGCGGAGGTGCGAAGCAGCAGCGAGATCGCCACCGCGGCCGCCCCCATCGTCCCGACCCTTGGATCCTTGAGGATTCGAAGCACGTCCTTGCGGTCGCGACGGCCGTAGAATGCATCCGCGCAGTCGGCAAGCCCGTCCAGGTGAATGGCGCCCGGCAGCAGCACGCACACCGCGGCGATCACCAGCGCGGCCACCGGGGGCGGGAAAAGCCACTGGGTTGCCGCCGCGGCCGCGGAGAAGAGCGCGCCGACCAGAAGCGCGGCCGGCGGAAACGCCCGGAACATGGCGTTCGGCCGCGCCGTCTTCCACGAGTCGGGCAGCGGGATCACCGTGAGAAACGTGAACGCGGACACGAAGGCCTTCACGAGGCGCCGCTCACGCCGGCCTCCGCGAAGGTGGCCATCTCGCGGATCACCTTCACCCCGGCCTCGATGATGGGCATGGCCAGTGCGCAGCCGGTCCCTTCTCCCAGGCGCATCTGCAGGTCGAGGATGGGATCGAGGTCCAGCAGCTCCAGCATGGCCTGGTGCGCGGGCTCCACCGAGCGGTGAGCGGCGAAGAGGTAGTCCCGCACCCGCGGCTCCAGCAGCCACGCAATCACGGCACCGGCAGTGGAGATCACCCCGTCGATGACCACGGGCAGCCGGCACTCGGCGCCGCCGAGCACCAGGCCCGCGATGCCCCCGATCTCGAAGCCCCCGACCTTGGAAAGGACATCCACGCCATCCCGTGGGTCAGGGGCGCGTTCCGCCACGCTCTCCTCTATGACGCGTGTCTTGCGCGACAGGCCCGCGTCGTCCACCCCGGTGCCCCGGCCGGTGAGCTCGCGCGCGGAGCGCCCCGTGGTCACCACCGCGATGGCCGCGGACGGCGTGGTATTGCCGATTCCCATGTCCCCGGTCCCGAGCATGCGCACGCCCTCGGCGGCCAGCGCCCGGGCCACCTCCGCACCGCGGCGGATGGCGGTCACCGCCTGCTCGGGCGTCATGGCCGGCTCGCGCCGCAGGTTCCTCGTCCCCGGGGCGACCTTGCAGTCCACCACCGCGCCGGAAGCCACGAGCGCCGACAGGTCGGCCGCGCAGCCCATGTCCACCACGCGCACGGTGATCCCCGAGTGACGGCTCAGCACATTGATGCCGGCCATGCCGGCGCAGAAGCCGTGGACCATCTGCCCCGTGACCTCGGAGGGATAGGCGCTCACGCCTTCCGCGGTCACCCCGTGATCTCCCGCCATGACCACGATGGCCTTGCGGGAGAGGTCCGGCGTTGGAAAGCCGGCGATCCCCGCGGCCTGTTCGCCGAGCTCCAGCAGCCGTCCCAGCGCGCGGGGCGGCATGAGCAGGGCGTCCGCCCGCTCGCGGGCCCGGCGGCGCGCCTCCGCGTCCACCGCGGGGACGCGGATCCCGATTCGATCATCCATGATGCTCGTTCCTTTCTGCCGCAAGCGGAGCGGCACCGGCGGGCTTGATGCGCAGGGGAATGCCGCTCACGCACAGGTAGACCTCGCCTGCGCCGCGCGCGAGGACCTCGTTGGCTCTTCCCGCGCAGTCGCGAAATCGCCGTGCCAGCGCGTTGTCCGGCACCACCCCGGACCCGACCTCGTTGGTGACCACGATGAGGTCCGCCGACGGGGCCGCGCCTGCCGCGGTTACCAGCTCGGCCGCGGCGGCCTCGGCGCCGCGCTCGTCGAACGCATCATCCGCGAGCAGCAGGTTGGACATCCACAGTGTCACGCAGTCCAGGACTACCGTGCGCACCGCTGCCAGCGCCCCGGCCACTGCCTCGGGCACACGCCGCGGCTCTTCCACGAGCGCCCAACCCGCGGGGCGTGAGCGCTGGTGCGCCCGGATGCGCGCCTGCATTTCCGCATCCAGCGCCTCGGCCGTGGCCACGAAGGCGTGCGGGCCGGCCCGCCCTGCCGCCAGCTCCTGCGCGAGCCGCGATTTTCCGCTCCTGCTGCCCCCGGTGATCAGGATGAGCACGGTCCGCCTCCGTTCACTTGAGAATCCCCGGGTACGCGGTGCGCGCCAGCCACTCCACCGCGTCCGCAAAGTACTGCGACGTGGCGCTCTTCAGGCGTTCGGGCATCATGTACACGCGGCCGGCCTTCACCGCCTGCAGCCCCCGCAGGGAAGGGTCGCGCGTGATGCGCTGGTAGAAGGCGGCCGCCCCGCCGGGGTTGTTGTAGACCCAGCCGGGGAGCACGAGCACCTGGGGGTCCATCTCGAGCAGCTTCTCGCGGGACAGGGGCACCTGTCCCCATTCGTCCGCGGCGAGGCTTCCCGCCGCGTCCACCAGCCCGGCGCACCGAAGCATCTCGTCCCACGAGCTGCCGCGTCCCTGTGCGGAGCCCCAGGTGGCGTAGTCGATGACCGAGAGCCGGCGATCCGCCGGGATGTCGGCCACCGCCCGGGCCACGGCGGCCAGCCGGCTCTCCATCCGCTGGATCATCGCCCGGCCGCGGTCCTGCTCCCCGGTGAGCAGCGCGAGCCGGGCAATCTTCTGCTCGATGGACGCCACGGTCACCGCGCTCTTGATCAGGTAGACCGGCACGCCCGCGGCTCGCAGCTGCGCCACGGCACCCGCGTCGTTCCAGTCCGCCACCAGGACGAGGTCCGGTGACAGGGACAGGATCTCCTCGACGTTCAGGTCCAGCTTGTGCGGGACCGGGGCCACCCGGCCGGCGACGTTCGAGACCGCGGCATCCATGGACAGGTAGGTCACGGCCTGCAGCCGGGAAAGGTCCACGAGGTCCGTGAGCATCTCGTCGGTGGGAAGCGTGAGGGAGACGATGCGGGAGGGAGGCGCCGCCAGGGCAACGGCGGTTCCCGCGTCGTCGGTGACGCGCAGCGGGAACCCGGGCGCCGCGCCGGCCGGCAGGGCGACGCACCAAAGGGTGAGCAGGGCAGCACGGAAACGGAACCTCATCGGTCCTCCTGCAGAGTCTTCGCGTGCAGGCGGGGCTGTGGCGGCCGGCGCTGCGGCGTCGGTCTCCCCGTGTGCGTGAGCCCCAACGTTTCCTGGCTTCCGGGTCATTCTCCCGCTCCGCCTTCCCGGCCCGGTCGGGGCCAGTGGCCTGTTGGAGCGGTCGTCACCGGTGACAGTGGCGCGTCCGCGGCGGATTTACACCGCCTTCCGTTGAAGGACCGCTCGCACTGTAACGGACCCGCCCGCGCCCTGTCAACGACGCGGCGTCCGTCGGTCCCGGATCAGTTCTGGGCGAGGAACCGGTCGCGGTTGGTGATCATGGGATCCACCCAGGAGAGCTCCAGCACCGTCCCGTTGATCCAGCCATCCGCGCCCTTGCGGGACACCGCGTGGTACCACCACGACGAGTCGTCCTTCCGCGACTGCCGCGAGTCGCTTCGGTCGAACACGAACAGCTGATCGCCGCGTGCAAGGGAGGCCACGGCGGGGCTGGCGGGGTCCGGTGCGGCGCGAAGCTCCGCCCCGTCCGCGGTGACGGCCCCCAGCTTGGGCAGGTCCTGCAGGACGGCGCGGCGGAACTGGCTGCCGTTCCAGGGGTAGAAGCTCACGGTCCGGTTTCGGAACTCGTCCGCACCCGTTACCACGGTGTAGTCGGTATCCACGCGAACGAGATCCCTGGCGCCGCCGCCGGTCGAGTCCACGAGCCGCTCGGTCGCGGTATAGGAGTAGCCGGCATCGGAGCCGAAGCTCGTGTTGTAGCGGAAGATCGGGACGAGGGCGCCGTCCACGGCGCGCCGAAGCCACGCCTTCCACCGCACGGGGGTGGTCCCCAGAAGGCCCAGGGAGAGGATGGTCTCCACTTCCACGATGACCTCGGCGCGGGAGTCCGCGTTCACGTCCTCCAGGGATACCCCAAGGACGCCCGAGGGGTGGAACTCGTCCGGAAACGGGACGTAGCTCGTGTCGAAGACGGTCACGCCGCGGGAGTCCGCGACCACGAGCAGGCTGTACTCGGACTCGCCGCCGCCGACCACCACCTTGCGCAGGAGCACGCCAGCCTGGACCCCGTTGGCTTCCGCCAGGATCAGTGCCACGGCACCTGCCCGAAGCCAGCCCGTGATGGGTTTGCGCGGCGGCACTCTCGTTCCCGGCGTGCCGTTCTCGGACTGAATCCGGTACAACCGGTGGAACCCCGAGCCGTCGTTCACCCAGTCCCCGGCCTCTTTCAGTGCCACCCGCGACCCCGCCGGCAGGACCTGCCCCTTGGGGTTGCCGTCCCGGTCGGTGACCTCCGCGTCGGTGAGCACCAGCCCGTGCAGGATGCGGCCGAGCAGCTGGGGGAATCCCGCGCCGACCGGCTTCCACTGCAGGTCGTCCGCGGACTGGTCGCCCGCGGTCAGGACCCGGTCGCGGCTGGGATAGTACAGGATGGGGCTGTCGGGGGCGGGAGCGGGGGCCACGGCCGCCCCGGCGCGGGAGCTCGGTCCCGCGGCCGGCTCGACCGCCCGCGGGGCCCTGCCGCAGGCAGCAAGCACGAGCGTGACCGCGCAGAGGAGCAGCGCCTTTCTCATTTCCGCCACCGGAGAAGATGGGAGAAGGGATGCCCGCCGTCAAGCGTGCACGGCTTGCAGGCAGGGGGCCTTTTCTGTACTTTGTCCACGGACTCATGGGAAATCTCGGGACCGTGCTGCAATGGATCGCCCTTGGGCTCGGTATCGCTGTCGCGGTGCTCGCGGCAGCGTTTGCCGTGCTGCGGAGACGGATCCTGCGCCACGTGCGCCGCGAGCTGGGACAGGAGTCCCTGCTCCTGGCGGCGGGTGCCCGGGTGGGCGGCACCAACGGGCATTCAGGTCCGAGCCAGCCGCCGGTGTCTTCCGGGATCCTGATGCTCCTTTCCACGGGGCTGTACTTCCACTCCTGGATCGGTCTGCGGGAAGTCTTCATCCCGGGGGCGTCCATCTCGTGGATCGGGGTGTCGGAGCTCACCGCCGGGCGCCGGGGCGAGCGGCATCGAATCGTGGTGCGGTTCCTCAACGCCTCCGGCAAGCAGGACGGGGTAGCCATAAGCCTGCTTTATCCCGAGCAATGGGTGGACGCCATCAAGACGCACCTGATCACGCGCACATGAGCACGTGATGAGCATGTGATGAGCATATGAATGGAGGATTTGATCCTGTACCTATTTGATCCAGGTCCTTTTGGAACTCTGGCTTTTTTGAACCCTAACTAGGGACGGATTCATGCCGGGCAGCTCATTCGGGCGGATCCTCACGGTCACCACCTTCGGTGAAAGTCATGGGCCGGGCGTCGGGGTCGTGATCGACGGCGTTCCCCCGGGGCTTTCTCTTTCCGTGGAAGACATCCAGAAAGAGCTGGACCGGCGACGCCCCGGCCAGAGCGCCATCACCACCCCGCGCGCGGAGAAGGACCGCGTGGAGATCCTCTCCGGCACGTTCGACGGCCTGACCACCGGGACGACGATCGCGCTCCTGATCCGAAACGAGGACAAGCGAAGCTCCGACTACGACACCCTCAAGGATCTCTACCGGCCGGGCCACGCCGACTGGACGTACCGCGCCAAGTTCGGCCTGCGGGACTGGCGGGGCAGCGGGCGGGCCTCGGGACGGGAGACCGCCGCGCGCGTGGCCGCGGGCGCGGTGGCGCGCCGCTTCCTCGCCGCGCGCGGCGTCACGCTGCTGGGCTACAGCAGGGAGATCGCCGGCGTACGCGCGGCCCGCGTGGTGCCGGAGGAGATCGAGCGCAATCCCGCCCGCTGCCCCGATCCCGACGCCGCGCCCAGGATGATCGAGCTGATCGAGAAGGCCAAGGCGGAGCTGGACTCGGTGGGCGGCATCGTGGAAGTGGTAGCCCAGGGCTGCCCGCCGGGGCTCGGTGACCCGGTGTTCGACAAGCTGGAGGCCCTGCTGGGACACGCCATCCTCTCCGTGGGAGCCGTGCGGGGCGTGGAAGTCGGCGCGGGCTTCGAGGCCACGCGCATGCGCGGCTCGGTCTACAACGACGAGCCGTACCTGGACGCCGGCACGATGCGCACGCGCACCAACCACGCCGGCGGGATCGCCGGCGGGATCAGCAACGGGATGGAGATCGTGGTGCGCGCCGCGATGCGGCCGCCGGCCTCCATCGGTCGGCCGCAGAAGACGGTGGCCGTCTCCGGGGAGAGCGTGACGGTCGAGGTGGCCGGGCGCCACGACCCCTGCATCGTCCCGAGAGCGGTGCCGGTCATCGAGGCCATGACCGCGCTGGTGCTTGCCGACTGCCTCCTGGTACAGGATGCATATTCGAGGAGCCCCGGCGAGCGGTAGGTGCGCGCGGCGCCGTGCTCGGATTGACAGCCCGGTGAGCCCGGTATCTACTCAAGGCATCACAGCGGCAACGGCATGAAGCTCACCCAGTATATTCGTCCCGAGTGCTTTCTCCCCACCATCCACGCCCACACCCGTGAAGAGGCGCTTCGGACGCTCGTGCACGCGGTCGCGGCGAACGGCATCATCCGCGACGAGGCGGAAGTGTACAGCCGTCTCCTGGAGCGGGAGAGCATCCAGAGCACGGCGGTAGGCAACGGCATCGCCATCCCGCACTGCTTCATCGACGAGGTCCCCGATCTCATCATCGCGGTAGCCCGCGCCCCCGAGGGGCTGGACTTCGACTCCTTCGACGGGAAGCCGACCCAGGTGGTGTTCCTGCTCATGGGAAACCGACAGGAGCACAGCCTGCACCTGAAGGCGCTGGCCCGCATT
>Ga0335069_10016432_pt1 | contig 10322 bp, 8 predicted proteins | sample Lox_Sample_11_FD_206714 | JGI IMG/M metagenome (GOLD analysis project Ga0335069, IMG submission 206714) | Soil microbial communities from Loxahatchee National Wildlife Refuge, Florida, United States - Lox_Sample_1.1 | ecosystem: Environmental > Terrestrial > Soil > Wetlands | place: USA: Florida...
TGCCATCGAGGTAAAATCGGGGCATCGGCACACAGCTTTGCCGGGAATGGCAGCGTTCGACAAGATCTATGCTCCAGCCCAAAAGCTTCTGATCGGAGCCAGTGGAGTGTCTTTCGAAGAATTTCTCAGGGTACTACCGGAAGAGTTCTTCTGACGTTTGGAATGATTCAGCTTCTGGCCTTCGGCCCGCGATGGGATGGCACGCCAACCGTTTCCTCAGATCTCTACCTTTGTCAGCCGGCGTAGAAAACTCGGTTTGGCGGTGTGTGCCTGGCGGAGTTCCTCCAGCGCTGACTGAAATTCAGAAACGCGTTGCTTGCGGACGGCAAGATCATGCAGGTCGATCAGTAAGCTGACCGCTTTGTCGTATTCGTTCGGTTGCCGCTTCTGGATGTGCGCCGTGATGCGCTCCCAAGTCGCTCCTTCGCGTTTTTCCAGTTGATCCAGATAGCGCGCCCGCTCGGCCTCCGCCTTGGCTTTCTGACGTGCCGCTTCCGCTGCTCGTTTGGCTTCGAGTCGCCGGGTCCTCTCTTCCGTACGCGCCTGAGCTGCAGCCAGCAGATCACGGAGTGTACGGCGTTGAATCGCGGCGGGCGCGTGCAAGGTTCGTAGTGCCCCGTGCTGCTGAAACCGCCGCAGAAGTTCGATTCGCCAGCGTTCACCTGACTGCAATGCGGCGGTTACGAGCAGACCGTCCTTTTCTTTCTCGGGCAGACCTCGAATCCACTCCGCCAATTCCTTACGGCTCGGGCCAGCGCTCTGCGGCGCGGAAGCTGATGCGGCGACTTTGACAAGGTCCTCGCCGATTCCCAAAAACTCAACTAGCGAATGGAGAGGAGCCGACAATTCACCCAAGCCGGCGGGCACTGGAGGTTCCAGTTCCTCCTCGGGGAATTCGTCACCTTGCACGCCAAGGAGCCATCCGAGATAAAGGCAGCGGAGGTCGCCCCGCAGCAGGTCCGAGCGCAGAGATAGCAGCGAGCCCATCCAGCCGCTGCCGTCGTCCCAGTCATCCTGCTCCAACTGGGTTTCAAACCCTATAATCAGGTGTCCGCCGGCTTTTCGCACCCACGCGGCTTCGCCGGGAAGCAGGGCGCTGAGCTGCCGGTAGTCGGCCAACTCCTGCGGAAGGCGAAGACAGAACTGGCGCGTTCCCCAGTTCGCGACGTAAACAAATGCGTCGAAGTACTTCGCCAACAGTTTGAGGGGGGCGGCCTTCAGGTCTCCCCACTCGTAGTGATTCGTGAAACTCGTCGGCGTGATCACAGCGCGCGTGGAAATGGACCGCAGTGCAGCCAGCTCAGCCTTGGTCAGCGGCCGATCTACCGCCCGGAAGTCATAATACTGGTATTCGCTCATCTAAAACCCTTTGCGCCAGTGATGATATGCTGCAATCCATTCCGCACCTACCGGTGCGGGCGTGGGCAACGGCAGATCGAGGATTCCGATTTTCTGCCGGACGTTGCCGCAGCGGCAAATCGCTACAATCCGGCCATCCCGTGCCATATCGATCTTCTCCACGACAGCATCAGCGCCGAGAATACTCACCGAAAAAGGCAGTGCAAGATGCTCCTGAATCATCGTGAAGAAGCCGCCGACCTGTTCCTCTTCGGTATAGGCATCTACCACCGCTTCCTCGATCAGCTCCTCTAGTTTAGCCTTGCTGACTGGGGGGAGATTGATTCCAGGTTTGGGTTTCAGCTTCCGCATGCCCATATGTGCTACAACCTCCGGAGACAATCTCCAAATTAGGAATTCTCAAGATCGTATGGCGGCTCCCCGGTGTTAGTCAATTGCCGAGTCGGTACGTTCCTCTGGCATCCTGCCCAGGGAGGGCTCAAATATGCGTCAATGTTACCAGCGTGGTCATCTCAGGCGCACGCATCGTAAGTCAGGTCCGGATTGTTGGGAGTTTCTCTGGCGAGAGGACGACGTAACCGGAAAGCGCGTGCGCCCGACGGCGGTGATCGGAACGGTCACACAGTTTCCAACGGAAGACTCAGCCCAGGCAGCTGTAAATGGCTTGCGAATGCACATCAACCAGAATCGCAGTCGTCAACGAGAACAGTCGATTCACGTAGCGGATTTGGCGGATCACTACGTGAAGACCGAGCTTGCGGATAATGCTGACTGGTACGCTCCCGCGACGCGAATTGTTTATCAGCAATTTCTCAAAAGATGGATACGGCCGCAATGGGCCGACGTCGATATCCGGGATGTTCGGACTGTGGCCGTTGAGCATTGGCTGAGGTGGCTACAGCGTGCCGATGGCAACCCCCTGGCCAACGCTACCAAGGCGAAAATCCGCAATCTCATGAGTGTTTTGTTCAACCATGCAATCCGCTACGAATGGCTTGAACAGGGAAAGAACCCTATTACCCTCGTTCGCCAGAGCGCAAAGCGCATGCGAAGTCCCGAAGTGCTGGAGCCCATCGAGATCCAAGGCCTTTTGTCGGAACTAAAATCATGTTTCCGCGTGATGGTGATCCTGGACGTGACCACAGGGCTTCGTCGCAGCGAACTCTTTGCCTTGAAATGGAGCGACGTTGACTTCTCCGGCTTGCGCCTTGACATCCTGCGCTCGATTTATTTACGCCACGTTGGCAATTGCAAGACGGAGGCATCGCAGAAGACGGTCCCCTTGGCGGAACGTGTAGCGGCTGATCTCTGGTTGTGGAAGGAAACCAGTCCATATCAGCAAGCTGACGACTGGGTTTTCGCCAGCCCTCATAATCAAGGGAAATACCCGTTCTGGCCAGATGCCGTTCTGCAAAAGGTCATTCACCCCGCAGCCTTGCGGGCCGGAATAACCAAGAGAATTGGATGGCACACCTTTCGTCACACCTTCTCGACGCTGCTCATTGCCAACGGAGAGAATGTGAAGGTCGTTCAAGAACTGATGCCTCACGCCAGCAGTCGCTGCACGCTTGAGATCTACTCGCAGGCGCACATCAAAGCGAAGCGGCAAGCGCAGCAGCGCCTCGTCCACATGATTCTCGCGGACGAGGCTGATAAGCTGGCCCCCGTGATTCAGTGCAACTCACAGGTCGAGATGCAGTGAACGCGATCAGCGACGTGTGGGGTCGTTGTGGGCCAGGGTGGGTCAGTGTATACAAGAACTTAGGCTCTTATTGGAGCAATGTGGAGCAACGCGAAAGGCAAGCGAGATTGCTAAACTATTGAAACCATTGGTAGGCCCGTGGGGACTCGAACCCCAGACCTCTACCGTGTCAAGGTGACAACGTTTGGTATTTCAACAACTTACAAGACCGCGGGGACTGCCTAAGTACGCGGAAGTCATACAAGACATCGCATTTTGTGGGTTGGATTGTGGGTTGGAATCATCCCTAGAAATTGAATATATTCCCTTCAATCCGTCACGTTTTTTTGCAGAAAAACTTGACATTTCCTGCTCCAAGCTCCAAACTTGGAGCGCTATGACAAGCAGCCAAGCGCACGCCAGCTCCCGCCCCATTACCGATTTGGTCCGCCAGCGCATCGAACGCAACGGCGAACGGCTGTGGCGGCTCGAAGACTTTCGGGACCTTCCCTTCGCCGCCGTGGCGCAGGCCCTGTCGCGCCTGACCCGTCAAGGGACGCTCGAACGCCTGAGCAAAGGGGTTTACTATCGTACCCGCGAGACTGCGCTTGGCAAGAGCCGACCAAACCCCGCTGCAATGCGGAATCTTGTCTCGCGCCGCACGACCGTCTTTCCGTCAGGCATTGCCGCTGCCAATCTCCTGGGATTCACTACGCAAAGCGCGAGGCATAGCGAGGTTGCCACAAGCGCCTTAAGCCTACCCCGCAAACTTGTTGGCAGCGACTCGGTGATCCACACGCGCAGACCGGAGGCTTGGGCAGGTCTTGCCGAGACCGACGCGGCCCTGCTGGATTTCTTGAGACGAGGTGGTAAGACGAGCGAGCTACCGCCGCAGGAAACTGTCCGCAGAACCCTGCAATTGCTGTCCGAGAACGGCTGCTTCGAGCGGCTGCTCAAAGTTGCCAGCTCTGAGCCTCCGCGAGTGCGCGCGATGCTCGGAGCTCTCGGTGAGGAGCTTGGAAAAACGTCATCCGTTCTTCAACGTTTGCGGGCTTCCTTGAATCCATTTTCGCAATTCGACTTTGGACTACTGGCTGGTCTGCCGCACGCCCGTCGCTGGCAGGCGAAGGAGCGCCGCTCACATGAAGTTGTTTGAACATCCAGATTTCGAACAGGTGATCCTGCATGCGGTAGAGTACTTCCACACGCGCGGGTTGCGTCCGGCCATCATTGAGAAAGACTACTACGTTACCGAAGCCCTGCGAATGATCGCCGACAAGGCCGGTGACAAAGTTATCTTCAAAGGGGGTACCAGCCTCGCGAAAGGCTGGAATCTGATCCAACGGTTTTCCGAGGACATCGACATATTCCTTGACCCACTCGCCTTTGAGCCGCAATTGGGAAAGAGAGCCATTGATCGCGAACTCAAGAAACTCCGGGACAGTGTCGGTGCCCACCCTGCCCTTACGTTTGTCGACAAGGAGAGTCAGACCATAGGCGGATTCGGCCGCAGCGACCGGTTTTCCTATGCACAACGCTTCGGCGGCCCCGGCGAGGTTGCCCCCCGCGTGCTGCTTGAGGCGGGGACGGCCAGCGGTCGAGAACCGACTGCCACTGTCGAACTGCGGTCCTATGTCGGCCAGTTCTTAACGGACAACGGTATGTCAGTGGGCGCAGAGGACGAAGGGTCGTTTTCCATGCGCCTGCTCCACTTTCGGAGGACGTTCGTCGAAAAGATGTTCGCCATCCACAGCAAAGTGGAACTGCTCAAACGCGACGGACAGGCGCTCGGAACCTACGCCAGGCACTATTACGATCTATTTCAATTGGCGGCGCAGCCGGAAGTGATCGCCATGCTGAAGTCTCCTGAGTACGCGGCCATCAAGGCGGACTACGACCGCATCAGCCGCGCGCATTTTCCCAGAAGCTACTTCCATCCTGACGACATGCGATTTGCCAAAAGCGACGCGCTATTTCCGCCCGCAGACTTGGCAGAAATCATCAACGCCGAATATGAGACGCAATGCCGGGTGCTTTGCTACGGCACGTATCCCTCGTGGGCTGAGATCCAGGCCCGATTTCTTGAGTTGCGCGAATTGTTGTGACCAGGGCACGCCGAGATGCACCCCTGTCCGCTGATCTCGTTCACGGGATCACCCCAGAATTTGCGTAATATAGGTCAACCCGTAGATCATCCTCCTGTAACCATATGCTCGGAATTTTCGTGCTGAGAGATTCACACTGAGGTTAAGCAGGCTGGCCATTACAGGTTGGTAGGTAGTGAAGGTGTGGCAGCCGGCGGCGCCACCGGGGTACCCGCAACGTTCGATGTGCTGCAAAAGAGACCCCATACCCTGGCAGATGTGCTACCCTATGCGTCCGGCACTCCGAAAGGAGTTCAAATGGGAAGACGGTGAGAATCCGTCGCGGTCCCGCCGCTGTAACCGGGGACGAACGCCGCGTGTTGCCACTGTCCGAGATTCGGATGGGAAGGTGCGGTTAGTAGGTTGAACCGGAAGCCAGAAGACCTGCCGAAATAGAATGTGTACTGTGCCGAACCCTCGCGGAAAAGGGCATAGGCCAATCTCCACATTCGACAGCGGATGAAAAACGGCATCCCCGCCCCTCGTCAACAGAGGGCGCGGGGTTTTTGTTTTTGGAAAGACAAATGTTCTTGCCGCTCAACATCCGAGTCGATAAACGCCTCTGCGTCATTGTTGGCGCCGGACCCATTGCCAAACACAAGTGCTGCAAGTTACTCGAGCACGGCGCTTCTGTACGCGTCGTAGCAACAGCGATCGAGCCTTGCGATCTCTGGCAAAGCGAACGCGTTGAGTTGATCGAACGTCCTTATGATCGCCAGGTTCTCTGTGGCGCGCTGCTTGCCATCGCGGCGACAGATGATCCCAAGATCAATGCGCTGGTGGCAGCGGATGCCAGAGCCGTGGGCATCCCCACTCTGCGCGTCGATTCCCTGGCCGACAGCGACTTCACCTTGCCCGCGACCCTACGTCGAGGTTGTTTCACCGTGTCATTTAGCACTGACGGACACCTTCCTGCGCTGGCTTCGCGCCTGCGGGCGGAAGCTGAGCACCGCTTCGGGCGAGAGCACGACGACCTTTGCCGCATTGCCGATTCCTTGCGGGAGCGGCCTGAATGGCTGAACCTGACGCCGCATGAACAACAGGCGATCCTGCGCCGGCTCGCAAATTCATCGGCACTGGATTTGCTACGCCGGGGAGAAGAGATTGAGGCTCTAAAAGAAGCAGGTGCAGCGCTCGCGGGCTTGGGCGATAGTTCTGCAGGAAGTACTCATGGAAAGGTCTTTCTGGTGGGGGCTGGGCCAGGGGACCCTGGGCTTATCAGTGTAAAAGGGGCGGAGTGCCTGCGCCGGTGCACGGTGGTAGTCCATGACGCTCTGGCTAATCCCCGGTTGCTCGAACTTTGCAGCGCCGCTGCTGAACGTGTGGACGTGGGAAAGCGCAAGGGCTGTCACCTTCACATGCAACCTCAGATCAACGCCCTCCTGATCGAACTCGCGCGCCGCGGTCATACGGTAGTTCGCCTCAAAGGCGGGGATCCTACCATCTTCGGACGCGGAGGGGAGGAAGCCCGCGCCCTCGCCGCAGCCGGTATCCCATTCGAGATCGTACCCGGTATCAGCAGCATCTCTGCTGTTCCTATCTATGCCGGAATCCCGCTTACCGACCGCGAGTACGGTTCTTCTTCATTCGGAGTCTACAGCCTGCACTTGAGGGGCGGCCGACGGCTCTCCGATGAGCAGTGGCAGAAGATGGCTGACGGTCCCGATACGCTGGTCTTTCTGATGGGAATCAGCGCGGTCGACGAAGTTGTTGAACAACTGATCCGGTATGGACGACCGCACAGCACTCCCATTGCGATTCTCCTCGAAGGCACTACTTCGCGACAACGCACGTTTGTCGCTACTCTCGGCACCATTCAGGAACAGGTTCGTGATGCGTCCTTGCGAGGGCCGGGCTTGATTGTGGTAGGTGATGTAGTGAAGGCCGCGAAGAAGATGCCCTGGACGCCGCAGGAGTATTTCTGCCTATGAATCAAACCACATGGTCTCATGGCGGGAATCTCCGGCAGCTTGCGGAAGCTGCGGGTTTGACGGAGAAGGATATACTGGATTTCTCCGCAAACATTAATCCGATAGGCTTTCCAGACTGGCTGAGAACACTGGTCAGTGCTACGACAAGCAACCTCCGTAGCTATCCCGATCCAGCCTGTACAAGCCTGCTCTCGGCGGCTGCCGCCCATTACGAAATCGCAGTTGAAGAATTGGTGGCTGGTAATGGCTCCTCCGAGTTGCTCTACGCTGTTTTGCCGTTACTCAACACCGCGCGGGCGATCATCCCCGTCCCGAGCTACCACGACTATGCAGAAGCAGCGATGAAAGCTGGACTCGCGGTGGAGTCGATCGCGCTTGATCCGGATGCGGCATTCAACCTCGACTTCGATGCGCTCAAATATAAGTTGGATACTGACTCCTCACGCGCCGTAGTCCTTCTTGGTCATCCCAACAACCCGACAGGACGGGGCTTCGAGGCAGAACGCCTGCGGCAGCTAGCGGCAGAAGAACCGGATGCCTGGTTTCTCGTTGACGAAGCCTTTGCCGATTTCGTTGAGGGATTAGATCGGCTTACCGTACGGCGTCCGCCTAACGTGATCGTGTTGCTTTCCGCGACCAAGAACTTCGCCATCCCCGGTCTCCGGTTGGGCCTGCTGGCGGCAGCACCGGAGCTTGCACAACGTTTGCGGGCTGCTCTGCCGCCGTGGACCGTAAACACCCTCGCGCAAATCATAGGTGAAGCAGCATTACGGGATAACGAATATCTAGTCCGCACGCGCCAGGTGGTTCGCCGATGGCGGGAGCAGCTCGAAGCTGGGCTGCGAGCGATATCCGGCATCCACGTCTACTCTGGGGATGCGAACTTTGTTCTGGCCCGTATTGAGCAAAACGGAATGGACGCCCAGAAACTGGCGCGGAAATTGCTGCGGCAAGGAATCGCGATCCGCGTGTGTGGCAACTTCAGTCAACTTGACGCACGTTACTTCCGGGTGGCTGTTCGCGCGGAAGAGGAAAACGCCAAGCTTCTGGCCGCGCTGGCCGAAGAACTGGGCGGTGCGCCGGCGATTGCGAAACGTCGACATACTCCGGCGCTCATGTTTCAGGGAACATGCTCCAATGCCGGTAAGAGCGTGCTGACGGCTGCCTTCTGCCGGATCCTCCTTCAGGACGGATTTCGCGTGGCTCCGTTAAAAGCGCAGAACATGTCCCTCAACAGCTTTGTGACGCGTGACGGGCTTGAGATGGGGCGGGCGCAAGTGGTACAGGCACAGGCTTGCCGGCTCGATCCCGACGTGCGGATGAACCCCGTTTTGCTCAAGCCCAACACCGACACGGGAAGCCAGATCATTCTGCGCGGGCAGCCGATCGGCAACATGGATGCGGTGGATTATTTCCGCTACAAGGCCAGCGCCTTTGCTGAGGTGAAGGCTTGCTATGACAGCTTGGCGGCAGAATCGGACGCGATCGTGCTCGAAGGCGCCGGCAGCCCCGCAGAGGTCAATCTCAAGCAGCACGATATGGTGAACATGGCCATGGCATTTCATGCGGGCGCGCCGGTCGTGCTCATCGGCGACATCGATCGCGGCGGCGTGTTCGCCTCGCTGATCGGCTGCATGGAGGTTTTCACCGAACGCGAGCGGGCGCAAGTGGCTGGCTTTGTACTGAACCGTTTCCGCGGTAAACGGGAACTGCTCGGCGATGCTGCCGATTACGTTTTGCGGCGCACCGGCAAACCGATCCTTGGTGTCGTGCCTTTCCTGCGTGACTTGGGTTTGCCGGAAGAAGACTCGGTAGGTTTCAAAGAAGGCGCCTTCGACGACTTGCGGGAAATGGGCGACTGTGTGGAAATCGCCATCATTGATCTTCCTCACATCTCGAACTTCACAGACTTTGATGCCCTGCGCATTGAGCCGGATGTGCGGCTGCGCCGCGTGAATTCGTCAGCGACGCTGGGGAATCCCGACGCCGTTATTCTGCCGGGGAGCAAGAATGTTCCTGGAGATCTGCGATTCCTCCGTGAGTGCGGACTGGCTTCTGCCCTGACCGAAATGGCGCAGGCCGGGCGCGGCGTCATCGTGGGCATTTGCGGAGGCTTCCAGATGCTGGGCGAACGAGTCGAAGACCCTCACCATCTGGAGTCGGACGGCGCAACCCAGGCGGGGCTAGGACTGCTGTCCTTGGTCACCACTCTGGAGTCTCAGAAGACGCTCCAGCGGACGGTGGGGCAGCACTTGGAATCCGGCCTCGAAGTTTCGGGCTACGAAATCCATCATGGACAGACAACCGGCGGCGATATGTTGCCGGTATTCCGTACGGCGAGCAGTGAATTTGCCGGTGGGCGTTCGGCGGACGGGAGAGTGTGGGGCAGCTATCTTCACGGGATCTTCGATCGCGACGAATTCCGGCGCTGGTTCATCGATGGTTTGCGTGCGCCGCGCATCGAGCCCAAAGGCTGCGTACTGGCCCGTTACGATCTGGAACCTGCGCTGGACCGGTTGGCAGAGGTAGTGCGTGAAGCTCTGCCGGTCGAGACCTTGTATAGGCGGATGGGGCTGCGATGAGGTTTGAAGCACAGATTGCCGCAGCCTACGGGCTCGACCTGTTGTGCGGCGATCCCCGATGGTTTCCCCACCCGGTGAAGTTCATCGGGCGGTTTGCGCTTTTTCTGGAAGCACCTCTTCGGCGGCTCATCGCGAATGCCCGATGGGCGGGCGTGGCCGCGGTAGTGCTGGTGGTGGGAATTACAGCGGCCATTACGGGGGTCGGAATCACAGCAGCCTATCGCGTCCACTCGTGCGTGGGCGACATAGTTTCGATCGCTTTGCTGTATACGACCTTCGCCACACGGGATCTGGCGGCACATGCAATGGCAGTTCACCGTGCCTTGGTGAAGGGTGATCTGCCGCTGGCGCGTGCATGCGTTTCCCAGATCGTCGGCCGCGATACCACATGTCTCGACGAGCGGGGCGTCGTTCGAGCCACCGTGGAAAGTGTGGCTGAGAATACGGTGGATGGCGTCACCGCACCATTGTTCTTCGCGGCGTTTGGGGGGCCTGTCCTTGCTCTAGCATACAAGGCGACGAGCACGCTCGATTCGACGTTCGGCTATAAGAACGAACGTTACCGCGACTTTGGCTGGGCTTCAGCGCGTCTTGATGACTTGGCTGCCTGGCTACCTTCGCGGCT
>Ga0335069_10016434_pt1 | contig 10320 bp, 9 predicted proteins | sample Lox_Sample_11_FD_206714 | JGI IMG/M metagenome (GOLD analysis project Ga0335069, IMG submission 206714) | Soil microbial communities from Loxahatchee National Wildlife Refuge, Florida, United States - Lox_Sample_1.1 | ecosystem: Environmental > Terrestrial > Soil > Wetlands | place: USA: Florida...
GTGGCGCGCATGGCGACCAACCCCTGGATCATCGCCGACGGCGTCACGTTCGATCAGTTCAAGATCCTGCTCACGCAGACCGACTTCCTGATCTTCTTCAAGAACACCATCATCGTGACGCTCTCCGTAGTCGCCATCACCATGGTGGTGAGCGTGCTCGCCGCCTTCTCGCTCGGCCGGATGCGGTTCTGGGGCTCCGGCATTCTCGCCACCGGCATCTTTCTGACCTATCTGGTGCCGGACACGCTCTTGTTCATTCCGCTGTTTCAGATCGTCAAGGCGGTGGGCCTGCTCAATTCCTATTGGGGCATGATCCTGGTCTATCCGACGCTGACGGTGCCGTTCTGCACCTGGATCATGATCGGCTATTTCCAATCGATCCCGAAGGAGCTCGATGAAGCGGCGCTGATCGACGGCGCCGGCCATCTGCAGATGCTGACCAAGATCTTCATCCCGGTGGCCATGCCCGGCATCATCGCGGCGATGATCTTCGCCTTCACCGTGTCCTGGGCGGCCTTTGTTTATCCGATGGCGTTTCTCTACTCGGCCGATCAGCAGGTGCTCACCGTCGGCACGGTGACAAGCCTCATTCGCGGTGACGTCTACAAGTGGGGCATGCTGATGGCCGGCGCCCTGATGGCGGCGGCACCGCCCCTCGTCATCTACGCTTTCCTGATGGATTACTACATCGCCGGCCTGACAGCGGGGGCGACCAAGGGCTAGTCCGTCAGCGGACCGGAGGAAATTCGAAATGGCGGAAGTCACGTTGCGTAACGTGGTCAAGCGATACGACAATGTCGAAGCGGTGCGCAGCATCAATCTCGACATTCCCGACAACGAGTTCGTCGTGCTGGTCGGTCCCTCCGGCTGTGGCAAGTCGACGACGCTGCGCATGATCGCCGGCCTCGAGGAACTGACCTCTGGCGACATCTCGATCGGCGGCGAAGTTGTCAACGATCTGCCGCCCAAGGACCGCGACATCGCGATGGTGTTCCAGAACTACGCGCTCTACCCGCATATGAGCGCATACGAGAACATGTCGTTCGGGTTAAAGCTGCGCAAATTCTCCAAGGACGAGATCAAGAAGCGCGTCGACAATGCCGCGCGCATCCTCGACATTACCGAGCTGCTCGACCGCAAGCCGAAGGCGCTGTCCGGCGGCCAGCGCCAGCGCGTCGCCATGGGCCGCGCTATCGTGCGCAATCCCAAGGTCTTTCTGTTCGATGAGCCGCTGTCCAATCTCGACGCCAAGCTGCGGGTGCAGATGCGCACCGAGATCAAGCGGGTGCATCAGATGGTCAAGACCACGACCGTCTATGTGACGCACGACCAGATCGAGGCCATGACCCTCGCCGACCGGGTGGTGGTGATGAACGGCGGCGTCATTGAGCAGATCGCCAGCCCGCACGACCTCTATCATCATCCGAAGACGCGCTTTGTGGCCGGATTCATCGGCTCACCGGCGATGAATTTCATCCGCTGCCGGTTGGAGCAGAACGGCGTGGGCCTGCGGGCGCGGCTGTCTGACCGCATCTCGCTGCCAATCCCGCAGGCGCAGACGACGCGCTTCCAGGGGCTTACCGGCAAGGAACTGGTCTTCGGGCTACGGCCCGAGCATATCACCGAGCCGCGGCGCAGCGACCGCGATCAGGAGTGCCAGTTCGACACCACGCTCGACGTCGTCGAGCCGATGGGCATGGAGACGATGGTCTATTTCACCATCGACGGCCAGGAAATCTGCGGTCGGGTCGACCCCGACAGCGCCAAGGGCCCGGGCGAGTCGATGCGGCTTTTCGCTGACATGAACCGCATGCACCTGATCGATCCGCAGTCGGGCGCGGTGCTTTAGTCAGAGATCGTGACGAAAAAAAATCGCCGGGGCGTTGCCGCCCCAGCGATGCTGTTTGATCAGGTACCGATGTTACTCGGCGGCCACGGTCGGCGAGTCGTATTCGGCCGAAATATCCTTGCCGGTATAATCCGGCATCAGCGCGGCGGATACCAGGCTGATCACCGCGCAGGCCGCGATGTAGATCGCGATCGCATAGCCGGTGTGGTAGGCCGCAAACAGCGCGGTCGCGATCAGCGGCGCCGGGCCGCCGGCGATGATCGAGGCCAGCTGATAGCCGAGCGAGGCCCCGCTATAGCGCAGGCGCGGCGTGAAGGATTCCGCGATCAGCGCCGCCTGCGGCCCGTACTGGAGGTCGTGCGGGATCAGCGACAGCACGATGGCGATGAACACCGCCGACGGGATGGCGGTGTCGACCATGCCGAAATACAGGAACCCGAACAGGCCCATGACCACGACGCCGATCAGGTACATGTTCTTGCGCCCGATCTTATCGGAGAGGTGGCCTGCCAGCGGGATGGTGATGAAGGAGACGCAGGCCGCCACCATGACCGCGCCGAGGATCAGGTCGCGCGACATTTTCAGCGTGCCGACCGCATAGGCGAAGATGAAGGCGGTGAAGACATAGAACGGCGCCTGTTCCGACATCCGCAGCAGCGCCGAGAGGATGATCTCCTTCGGGTGCTTCTTGATGACTTCAAGCACCGGGGCCTTCTCGGTCTTCTCCTTGTCGAGCACTTCCTGGAACACCGGCGTTTCCATGATGCCGAGCCTGATCCACAGCCCGACGCCGACCAGGACGATCGACAGCGCGAACGGAATGCGCCAACCCCAAGTCAAAAAGTCGTCGCCTGTCGCCCAGGCGCTGAACGCCAGCACCGCGAGATTGGAGAGCAGCAGCCCGCAGGGCACGCCGAATTGCGGCCAGGCCGCGACCAGACCGCGCTGGTGGTGGGTGCGCGACCATTCCATCGCGAGAAGAACCGAACCGCCCCATTCGCCGCCGACGCCGATACCCTGGATCATGCGCAGCACCGTCAAAAGGATGGCGCCCCAGATGCCGATCGAGGCATAGGTCGGAACAAAGGCGATGGCGAAGGTGGCAAGCCCCATGCAGAGCAGCGTCGCGATCAGCGTCGCCTTGCGGCCGATACGGTCACCATAGTGGCCGAAGATCGCTGCCCCGATCGGGCGGCCAACGAAACCGATGAAATAGGTGCCGAACGCGAGCAGGGTCGCCGACAGCGGGTCGTTATTGGGGAAATAGAGCTTGCCGAAGACTAGGCCGGCGGCCGTGCCATAAAGAAAAAAATCGTACCACTCGATTGCGGTTCCGACCGTCGATGCGATCACCGCTCTGCGCAGCTGCGCACTATGTTCCGCCTCGGGTAGTGCCGCAGCGGAAGTTGCTGCCATAGCCATGGCGCCTTCTCCCCATTTGTTGTCCATGGGACGGGCTCAACCGGCCCGCCTCCTGGAACCAAACATATACGGAGAGGCCGAGCGCTGGCTATAGGGCCTAAGGCCGCGCCGTTAATAAGTGCGGCCAAAGTTTTGATGCAGTGCAGCGCAATCTAGGCGCGCGCCGGCGCGCCCAACAAACCCCGATTTCGCGGCAGAAAATCAAGACGCGGACCGGCCTATTGGCTGGGCTTGTTCGCCGCCAGCACGGTGACCGGTGTCTCGCGATAGTCGCTCGCGAACAGTCGCTTCAGGTTCTCCACCTTCGGCGCATCATTGTAGACAATGTAGGGATAGTTCGGATGCGTCACGGCGAAGTCCTGGTGATAGTCCTCGGCCGGATAGAAGCCGGTGAGCGGCTCGAGCTTGGTGACGATCGGCGCGCCGAACAGCTTGGTCTTGTCGAGCTGGGCGATGTAGGCGCTCGCGACCTGCTTCTGCTCGTCATTGGCGTAGAAGATCGCCGAGCGATACTGGGTCCCCTCGTCGGGGCCCTGATAGTTCAGCTCGGTCGGATTGTGCGCGACCGAGAAATAGATCTGCAGGATCTTGCCAAGCGAGATCTGCTGCGGGTCGAAGGTGATCTGCTCGGATTCGGCATGTCCGGTGCGGCCGGTGCCGACCTGCTCGTAATGGGCGGTTTCCTTCTTGCCGCCGGCATAGCCTGACACTGCCTCGGTCACGCCTTTGGTGTGCGAAAACACCGCTTGGATGCCCCAGAAGCAACCGCCCGCTAATACGACGGTCTGCAACCCGGCGCCGGACGGCGCGGTCTGATCGAGCGCGGGCGGCGGAATTTCAACGGCCCGCTCGGCCGCGTTCACTGACGTAAGGCCAAATAACGACCCCAACAGCAGCGCGCCGGCGACCGGCGCGGCCAAGAGGCCGAAGCGGCTTGCTGACTCTTTCGTCCCTTGGATGCCTTGTTGGATGTTTTTGAACTGAGCCATCATCGTCCCCTCTCAAAACCGGAACGCATTGCTTGGACATGTGTAAGCAGGCGAAGAGCAACGCGCCATGGAGATAGCGCCACGAAACACATAGATTTTACGACAAGGCCGCGATGCCGTGCCAATCACAATGACCGCCACAGTTTCGCACGCGATGCTCACGACATCGTGTAAGGCATGCGCATGATCTCGAAAAGTGGACTTCCGGTTTTCGGAAAACATCATGCGTGAGGAGAACTTCGAAGTCCTATTGCGAGCGCGCGTTGTTGAGCAAGGGGATGTCGCTCACCGCCTTAGGCTGCGGCCGCGATTGCAGAAAGGCGTAGATGTTGTCGAGATCCTCGTCGCTCAACACCGCCGGCCGGAACGGCGGCATCGCGCCATTGGTCGTGCGCACGAAGGCCTTGAACGCGTCGAGCGGCAATTGCGTGCGCGCAAGCACCCGGCCGTTACTGGTCACGATCGAACCCTGCCCTTCATAGCCGTGACACTGCCAGCAGCCGTTCTTGGTATAGGCGATCTTGCCCTTATCGGCATCGGCTGCGGCCGCGCCGTTTGCTCCGGCAAAACCCGCCGCCGCCATCACCGCAATCGCCGCAAACTTCAGTTTCATCGAAGGCACCGAACGCATCGTCATTCCCCTCATCCCACTCACCGCGGCTGCGTCACGACATTGACCAGCGCCGGCTGGCCGGTTTTGACCGCGGCGACGGCTTCCCTGATCGCGGGCCCGAGGTCGGCCGGATCGGTGATCGGCCCCTTCGCCCACCAGCCCATCGACTTGGCGAGGTCGTGATAGGCAATGTCCGGATTCATAATGCTGGTGCCGATCGGTGCCAGATCGTTGCCGATATTGGCGACACGGTTGCGGAAATTCGACAGGCGCTGGATGTGCATGACCTCCTGGTGATAGCCGCGATTGTTGTGCATCACCGCCAGCAGCGGGATCTTGTGCCGCGCCGCCGTCCACAGCACGCCCGGCGCATACATCAGATCGCCGTCGGACTGGATCGACACCGAGAAGCGGCCCTGATCGCGATTGCCGAGCGCGGCGCCGACCGAAGCCGGGGCGCCATAGCCGACGCCATAGCCGCCCGACGCACCGAGCCACTGATAGTGCTTCTGCATCGGCCACAGCCGGTTGGCCCAATTGCTGGTATTGCCGGAGGTCGAGACCAGCGACCAGTCTTCGTCCTTGATCTGGGCAAAAGTCTCCATCAGCAGCCGCGCGGTCGAGATCGGCTGTGCGTCCCAGGCGATGGCGGCCGCCTCTTTTGTGGCTTGCAGTCCTTTAGTATGCGCCTGGCGGATGCCGTCGCCACGCTTCGCGATCGCGTCCTTCTTGTCATTGCCGATCGCCGACTTCACCGCCTCGATCAGCGACGGCAACGTCGCCTCCGCATCACCCGGCATCGAAATGTCGATACTCTGGAATTGCTGGAAGTCCTGATAGTTCGATTTGGTGAGCAGATCGACGGCGCTGATGCTGATCAGCTTGGTACCCGGCTTGATCTTGCTGACGACTTGGCCGAAGCCGTTATTGCCGTTGTCGATGACCCCGTTCACCGTTCCCCAATAATCGGAGAGCTCCATCCCGATGATGACGTCGGCCTGCGGAATCACGTTCGGTGGCCGGTTCAGATAATGGGTGTTGGGGAAGTTCATCCGGTTGCCCTGATCGACGACCGGGGCCTGCAGTAGCTCGGCGAGCTGAATGAGCAGATCGACACCGTTCTGCGTACGCGCGGCCCGATCGACCACGATCACCGGCCGCTCAGCATTGGCGAGAAGCTTTGCCGCCTCCTTGACCGCGGCAAGATCGCCCTGCGGCGGCGCCGCTGCGAAGAATTTCGGAATATAGAGCGGCTGACCGAAATTGCGCACCGCTTCGGTCTGCAGTCCACCGTCGAGCGACATCATCACCGGACCATAGGGCGGCGTGGTCGCGATCTTGTACATCCGGACGAAGCTCTCCGCGAAATGCTGCGCCGAAACCGGCGTGTCATCCCACTTGGTGTAATCGCGGACGATGGCATTGATGTCCTGCGCCGAATGGAAGGTCGGCACGCCAGGCAGGCGATGCGCCGCATCCATGTCGTTGCCGCCGAGGATGATGACCGGAACGCGGTCGCACCAGGCATTGTAGACCGACATGGTGGCGTGCTGCAGGCCGACGACGCCATGGACCAGCGTCATCAGCGGCTTGCCGGTGGCTTTGAAGTAGCCGTGGCACATCGCGACGGCGGATTCCTCGTGCATGCAGGTGAGGAATTCCGGCATCGTGTTCTTGCCGTAATTGATCAGCGACTCGTGGATGCCGCGATAGCTCGAGGCCGGGTTGGCCGGCAGGTATTTGATGTCGAGCGTCTTGATGACGTCGACCATGAAGTCGGACCCGGGCGGGCCGTTTTCAGAGGTAGCGGCGGGTGCCGGCGGCGTGCCGGCCTCGGCGGCCGCGACCCGGGCATTCGGCGGCAAGGCGGAAGGCACGCGCGGCTGGGGCTGCGGAGCCGCCGCGGTCGCCGCGAGCGCCGCTGTGGCGGGAGGAACCGTGCCGGCGGCACCGGCAATGGCTGCCGTGGCGAGGAACTTGCGGCGGTCGAGTTTCGGCGAAGTCTTTTTGGCTGGCATCGTCATCTCCCCAAAGTCTCTTTGCACGCCCGGGCAAAGTGTTGGCTCCTCGATACCATTGCTAACACGCTCCTTAAAGCCGGGGTTTGCGGCATGGAATCATGGCTCAAGCGCGAGACCTGGCGTCCGCGCATGGATGTAAAATCAGCACAACGCGGCGGCGGGCGCGGGAGGCCGGCGGCACGAAACCGCCGATTAAGCATTTTCGTTAATCATGCGTGCCGACGGCCTGTTGGAGGCCTTATGGGGACTCATGGCGGCCAATCCGAAACCCAATCGGCCTTTGGCTGAACCGGCTGGCGCCAAGCCCGCCGCGCGACCCGCGCGCCCGCCCGCGGCGCCACCCGACCACGCCGAGGCGCGCCTGCCCAGCCGCAACGCGGCGCGTGGCCCGGCGGTCGGCGTGCCGTCGGGCGCTGTTCCAAAGCGCGCCGGCGGGGCGGCGACCCAGCTCGGCTTCATCGTCGACAGCGATGCCAGCATCCGGCGCTTTCTGTCGCTGCTCATGCAAAGCTACGGCGTCGACACCGAGGAATTCGCCGATGGCCATGCCCTGCCCGACGCGATCAGGCAGCGCGTGCCCGACCTCGTCTTTATTGAAGTCGGATTCGAGACGGGCGACGCCATCGAATGCCTTGCCGCGCTCAGCGCCGCGAACTATCGCGGCTTGATCCAGCTCACCAGCAGCCGCGGCGCAAACGTGCTTTCCGAGATCAAAGCCACCGGCGAACGTGATCGCCTGAACATGCTGCCGGTACTGAACAAGCCTTTCGAGACGAGTCTCATTGTAAAAATGCTCCAGGATCACAAACTCGGTCAGCACACCGCCCTCGCGGGCCGCGTCGACCTCGGCGAAGCGATCGCCAAGAGATGGATCGAATTCTGGTATCAGCCGAAGATCGATCTGCGCAAGAAACAGCTCGTCGGCGTCGAAGCTTTCGCCCGCGTGCGCCATCCCGAGCACGGCGTGCTGCCGCCGGAGGCCTTCATTCCCGCAGCGTCCGACGCCAACCTGATCGCCTTGTCCGAGCTCGCGCTCTGCGACGCGCTCAAAGCCAGCATCAATTTCGCCAAGGTCGGCGTCAGCCTGCGCATGGCGGTCAACATGCCGGTCAATGCGCTGCGCAAAGTGGCGATTGCCGACATCGTGCGAAGCTATCGGCCGCGCTTCGAGCGCTGGCCGGGCTTGCTCATCGACGTCAGCGAGGAGCAGGTCGTCACCGACTTCGAATTGGCGCGTGATACAGCCGCGCAGCTCGAGCCGCTCAATGTCAAATTCGCCATCGACGATTTCGGCCGCGATTATTCGGCGGTGATGCGGCTGTCCGATTTGTCCTTCGCCGAACTCAAGCTCGACCGCAGTTTCGTCACCGGCTGCGGCACCGATCAATCTAACGCGCCGTTGTGCAAGGCCGCGATCGACCTCGCGCATAGTTTCGGCAGCATCGCGGTCGGCATCGGCATCGAGCGCGCGTCCGACGCCATGGCGCTGGTCGGCATGGGCTGCGACTACGGCCAAGGCTTCCTGCTCGGCCAGCCGATGCCGGAAGAGCGCTTCATTGCGCTGTTGCGCCAGCGCGCCTCAGCCGCGCAAACAAGGCGGCTCGCCTAGACGCACGATTGCGCTACCCGCTCGTCCCCGCGAAGGCGGGGACGGGAGCAATGAAATACTAGTGCGTCCAGGCGCCGCGCCGCGTAAAGGCGAAATTGTCCGAATAGGACATGCGCGGCAATTTGTGTGGCGGCGTCTCGAACACTTCGTAGGCGATGCCGTTACGCTCGCAGTAAGCCACGGCCTCGTCCTTGGTCTCGAAGCGCAGCCGCAACTGTTGCTTCATATCGCCGGAACTGGTCCAGCCCATCAGCGGGTCGATGACCCGGCGCTGCTCGGGCTCGTAGTCGAGCACCCATTCCTTGGTCTTGGCGTTGCCGGATTGCATCGCGGTGCGGGCGGGCTTGTAGATGCGGGCGGTCATGGGCGCAAGGTCTCGGCGTCACGATCTCGGTTGGCGACAGGCCGGCAGTATGCCGGAAGAAGGCGTCAGAATCATTGCTAATTATCAGAAGGCCCTGAACAAGCGGCAAAAGCCGCAAAATTGGATGGTCGGGGCAGCAGGATTTGAACCTGCGACCTGCAGTACCCAAAACTGCCGCGCTACCAGGCTGCGCTATACCCCGGTCGATCGCGGCTTGGGATACATCTTTCGGCCATAACCGGCAACCTTGGCGGCCAGGCAAGCCGACGCCTAGCCGCCTTTGCCGAAGATGGAGCCGGTGACCTTGTCGCCCGCCTTGATGCCAAGCTTGCGCGAGGTGCCGCCGATCACTTCCAGCACGCCCCGGACCAGGCCACCCGAGGGGATCAGCGTGTCGTTCATTGGCTTGGCATTTTCGGCGATGCGGATGATGTGGCCGTCAGGGGCGATAAAGATGATGTCGAGCGGGATATAGGTGTTGTGCATCCAGAACGCGGTGGCCTGCGGATAGCCGAAATCGAACAGCATGCCGTGCCCTTCCGGCAGCGACTTGCGATACATCAGCCCACGCTCGCGGTCCGCCTCGTTGGCGGCAAGCTCCACGGCAAACGGATGCACACCGGAAGCGCTGACGATCTCGATCGTGTCGGTCCCCGCCGCGCGCGCCGGCGCCCCGGCTGCCCATGCGACGATCACCGCTGCTGCGGCCACGCAAGCCGCACGCATCAGCGAATCTGAAAATGACCGGAAGAACGTCGTCAGTGCGAGGCGGGACCCAGGGGCCCGCTTTCGGGGCGCACCTCGGCTGCCATCATGCCCTTCGGGCCCGGCCCGAAGCGTACCAGAACGAATTGCCCCGGCCGCAGTTCGGTCAGGCCGAACCGGCGCAGTGTTTCCATGTGGACGAAAATATCCGGCGTCCCCTCCCCGCGCGTGAGGAAACCGAACCCGCGAAGCCTGTTGAACCATTTGACCTGTGCCCGTTCGAGACCGCTCGTGGGCGCGACAGTAACATGGGTTCGCGGCGGTGGCATCTGCGCCGGATGGATCGCCGTCGATTCATCCATGGAGATGATGCGGAAAGCCTGCAGCCCCTTGGGACCGGGGAGCACCTCGCAGACCACGCGCGCGCCTTCATATGCGGTCTGAAAGCCATCGCGACGCAGGCAGGTCACATGCAGCAGAACATCGGTCATGCCGTTGTCCGGCACGATAAAGCCGTAGCCCTTGGCGACATCGAACCATTTGATGACGCCGGCGACTTCGATAACCCGCGATGTCGCTTCGTCGCCAAGTGGCGCGACGTCGGGACCCGAGCCCGTCTTGTTGGATTTTGTTTCGATCCCGTCCGACGCCATGACGCCGTGGCCGCCGCCTGTGTTCGCACCGCTTCGGGTGCATCACGAATCTACGAATCTCTTGAATCGAAGATAACACTGGCCGTTCGAGGCGA
>Ga0335069_10016435_pt1 | contig 10320 bp, 8 predicted proteins | sample Lox_Sample_11_FD_206714 | JGI IMG/M metagenome (GOLD analysis project Ga0335069, IMG submission 206714) | Soil microbial communities from Loxahatchee National Wildlife Refuge, Florida, United States - Lox_Sample_1.1 | ecosystem: Environmental > Terrestrial > Soil > Wetlands | place: USA: Florida...
TTTCAGCGGCGTTGATGTCATCGAAGTCAACGTCCAGCCGGGCGACGTGATCGAAAAAGAGCAAACGCTCATCACGCTCGAATCGGACAAGGCATCCATGGAAGTGCCGAGCGACGTCGCCGGCACCGTCAAGGAAATCAAGGTCAAGGCCGGCGACAAGGTCTCGCAAGGCACCATCATCGCACTGGTCGAAGCCGCCGCAGGTGCCGCCGCACCCGCCGCCAGGCCCGCCGAAGCACCGAAGGCCGCCGCACCCGCGCCGGCAGCCGCACCGGCTCCCGCGCCGCAAGCCGGCGCTTATGCCGGGCCCGTCGACATCGAGTGCGACATGCTCGTGCTCGGCGCCGGCCCTGGCGGCTACTCGGCCGCGTTCCGCGCCGCCGACCTCGGCATGAAGACCGTGCTCGTCGAGCGCTATTCGACGCTCGGCGGCGTGTGTCTGAACGTCGGCTGCATCCCGTCGAAGGCGCTGCTGCACACCGCACTTGTCGTCGAGGAAGCGGCCGCGCTCGAGGATCACGGCATCTCGTTCGGCAAGCCCGAAGTCAACCTCGACAAGCTGCGCGACTTTAAGTCCGGCGTCGTGAAGAAGCTGACGACGGGCCTCGCCGGCATGGCGAAGGCGCGCAAGGTCGAAGTGGTGACCGGCGTCGGCGCGTTCGTCGATCCGTATCACATGGAAGTGCAGGGCGACGGCGGCAAGAAGGTCGTGCGGTTCAAGCAGGCGATCATCGCGGCCGGCTCGCAGTCGGTGAAGCTGCCGTTCCTGCCGGACGATCCGCGCATCGTCGATTCGACCGGCGCGCTCGAACTGCGCCAGTTGCCGAAGCGGATGCTCGTGATCGGCGGCGGCATCATCGGCCTCGAAATGGCAACCGTCTATTCGACGCTCGGCGCCGAAATCGACGTCGTCGAAATGCTCGACAACCTGATGAACGGCGCGGACCGCGACCTCGTCAAGGTCTGGGAAAAGTACAACGCGAAGCGCTTCGGCAACGTGATGCTGAAGACCAGGACGGTCGGCGCGGAAGCGAAGGAAGACGGCATCTACGTGAAGTTCGACGGCGAAAAGGCCCCGGCAGAAGCGCAGCGCTACGACCTCGTGCTGGTCGCGGTCGGTCGCAGCCCGAATGGCAAGAAGATCGGCGCGGACAAGGCCGGTGTCGCGGTGACGGATCGCGGCTTCATCGACGTCGACAAGCAGATGCGCACGAACGTCCCACACATCTTCGCGATCGGCGACGTCGTCGGTCAGCCGATGCTCGCGCACAAAGCCGTCCACGAAGGCCACGTCGCGGCGGAAGCGGCGCATGGCGAGAAGGCGTATTTCGACGCGCTGCAGATTCCGTCGGTCGCCTATACCGACCCGGAAGTCGCGTGGGCGGGCAAGACGGAAGAACAGTGCAAGGCCGAAGGCATCAAGTACGGCAAGGCAGTTTTCCCGTGGGCCGCGTCGGGCCGTGCGATTGCGAACGGTCGCGACGAGGGCTTCACGAAGCTGATCTTCGACGAGGAAACGCACCGCGTGATCGGCGGCGGGATCGTCGGCCTGAACGCAGGCGACCTGATCAGCGAAGTGTGCCTCGCAGTCGAGATGGGCGCGGACGCGGAAGATATCGGCAAGACGATCCATCCGCACCCGACGCTCGGCGAGTCGATCGGCATGGCGGCCGAGCTGTACGAAGGCGTATGCACGGATCTGCCGCCGCAACGCAAGAAGTAAACACTGCCGGCGTGACGCGCCGGTCATGAAGGAAAAACGGCGCTTCCCGCCATGAAAAACCCCAAAAAATTGGTGTCCAACTTTTGGGGTTTAGTTCAAACGGAAGCGCCGTTTTCGTTTGTTGGGGCATGGCTCGGGCGTGGCGGGGTGCTCCCGGGAAATCCCGCGCGGCCGGCTCGGGCGCACCAAAAGAAAAAGCCGCGCTTGGCGCGGCTTTTTCGGGCACATCCGGAACGCTTAGGCGGCCGGCTTGCTGGTGCGGCGCGCGGCGGCGGCGCTGGCGGCCTTCGTTGCGACAGCGGCAGCGGCGTTGAAGTTCGTCTCGGCGATTTCGACTGCTTGCTTCGCAGCCTTCTGCACCGTTTCGTACGTCGTGTTCGCGGCGTTCAGCGCCGACTTCAGCGCGGCAACAGCTGTTTCCGAGCCGGCCGGCGCGTTCTTCGCGACGTTGTCGACGAGCGCCTGCACCTTCTTGTTCTGCTCTTCGTATTGCGCCTCGGCAACCTTCGCGAACTCGGCTTGCGTCGACGTCGCGATTTCATACAGGTGGCGGCCGTACGACAGCACCTTTTCCGCGACCGGCTGCGTCAGGCTGGCCTGCAGTGCGATGAGCTCCTGCGCGTCCTTCACCGACAGCAGGCGCTGCGCGTTTTCCTGGCCTTCGGCGAGCGTCGACTTCACGACTTGCAGGTTGAGTTCGATCAGCTTTTCGACGCCTTCGAATGCCTTGGTCGTCAGGCCGAAAAGGCTCTCGAGGTTGGCCTTCTGGGCGGCAGCGATTTGCTCGGGGGTCAGCAAAGACATGTCATCCTCCTGAAAAGCGATCGCAACGATCGCAAGGGTAAGGGGCACTACTCTGGGGAACTGCGGATGCGCGTGCTTTGTGCAACGCAGCATTCGAAGCTATTGTAGGGTAGCGGCGGCGCATGTCAAGCGTTTTTTGTGCGCCGCACAATCGTGACGATTTATCGACAAAACGACGAGTTATATACCGGGATTGGGAACGGTTTCAGCCGATTTTTTCTCCGTAGTGCGCCCTGTCCGGCGGGCAGGGTGCACCATCGGAGGGCGCAGGTAAACCTAACGGGCAGATGGAACGTTGTGTAGGGAATCGTGTCGAAACGCGCGCCGTTCCCGGGGCCGCCGCACTGTGCGTTCGCTGCCGCCCGGCCCGCGCGGCGTTTCGACTGCCGATTGCCGGATACGTAGCCGGATACGTAGTTTTCCCGCTTTAAATTGTCCTCAAAGTGACGTTATCTCAATCATGTGGGTGGTAATCGGGAGACGGCGCTATGAGGCGAGACCACCGTGACTTTGGGCGATGGAGGCGGGGAGTCGATCGATTCGATTCGGGTCGATTGTTGCAGTCCGGTTTAAAGACAATCGGTAAGTGTCTAATATTGCGTATTTTTTCAGCCTTAACTACACTTGCGGAAACCTCCCGCCGCTTTGTCCAGACCCCAATGAAAGCCGAATTGTTGTCACCGTGCAGAATGTTGCAGAGCATGGCGCTCAGCACCGCGGTCTCGGTCGCCGTCGCCGTGCTGTCGGCCACCGCCGCCATCGTGCCCGCCGATGCGTTTGCCGCAACTGCGAAATCATCCCAACCGGACGCCAGGAAGAAGGCGGCTGCTTCGTCCGCGAAGAAGTCGGTGAAAACGGCCGACGCGCCTCGCGCGAAAGCGACGCGCAAACGTGCGACGCTCGCCGCGAACGTGCACGGCCATCATGCCGCGATGCGCAAGGTCGCGTTCCAGCCGCGCCAGCCGTCGGCCGGCCAGGCCTTCGGGCTGCACGACACGCCCGACGCGCTCGCGCTGCGCTCGAGCGTCGCCTACGTGGTCGACCAGAACACGAACGAACCGCTGTTCGACAAGAATTCGCACGCTGTCGTGCCGATCGCGTCGATCACGAAGCTGATGACGTCGATGGTCGCGCTCGATTCGAAGCTGCCGCTCGGCGACCAGATCGAAGTGACCGATGAAGACCGCGACTACGAGAAGGGCACCGGTTCGCGCCTGTCGGTCGGTTCGGTGCTGTCGCGCGAGGACATGCTGCACATCGCGCTGATGGCGTCGGAAAACCGTGCGGCGGCGGCGCTGTCGCGCTACTACCCGGGTGGCCGTCCGGCGTTCATCGCGGCGATGAACGCGAAGGCAAAGGCGCTCGGCATGAACGACACGCACTTCGAGAATTCGACCGGCCTGTCGAGCCAGAACGTGTCGAGCGCGCGCGATCTCGTGAAGATGGTCAACGCGGCGTACCAATACCCGCTGATCCGGAAGTTCTCGACCGACCGCAGCTACGAGGTGAACACCGGCAAGCGCGTGCTCGCGTACAACAGCACGAACGCGCTCGTGCGCAGTTCGAATTCGACGTGGGACATCGGTCTGCAGAAGACCGGCTTCATCAACGAGGCGGGCGAGTGCCTCGTGATGCAGGCGACGATCCACGGCCGTGCGATGGTGATGGTGCTGCTGGATTCGTATGGCAAGTATTCGCGCTTCGCCGATGCGGTGCGGCTGCGCAACTGGCTGGACAACGGCGGCGGCGAGCGCCTGACGGCCGCCAATTCGCCGAACGGCGGCACTTGAGCCGGCGCGTCGGCGTCCCCGTCAACGAAAAGCCCCGCAGTCGCGGGGCTTTTTCATGCTGTGCACAGCGGGCTTACGCCTGTCGTTGCACGCCGCCCGCCGCTTCCTTCACGGGCTCGGGGCGATAGCCGAGTGATTCGGAGATGGTCAGCGCGGTGCGGCTCAACTGGCCGAGCCACGCGTCCTGCAGACGGTCGGCCGGCGCCGACAGCGACAGCCCCGCGACCAGCTTGCCCGAGTCATCGTAGATGCCAGCGGCGATGCAGCGCACGCCCAGTTCCAGCTCCTCGTTGTCGCGCGCGCACGATTGCTGGCGCACGAGCGTCAGCTCGCGCTCGAGCTTCGCGAGGTCGGTGATGCTGTTCTGCGTATGGCCGGCGAGGCCCGTGCGCGTCGCATACGCGCGCACCCGTGCGGTTTCGTCCGCGGCGAGGAACAGCTTGCCGACCGACGTGAGGTGCAGCGGCGCGCGGCCGCCGATAGCCCGCACCACCTGCATGCCCGAGCGCTCCGAATACGCGCGCTCGATGTAGACGATCTCGTCGCCCTGGCGCACCGACAGGTTCACGGTCTGGCCGGTGAGGCGGTGCAGCTCGCGCATCGGCATCAGCGCCGCGTCGCGCACCGACAGGCGCGCCTTCACCAGGTTGCCCAGCTCCAGCAGGCGCATGCCGAGGCGGTAGGTGCCCGGGTCGGAGCGATCGACCAGGCGGCAGGTCACCATGTCGTTCAGGATGCGGTGCGCGGTCGACGGGTGCAGCGCGGTGCGCTGCGCCAGTTCTTTCAGGCTGACCGGGTCGCTGTGCGCGGCGAGTGCATCCAGCAGTCGCATCATGCGTTCGATCACCTGGATCGACGTTTTGGAATCCGGAGTCGGGTTGCTCATCATCGGGAAGCGGTTGGCGCATCTAGCGGGGTGGGAGTGATTGTATCTCGTATGGTGAAAAAAACGAAAGGCGTTCGAAGAAATCCTCGCTCCGGTTTGATCCGCGTCCTTCCGGAATGGCGTTGGTCTCGTCGGGGAAACGGCGGATAATGAGCGCGGTTTTCTCGAAGGAGCGTCTATGCGAGTCGGTTTGTTCGTGACCTGTCTGGTCGATCTGATGCGTCCCGAAATCGGTTTTTCGGCGCTCAAGCTGATTCGGGAGGCCGGATTCGAAGTGAGCGTGCCGCCCGCGCAGACCTGCTGCGGGCAGCCGGCCTACAACTCCGGCGACCGCGCGCTCGCGCGAGACCTCGCGGAGAAGACGCTGCGCGAATTCGAGCAGTTCGACTACGTCGTCGCGCCGTCGGGCTCGTGCGGCGGCATGATCCGCACGCATTACGGCGACCTGTTTCGCGACGATCCCGAGCTGATGGGGCGCTACGAACGGTTGCAGCAGAAGGTCTACGAGCTGACCGATTTCCTCGCCAGCGTGGCGAAGGTCGCGCTCGAGCCCGGCGAATTCACCGGGCCCGTCACCTATCACGACGCCTGCTCCGGGCTGCGCGAGCTGGGCGTGAAGGCGCAGCCGCGCGCGCTGCTCGCGCAGCGAGGGGTGGCCGTCACCGAGATGAAAGACTGCGAGCACTGCTGTGGCTTCGGCGGCACGTTCGCGGTCAAGTACGGCGGCATTTCGACGGCGATTGCCGACGAGAAGTGCGCGAACATCCGCGCGTCGGGCGCGGGCGCCGTGGTGGCCGGCGATCTGGGCTGCATGCTGAACATCGAAGGGCGGTTGCGCCGCACCGGCGACCGCGACACGCGCGTGCTGCACATTGCGCAGGTGCTGGCGGGCGACGTCTGAGCGCCGCCGGGTTCCGTATCCTTTTCTTCCCGAATCCGCGATGCAAGTCCAATCGATGCATTTCAAGGCGCGCGCCGGCCAGAAGCTCGCCGACCAGCGCCTGCAGGAAAACCTGAAGAAGCTGTCGACGAAGTTCGTGTCCGCGCGCGCCGACGCGATGACGCAGATCGATTTCCCGGCGACGCGAGCGGCGCTCAAGGCGCGCCGCAACCGCGCGCTCGAGAACCTCGACGTCTGGCTCGAGACGTTCGAGCGCGAGGCGGCGCGGCGCGGCACGACAGTGCTGTTCGCCGAGACGACGGCCGACGCCGCGCGGCTCGTCGCCGACATCGCGCGCCGTCACGACGTGAAGAAGGTCATCAAGACCAAGTCGATGGTGTCCGAGGAGATGCGCCTGAACGCGGTGCTCGCCGAGCTGGGCGTGCAGTCGATCGAGACGGATCTCGGCGAGTACATCCTGCAGATCAACGACAGCGAGCCGCCGAGCCACATCATCGCGCCCGTGGTGCACAAGGACAAGGACGAGATCGCCGACCTGTTCGCGCGCACGCACCACCGCGCGCGCCTGACGGAGATTCCGGACATGACGCGCGAGGCGCGCGAGGTGCTGCGTCCGCACTTCCTGTCGGCTGACATGGGCGTGACGGGCGGCAACTTCGTGATCGCCGAGACGGGCTCGGTCGCGCTCGTGACGAACGAGGGCAACGAGGGGATGTGCACGGTGATGCCGCGCGTGCACGTCGCCGTGACCGGCATCGAGAAGGTGCTGCCGACGCTCGAGGACCTGGCGACCGCAATGCGCCTCCTGCCGCGCTCGGCGACCGGCCAGAAGACGTCGAACTACTTCTCGCTGCTGACAGGGCCGCGTCAGCCGGGCGACGAGGACGGCCCGGAGCACAACTACGTGGTGCTCGTCGATGGCGGCCGCACGGGCCTCATTGGCGGCGCGTTCCAGGAGATGCTGCGCTGCATTCGCTGCGGCGCGTGCATGAATCACTGCCCGGTGTACCAGAAGGTCGGCGGCCATACGTACGGTTGGGTCTATCCGGGGCCGATGGGCTCCGTGCTGACGCCGAGCTACGTCGGGCTCGATCGCGCGCTCGACCTGCCGCAGGCGGCGACGCTGTGCGGCGAGTGCGACAGCGTCTGCCCGGTCGGCATCCCGTTGTCGCATCTGCTGCGCACGCTGCGCGAAAAGCAGGTCGAGCGGCATCTGCGGCCGTGGCGCGAGCGCGCCGCGCTCGCGGCCTGGGGGATTCTGGCCCGCCATCCGACGCTCTATGCGCTGACGACGAAGCTTGCGGTGCGGATCCTCGAGCGGCTGGGCGGCGGCGGCATGCTGCGGCGCCTGCCGCTGATGGGCGGCTGGATGGACACCCGCGACCTGCCGGTGCCGACCGGGCGGACTTTCCGCGAGCTGTACGCCGCCTCGCGCAGCCATCTCGGCTGACGGCTGCGACTGTTTATCGCAGGGCAATACTGAGTTCGCTATTCAGTCATTTATGGTGATAGATGCGATCTATAGAATTTGATCTGCAGGCTCTGGGCGCAGATCCGGGGCATCAGTCAAAGAGGTCGCATCATGATGAAAAAGACAATATCGATGTACTGGCCGTTGGCGATCATCGTACCGCTGGCGGCAGCCGCCTATCTCCATGCCGCGGGCGACACGCCGTCGCGCGGCCCGATCGCGGTTCACCAGGCGTCCGCCGAGCTGGCGCGCGCGGTGTCGTTCGGACTGGTCGGCGACGCTGCGAAGCCGCTGCCCGCCGCAACCGGCGACGTGCCGCTCGCCACGCCGAAGTCGCTTTGACGCAGGCCGCTGCCGCGGTGCGGCGCGCAGCGCGTTCGGGCGCCTCTTTGTATAATGGCGTGTTCCTCTTCTTCGCGGCATGCCGCGGATTTCCGTGAGTGCGATGACCCGCGTTGCAATCTGTTTCGTGTGTCTCGGCAACATCTGCCGGTCGCCCACGGCCGAGGGCGTGATGCGCCATCAGGTGGAGGCCGCCGGGCTGGGCGAGTGGATCGAGATCGACTCCGCGGGCACCGGCGACTGGCACGTCGGCGAACCGCCGGATGAGCGGGCGCAGGCGGCGGCGCTCGCGCGCGGCTACGACCTGTCGGCGCTGCGCGCGCGGCAGGTGAGCACGGCTGATTTCGAGCGTTTCGACTTCATTCTCGCGATGGACGCCGCGAACCTTGCGGAATTGCGCCGTCGCTGCGCGCCCGCGCATCGCGGCAAGGTGCGGCTCCTGATGGAGTTCGCGAGCGGCGAGCCAGCGCAGGAAGTCGCCGACCCGTATTTCGGCGGCGCGCAGGGTTTCGAACAGGTGCTGGATCAGTGCGAGGCTGCCTGCGAAGGGCTGCTTGGCACGTTGCGGCAGCGCACGGCACGCTGATTTCGTTAACCGCTTCGCGAATACCCTGTCCTCAATAGGGATACTTGACTAAATTCGTCAAATATTTATACTTGACAAAAATCGTCAAGATTGCAGTCCCCTAACACCATGAGACTCACCACCAAAGGCCGTTTCGCCGTCACGGCGATGATCGACTTGGCACTGCGCCAGGAGCAGGGCCCGGTGACGCTTGCAGGCATCAGCCAGCGCCAGCGGATTTCGCTCTCGTACCTCGAACAGCTGTTCGGCAAGCTGCGCAGACATGAAATCGTCGAATCCGTGCGTGGTCCGGGCGGCGGTTACAACCTCGCGCGCCGCCCGCAGGACGTGACGGTCGCCGACATCATCATTGCGGTCGATGAGCCGCTCGACGCGACGCAGTGCGGCGGCAAGGGCGCGTGCGACGGCTCGAAGCAGCCCGACGGCCATTGCATGACGCACGAGCTGTGGGCGACGCTCAACCAGAAAATGGTCGAATACCTCGATTCGGTGTCGCTGCAGGATCTCGTCGATCAGCAGCGCGCGCGCGAAGGCGTGCCCACGGTGCTGCGCGACAGGCGCGCGCCGGAGTCCGTCGCCGCGCCCGCCGAGCCGGTGCGCACGATCCCGCTCGGCCCGAATTCGGTGTTCAACATCGCGAGCTCGTGAGCGCGAAGACGGCCCGCCGAACCCACAAAGCATAGTCCCCGCACAGAATACCCGGAGCGATAGATGAACCAACAGACTCTCCACCTGCCCATCTACATGGATTACAGCGCGACGACGCCGGTCGATCCGCGCGTGGTCGACAAGATGGTGCCGTATCTGCGCGAGCAGTTCGGCAACCCGGCATCGCGCAGCCACGCGTACGGCTGGGATGCGGAGCGCGCAGTCGAAGAGGCGCGCGAGCAGGTGGCCGCGCTCGTCAACGCCGACCCGCGCGAAATCATCTGGACCTCCGGCGCGACCGAGTCGGACAACCTCGCGATCAAGGGCGCCGCGCACTTCTATCAGGGCAAGGGCAAGCACATCGTGACGGTGAAGACCGAGCACAAGGCCGTGCTCGACACCTGCCGCGAGCTCGAGCGCGAAGGCTTCGAGGTGACGTACCTGGACGTGAAGGAAGACGGCCTGCTCGACCTCGACGCGTTCAAGGCCACGCTGCGCCCGGACACGATCCTCGTGTCGGTGATGCACGTCAACAACGAGATCGGCGTGATCCAGGACATCGAGACGATCGGCGAGATCTGTCGTGAGAAGGGCATCGTCTTCCACGTCGACGCCGCGCAGTCGACGGGCAAGGTCGAGATCGACCTCGCGAAGCTGAAGGTCGACCTGATGTCGTTCTCCGCGCACAAGACCTACGGCCCGAAGGGTATCGGCGCGCTGTACGTGCGCCGCAAGCCGCGCGTGCGCATCGAGGCGCAGATGCACGGCGGCGGCCACGAGCGCGGCATGCGCTCGGGCACGCTGCCCACGCACCAGATCGTCGGCATGGGCGAAGCGTTCCGCCTCGCGAAGGAAGAAATGGCGACCGAGAACGCGCGCATCCGCGCGCTGCGCGACAAGCTGCTGCGCGGGCTCTCGGAGATCGAGGAAACCTACGTGAACGGCGACCTCGAGCGCCGTATCCCGCACAACCTGAACATCAGCTTCAACTTCGTCGAAGGCGAGTCGCTCATCATGGCGATCAAGGACGTCGCGGTGTCGTCGGGCTCGGCGTGCACGTCGGCGTCGCTGGAACCGTCGTACGTGCTGCGCGCGCTCGGCCGCAACGACGAGCTGGCCCACAGCTCGATCCGCTTCACGGTCGGCCGCTTCACGACGGAGCAGGAGGT
>Ga0335069_10016437_pt1 | contig 10319 bp, 8 predicted proteins | sample Lox_Sample_11_FD_206714 | JGI IMG/M metagenome (GOLD analysis project Ga0335069, IMG submission 206714) | Soil microbial communities from Loxahatchee National Wildlife Refuge, Florida, United States - Lox_Sample_1.1 | ecosystem: Environmental > Terrestrial > Soil > Wetlands | place: USA: Florida...
GGGTGTTGAAGGCCTGCTGAATGGCCAGAGCCTGGACCTCAATTATGGGGCCCTTCCACACACTTTGAGTTCAACGGAGCGAGTGGCCCGGGACAAAACGGTGTCGCTGTTCTCGCTTTCATTGGTACTGCCTGCCATGCTCGGAAAAGCATCCAGCCGCGAGTTACAACTCCTGAAACGAATTAGCGTCTGTTGGGGACTGGGTTACCAGATTGTCGACGATTTGAAAGATGTTCTGCAGGGTTCGTCTGATACGGGCAAAACCCCGGCGCGGGATGGATACCTCGACCGGCCAAATCTTGCACTTGCAATCGGCATACCGGCCGCGGTCGAAAGGCTTACCCGGCTTCTTCAAATCGGCGACCGGAATCTGGACATGCTGCTCGAAGCACGGCGCTCACTTGTCTTTCTTCGAGAACTCCGTTCGGTGTTGCAGAACGAATTGAATGGGGTCATTGCGGACACAGCGGCGACTCCCGTCGAAAGCAGGCGATGATCTATTTCCGCCTCGTTTTTGTCAATCTTCTCCGGCATCGTATTCGGACGGCGATCAGCATTGCGGGAGTCGCTTTCAGTGTAGCGGCCATGTTGACGGTTGTCAGCGTTCTGGAAGGTGCCGTCGCTATGTTCTCGGGGATTCTGTCCAGCGGGGCGCAAATGATTGTTTTTGAGAGAAATGTCTCGGATCTGTTTTTCAGCGACGTGCCTGCGCCGGTGGCGGACGAAGTAGCGACCTGGCAAACTGTGGCCCACGCGGACCCGGTTTTGTTTGGCGTGGTTTCGAGCGCCGATCACCCGATCATCACCTGCTTTGGAGTGACCGTTGAAGATCCTCGCATTCAAGGCGCGACCTGGCTTGCGGGAAGACCTGACTATTTTGGTCGAGATGCGGCCGATGTTTTGCTCGGCGAACGTGCGGCAACGTTCCTTGGGACGACGCTTGGCGAGCAAATCCAGATTGGGCACGCCGATTTTCGCGTAACAGGCATCGTGAAAACGAAGAACGGATTTGAAGACGGCGGCATCTTCATGTCACTCGCAGAGGCGCGTCGATTCTTCCATAAGGAAGGCTCGTCAGTAATCACTGTCAGACTTCACAACAAGGACGACGCACGTGCATTCAAGAATCAGGTGCGCGATCGGTTCCCCAACTTGATTGCCCTCGAGGATGCCGAGTTTTCGCGCTCCTACTCGCAGTTCAAGATTCTCAAGGCGACCGCATGGGCGGTTGGCGGATGCGGATTGGCGCTGGGAGGGCTCGGCGTCGCCAACACGATGATCATGTCGGTGTTTACGCGCATCCGGGAAATTGCCATCCTTCGCGTGAATGGCTTTTCAAACGGCCAGATCGCGGCCACGATCATTGGCGAAGCTGCCGCAGTTGCGGTCGCCGGAGCGCTGGTTGGCCTTTTGCTTGGCGCCATCGCGCTTTATTCGCTCAAGCTTATTCCAGTACTGCACGGCTACATCGATGTCACAATGCGTCCTCTGCTGATGGCCTCCGTGGTTCTCCTTGCACTCGTAACAGGGGTTTCCGGCGCGCTGTATCCCGCGGCATATGCTACGCGCATCCGGGCGGCGGAGGCGTTGCGATTCGAGTGAAGAGGGATTCCAAAACGACCAATCCGGAACACATGGCGATTCGCGTGTGCAACGTGTGGAAGAGTTATGAGGAAGGGGCCATCCCGGTTCTCAATGGCGTCGATTTAGACGTCGAAGCCGGCCAGGCCATCGCCCTTTGCGGCCCTTCGGGTTGCGGCAAGAGTACTCTCCTTCATCTGGTTGGCGGACTTGATCGTCCTGACAATGGGACCATTGCCGTGAACGGAGCGGAACTGAATCGCCATCGCGACATGGTTCGATTTATGCGCCATGAAGTTGGGTTCGTATTTCAGCTTCACAATCTGATTCCAGACCTCACGATGAAGGAGAATTGCCTGCTGCCTTCCGTCGCTGCAGGCATGGACCGCCACAAGGCGCAGGATCGTTTGCAGGAGCTTGCCGGGCGCACGGGGCTGCAGCACCGGCTGAATCACACCATTCAGAGGCTCTCGGGCGGCGAGCGCCAGCGCACGGCGATCTGCCGTGCCTTGATGAATAGTCCTGGGATTCTGCTTGCGGATGAACCAACCGGCTCGCTCGACGAGCGTAACAGCACCAACATCTTCGAGCTTCTGATGTCTCTCGCCGGCTCTGAAGGAGTGACCCTTCTCATGGCGACGCATGATCGCACCCTGGCTGCCGCGTGCGATCGCATCGTTGAAATGCATGACGGGAGGATTTGTGAGCACTGCTGAATTCTCGCCCACTCATAGATCGTCCGGCATCACGAGCGCAGTCGTGCATTCGCTCTCCTGGCTTGTGGCGGGAAACCTGATCGGCGTGATGCTCGCGCTCCTTCTTGTGCAGCCGGCTCTCAATTCATGGCTCGGCGAATGGACCTATGGGCGCTGGATGATGGTGCATATGAACACCGCGCTATTCGGCTGGTGCAGCTTGCCGATGGTCGGATTTCTCTTCAGAGTGTACGGGGCCGATCGCGGCGCCCTCGCAGGTTGGTGTAGACCGATCGTCTGGTTGTGGTCTGGCGCATTGCTTATCGGCTCTCTTTCGTGGCTCTCAGGACACTCGAGCGGCAAGCTCTTTCTCGACTGGTCAGGATATGCGCGTATCCTATTCCTGCTCGCGCTTGCGGCTCTGTGGTTCTTGCTCGTCATCGCATTTCTGCTCGAATTGCGCACGAGTTCCAGATTCAGCTATCGGCCAATGGTGCTGAAAACCGTTGGACTCGTCGTCCTTCTCGGGGCGCCAATCGGGATTTACGTTGCATCGAGCCCAAACGTATACCCATTTCTCAACCCCGATAGCGGCGGACCGACGGGCGCAAGCCAACTCGAATCGTCGCTTGGGATTGTGCTGATTCTTTTGGCGCTGCCGTTCGGGCTCACCCGGCGCAACGAACGCAGCGCTGGAACAATTCGGCTTGCGTGGATGGTAATTTTTGTTGAAGCAATTCTCTGCATCACGTTAGGGCGGGCGGATGTGAGCCATCGCGCACCTGCACAGTTTCTCAGCCTGGGGAGTCTTCTTGTCTGGTTGCCACTCATGCCGGCCTACTACGGCAGATTCCGGTGGCAAGCCTCAACTCGCCGCTGGCGCAGCGCATTTCTCTGGTGGTGGGGCGGCCTGGTTGTTGCTGGATGGGTCTTCTTTATTCCGGGCGTACTTGATCGGTTCAAGTTCACCGATGGGCTTGTCGGCCACTCGCTCACCGCCGTCGCCGGCTTCCTCACTGCCTTCGTCATCTTCGCGACAGTGCAGTTGATCGGCGAAAAGGACGCATGGATCTTCAATCGTGCATGGTCTTTCTACACATGGAATTTCGGTGTCCTGGCTTACGTAGTCATCATGACAATTGCAGGTTGGATTGAAGGCGCCAATCTTGCGTTTACGATAGTGCCCGGTTTAGCCCGCAATCTTTTGTATTTCATACGGCTACTCACGGGGCTAGCCATGCTCGCTGCTTCGCTGGAGTGGTTGGTCGCTGCATGCTCCTTACCCGCGCTGGTTCCCCAGGTGAAGCTCGAATCATCAGGAGTGAAGGTCGCATGAGACACACAATGCTGCTCGTCTATCAATGGGTGACCGGTCTCTCAGATACGGCTGCCGGAGGCCTTTTGTACGTTGCTCCTGCAACGACCCTGCGCCTGGTGGGCGTGCACGCTCCTGACGACGCATCTCCCTATGTCGCCTACATTGGAGCGTTTGTCCTGTCCGTTGGGGTTGCATGCCTTTACGGCGCCCATCTCGTCCTAAGAAGGGCTCCTGCCGATCGAATCGAAATGATCTGGCTGCTGACTGCGTTCTCGCGGAGTGCGGTCGCAATTTACGTTCTCAAAGGGATGTTCGCCGGGGATCTTGAAGCTGCATGGCTTCCAATCGTGATCTTCGACGGCGTGTGCGTTGTTATCCAGTGCATCGGCCTGCGTAAGAGGTGGCTTGCCGATGCGTATTAGCAGGTTCATCGACGAATGGCGAGCAACTCTCCTGGTTGCGGCTGTCTATGTTTATTTCCTGATCTTCGCGCAATTCGCGTTTCTTGCGCGTCTCGTCGAGTTGGGAATCATCGGTTCCGGGCTCAACATCGTTTTGGCGGCGATGGCGGGAGGAGGGATCCTCTTCAGCCTGTTGACGCCGCGAGCGCGGCGGATTCCATCGGCCGCCTTGAGGCTCCGGATCGGGCTTGGAGTATCCGGCGTCGCTGCACTCGGCGCGTTGCTGACTCTCAATGAGGCGGGCGCAGCGGTCATTGCATTTCTCATTGGCTCAGGACTAGGCATCGTAACGGTGACACTGGCTACGTATCTTCGTGCCTGGACGGGCGCTCGACACCAGATCTTGAAGGTCGGCCTCGGTGCTGGACTTGGCTATTTCATCTGCAATGTTCCGGCCGTGTTTGCCGCTCGTCCAGTGCAGCAATCCGCGTTCGCCGCTCTGCTGATCTTTTGGTGTGGGGCACTTCCGTTGCGGATGGCGAGCGATTCTGGGGAGTCCCGATCCACGGACGGTCGGCACACCTCCTTTCCTGTTATCCTGACCTCGTTTTTCGCATTGGTCTGGCTTGATTCGGCCGCTTTCTATATCATCCAGCACTCCTCTAAGCTAAGGGCCGCTACGTGGCTTGGTGCCGGGCATCTTTGGACGAATGCCGGTCTGCATCTTGTGGGAGCAATCATTGCAGCACACCTGCTTCGACGTCGACAGGCAGCGCTGGTTCTCGCATGCGCCTTCGGCGCCTTGGGATTTGCATGCGTGCTGCTTCTTCATCCGATCCTGATACCGTCCGCGTCGCTCTTCTATCCGGTTGGAGTCTCCTTCTACTCGGTCGCGTTGGTGGCATATCCGTCATTTCTCGCTTCTGCGAATTCAATCGGTGAGCGAGGGCGGCAAGCCGGATGGCTCTATGCCGTTGCGGGATGGGTTGGGTCATCGATGGGCATCGGCATGGGTCAGAACCTGGGCAAGGTACCCACCACGTTCGTAGCTGCTTCCGGACTTGTCGTGCTTGGTCCAATGCTTCTCAGCCTGGCGAAAAGGCGTACCCGCGAAGTCGCACCGCTGGGCTCTGCGATGGCTGTTGCACTCCTGATCGATCTCACGCTGCTTCCGGGTGCTCGAGTCGATTCATCTTCAGCGATCGAGCGCGGCAGGAGGGTCTACATTTCAGAGGGTTGCATCAGCTGCCACTCACAATATGTCCGGCCCGGCAGCGCGGACGTTTTGATATGGGGTCCGTCGCAGACTATGGAAGAAGTTCATGCCCTGCAACCTCCTTTAATAGGCAACCGCCGTCAGGGTCCCGACCTCTCTCAGGTTGGTTCTCGCCGCTCGAAACTTTGGTTGGAAGCTCATCTAGTCGATCCACGAGAGATCAGCTACCGCTCCATCATGCCGTCGTACGCTTTCCTGTTTTCGGACCAGCGGGGCGATGATCTCGTGGCATACCTTGCAAGCCTTCGGAGCCCAGCGCAGCAGCACCTTGAAGAGCAACGGGCGTGGCAACCGTCAGCATCAGCCATGCGCAGCGCGGACTTTCAGGAAGGCAGAATGACATACGAGCACAACTGCGCGACCTGTCACGATCGAAACGGAGCGGCACGCGAGCACCTGCATGCCAGCTTCAAAAAGCTTCCACCCGACCTGGCTGCCATGGGCTCCAGTCTTGGGTACTGTTCTTCGATTCACCTTGCTCAAGTCATTAAGTTTGGAATCCCCGGCACAGATATGCCGGGCCACGAGTACCTCAGCGACGGGGAGATCGCTTCTCTCGCTCTCTGGTTGAAGCGTTCTTATACGCAGCCGCTTCCTCATTCGTAAACAGAATGTCAACAGGAGACTATTCATGAAGATCCTAGCAAGAACCCTCGCCGTTGCGCTCATCTTCGTGTACGTTTTCGCCGCATCTGCACAGCAGGAGACTCTCACTGTGAATCCCAGCTCGAGCAGTGTGGCCTTTGGCCTCACCGGCACCGGCCATGAGGTCCATGGCACATTCCGAATCACAAGCGGAACCGTCGAGTTCGATCCCGGCGCCCCGAAAATGACGGGCTCCATTGTTGTGTCCGCGGCCAGCGGAGACAGTGGCGACAAGAGCCGTGACAAAAACATGCATGCCCAGGTTCTCGATGTGGACCATTTCGCGGATGTGATCTTTCAGCCACAGAGCTATCAGGGAACAATTGCAAAATCGGGCGACTCAACCGTCCAGGTCTCTGGCATCTTTACATTGCATGGCACACCGCACGACATCACTGTTCCGATGCAGGTGCACATCGATGGAGCAAACGTCACGGCAAAAGGAACCTTCATTGTTCCTTATGTGAAGTGGGGGCTCAAGGACCCAAGCGTCTTCATCCTGAAAGTCGCGAAAGAGGTTCACATCGACCTCAACCTCGTCGGGACCGTTGCTCCTCCCAGTTAAGGATTGAATGACGGTGGCCGCATCGTGGCTCTTTGGGGGCGAGCTGATCGAGATATACAGCGTCGCGACACACTAAGGTTGCGGGGGTGAACACAGACCGCCGTTGTGAATCTCAATGCGCTGTCTGTAGCACGGCTTCGAAAGCCGGCTTTGGTTTGCCGTCGCGGTCGAAGAGCAGGGGGTAAGAAGATCGTCCTCTAACCGGCCAGTTGTTGAGCCACGAGTCCGCGTCGGTCACGCCCCAGAACGTCACGCGGTTTATTACATCGCGATGCTTCCAATAAACGGCGAAGAGATCCGCGTACCGTTTCGCCAAAGCCTGCTGGACAGCGTCGGGCAGCCCCTTGGCGTAGGGATTGAGTTTTGTGTTCTGCTGAATGTTCAGCGAAACGTCGGCTGTTTGTCCCCACGCCGACGGCAGCACATCGATATCAAGTTCCGTGATCGCGACCTTAACGCCGGTCGCGGCCAAGTCTGTCACTGTGGCTTCTTCATCGGCAGCGGACGCCCCATCGAGGTGCAGGTGTGCCTGATCGCCGACTACGGCGATCGGAACCCCGGCGGCCTGCAGCTTCTTCACGAGCGCGATCGCACCCTTGCGCTTGGCCGGAGTCTCCAGGTTGTAGTCGTTGTAGTTCAATTGGACCTTTGGGTCTGCTTCGTGAGCGTATTGAAACGCCCTGATGATGTAGTCGTTTCCGATGATCTTCATCCAGGATGACTGGCGGAGGCTGCCGTCTTCATTCAAAGCTTCATTGACGACGTCCCAGCTGTCGACCTTTCCTTTGTAGCGACCCACAACGGTCCGGATGTGGTCGTGCAGGCGCTGTAGCAACGCGTCCCGGGTGAGCGGGTTTCCCTTGTCATCCTTGAAAACCCATGCGGGCGTCTGAGAGTGCCAGCAAAGATTGTGGCCGACGATAAACATGTGATTCTTCAAGCCAAACTCGACATACTTGTCAGCTAGGGTGAAGTCGTAGGCGTCGGGCCGGGGATGAATCACCTCCCACTTCATCACGTTCTCGGGGCTGATCGAATCGAACTGCTGAAGAATGATGGCGTCGCCGCGCGCATCCTTGCCGCTGATTTGATCAGCATTGATCGCCACGCCTACATGAAAGGCGCTGCGGAAGGTGTCCTTCAGTGTTGCAGGGGCGGGAGCCTGGGCCACGGCGGCCATGCTCGACAAGAATACAGACAAAAGCAACAGTAAGCTGCGGCGCTTTCTCATTTCAATACTCTCCGGGGGAACCACTTTCGTTGTCCTCTCACAAAAATGCGCGCTATGCCGAAAAGCCTTTGCGGCGCTCGCTCAGATCGTGCGAGATGGTGAGGTTCAGCTGCATGTTGATACCGTAGAAGACCAGGCACGCGGCCGCGGCAAGGAACGCCGCGCCGGAGTATACGGAGGCGACGAGCCGGATACCCAACAGTGATTGAGCAGTCTGCACGGCGTTGGACTGGTAGCCATACAGCGACAGAAGCCAGCCTGCGATAGCGCCGCCAAGCGCTAACCCGGCCCAAAGGGCGAAGACGACGGCAGAGGTCACGGTGGCTGTGGCGCGGCGTCCCGTCTTCCACTCGCCGTAGTCGGCTACGTCAGCCATCATGGACCACAGCACCGGCCCCGAGCAACCAAAGGCGAACTGACGCAACACTTCAAGAGCAATGATGAAAGTGGTCGCCGTGGGGGAGATGAAGAACAGCGCAACGTTCAAGATCCCGGTCAGCAGCATGCTCAGGAAGAAGACCTTGCGCTTGCCGTGGCGTTTGGTGAGGGCGGTCGAGCAGGCCACGCCGATCAACAACGCCGTCAAGCCGAATCCGTTGAACCAACTGAAGAGTATCTGGTTGCCGGCGCAGTACTTGAAGTAAGGCAGCATGACACTGCCGCGGATCATGAGGGCGATGAAGTAGAAAGTGGTTACCAGAAAAAGAATGATCCAGGGTGTGTTCTTCAGCAGGTCGGCGAGATCCTGGCCCACAGAGGACTGCTGCTTTGGATCGGGCTGAATGCGCTCTTTGGTTACGGCAAAGGCAATCAGGAAGAAGACGACGCTGATGGAAAGAAAGATCCCCATCGTCAGTTGATAGCCGCGAGCATTGTTGCCCCGCCCCAGGAAAGCGACCATTGGAATGGCAAGGCTTTGCACGATGAACCCAGCGCAGTTGGCGAAGATCTGACGGTAGGATGCAATGCTGTTTCGCTCGTTAGGGTCTTCGGTCATTACGCCGGTCAGCGCGGCGTAAGGCACGTTATTGATGGTGTAGACGAGGCGCAGCAAAAGGTAAGTGATCCAGGCATAGATGATTTTGCCGGAGATGCTGAGGTCCGGCGTGGTGAAGGTCAGAATGCCGATGACGCCGAAGGGTACGGCGGTCCAAAGCAGCCAGGGACGGAATCTGCCCCAGCGGGTGTGGGTGCGGTCGGCGATCACGCCCATCACCGGGTTAAGCGCTGCCATTCCCAGGCCGACAACCAGGAACATCGTACCGGCTTGAGCGGGAGAAAGACCAAAAGTGTCGGTATAGAAGTTCAACTGGAGAGCCATCATTGCCTGGAAGATGAAGTTGGCCGCCATATCGCCGAGGCCGTAACCGAATTTCTCCGAGAATGCCAGTGTCTTGCCGTTCATGATCTCCTGCTCTCTTGCCACCGCTGTCGGCCGAGGATCTAAGTCCAACCTCATCGCGACTGTAATTTGCGCCACACAACTATATCGCTTTACTCGTGGAGTTGGCGACTGTCGCGGGGGTTATAATTCGCAGCGGGGAACTACCGTGACTAAACATGCACCGCTCTCCTGCTATCTGGGCTTCAATGCCCAGCATTCGCCCATGGGCTCATTTATGAGCTTTACTTGCGGCAACTTCGGAACCCGCGGCGGCATTGGCCTTCAGATCGGACAGCCTGGCGATCAGGAAGTGTTCATCGGATTCAAGGAAGGCGATCGACATTCAGACGCAACTCTGAAGTGCCTGCCTTTCTACACCGCCGCTGTGGATCGCTCGGCAGACGCCTTTCTGGTGGAGCAGGCCGGCCCCGCAGAACAAAACGTCAAGCCTGACGCCGCACCCTTCAGAGAAGGCCAGTTTTCGCGCTTCTACGCCTGGGCCAGCGACCAATGGGTGGCCGAGGGGATGAGCTTTTCGGTTTATTCACCCTTTGGAGCGATTCCCAATCCCGCGTCAGAAGACGAGCAGCGGATGCGAGAAGGTTTGCTGCCGGCCGTAATCGCTCGCCTCGAACTCGATAACACCTCCGGCTCCACCACCCAGACCGCGATGTTTGCGCTCAATCACGCACGACCTGGCAGTCGTATTTTGGAACAGGATCTGGGGAGCGGCCGAGTTGCCTTTGCCTTCCGTCGCGAGGCCGGCGCCGCCGCTGAGCTGCTTGACTTCACATCCTCGGAAGACGGAGTGAGAATCGATGCCAAGCCCTTCATCTTCATGCGCTGGTCGGCCAGCGACGGCGTGCGTGAGCGGCACAATCCGGTTCACCTGCTGGGTTCCTGCCCCGGGTTTGGATTCGAGGTGCCTGCGGGCAAGAAGTATGGGATCACGATCGCACTTGGCTCATATCTTGAGGGCGCCCAGACGAACGGACTTGAGGGCCGCTATCTCTATACGCGCTACTTCAGGGGCCTCGCCGATGTGCTCAAGACGGCCCTCGACAACTCCGTCAAGATCATCGCGTTGGCACAGTCGCTTGACCGCAAACTGGACGCCGCCGCTCTCTCAGACAATCAAAGATTCCTGATCTCTCACGCTACCCACAGCTACTACGGAAGCACGCAGTTGCTCGAAGTCGAAGGCCAGCCCCTCTGGGTCGTTA
>Ga0335069_10016438_pt1 | contig 10319 bp, 7 predicted proteins | sample Lox_Sample_11_FD_206714 | JGI IMG/M metagenome (GOLD analysis project Ga0335069, IMG submission 206714) | Soil microbial communities from Loxahatchee National Wildlife Refuge, Florida, United States - Lox_Sample_1.1 | ecosystem: Environmental > Terrestrial > Soil > Wetlands | place: USA: Florida...
GCCTCGCCCGGCGCGCCCGACCTATGCGCAGGATTCCACCTGGGCACAATGGCTGGTGGATGATCAGCGCAGCGTTGCGGCCCGCCCTGACGTTTTGAGCTACGCGTCGAGTGTTCTGACGCAACCTGTCGCGATCAGCGGCCAGCCGATCGCGAACTTATTTGTTTCGACCAGCGGCACCGATTCGGATTTTGTCGTGAAGCTGATCGACGTCTATCCCGACCTGTACCCGTCGCAGCCCGCGCTTGGAGGGTACCAGCTGATGATTGCGGCCGATATCCTGCGAGGCCGATACCGCAGGAACTTTTCGCGGCCGCTGCCAGTCAAGCCTGGAGAAGTGGAGCAATACCGCTGGAACCTGCCGACCGCGTCCCACGTGTTCCTCCCGGGGCACCGCATTATGATGCAGGTTCAATCAAGCTGGTTCCCGCTTTATGATCGCAATCCGCAAACCTATGTAGACAATATCTTCTTCGCAAAGCCGTCGGATTTCCGCAAAGCGACGCAGCGCGTCTATCGTACCGATACACAGGCGAGCGCAATCGAGCTCCCGATCGTGCCGTAGGGAATGAACCAATGAAGCATCAACGGTGGAATACAATTTTAGCTATTACTGAGAAGTGACGACGAGTCGGCCCTGCTCTACGCGGATATCCCGGATCCCTGGCGGCAGTCTGAATTTTTCTTTATTTTCCGGGGAATCGAAGATGCGGGTGATCGCGCTCTGCAGCGTGCCGGCCAGAAGGGGCATGGACCCGAGTTTTCCGCCGGAGGGATTCAGCCTGAGGTAGCCGTCGCGGACCAGTGGTTGCCCTTCAAGCTCCAACGACAGATCCATTCCGTGAAGGTCAAAGAGCGCGTAAATGAGCAGACTGTCTTCGAGCAGCTCTATCCTTACGTCGCGCATCGTGGTCTGCTCTTGCTCCAGATCCTGATTGCGGACGGGTTGCCCCCCGGTCGCAACCTTCGCAAGTTCCAGGAGGGATCCTGTATTTTGCGGAATCGCAGGCCTGGATCCCGCCGGCTTTTTCAATGCGAGGTTGTTTCTCAGCCATCCGTTCAGCTCGGATTCATCCATTTCAAGCCTCTGCTCGGTGCCCTGTCGGAGGGACGACTGAAACTCTGAAATCTTTTGTTCCGCACTTTGGGCGGCCTCAGGAGATGCTTCAACCGGGGGTGGAGCGGCGGGGTGGAGCATCAGGAACAGCATGAGAATAACGCCGGCAAGGCAAACCCAGCGGAAAACGCGGTAAAATCGACGGAAGAGTCCGGCAGCCGGCTTCGCGGGATTTGAGATGGGTTCCGGTTTGGTAAGGGATGGCTCTCCCCCGGAGTGGTATCGGGCAAAGACGATGCCGCAGCGCAAACATTCAATCCCATCTTCCTGTTGAAATCCGCATTTTGGGCAAATCATAGGGGCACTCTTCGACAGTTCTGTTCTCACATCGGCTATTGCCTGTTATTTCTTTGCTTTTTAAGCGACGCGCACATGCGCTCGAATTGCAGCTTTCGCGCTGTTGCTCGGCTTGATATCATGCTGCAGGCGCGGATGCGGCCGGAGGGAATTTTGGATTACCGCAGCAGGAAAATAAACACAAGGAATATAAACCTCAGTGAGTTTATTCAGCAGCTTGCCGCCGGAAAGTTTCTGATCCCGACGTTTCAGCGCCTGTTCATCTGGGATCCGGAACACATTGTCAATCTCTGGGATAGCATCTACCGATGCTATCCGATCGGCAGCATCCTGTGCTGGAAAACCCACACGCGGCTTCATGTCCACAGGCGATTGGGAGGTTTTCTCCTCCCGGAAGGCAACGAATCCGGCCAAACGATGCACGCCTACATTCTTGACGGGCAGCAGAGGGCGACAGCTCTGGTGGCATCTTTCTATGGGGGAGCGGGTAAAATCCGAGAGCAGTTTTCCTTCGACTTCACGCTCTATTTTGATCTGAGCAGAGCGGAATTCTTCTTCGAAAAGGATTATTACAGGCATCGTTGGGATTCCGATCCGGCATTTCTCATCCGTGTGAACGATGCTCCAGATCTAACCGCGGACTACCGCCATTCCCTCGCTTCTCTCCGCGGGTTTTCCGAATCGGCAGAGAAGAATTTGGAGCAACTGCAATTCGTTTTCACGGATTACAGCATTCCGCTGATCAGTCTGGAAGGGTATGACATCGCTGGTGTCTGCGGGATTTACGAGCGCATCAATCAAACCGGTGTGCGGCTGACGAACATGGACATCCTGATTGCCAGAGGGTTTAAGAACTACGCCACAGTCGTGGAAGAAGATTTCCCTGTTCCTCAATAATCGAATCTCATATCGCGGCATTCTCTCGGCGATCTATAACTTGTGCAGTTTTGCCACCTTTTCGAGCGCTTCGAATTGTTCCTGTGTTCCGAGCACGACCAACACGTCGCCCTTTTCTATTTTCGAAACTGCTTTGGGTTGCAGCTCGAAGGAACCGTCGGCCTTGCGAACAGCCAGAACTTGAGCGCCTGAAGTGTTTGGGATGTCGGCTTCGGCGATGCTTTTGTGGATCAGGGGGGAATCTTCGGGAATGGGGATTTCAAACAAGCTGAAATCAACCTGTCCGCCGTGTGTCACGAGATCGAGAAAGTCACTGGCCACAGGCCGGGTGGCCAGGGCCGCCATGCGGACACCTGAAATGAAGTACGGCGAAATGACTTTGTTCGCGCCCGCCATGATGAGCTTCTTTTCGGTGTCATGGATGCCCGCTCGTGAAACAATGTGAAGGCGGGGATTCAGGACGCGCGCAGACAGCGTCACATAAACATTGGCCACGTCGGAATCCGAGCAGGCCACAAGCCCCTTGGCATGGAGAATGCCGGCTGCCGCCAGAACGCCGTCGTTTGTGGCATCCCCGACGATGCCGGCAAAACCCTTCTCCTCGAGTTCTTCCAGGGTCTCCTTTTTGCTGTCGATGATCACGAAAGGGACTCGGGATGCTTCGAAGGCCTGCGCCACCTGGTGGCCCACTCTGCCGTACCCGCAGATGATGTAGTGACCCTTCATTTCCCTGATTTTTTTGTCCATCCTCTTCCTCTTGCGGTATCCGCTCATCTCGCCTTCAACAATGATCTCCACCGCCTGGCCGGCGGCATACACTGCGCTGCCGACGCCCCCGACAATGATGAACATCGTGAAAATTTTGCCGGCCGACGAAAGAGGCCGGACTTCCTGAAACCCGACGGTAAAAAGCGTGGTGATGACCATGTACACCGCTTCCAGCGGCGACCATTTTTCGATGAGGATGTATCCCATGATGCCGAGCAAGATGATCGACAGGAGGAGCAGAATGACAGGCAGCAGTCTCCGAAATGGATGGCTCATGGGTCACCTCTTCGCCCGCGTGGTTTCCCCCGAACGGGGCAATAATCCACGGGCATCATATCACGGTCCGGTATTTGCCGCATTCTTGGAGAAATAAAACGCCCCGACGTGATATATACTCACGGAGAATTGGAAAACTACGCGGAGAGAGAATCTTGAGTCGATTGGACATTCTACCTGTTACAACTGCCGCCACCCTGAGCCAGTTTATCCGGCTTCCGTGGAAAATTTATCAGGAGGACCCTTTTTGGGTTCCACCGCTGATCATCGACATGAAGTCGATGTTCGACAGGACGAAATATCCGTTTTTTAAACATTCATCGGCGGATTTTTTCGTTGCGATTCGGGATGGAGAAGTGGTTGGCAGGATCGCCGCCATTCAGAACGAGAACCACAACCGGTATCACAGCGAAAACACCGCCTTTTTCGGCTTTTTTGAATCCGTCCGCGACCAGGAGGTCGCCTCGGCGCTGCTCGATCAGGCTGTCCGCTGGGGGCGGGATCGGGGCATGAACCGGCTGCGCGGACCGATGAATTATTCGACCAACGAAACCGTCGGGATTCTCGTCGAAGGATTCAATTCCCGTCCTTGCCTCATGATGCCGCACAACCCGGCGTATTACCCCGGTCTCATCGAAAATGCAGGGTTCGGCAAGGCGATGGACCTATATGCCTGGTGGCTCCTGACGGAAAAGGGTCTGAATCCCAAAATCATTCGAGTCGGGGAAAAGGTGCTGAAGGAAGAAGGAATACGGATCCGCATTCTCAACATGAAGAGGTTCTGGGATGAAGTCGAAATCCTGGAGAGGATCTACAACGATGCGTGGAGCACCAACTGGGGATTTGTGCCCATGACGGACGCCGAATTCCATCACATGGCCAAGGATCTGAAGACAATCGTGGATCCCCGCGTCGTCCTCATTGCGGAGAAAGACGGGGAGCCGGCAGCGTTCTCCCTGGCGCTGCCCGACTTCAACCAGGCGCTGGCGAAGATTAACGGAAGGCTTCTGCCTTTTGGGCTGCCCAAGCTGCTTTTTTATGGACGCCGAATCCACCAGGTGCGCGTCCTGGCCTTAGGGATCGCTAAAAAGGTGCAGAATTGGAGCGGCCTCGGCGCTGCCCTGTATTATGAGTCCTTCCGCCGCGGCGTGGAGGCAGGGTATCGCAGCTGTGAATTTTCCTGGACGCTGGAGACCAACGATCTGATTAATCGAAGCATGCGTCTTTTCGGCGCCGAGGTCTACAAGCGTTACCGCGTTTACGAAAGATCGATTTAGTCGTTTTGCTGAAGGTCAGAGACACCCGACCGCATGCAGTTCCTCCGCCAGCACGTCGACTGCCTGGCGTATTTCCTCTTCGGTGTGCGTCGCGCTGATAAAAAATCGAAGCCTGGCGGCGTTTTCCTCGACTGCAGGATGGACAATCGGCTGAACGTTGATGCGCCGTGCAGCCATTGCGTGGCTCACCCGCATGCTCTTATTGGAGTTGCCAATGATGGCGGGAATCACGGCTGCTCCCGCGGAGAAGCCCGTATTGACGCCCTTGCTGAGGGCAAGATCCAAAAAAAGTTTCGAGCGTTGGCGCAGCTGCTCGACGATTTCCGGGTGCCGCTGCATCAACTCCAGGGACTTCAGTGCCGCTGCCGCGTTCGGTGCGGGCATTCCCACCGAATAGAGAAATCCCGGTGCCGTGTATTTCAAATAGTGCACGAGCGGTTTGCTGCCGGCGATATAGCCGCCGCAGCTGGCAAAAGACTTCGAAAGCGTCCCCATCCACAGGTCGACATCGGTTGGATCGATGCCGGGAAAATGATGGGCGATGCCGCGGCCGGATGGCCCCAGCACTCCGATCGAGTGCGCTTCGTCGATGATCAGGTTGCACTGGTAACGCTTTTTCAATTCAACCAGCCCGGGCAGATCACAGATGTCTCCATCCATGGAGAACAGCCCTTCGGTGCAAATGAGCGCTCTCCGGTACTGGCTTCGGTACTGAGCCAGCGCTTGTTCGAGCTCTTCCAGGCTGGCGTGCGGGAACGAGTATCGTTTGGCCCCGGACAGGTAGATGCCCTGAAGAATGCTGTCGTGGCAGAGACTGTCGTGCAGGATCAGATCGTTCTTGTCGAACAGATGGCCAATGGTCGTGACGTTCGTGGCGTGGCCGCTGACAAAAACAACGGCATCTTCCACGCCGATATGCTTGGCGAGCCCGCATTCGAGTTCGCGATGAACGGGGCGTTCGCCGGAAACCAGGCGGCTCGCCGACACCGACGTCCCGTACCGATCGATGGCTTCCTTGGCCGCCGCAACCACTTCGGGGTGTCCGGAGAAACCCAGATAATTGTAGCTCGAAAAATTGAGCATCTCGACGCCCTCGATGATGCTCCGATTCTTCGCCGTCCCGTCATGGACGCGGAAGTAGGGATTTTCGAGCCCGATGCGCGCGATTTCATGCAGACGCGATTCCAGGTTTTTGACTTCGGGAAAGTCGGCGATATTCCAGCACTCGGAGGCAAGAGAGGACGATTTTGACGTTGCCACAGTCTGCTTGATATCCCGTATTTCAATCTGCGCCGCCAATCCGGACGGGGACAGCCTGCGGATCAGTTGCAGCAGATCTCCCACCGTGCCCAATGCGGCCACGTCCTCGTCCGGTATGCGTATCGATAGTTCTTCCTCGAGGACGCCGATCAGCTCCATGACCGCGACTGAATCCAGACCGAGTTCCGGGATTCTTGTTTCCGGGGTAATGTCCCCGAGCTCTTTCAGGCTGATGTCATAAACCGCAGCCTTGAGAACGTGTATCAGTTCCTGATCCGTGCTTTGCATTTTGAAAACGCTCTTTTATGAGAAACCTGCCGGGCGCACACACCTGCATCGGCAGAGATGAAATAGAAGTATAAGACGAAAGACGACACCCCGGATTTCGTCAGCGCAAGGCCATGCCTTCTGCTCGAGAAGATTCCGTACCGTTGTCCGGAAAACCGAGCTGGCCGCCCTCAAACAGCGCCTTCGTCTGCCTGCGCTGCAGTTTGCCACTGGAAGTTTTCGGAATGGATCCACGCCCGACAAGAACGACTCGATATACCGAAAGGCCGAGCGCGGACCGCACTTGTTCGCTGATCGCCAGTGTCAGGCCCGCACTGTCGGTCATAGTGGTTTCCGCGATGATCACCAGCTTTTCAGTGGAATCCCCGTTGACAGAGAAGGCCACGACGCTGCCTTTGCGAATACCGGCAATTTCCTCGACAATCCACTCGATCGCCTGTGGCGGATAGTTGCGCCCGTTGATGATGACCAGATCCTTCTGTCGCCCGGAAATATAGAGATCGCCGTCGAGGATGAATCCGAGGTCGCCGGTGTGAAGCCAGCCTCCCTGCAACAGCTGACGCGAGGCTTCCGGATTCCGGAAGTATCCGGGCGTGACGCTCGGACCTCTGAACACGATTTCGCCCACGCGCCCATCCGGCAGTATTTCGCCCCTGTCGTTCATGATCCGCACCTCGTGATCCGGAATCGTGCGCCCGCAGGAGACCAGCTCGAAGCGGTTCTTGGGTTCCGTTGCGTCATCGTTCGGAGCGATCGGACGCGCAACGTTCAGGGTTTCGTATGCGTAGCGGTCGATCACGAGTTTCTGCATCGGTTTGTGCAGATTATCGAATGCGATCGCGAGCGTGGCTTCTGCCATTCCATAGCAGGGCAGAATGACCTTCCGCCGGAGGCCCAGGGGGGCAAAGGCTGAGATGAAGCTCTCCATCGTTTTGGGGTTGATCGGTTCCGAACCGCAGCCAAGCACGCGCAAGCAGGACAAATCGGTGCTTCGGGAAATCTTTGCAGCCCGCTTTGCCGCCAGCTCAAAAGCAAAATTCGGCCCGAAGGTAACCGTGCCTCGGTATTTGTGAACCGTTTCCATCCAAATGCCGGGATGCTTTACGAATGCAATTGTCGGGATGAAGACAACCGGGATTTGGGCGACCAGTGTGGCAATCACAAATCCGATTAGTCCCATATCGTGATAGAGAGGAAGCCAGCTGACGGCTTTGTCGAGGTCGGAATTAATCTCGAGCGAATTGATGATTGCCCTCGCGTTGGCGAGCAAATTGCGGTGTGTAACGATGACGCCTCTCGGCGCCGAAGTGGAGCCCGATGTAAACTGGAGGAAGCAAGGCTCATCCTGCCGCGTTGCCGTCTCGTGCAACTCCAGGTCTCCGTTCATCCTCTGCAGCATTTCGATGTCCAGGACGCTCTTTAGCGTCGGGACCTTGGATAGCACAGGCTCGAGAACCGGGATGAGATCTTTGGTGGTGAGTAATGCCTTTGCGCCAGAAACGCGCAATATACCGATGGCCCTGTCTATGTAATTGTCCAGCCGGCCAAGTGCCAGAGGAGGGTACATGGGCACCGGCATCACACCCGCGCTGATCGATCCAAGAAAAGACAGAACGAAGCTTTCCGGGGCATTCAAGATCAGAGCAAGGCGATCCCCTTTCGCCAATCCGAGGGCTTGAAGGCGGGCGCCGATTCGCTTCGCCTCCTTGCTGATGTCCGCAAATGACCAGTCGGAAGGCGCTAAATCATCGTCAAGGAAGGTGTAGCCTTTATGCTCTATGTGCGCAACCGCATCGCGCATCGCATTCAGCGTTTCTTCCATATCCTCCTCGTCCTGTCAGGGTATCGCGTCACACGCCCCAGCAGGATTTGGCCCAATTCCCGGCAGGGCGGATATCTATTATACTGAATTGCCTTTGGAATCCCACCTGGCAATTATTTCTTCCATTTTCTCCTGGTCTGCCTGTCGAACATAGCCCTTTTCGGGCAGACTTGCAATGGGTTTTACCACTTGCTGGCATTGTCATTGTCCATTATAGCCATCCTTGGCCCTGGTACCAACGAACTGTTTCGGAGATTCCGCGATCCAGATCGATCTCGGGTTTAAACTGCAGTTCCGCTCGAGCCCTGGAGGAATCGCAAATCCAGGATTCCTCGAGAAGCTCTTTGACTTTCTGGCTGTTCAGCGTTGCGGCCCGCCCCGTCAGCTTTACCCAAGCATCTCCTGCGGAGCCCACGGCTTCCGCCAGCCACCTTGGAAACGAAATTTGCCGATAGCGTTTCCCAAGTTCGCGGGCTATTGCGCGGCCGATGTCCTCCCACGTGTAGATCTCAGGTCGGGAAATGAAGTAAATCGATCCTGATGGTGTACTGCGTTCGCCAGCCTGAATGCAGGCAGCCGTTAAATCATGGACGTGAATCAGGCTGAATCGTCGGGTAAGGCGTCCGGGAGTGAGCAGGCAACCGCGCTTGATCATGCGGAAGGCGAGAAGAGTCTCGCTGTCGTATGGGCCATACACTGCCGACGGACGGAGAATCGTGACAGGGAACAGGTTCGAAAAACGCAATACTTCGTCTTCGGACAGAAGCTTGCTCTCGCCATACCAGGAAATAGGGTTCGGTTTATCTTCTTCCACCAATCCCTGGCTGCCCTTGCTTGGGCCGGCGGCGGCCAGACTGCTCATGTGAACAAATCGAGTCAAATCGGGCGCCGTTTCTGCAAGCGCATCCAGGAGCAGGCGGGTTCCCGCCTGATTCACCCGCAAATATTGATCGCGCCCGGCGGCCTTGATCAATCCCGCGAGGTGGTACACGGTTCGAACGCCCCGTACAGCCTCCCGGATTGATTCGGGGTTATTCATGTCCCCCACGACCAGGCGCGCCCCCAGTTTGCGGATCAACCGGGTGTCGCTTGATTCTCGCACGAGGCAAGTGACATGGCACCCCCGACTCACCAGGGTTTCGACAAGATTACAGCCCACAAAGCCTGTTCCACCGGTTACAAGAACGTTTCGGTTCGAACTGTCAGTTTGCATCGATCTGTTCCGTCTGTCTCTGGCTTGACCGCGCCAGCACGCGCATGCCCTATACAATGGACCAAATGAATGGCCCAAGCAAGCCCTGCGCCGCCGATCCATGAGTTACAGCAGCAATATGGACAGCAGCGCGATCGGTATCAGCAGGAAGGCGGTCCACATCAGCCCGGCCAGTGGCGCCAGGACGAGGCTGGCAAGGAATGATCCTATGCATCCGCCGATCAGGTCGGCGGCATAGAGCGGCGCGACCACACTCCCCTGATCGCCGGCGGAAACCAGGCTGGCATAAGCGAACGTGCCCGCTACAAAGGATCCTGTCAGCGCCAGCAGACAAAAAATTGTCGGCAGGCTCGCGCCCCCGCTGAACCTGATTTCCAGACCGATCGCCGCGCTCAGGGCCGCAAAAGCGAGCATCAGGGAGATGCCTAGTCTCCCGGATAATCGATGCTTCATCCGCGTCGCCGCGAAAGCGCCGGCCGAAAGCCCGGCCATGAAACCCGTAAGCAGTATTCCGATATCTTGGTACAAAATGCCGTTTTTCGTTTGATAATAGAGGAGCAAAATTGACTCCAAAACCATTCCCACAAGACCCGCAACGCCCGCAAGCGTTGTCCGTCTGATCGACCATGGCGTGCGCATCAAAAACAGTGCTGGGAGCCCGAACGCGAGTACCCATAGTGTCTTTGGAAGGAAGCCGAAATCAGTAACAGGCAAGTCCTGGAACAGGTGCGAAGGGAGGAATTTCGAAAGCCAGATCATCAGTGTGTACTGGTAGCAGATAGGCCGAATGTCGGTATTGATGGGGGCCGTTCCCGATTCGAGAGTTCCGGCAATTTCCTGAAAGCGGTCGTTGGTGTAGAGGTATCGGAGAAAATTAGCCGAAACGATCCTAGTCCGTATTCTTCTCGACTTCAGCCGGTCCGCCAGGATAGAGGGATCCCTCGCTAAAGGATCCATGGATCCAAGGACGACGTTGCTCGTTCCCGGAATGAATATTACTTCGGAAAAAACGGATCTGGCGGCCCGATAGATACTTACCATCCTCCGCGTGAGCTGAGGTGTCCACAGGTTCTCCGATGACTGGAGGCTGAATGCAATCACGCC
>Ga0335069_10016439_pt1 | contig 10319 bp, 7 predicted proteins | sample Lox_Sample_11_FD_206714 | JGI IMG/M metagenome (GOLD analysis project Ga0335069, IMG submission 206714) | Soil microbial communities from Loxahatchee National Wildlife Refuge, Florida, United States - Lox_Sample_1.1 | ecosystem: Environmental > Terrestrial > Soil > Wetlands | place: USA: Florida...
TGGGTGAAGGTGAAGTTGAAGTTCTCGGTGCCGAGGGCCGGGCGGGAGATGCCCTGGATCTTCTGCAGCACCCAGGGGCCGATGTCGGTGTCGGTGGTGGTGCCCGCGCTGACCGACTGCCACGGCCAGGCCAGCTTGACGTGTGGCAGGTGAACGTTGAGCCCGACCAGGTGCAGGGTCGCGCCCAGCGCGGTCAGCACCGCCCAGGCGATCGCCTTGCGAAAGACCAGTCCCGCCAGGACCAGGACCGCGGCCCAGGTGAGCTTGCGCGGGATGCGGCGTCGCCGCGCTGGCCGGAGCGGCAGGGTGCGCGGCTCGCGGTACGGCTGCGGCGGCGGCTCGGGCCGGGGTGCACGAAACCAAGTGCGGTCGTCGTCCGGCCCGTCCTCGGCGTAGCCGTAGCGTTCGGCCGACCGCGGCGGCACCGCTCCCGGGCGCCGCGTGGACAGCATGCCCGCGAGGAGAATCAGCAAGCGCAGCATCGGGCCCACCCTCTATTCGCTGGTAATCGGAGCTAGACGACGGCCGGGTAGCCGAGGCAGAGCGCGGTCGGCACCGCCCCGAAGGACGGCCGGAACCGCGTGCCCGCCTTGTCCGGTGCGTTGGGATCGTTGATGTCGGGCCAGCGCATCTTGACGTGCTGATCGGTGAGGCCGGCCACCGAGTACGGGAACTCCATGGCGGATATGCCATGCAGCTTGAGCAGGCCGCCCCAGCGGAACGCCGCGAACACGTGGGCCAGGTCGCGGATCGAGAGCGGTCGCCGCGCGGTGATGTCGATCCAGTAGACCGCCAGAGCCAGCTCGACCAGATCGCTCGCGCACTGGCCGAGCGCCTCGGATTTGGTGCGGTACACGGTTCCGCCCGCGTTGACGGTGCCGAGTTTCTCCCCGTATACGGGGGAGTACCGGGGCTTGGCCTGGCATTGCATCCAGTCGCAGGCCGCCAGCAGCTGCCAGTGGATGCCGCTGCGGCTAGCCACGTCTTCGTACAGCGGTTCGGCCCGGCTCAGCGGCTCCTTGGCCGACGTGACGAATGCGGTCGTGACGACCCGCGGTATCTGCGGCACGTACCGGGTCGGCCGGGCCGCGCGCGGCGCGACCCGGGCCGACGAGCGGCTGGCCCGTCGCGCCCGGGCGAGCGGCGCTGCCGCCACCGCTCCAGCCACCGCGGCCGGAGCGGCCGGAGCGGCCGGACCCGACCGAGCCGGTGCTGACTCGTATGCGTCGAGGACGCCGGGAATCGTCGCCGTCCCGCCAGGCCCGGCCGCATGAGCCTGGCCGGCGATCCCGCCATGGCCGGCGTACCCGCCCTGGCCGGCGATCCCGCCATGGCCGGCGTACCCGCCCTGGCCGGCGTACCCGCCCTGGCCGGCGTACCCGCCCTGGCCGGCGTACCCGCCGTGGCTTGCGGTCCCGCCCTGGGTGGCGGTGCCGCCGTGACCCGCCGGCCCGCCGCCCACGTTGACGATGCCGCCCAGCCCGAACGTGCCGCCCTGGCCGACCGCGCCGGTCGGGCCGGCCGTCTCCTCCTGATCGCCGCCGCCGGGGCCGGCAGCGACCGGCGACGCCCCGGCTTGCTGCGCCAACGCCTGCTGGGCGGGTGCCTGCTTGGCCGGCGCCTGTGCCGAGGCGCCGAACTGGTACAGGTTGTACAGCCGCATGATGGCGATGAGGTTGGACCCGTACTGCGGATCCGTCGCGTAGACGCCGGTCAGGTCGGTGGCGAAGGAGTCCGGGAGGTGCCGGTCGGACATCGCGTGTTGGTAGCTCGAGCTGGTAGCGAGGAGTTTGCCGTGATCGGCGATGCTCTCGGCCACGTTGTGGTACACGCGGAACGGCGCGGTGACCGTCACATACTGCCCGTTCTGGTACTCCTGCGTTGGCAGCATGTCGGTGCCGGCCGGACCGGTGCCCTTGATGCCGAACAGGTTGTGGTCCCTGATCGCCAGTGCGCTCTGGCCCCAGCCGGATTCGTCGATCGCCTGGGCGATCGTCACCGCCGCCGGGATGCCATACCGGCTCTGCATGGCTATCGCGCCCGGTGCTACCTGGCTGATGAATGCCTGCTGGGCGGCGGTGCCCGGGACGTGCGTCGACTCGGCCGGCGGGTTGTTCCTGGTGTATGACGGGGCCGCGGGCGAGGAGGAGCCGGCCGATGCGCCGGGCGAGGGTGCCTCGAGGCCCGGGATCGCCGCGGTGCCCGCGCGCTGGCCCTTCCCGGCCCGCTTCGCTGCCCGCGGCTGAGTTGCCTGCCGCGGCTGAGCAGCCTGCTTCGGCTGGGCCGCCTTCCGCGCCCGGGACGACCGCTGGGCCTGAGGGCCGGACTGTGCCCGCGATGCGCCGTGGCCGGCCGCGGCGGCGGTCCCGTCACCAGTCCTGCCGCTAGTCGTGCCGGTACTGCCGGGCGCGGTGCCGAAATCCGCCATCATGCCTGGCATCTGCACCATGCCCTGTGTGCCGAGGCTCCCCGCCGGGCCTGCCGTGCCCACCATCCTGGTCGCACCTTTCCTCGCCGTAGCGCCCTGGCCCGCTCCCTTCCAGGCCGCCTGGCCGTTCACCGATGTCAGCGTGGTCCCCGGCACGGCCGCGCCACCCGCGCCGGCTTGGCCCTGAGCCACGATTCCGGCCGTCTCGGTATCGGTCGTCTCCTTATCGGCCGACCCTCCCGCCGCGGAACCACCGGATGCGCCATGTCCCGAGCTCACCGCGCTGAGCAGTTGGCCGTTGTTGACGAAGCCGGTCACGCCCTGCGCGGCCAGCGAGCCGGTGAATGTGTGCGCGTTGACGGAGAGGTTCGGCGCGGAATCCCCGCCGATCGTGCGGAGCGCTCCGGGCGAGTAGCTGGTGACCACTTCGACGTGGCCGTCGAACATCACCCAGTCGCCGGGCTGCGGCTGGTAGCCGTCGCCCAGCGGGTGCCAGCGGTGATCCGCCTGGGCGTCCTGCATGACCGAGATGATCTGCGGTGAGGCGGGGTTGGTGTCGACACGCACGTCGGCCCATTGATGCAGTGGCCACGGATAGGTTGTCCCGCCGGTAACCCAGCTCTGCTGGCCGGTGGCCTGAGCGCCGAGCGCGAGCGTGAGGCTGGCGAAGGCGGCGCAGGACTCCCCGTGGTCCGCGCCGTCCACGCTGTCGGCGCCCCAGATCAGCGCCTGCATCTCGGCCGGGCTCTTCGACTGCGCCAGGCTGAGGTAGTTCCTCGCCACCTTGACGATCGCCGACCGCAGCGCGTTCTCGCCCGTCTGCGCGGGTTTGGCCGGCTTGCCGGGCTGATTCAGGGCCATCAGCTTCACCGGCATCCGGGTCGGCGACGTCATCTCGTCGACCGTTCCGTGGGCGAAGGCGAACCCGGTCATCGCGCCGCACGTGCTGAGGCTGACCAGCGCGGTTGCCTGCTGCCAGGTCGGCTTGGTCCTCGCCACCGGATCCCCTCTTCTCGTCTACTTCACGTTGGGCAGCGTCTTGAGGATCGCCTGGACCTGCGGGTTTCCCGGGTTGTTGGCGTTGGAGAACAGCACGCTGACGTCGTAGGCCGCGGCTGCCGTGGCGCCGACCACCCACTGCCGGTATGTGTCGGCGACCAGGGCCGCCTGGCCGGTCGTGCTGGTCACCGGCTGCGCGCACAGGCTCGGGAAGCCGGCGTGCGAGACGACGGCCGACGATCCGGTGTACTTGACGCAGTTGGCCGGGTCGCTCTCCAGCCCGGGCTGGACGACCGGCTTGCCGTTGGTCCCGGTGAGAGTGGCGCCGCCGATGATGTTATTGATGGCCCTGGCGGCGACCTCCAGGCTGTCCACCGGGTCCATCGGGTCGTACGGGTGATGCATGTTCAGCGACCAGGCCACCTGGCCACCCTGGGTCGGCGTGATCGGCTCCAGGCCCTGGCGGCCCGTCTTGGCGTCGTTGTACTGGGGATTGTCGCCGCTGGTCATCAGCGCGAATACCCACAAGATCTGGCTCGTGTCCTTTCCGCAGGCAAAGTTGACCTGGGCCGGCTCGGAGGCGATGTTGGGGTTCTGGCAGGCGGTCTCGACCTGGCTCTGCACGGTCGCGACGCTCGGCGGCCAGCCCGGGCTGGACCGGAAGATGAACACCACCGCGATCGTGATGACCGCGGCGACCCCGGCCACGACCAGCACGGTCTTGCGCGACTTGGGCTTCTTGGCCCGGCCGGCGCTACGCCGCCCGCGGTCGATGAGCGCCTGGGTGCGCTGCTGGGCCGATGACCGGCGGCGACCGGGATCGGGCCAGCCCGGCCGGCTTCCGGTCCCGATGACGGTAGTCAGGTCGTCGTCGGGCTCCTCGTCCTCGATGACGTGATGCAGCGCCTCGTCCGGCTGGTCGTCAAATGGCCTGGCCGGCCGGGGTGGCGTCCTCCTGGGCTGGGCCCGCAGCATCCCTGGCCGTCCTTCGCCAGCGCGGCGCGGTGTCCCATCCCGGCCGTAGCCGCTGTCGGCGAGCTCCCTGGCGTGGGCTTCGCGCCAGTCGAACAGCTCGTTCTCGAGGTCTGTGGCTCTGAGTTCTAGCTCATGCAGCCACTCTTCGTCTCGATCGTTAAAGTTTTCGAACTCATTGGTCATCGTACTCACCTCCAGCGCCTGACTTGAACTGGACACTCCGGACAGGTGACCGCCTTGCGGTCTGCCTGCGCCGCAGTTAACTAGGCGGCGGCGTGCGCCCGGGCGAGGGCCGGGGCGGCGGCTCGCCGGCGACCGACCGTGGCGACCGCGCACCTGCCTCGCGTTGCCGAATCATGTCAGCTATTAGAACACAGGAGCGATCGACGAGGGAAGTGTTTGTTTGTACAGCTTACCTGAGTTCGAACGGTGCTCAGGGCGGGCGGGCGCGGCCGAGGGCCCCCGGGCACGTTCAGCGCGGCTCGGCCCGGACCGGGCGGCCGGGCCGCGCGTCGGCCACGATGCCGCCGTCCCGCACCACGAACGTGCCGTTGACCAGGACATGCCTGATCCCGGCCGAGGGGACGGTGCTGTGCCGGTAGCTGGCCCGATCGGTGATCGCGGCGGGATCGAACACGACGACGTCAGCGTCGGCGCCCACCCGCACGCGGCCTTTCTGGCGCAGGCCCGGTACCCGGTCCTGCAGCAGCCGGGCCGGCTCCAGGCTGCACTTGGCCAGTGCCTGGGCCAGGCTGAGCGGTCCCTCCCGGGTGAGCAGGCGGAGCGCCCGGCTAAACGTGCCCGCGGTGCGGGGATGGGTGATCGCGGTCGTGGGCAGTGGCCAGGCCAGCGGGTCCGCCGGGGGAGCCGTCCAGGTCAGCGGCATGGCGTCGCTGGCCACGACGGCACCTGGGAAGGTCAGCGAGCGCATCAGCAGAGCCCGGTCGGCCGGGTCGTCCTCCCGGAGCAGGTCGATGATCACCAGGCCGCCCGGGTCGGCCAGGCGCAACTCGCGCAGCCTGGCCGCACTGGCGACGCGCTCGCCGGTGGGCGCGTAGGTGAGCGATGACGGCGACAGGCTTCGCTCACCGAGCCGTTCCGGCGCCAGGAACGCCGCGCCGATGCCGGTCATCCCCGAGCCGTACGGATACGCCTCGGTCGTCACCCGCGACCCCGCGGCCTGGGCGCGTGCGACCAGGTCGAGGACCCGGTCGATGTGCCGCTGCGAGGTGCTGTTGACGTGGCAGTAGTGCATGTGGGCGCCGGTCTCGGCAGCGGCCCGGACGATCTCCTCGGCGCCGTCGGCCAGGGTGGCCGGCACCATCTCGATGAGATCGCGCGCGTGGGTGAACGTGGGCATACCCGCTTCGGCCGCGAGCGCGGCGACGCGCTGGTACTCGGCCGGGCTGGCCGCGGGTGCATAGCCGAGCAGCACGCCGATGCCGAGCGCACCCTCGGCGAGGTCGCTCGCGAGCCGGGCCAGCATCGCGCTGATCTGGGCGGCCTCGGCCGGCCGCTGCCAGGCCGGATCCGAGATCCTGGCCATGAACGCACCCAGGCTGGCGTCCGGCGGCAGCCCGCCCACCGCCTCCATCCTGGCCAGCGCCCACGAGGCGGCGAAGCCGTAGTTGATCGGCCGTCCCTGCTCGGCGACGCGGCGATACGCCTGAGCCACCGGGGTAACGCCGGCCTCGAGCTCCAGCGCGGTGGTGACCCCGTCCAGGGCCTGCAACCGCAGCCCGCCCAGGTCGCTGACGTGGCTGTGCAAGTCGATGAACCCGGCCGTCACCACCTGGCCGGCCACGTCCACGTCGCCCCGTGAAGCCTCGCCCGCCAGGCCAGTCCCGACGGCCGCGATCCGGCCGTCCGCCACGGCCACGTCGCGCACCGCGTCCAGGCCTGATTCAGGATCGACCACCCGGCCGCCACGCAGTACCAGGTCCCACCCGTCCGCCGGAGCCGCCATCGCACCAGTGTGCTCCGCAGCCTGCTAGCCTGGCCAGGCCGGCCCCGAGGAGACCAGATGACGAGCGGCGAGACGCTCCCGCGTGGTGAGGCAGCGTCAGCCACCACGACGGGCGTCGTCCTGGTCGCGCACGGCGGGCAGGCCTCGAGCACCGAGCGGACCTCGCCGCTGCAGCCCGCTGTGCTCCGCATGATCCCGGTCGGGGCGGCTATCCGGAATGCGCTGCGCGGGAGCGGCGCCACGGTGCAGCGGTCCCGCTTCCGGGTACGCGGCTGGAACGGCGCGCAGGCCTCCCCGGTCGGCGACCTGGATCGGGCGCTCGACGAGATCGCCGCGACGTTCGGGCCCGTTCCGGTCGTGCTGGTCGGGCACTCGATGGGCGCGCGGGCCGCGGTCCGCGCCGCCGGTCATCCCGCGGTATCGGCGGTGGCCGGGCTGGCACCCTGGCTGCCTCTGGGCGAGCCAGCCGACCACCTGGCCGAACGGTCGTTGCTACTCGTGCACGGTACGTCTGACGGCATCACCAGCCCGGCGGAAACCTGGGCCTTTGCCGACCGCGCCCGCGCGGTGACCGAGGTGGCCGCCATCGAGGTGCGCGACGGTGACCACCCGATGGTGCGCCGCGCACGCCTGTGGCACGCGATCGCGGCCGAGTTCGCCCGCGCCGCGCTCGGCCTTCCGGCCGGCGACCAGGCCCTGGCCGCGGCGGTGACCGCGACGGCCGCGCCCCGGACCGTACTGTAACTCGACGCCCGCTCCTGATCAGGGTTCCAGCACGACCGCGGCGCCGTGCGTGCCCTGTTGCAGCCGCGCCATGGCCGAGGCCGCCTCGGCCAGCGGATAGCTGGCCCCGACCATGATCACGCCCGCTATGAGCAGCGGGACCAGCCGTGTGAGCCGGGCCCCGTCAGGGACCACCACGATGTCGTATAGCGCGATGCCGCGCTCGGCCGGGGGGAGATCGGCCGTGATCGTGGCGAGCCTGCCGCCGTTCCTGACCGCACGGATCGCGTCCGCCGAACCCAGCCGAGCCGCGTTGACCGCGGCGTCGGCGCCGCCCAGCGCGCGCACCCGCTCGGGCCAGGCCGGCTCGCGGTAGTCCAGCACGTCGGCCGCGCCCAGGGCGCGCGGCCGTTCGCCCCGGCCCGCGGTCGCAATCACCCGCGCACCGCGGTGCGCGGCCAGCCGGACCAGGACACCGCCGGTGACCCCGCCGGCGCCATGTACCAATACCGTCTCGCCGGGCCGAACGGCCAGCGCGTCTAGCGCCTGATCCGCGGTCAGAGCCGGGACGGGTAGCGCGGCGGCCACGGTCATCGGCATCCCGTCCGGGACCGGTGCGACATGGTCCGCCGCCGCGATGAACCGCTCGGCCCAGCTGCCCGAGGGGAGCGAGTGCGTGGTCACCGCGTCGCCGGGCCGGAGGCCACGGACGCCGGCGCCGACCGAGGCGACCAGCCCGGCCGCCTCTACGCCGAGTGCCATCGGCGGCCGGGCGCCAGTGTCCCACCCGCCGGTCCTGATGATCTCGTCCCAGTTGCCCATCCCGCTGGCCCGCACCTCGAGCAGCACCTCGCCGGCCCGCGGCGGCCTCGGGTCTGGCAGTTCCAGCGGTTGTATCGCCGCTCCGATCCGCTCCACGCCTGCCGCTCGCATCTGGTCCGCCCTTCCCGTTTAGCCCGCGTCCGGAGGGTAGCAATCCCTGGTTTGGAGGGAGCGCCCGTGGCTCAGATCGATGTGCTGACTGGTCGGCCTATCGGCACGGTCGACCGGCGGATTTTCGGGAGCGTCGCCGAGAACCTGGGACGCTGCGTCTACGGCGGCGTTTTCGACGAGGGACCGCCTGGCGGATTGCGCACGGACGTGCTCGCGGCCGTCCGCGATCTCGGCGTGACCAACGTCCGCTGGCCGCTGCGGGCGGGCCCGGGCCAAGAGCCGGGCCGCTTTAGCACCGGCGACTTCATCATGTGGTGCGCGGCCGCCGGAGTCGAGCCCGTGCTCGGCCTCAACATGGACACCGGCACCCTGGACGAAGCGCGGGCCTGGATGGAGTACTGCAACGGCAGTGGCGACAGCTACTGGGCCTGCCGCCGGCGTGCGAGCGGGCACGCCGAGCCGTTCGGCGTCAGGTACTGGGGCCTGGGCCGCGAGATGTACCGGCGGCGCACCGCGGCCGAGTACGTCGCCGAGGCCCGGCGGTGGGCCGCGGCCCTTAAGCGGCTCGACCCCGGTATCCAGCTGATCAGCTGCGGCCAGACCGGGTTGGACGACTGGGACCGTGACGTCATCGACGGCCTCGCCCCGCACATCGATATGCATGGCATTCACCTGTTCACCGGTTCGGCGGACTACTGGTCCAACGTGCTCGCGCCGCACTACGCCGAACGCGCCTTGTCGGTCGCTGGTGCGCTCATCGACCGTGCTCGGTATGTCCAGCGCGTCGAGCACGAGATCTCCGTGGCGTGCGACGAGTGGAACGTGTGGTACCGGACCGACGACGGGCAGCTTGAAGAGCGCTACACCCTGGCCGACGCCCTGGCCGTCGCGACCTGGCTCAACGTATTCGTGCGCCAGTCCTGGACCGTGCGGATGGCCAACCTGTCCCGGCTGGTCAACGTCGTCGCCCCGATCGTCACCTCCCCGGACGGTCTGTTCAGCCAGAGCATCTACCACCCGTTCCAGCTGATGGCGGCGGCCGGTGAGCAGGTCGCGGTGGACACATACACGGACTCGGGTGCACGAGTGCACCGAGACCGGGCCGGCGAGCGCTGGCCCCACCGGGTGGCCGATCTCGGCCTGTTCCAGCGGCTCGACGTGGCCGCCACCACCGACCCCGCGCGGAGCAGGCTGACGCTATCCGTGGTCAACCGCGATCCGCGCCGCCCGGTGCGGACCCGTGTCCGGCTGCTTGACGCGGCCGCGACCGGGGTGATGATCGTCCACGAGATCACCGGGGACGGGCCGGACGCGGTCAACACCTTCGCCCGTCCCGACGCGGTCAGCGTGCGCAACGCCAAGCGCGAGGTGGACGGCGAGCACGTGGATATCAGCTTCTCCCCGCACTCGTTCACGGTCCTGGAGATGCAACTGGACTAGCCGTACGCATCGCCACCGCGTCGCCGGGCCGGTTGGTGATCAGCACGGTGACCCGCGGGTCGGCCAGCCAGCGCCTCATCTCGGCGTCCTCATCGACGGTCCAGACCATCGCCGTGATCCCGGCCCGGTGGCACCGGGCCAGCGCGCCCGCCGCCGCCAGCCGACGGTGTACCGCCACCCAGTCGGCGCGGCAAGCCCGGAGCCTGCGCAGCGAGAAGAGCTCGCTCAGCCGGGTCGCCGCCCACCGCGCCCTCGGCACCTCCTTCAGGTCGCGTCCCAGCGACAGCGCCGCCGGAACCGCCGGGTAGCGTGCCTTGATCGCGGCCACCGACTGGTCTTCCAGCGTGGTCACCACGAAGTTGCCGGCTCCGAGGATGTCCAGCGCCATCTCGACGACCTTCTCCTCGCCGCTGGTGTCCTTGAGGTCCAGGTGTCCGGTGGCCCTCCCGGCGATCAGTGTCATCACATCCGCCACCCGCGGCACCGGATAGCCGGCCAGTTCGCACAGCCGGGGATAGCTGATGGCGGCCAGTGCCTCGCCCTGCCGCGTGCGCGGGTCGTGGAAGGCGGCGAGCTCGCCGTCGGCGGTCCGCCGGATATCGAACTCGACGTATTCCGCTCCAGTTTCCAGGGCCCTCGCGTACACCTCGATGGTCCCGGTCCGCGGGCCGTGCGCCGAAATGGCCGCCATCCCTGACTCCCCTGCTAGGCCCAGCTCGCCCTATCATGCGAATTATCGGGGATGAGGGATAGAGTCCCGCTTGCCGGGAGCGCGTACAAGGGAGTGAGAGTGCCGTGACTGTTCCTGGTCCGTACGGCTCCGGCCAGGGCGCCGTTCCGCCGCCGCCTCCCGCG
>Ga0335069_10016440_pt1 | contig 10318 bp, 8 predicted proteins | sample Lox_Sample_11_FD_206714 | JGI IMG/M metagenome (GOLD analysis project Ga0335069, IMG submission 206714) | Soil microbial communities from Loxahatchee National Wildlife Refuge, Florida, United States - Lox_Sample_1.1 | ecosystem: Environmental > Terrestrial > Soil > Wetlands | place: USA: Florida...
CTGCTTTTAGCGGGCCAGTGCTTCGCGACCCCATTTTCCTTTGAAACTTTTCATGTTGATAACAACTACTACGGTGAGGGGGCCACGATTACCGCAAATGGTGGCCTGTACAGCGCCTCGACGTTCGCACTGTGCCAGGCCGACGTGGCTTGGTGGGAGGTCTGGAACTGGTATGACAGTGCGCTCGATCGCGGGGGCGTTAACCCGTTTTGGTGGGGAGTCCGTCTCCGCGGACCTGATGGGGGATATGGCGACGTGAGCGTCAATTCCGCCCTGTCACTCGTGTACTGGACATTTGCCTTTCCGAGTAATCTTATGCCGACTGACACCACGGTTATAGCCGATACCTCGGCCTTGCTGTCGGCCTTTCTTTGCTCTGGCTTTACGTGTGACTACGCCCATCCGCTTCTCAACCAGGCTTATTTCGAGCTGTCGCACAGTGTGCTTTGGTGGGGTGACGATGCGGGGACACTGTCGCACACCATGTCTTTCAATCTCGGAAAGCTGCCAGTGAACAACTACGATTATGCATGGGACGGCTACTACATACTTTTCCTCGGTTCCTTAGATACCTACGCATGGGTAGACGAGAATCCATTTGGCACTGGCATTGCTTGGTCGCTTAGTGACTGGGAGATTTCCCTTTCGTCTGTGAATACCTCTCCGGAACCGACCAGCCTTGCGCTGTTCGGAACCGGCGTGCTTGCGCTAATGGGCGTGCTGCGGTCTAAGATCAGCCGTTGAAAACAACAGTCGAAGTGATGAAAGAGGCCGGGCTGGAGGTCCCGGCCTTTCTGCCGCAATCGTCACGGAGGCCGCCTGTCGGAAGCTAACAGGAATAAGGTATTCAAGCGCTTCATGTACGCCACCGGCCTCCCGCTCATGATGTTTATTACTGACGACGATTGTGACCGCGGGTTCGAAGTTGGGGAGTGCTATTTCGTGTTAGACAGTGAGTTCGATTGGTTTCGTTTCATCCGCAAGCACCCTCTTGCATTTTGTGTAGGTTGTGCTGCCGAGCAGGTTTCCGCCAAAGCGGAATTATTCAAGGAACTGGGTTTCGCTGTAATCGAGGAGAACCCTGCGGCGTCAGTCGGTTCATTTATTGCACGAAACAAGCAATTTATGACGCATTTCGAACGTGCGCTCGAATTCCAGGAGTATTCAAGGCGAGTGTAGACAAACGCTAAGTTGGAGCCAGGGGCGAAGCTGTGTCCAGCCCGTCGCTAGAACGCCCCTATCCCCGTTATGTGTTCGCCGATGATCAAGGTATGGATGTCGTGCGTCCCTTCGTAGGTCTTTACCGACTCCAGATTGGCCATGTGGCGGAAGATGGGGTATTCGTCGGCGATGCCATTGCCACCGAGAATGTCGCGGCCCATGCGGGCACACTCTAAGGCCATCCAGACGTTATTACGCTTCAGCATAGAGATATGGTAGGGCTTTACTTTGCCTGCGTCTTTCAATCTACCTACCTGAATGGCGAGTAGTTGAGCCTTCGTAATCTCACTAATCATCCAGACTAGTTTCTCTTGTACAAGCTGGTGTCCGGCGATAGGCATGTCGTGGAACTGCTTGCGGAACTGTGCGTACTGCAGCGAGCAGTCGTAGCAGGCCATGGCGGCTCCGATGGCTCCCCAGCCGATGCCGTAGCGCGCCTGGTTGAGGCAACTCAGCGGCGACCCGAGTCCCTTGGAGCCCGGCAATAGGCAATCCGCCCCAACGCGCACATCCTGCATCGACAGACTCGACGTCACCGACGCCCGCAGCGACCACTTACCATGCACATCGGCCGCCTTAAAGCCCGGCGTATCGGTCGGAACAATAAACCCGCGGATGCGATCGTCTTCGTCGGTGACCTTGGCCCAGATGATGGCGATGTCGGCGATGGAGCCGGAGGTGATCCACATTTTTTCGCCGTTGAGGACGTAGCTGTCGCCGTCTTTCTTGGCGCGGGTGCGCATGGCGCCGGGGTTGGAGCCGGCATCGGGCTCGGTGAGGCCGAAGCAGCCGAGGATTTCGCCGAGCGCCATCTTGGGCAGGTACTTCTGCTTCTGCTCTTCGCTGCCGAAGGTGTGGATGGGATACATGCAGAGACCGGACTGGACGCTGACGAAGGAGCGTACGCCGCTGTCACCGCGCTCGAGTTCCTGGGTCATCAGACCGTATTCAACGGCGGACATGCCGGCGCAACCGTATCCGGTGAGGGAGGCTCCGTAGAAGCCGAGCTCACCCATGGGCTTGATGAGCTCTTTGGGGAAGCGTCCGTCACGGTTGCACTGCTCGATGATGGGGATGAGGTTCTCTTCGATGAACAGGCGGGTGTTGTCGCGCACCAGGCGCTCGTCGTCGGAGAGGAGTGAGTCGATTTCGAGGAAGTCAACGCCTTTGAATTTGATGGCCATGATGATGCGTATCCTGTGAAGGGTCTTCCTTCCCACGCATCCAACCAGGCATCCGTGGGCCGCCCAGGGGCTCAAGACGAACCTATGAGGCTAGCAGGTTGAAGCCGCGGGTGGCTAGTGGCCCGGGCCGTCGTTTGCCTGCTGTGATGTAGAGTGTTGGCAGGCTGCTCACTGGCGGAGGAAGTCAGATGCGAAATTCGGTTCGACGACTCGGGGTTGGGTTACTTTTGCTTGCGGCGCTCTGCGCCCATGCGCAGCAAACCGTCAATCTCTGGCCGGGCGTCGCTCCTGGCTCCGAGAATGCGACCTACAACCAGACCTCCGAGAACGTTCCGGGCACAGGACTGATCCTGCATAATGTGACGGTACCCACGCTCACGGTGTATCTGCCGGAAAAGAGCAAGGCCACGGGGACAGCCGTGATCATTGCCCCGGGCGGCGCCTTCATCGCGCTGGCAATGGATGTGGAAGGCAAACAGGTAGCCGAGTGGCTCAACCAGCGCGGCGTCGCCGCGTTCGTGCTGAAGTACCGGCTGATGGAGTACCACGGCGGAGGCATTCCGCAGGGCCTGAACTGGGACGAAGCGGCGAAGCAGGGCATTGCCGACGGCATACAGGCGATCAAGCTGGTTCGCGAACGTGCGAAGCAGTGGGGCGTCGAGCCGGACCGCGTGGTATTCGTGGGGTTCTCCGCTGGCGCGATGGTGACCAGCGGGGTGCTGCTGCAGGAGGATGCTGCTCTGCGCCCGAATTATGCCGCGCCCATCTACGGCGCGCCCTTCGGCGTCATGCCAAAGATCCCGAAAACGCTGCCCCCGGTGTTCATGGCGTGGGCGCAGGACGATCCGCTCGTGCTGCCGTTTGTTCAGAAGTTTTATGCCGCGCTGATGGAGGCGGGGCATAAGCCGGAAGCCCACATCTACATGGCCGGCGGACACGGCTTCGGCATGCGAACCCCCGGGGCCACCAGCGATCACTGGATCGATGAGTTCTATTGGTGGCTTGGCGCGCTCGGGCTCACCAAGCCCGCGGCCTCCAACTAACCCGCACCTCTCGACATCGAGTGGTCAGCTCTCCACATGCAGCACGGACGAAAGATGCGTCATGTTGAGCAAGTCCTTCAAACGCGGGTTGACATGGATCAGTCGTAGATCGCAGCCCTGGTTCTTGGCCGAGATGTAAGTGCCGAGAAGGCTCCCGAGACCGGCGCTGTCAACATTGTCAACCGCGGCCATGTCGGCATCGATGATTTTGTGGTCAGCGGCAAGCTTTTTCACTTCGGCCCTAAACTGCTCGGTGGTTTCCAGGTTCAGCCGCCCGGTGCAGATCAGGACCGGTGTTCCGTGTTCGTCGGTTTTGTGTTCGATGGAGAGAGAGCGAATCGGAGCCGGACTCGTGGACAAGGCAAACCTCTACTTTTAGTTAGTGGACCTTTGCCAGATAGTAATTTATGGCTTGTTCGCCGGAAGTGCCATCCGGCGATCTTTTCTCAGAAATTTAACGAAGCAACTAACTTCCTTCCGAGGTGGTCGGGTCGATGATGGCTGCGATCTCGTTGACGACATTGGCCGGAAAGCCACCCTGGGCAGCGTGTTCGCGCACCATTTGCTCGTCAGGCGCTATGTACACGCAGTAAATCTTGTCCCCTGCGACGTAGCTTTGCACCCACTGGATTTCCGGGCCCATTTTGCGCAGTACGCCGCATGAGGTTTGGGATATAGCGCGCAGTTCTTCGGGTTTTAGTTTGCTCGCGCCGGGAATGTCGCGTTCGATCAGGAACTTAGGCATGGCGGGGATTGTACAACAGTCCCCGCTCGCCGGTTCTCCATTGCCGCAACCTCTAAAATCCCATGGTTTTCCCCAATCGGCAACCAGCAACTGCCACTTTCTAAAACTGCACGCTGCGCAGCATGCTTTCGAATGTCGGACGGAAGCGCTCGAACTGTGCTTGCGGCGCAACAAACACAAAGTAGATGACGGTGTTGTTCGAACGCGGCACGGTGACGAGCCAGTCGCGTTCCTCCTGCTGCTTGCCGTCCGAGCTGGGGAACGGTGAGACGGACTGCATCATCACGGAACGACCCTGCACGCCGCCCACGGTGACAGCTTGCGGACTGCCAATCGCTTTCACGCCGTTGTTTTGCTGCAGGTCGTTCACGAGCTCGCTCGTTAGCTGATCGATGCTCATGCGCTTACCCTGCGGCGCGCCCACGGCGCTGATGATCACTCCGTAGCCCACGCCGCTCGCGGTCACACCTTGCTCCGGCGCGATGGTGACCGACTCGCCCTTTTGGCGCGGCAGGGTCACTTGCCAGTTGTCGGGATGCGACACTTTCATTGGGCCTAAATCGGCGGCGACCGCGCGCTGGCTCGGCAGAACGCTGGGCAGGACCGTCTCGGAGGTCGCGTTCGGCGGAAGGCTGCTGTTGACCACGCTGCCATCGCCACCAGAGTTGAAGACAGCGCCGTTCCGCTTGTTCATTGCCGCCCACTCACCCGATTTCGCGCCGGCAGCAATTTCTTCCGCTGTGTAGGCCTTGACGCTTTCAGCGTGCGCCTTTGCCTTTTGGAAGGCGGCGGAGTTGGTCTGGTACTGCTTGGGCGGCCAGGCCCGGATTTCGTTTTCGATCGCGTGCTCGCGATTGCCCGGATTCGGGTGGTCGCTGAGCAACTGAGGTGGGGCTCCACCGCCTTCGGTCTCAAGGGTCTTGAAGAAGTCGGCCATGGCTTGCGGGTTGTATCCGGCTTTGTACAGGATGATTGCGCCAACCGCGTCAGCCTGGGATTCGTCGTCGCGGGAGAACTTCTGGGTGATGAGTCCAGTGCCGAATTGCACTCCCATTTGCGACAGTTGGCCGACGAAGCCTCCGGTGGTGGCGCCCAACACTGCGCCTGCCAGTCCCGCGAGCAAGCCAATTTTCTGGTTCTTCACCGCCTGCTTGGCGGAGTGCTGCATATAAACGTGCGACATCTCGTGTGCCATCACGCCTGCCAGTTCCGCTTCATTCTTCGCGGCGGTAATGGTTCCCAGATTGATGAACATCGGCCCGCCCGGCAACGCGAACGCGTTGACCTCCTTCTGCGGGATTACGTGGAATTCGAAAGGCCAGGAGTACTGCGAGGGAATCGTTGCCACCAGCTTTTCTCCGACCTGCCGGATGTACTGCGTCTCCGGGCTGTTGTCGGGTAGCACCGGCATCTGCTTGTAAACCTGCGCAGCGGCTTGTTTGCCGAGGGCAATCTGATCGGCCCGGGACATGCCAGGGTTGCCGGGGTCGGGAAAGTTCGGGCCGCCAGTGACGGCCGAGAGCTGAGAAATCAGTTGCAGAACGGCAACCGCGCAGGCAGCGGTGCTGCGGAGATATCGAGCACGACGGTGCGTGTTCATAACCATAAGATGGGCGTTGATGCGACGCCTTCAATTAGTTTAGCGCGCGGGCCGTGGTGCCGGATATCGGGTAGATACAGCACGCGCCATCTCGTATAACCTGCGGTAGAGGCAATCGGCACGGTCGCGGACTCGCAGGATCGTAGGGTGTCCGTGCGTCGCGCCAGGACCGAATCTGCTACGAAAGCAGCGGATATCGGTTATGATGCGCCTACGCATGAGGGCCGTCGATCATGGCATCCGGGTCTCCCCAACGGATTGACCGCATTCTTCGCTTCGGACCCTTCGAGTTCTCCGAGGCCGAAGGCGAGCTGCGCAAGAACGGTGTGCGTCTTAAGCTGCAGGAGCAGCCGCTCCGCGTTCTGCTCGAACTCGTTGCCAACCCTGGCAAAGTCGTTTCCCGCGAAGACCTGCAACAGAAGCTCTGGCCTGCCGACACCTTCGTCGATTTCGATACGGGCCTCAACACCGCCATCCGCAAGCTGCGCCAGGCGCTGAACGACAACGCCGACGAGCCGCGCTACATCGAGACGCTAGCAAAGCGGGGTTACAAATTCATCGCGCCGGTGGCCGACAGTGTGACAGCTGGGCCGCCGACGAGCAGAGATTCTCCGGCTCAGGTTCCGGTTTCGTTGTCCGGCGACGGTACGAGTTCTGCGCCAGTCGCAGAGAGTCGGCGCAAGCCGCGACGATGGTACTGGGTCCTGGCGGCGTGCGCGCTGGCGCTTGTCATCTATGGCGGAGGCCTAGCCTGGCGACGAGCCAACATTTTGCCACCTTTGGTTACCGAACAGCGCATCACGGCGAACCCATCAGAAGCGCCCATCACAGGTGCTGCGCTCTCTCCTGACGGGAAATATCTCGCTTATTCCGATACGACAGGAGTCTACGTCCGGCACATTGATACCGGTGAAACCCGGGCGCTGCAGTTGCCCAAGGGCTTCGATGCTGTTCCCGCAAGCTGGTTCCCCGACGCCACTCATCTATTGCTGAGTTCGGGGCAAGCCGTGCTACGCAATACCAGCCTCTGGAAAGTTTCCATCATGGGCGGCAGCCCGCAGAAGCTCATGGACGACGCAATTGGGGGAGCAGTTTCACCGGACGGTTCCAAGATTGCCTTCTCGCGCGGAGATGCTGGGGGCTCGGTGGAAATCTGGGTCGTGGGAAGTGATGGAAGCAATCTCCATCGAATTGCCGAGGCCAACATGCCGGATGCGATGGTCAGGGTACCGGCCCGACAGCCCTATGCAGGCCTCTTTCTTTCCGCGATAGCCTGGTCGCCTGACGGAAGGCGAGTGGCTTACGTTCGGCGCTTTGACATAGCAACCCTAAGCCGTTTCGCGATCAGACATTCCCTGGAAACGGTCGATGTAAATGGCGGCATGCGCAAGGTGTTGAACATCTCAACTCAGCTCCTGCCTGTTATCGGCTGGGCTGCTGACGGCCACCTGCTTTATGCCAATCGGGACGACCCAGCCAGCGAACGAGAGGACTCCGGAATGTGGTCGGTTCAGGTTAACCAGAAATCCGGCGAGCCCGAGGGCAAGGCGGTGCAACTCACGAACGGGGTGGGACAAATCGGCGGAATGAGTGTTGCCGCCGATGCGAGACGGCTGATTCTGTGGAGAGTGAACACCGTTCCCCAGGTTTATCTGACCGAGATTGATGCCGAGACCCGCCGCTATAAGACGCCACGCCGCCTGACTCTCGATGAGAGCGCGAATTGGGCCACGGCTTGGACGCCTGACAGCCGCGCCATTTTGTTCAGCTCAGATCGCAGCGGCGCTTTCCAGATCTATCGGCAGGCCATCGATCAGGCCGTGCCGGAGTTGCTTGTGGAGGGTAGCGGCAATTTCTTGCCGCGCTTGAATCCGGACGGCACGCAGATCCTGTACGCAGTCAGCTTGGAAGGTACGCCGCGCCGACTAAGGTTGATGCGGGTTCCACTGCAGGGCGGCTCGCCGCAGTTGGTCTTGCAAACACAGTCCGTCAACAATTTTCAATGCGCACGGAGTCCGTCAAGACTCTGCCTCATCGCTACTTTTGGGCCCATAGCTCCGGAGGGGCGCACAGTGCAGTTCTTCTCTTTCGATCCGGAGGACGGAAAAACTCAAGAGTTTGCCACCTTTAAGGTGAAAAATGGTATTGGCTGGAGCCTCTCGCCGGATGGATCGCAACTCTCGCTGCGTCCTAGAGGACAGGAAAGCCAAGTCACGTTCATGACGGTGGGTGACAAGAGCACTCACGAAGTACAACTCAAGGATTTGCCTTTCCTTGATTGGGGTGATTGGGATGCTGACGGCAAAAGCATACTCGCAACCAGCCGGAACGCAAACGGAGCGCCGGTGGTGTTGAGCGTGGAGCCTAACGGTAACCATCGAGTGTTGCTGGAGGGTGACAGATCTATGCAGTGGGGGCCGGTCATTGCGTCGCCCGACGGGCGCTTCGCCGCGCTGAATGTAATCACCGGAGAGAATAACGTCTGGATGGTGGAGAACTTCTAGAACCGGTCTCATAGACCGGTTCTGATAGGACACGGCTTCACAGGCCGCTGAAAAACTGCTGTTTCGTATCAGGGCACGACTTCAGTCGTGCCGCAAAGCGCCGTTAGAATGCGGGCTTTAGCCCCTGAGGAATTCGAATTTGCAGCCGCGGCCATTTATGAGACGGGTTAACTGGTCTCATAAACCGGTTTTGAAAGGGCACGGCTTCAGCCGTGCCGCTCAGAGCCCGTAAATCCTGGGCTTTAGCCCCTGAGGGAATTCGAATTTGCCACCCCAGCCATTTATGAGACCGCGTGTAACCCTTTTCCGAACACAAAATCGGGCGCGACGGTGGACGCGCCCTGGCAGGCTGCGGAAAAAGTCGCATTCTGCAGCGTTTTGAAGGGGCGCGGCTTCAGCCGCGCCGTCCAAGTCCATCATATTTGCCATTCCGAGCGGGCTTCAGCCCGCGAGGAATCTGCCTTTTCTACTTTTTCAGCAGCCTGCTAGGGTTCAGGTAAGGTTGCAAACTTCGCTGTTCCCCTCTATTTCTCTGGCCGGTACTGATGGGGTAGGAAGTAGCCGTGATATATGCCCTGCGCGTCGGTGTATCGCCCCACAATGTCTCCTTGCGGATTCACACCGTTGGCATAGCTCGACGTCCACTCCGGAAAATCAATCGCAATGTAATCCCCGCGGCTGTACAGGAATCCATGCTCAACGCCGGTAGCGTCCCCGTGGCCACCGACGATCTCGCCCTCCGGATTGAGCCCGCTGATGAAAACCCACGGCGATCCTGGAAAATCGATGAGGCTGAAAACTCCATGCTTCAGCATGAACCCGTGGACGGTTTGGTCTCCATTCAGATTCCCGGCGCCGCCGATAATCACTTCCCCTGACATCATGGTGGCTACCGTATCTGAGGCTCCGGGGTAGTCAGGAATCAGGCTGAACTTCCCCTTCGACAGGATGTAGCCGTGAAGCGGTCCGCCCTCAGGGCCATAAGGTCCAACGATGTTCCCAGATGGACTGATGCCCCACGCTACCGTGACTCCTGGATACATCAGCGTGCTGAACTTACCCTTGCTCAACAAAAAAGCATGGCCCTCGTTGTTACGGTCCGTATATCCGCCAACTACATCTCCCCGGGGATTGATGTACGCCGCAAAGGTCGAAGCCGCACCGGGATAGTCGATGCTGGTGAATTTACCCTTGCTGTACAGAAAACCGTGTTGTGTTCCGTCGCTGGAGACGTAGTTCCCAACGATTTCTCCCGACGGAGTAATGGCGCTCAATTGGGTGTTGCTTGCGTTTGGATAGTCGATGGTTGCGTAACGCTTGTGGGCATTTTCGGCCTGCGCCAGGACGGTGGCGATGCCGACGATGAGAACAAACGAACTCATCAATGACATTCGCAGGATCACACCTCGCCCTGGCGTTCGGGTTGGTCTTGCGTCAAATGAGAGTGGCTGATTATCCGTAGTACCGAGGAAATCGGTGGTACGGTTCATATTGGCGTAGCGTGTAAGGTCCCAATTCATGACACGTCCTTCCTTTCTGGTTAGTTGTTGTTAACGGATCTGTACCTCATCTACCCATTCCGCGATTTCCACCTGAAACTGGTCCCATGAATCGGTTTTGAAAGGGGACGGCCTCACTAGCTGCTGAAAAAGGCGTATTCCCCGGCTTCGTATCAGGGCACGACTTTACAGGCTGCGGAAAAAGTCGGATTCTGCAGCATTTTGAAGGGGCGCGGCTTCAGCCGCGCCGTCCAAGCCCTTTATTCTTGTCGTTCCTCGCGGGCTTCAGCCCGCGAGGAATCTCTTTTTCGACTTGTTCAGCAGCCTGTTTAGCCCCTGAGGGAACTTGAATTCGCAGTCTCTCGGAACTCCCCCCGGGCTTCGCCACCTATTTCCGATCCGCGAGTGCGACAACCGTGACCGTCCCGGGCTTGCGCCCGCTACTGGCGATTTCCATCGCCCTCTGGCTGGACAGGGGATTACGGGCTACCTTCCGACCGGCCGTCCACACCTGAGCTAGGA
>Ga0335069_10016441_pt1 | contig 10318 bp, 6 predicted proteins | sample Lox_Sample_11_FD_206714 | JGI IMG/M metagenome (GOLD analysis project Ga0335069, IMG submission 206714) | Soil microbial communities from Loxahatchee National Wildlife Refuge, Florida, United States - Lox_Sample_1.1 | ecosystem: Environmental > Terrestrial > Soil > Wetlands | place: USA: Florida...
GTGGGCGCGCCTTTGTACGACAACGGAGACACTGACGAGGGAGCTGCGTTCGTGTTCCTCGGCAGCGCGTCGGGGATCGCGAATGGCAATCCCGCGACGGCCGCCGCGGTGCTCGAGTCGAACCAGGCGAGCGCGCACCTCGGAATCAGCGTGGCGGGAGCCGGGGACGTGAACGGGGACGGCTACGCCGACGTGATCGTGGGCTCGCCGCTTTACGACAAGGGGGAGACGGACGAGGGAGCTGCGTTCGTGTTCCTCGGCAGCGCGTCGGGGATCGCGAATGGCAATCCTGCAACGGCCGCGGCGGTGATCGAGTCGAACCAGGCGGGCGGCATCCTTGGCGACCTGGGCTTCAGCGTGGCCGGAGCCGGGGACGTCAACGGAGACGGCTATTCCGACGTGATCGTGGGCGCTCCCTTCTACAGCGACGGTTCGTCGGGCGAGGGAGCGGCGTTCGTGTTTCTCGGCAGCGCGTCGGGGATCGCGAATGGCAATCCCGCGACGGCCGCCGCGGTGCTCGAGTCGAACCAGGCGAATGCGCAGCTCGGCTACAGCGTGGCGGGCGCGGGCGACGTGAACGGCGACGGCTACGCCGACGTGATCGTGGGCAGTCCTTTCTATGACGACGGGCTGACCGACGAGGGAGCGGCGTTCGTGTTTCTCGGCAGTGCGTCCGGGATCGCAAACGGCACTCCCGCGACGGCCGCGGCGGCGCTGGAATCGAACCAGGTGGACGCGCGGCTCGGGATCAGCGTCGCGTCCGCGGGCGACGTGAACGGCGACGGCTATGCCGATGTGATCGCGGGCGCCCACTTCTACGACAACGGACAGGCGGACGAGGGTGCGGCGTTCGTGTATCTCGGCGGCGGCAGCGGCATCGCGGACGGCGGTCCATCGAGCGCAGCGACGTCGCTCACATCGAGCACGAGCCCCTGGTACGGCTTCAGCGTCGCCTCGGCCGGCGACGTGAACGGCGATGGCTACTCCGACGTGATCGTCGGAGCCCCGTACTTCGACGCGGGCGAGACGGACGAGGGCGCGGCCTTCGTGTTCCTCGGCGGCAGCGCCGGCATCGCCAGCGGGGACACGGGCAGCGCGGCCACGCAGCTCGAGTCGAATCAGACGAACGGCTCGATCGTCCCCCTCGGATTCGAAGCCTACAGCCTGGGCTACGTCGCCGTCGCCTCCGCGGGCGACGTGAACGGAGATGGCTACGGCGACGTGATCGTCGGCTTCCCGGGCTACGACGACGGCCAGACGGACGAGGGCGCGGCCTTCATCTTCCTGGGCAGCGCGACGGGCATCCCGAACGGGAACCCGAGCACGGCCGCGACGCGGCTCGAGTCGAATCAGGTCAGTACGGGCGTGACCCCGCCGTACTTCGGCGCCAGCGTGGCCTCGGCCGGCGACGTGAACGGCGACGGCTACGGCGACGTGATCGTAGGGGCAGCGGGCTACTCGAATGGGCAGACCAACGAAGGGGCCGCCTTCGTCTTTCTCGGAAGCCCGTCGGGCGTCGCGGACGGCAACCCGGCCACCGCGGCGACCGTCCTCGAATCCAACCAGGCCTCGGCGTTCCTGGGCTTCAACGTCGCGAGTGCGGGCGATGTGAACGGCGATGGGTATGCCGATGTGATCGTCGGCGCGAGCTCGTACGACAACGGGCAGACGGACGAGGGCGCGGCTTTCGTCTTCCTCGGAAGCCCGACCGGCATCGCGAGCGGCAACCCTGCCACGGCCGCGGCCGTGCTCGAATCGAACCAGGACAGCGCCCAGTTCGGCTCCGGCGTCGCTGGGGCGGGCGACGTGAACGGGGACGGCTACGCGGACGTGATCGTCGGCGCGAGCATGTACGACAACGGGCAGACGGACGAGGGCGCAGCATTCGTCTTCCTCGGAAGCCCGACCGGCATCGCGAGTGGCAATCCGAGCACCGCGGACGCCCGACTCGAATCGAACCAGACGAGTGCCGAGCTCGGCTGGAGTGTGGCGGGAGCCGGCGACGTGAACGGGGACGGCTACGCCGACGTCATCGTGGGCGCTCCCTACTACAGCAACGGTCAGACTAACGAGGGCGTCGCATTCGTCTTCCCGGGAGGCCCGAGCGGCGTCGGCAACCGGAATCCCGGGACCGCGATGGCTCAGATCGAGTCGAACGTGACCGACTCCGCGGTCGTCGTCACGACAGGAACGGCGATCGCCCTCCCGAGACTGCCCGTCGCATCCGCAGGCGACGTGAACGGCGACGGCTTCGCGGACGTGATCGTCGGCTTCCCCGGGTACCCCGGCTTCTCGGGTTCCGGCCTGGCGAACGTGTATCTAGGCAACAGCAATCGCTCGGGGCGCCCCGTCCTCGAACGCCAGGCCTCGCCCACCGGCAGCCCGCCGCGCCAGCCGTGGAGCTATGTCGCCGACTCCCTCCAGGTCTCGCTGCGCGCCACCCGGGCCGAGGGCCGCGGTCGGGTGCGGCTCGAGAGCCAGTGGTGCCCGCCGGCAGTCGAGTTCGGCGACCCGAGCTGCGGCTCGCAGGTCTCGCCGAGCTGGGTCGACGTCACGGCGACCTCGGCCGGAGTGACGCTCGCGGACACGATCTCGGGTCTCGATTCCGGGGTCCTCTACCGCTGGCGCGCGCGTGTGCTCTCCGCGCCGTTGTCCGTGACCGCAGCCGGCATCACGCCGCCGGCAAAGCCGGCACACGGACCGTGGCGGCGGCCGACGGCGCAGTCGGTCGAGGCCGACGTGCGTGCCCTCCCCGAGCCGGAGGTGGCGCTGTCGCTCGCGACCGGCGCCGCGCTGCTGGCGGCGCTCGCGCGCCACAGGGGCCGCCGAGAGCGAGCTCGGTAGAGCAGGCGCGTTCGAGCGAGCGCTGACATCCCGCTAGCCTGGGATCCATGCCGCGTCCCAAGAGTGTGATCGACGCCGACGGACACATCTGCGAGCCCGAGAGGGTCTGGACCGAGTACACGCAGGCGCGCTTCCGCGAGCGCGTGCTCCAGATCCGCACGCAGGCCGGCCAGAGCCACCTCTGCATCGAGGGTCACGTGCGCGGCAAGGGCGTCGGGCCCGCGCAGGCCTGCATCCCGGGCGGCATGCAGCAGGGCCGGACACTTTCGTGGGACGACATCCTGCCCGGCAGCCACGACCCGAAGGCGCGCCTCGCCGTGCTCGACGAGGAGGGCATCGACCAGGCGCTGCTCTTCCCGTCGATCCACCTGCTGTGGGGCGACATCCGCGATCCCGAGATCGCGGCCGAGACCTGCCGCGCCTACAACGACTGGATCAGCGACTTCTGCAAGGAGGATCCGTCGCGTCTGTTCGCGATGGGGATCGTGCCGCTCCAGGATGTGTCGCTCGCGGTTGCGGAGGCGAAGCGGCTCGCGCGCATCGGGCTCCGCGGCCTCGTCGTGCGGCCGGAGCGCTTCGGCGGTCTCGCGCTCTACGACCCGCGCTGCGACGCGTTGTGGCAGGTCGCGCAGGGCGACGACCTCGCGCTCGCCGTGCACGGCAGCTTCGGCACGCGCATGCCGGGCTTCGCGGTCGGGCGCTACGACGGCAATCTCTTCATGGAGCACATGGTCGCGCACCCGTTCGGCCAGATGGCCGTCGTGATGGACGTGATCGCCGGCGGCGTGCTCGAGCGCTTCCCGCGCCTGCGCGTCGGCTTCTTCGAGAGCGGCCTCGGCTGGATCCCCTACTGGCTCGACCGCCTCGACGAACACTTCGAGGTGATGGGCCACCACACGCCGTGGCTGCGGCGTGCGCCGAGCGAGAGCTTCCGCGCGCAGTGCTTCGTCTCGATGGAGGCGGACGAGCTGACGGGGCTTCGCTGGATGGCGGAGAAGGACCTGCTGCCCTGCATCTTGTGGGGCTCGGACTACCCGCACTTCGACTGCAAGTATCCGGGCGCCTACGAAGCCGCGCAGCAGACGTTCGAGGCGGCGCATCCCGACGCCGCGCGCCAGATCGTCTGGACCAATCCGCGCCGCTACATGGCGCTGAATCCGGCTCGCTAGAAGAGCGGCAGGTCTCCGTCCGGCGCGTACGCCGAGATCTCGCATGCCAGGCTGATCGTCTCGAAGTCGGGCGCCTCGTAGCGGCTCTGGGCAGGCGAGGTCGGGGGAAGGAGATCGACGGGAGAGAGAGTCTCGTTCTGCATGGCGTTCTTTGTAGCACCCGGGCCGATCAAGTGTCGAAGCCATTTTCGGCCGCAACGCGTCCGAACCAGTGCCCCGACTCCTTGAGCGTCCGCTTGCCGCTCGGGAAGTCGACCCACGCCAGCCCGAATCGCTGCCGGAAGCCCTCCGCCCACTCGAAGTTGTCGAGCAAGGTCCAGGCGTGGTAGCCGCGGACGTCGGCGCCGTCGTCGATCGCGCGCGCGAGCGCCTCGAGATAGCCACGGTAGTAATCGATGCGGCGCGCGTCGCGGATCGTCCCGTCGGGTCCCGGCGCATCGGCGTACGAGCAGCCGTTCTCAGTGACCTCGAGCACCGGCCGGTCGAAGTCGCGTGTGAGGCGCATGCACATGTCGTAGAGCGAGTCGGGCCAGACCTCCCAGCCGAAGTCGGTGCGCGGGCCGCGGGTGCCGCCCATGCCGACGGCCTGCGCGCGCAGGCCGAGCGGATCCCGGTCCACGTGGCGCACGCAGGTCCGCATGTAGAGGTTCACGCCGAGGAAGTCGAGCGGGGCGCGCATGCGCAGGAGGTCGCCGTCGCGGACGCCCATGCGCGCCTGAGTCGCCGGATCCGCGAAGGGCTCCGGGTAGCGGCCGCGCAGCGCAGGCTCGAGGAAGAGCAGGTTCTGGAACGCGTGGAAGCGCTCCGCCGCGGCCTGATCCGCCTGCGTGTCGCCGGCGGGCTCGCAGGGCGAGAAGTTGTAGGCGATGCCGAGGCGCAGATCCGCGCGCACCGCGCGCGCGGCCGCCGCCGATATCCCCTGCGCGAGGTTCACGACGTGGACGGCGCGGAAGAACGCGTCGACGTCGCGGAGGCCCGGCGCGTGGAGGCCGATCCAGTAGCCGAGGGTCGTGAAGATCCCCGGCTCGTTCAGCAGGATCCAGCTTTCGACGCGGTCCCCGAGCGCGCGCAGCACCGTCTCGGTGTAGTCGCTGAAGCGACCCGCGGTGTCGCGCGCGGTCCAGCCGCCCGCGTCCTGGAGCGCCTGCGGAAGGTCCCAGTGGTAGAGCGTCGGCAGCGGGCGGATGCCCGCGGCAAGCAGGGCGTCGACCATGCGGCGGTAGAAGTCGAGGCCCTTCGCGTTGGCGGCGCCTCGCCCCGACGGCTGCACGCGCGGCCACGCGATCGAGAAGCGGTAGCTCGTGCAGTGCATCGCGCGCAGCAGCGCGAGGTCATCGGCGAAGCGGTGGTAGGAGTCGCAGGCGACGTCGCCGGTGTCGCCGTTGGCGATCTTCCCGGGTGTATGGGAGAAGCGATCCCAGATCGACTCGCCGCGGCCGTCCCCGGTGACGGCGCCCTCGATCTGGTACGAGGCCGTCGCGGCGCCCCAGTGGAAGCCTTGCGGAAAGCGGATGCGCATCGGGTCGGCAACATACCCGCTGCGGATGCGATGGCTATGCTGGCCTCGCGCGAGACACGAGATGCGGGCATCGGACATCGCGGGGCTCACGGGGGTCGCGATCGCGTTCGCGCCGGCGCTGCTCGCCATGGCGCGCGTCTGGGGCGCTCACGAGTACACCTCGCACGGCTTCCTGGTGCCGTTCGTCGCGTGGTGGCTCTTCGCGGCGAGGCGGCGCGAGCTCGGACCGCCGGGCCGCGATCCGCGCGGGCTCGCGAGCCTCGGCGCGGCGGCGCTGATGCTCGCGGCGGGCTTCGCGCTCGGCAATCCGACCGTTCTGGGGCTCGCATTCGTGCTGGCCGTCGCCAGCCTGGTGCTGACCGCGTGGGGACCGCGGGGCCTGCGGCGCGTCGCGTTCCCCGTCGGCTTCCTGCTCTTCATGGTGCCGGTGCCGCCCGCGCTGCTCGATCCGCTGATCCTGCGGCTCCAGCTCTTCGTGAGCTCGGCCGCCGTGACCTCGCTCCAGGCGCTCGGCTTCACGCTCATGCGCGAGGGCAACGTGGTGCTCCTGCCGGGCGATCGTCAGCTCTTCGTGGACCAGGCGTGCAGCGGCATCACGTCCGTCGTGACCCTGCTGCCGCTCGGCGCGCTGCTCGCCCATCTCGCCGCGCGCGGCTGGATGCGCCGCACCGCGCTGCTGCTCTCGGTCGTCCCGATCGCGATGCTCGGCAACTGGCTGCGCGTGGTCGGCACGGTCGCGGCCGCGCAGCGCTTCGGCCCCGAGCGCGTGCTGGCCGGACCGCTGCACGAGTCGGCGGGCCTGCTCACGTTCCTCTTCGCGTGCTCGCTGCTCCTCGGGCTGGTCGCGCTGCTGCGCGTGCGTCCCGGGCCGGAGCGCTCGCCGGTTTGAGCGCGCCGGATCGGGCGCAGGCCGCGGAGCGCGTGAAGGCGCTCGGCCTCGCGGTCGGCTTCGACCTCGCAGGCGTCGCGCCGGCCTTGCCGACGCGCGAGACCGAGTTCCTGCGCGAGTGGCTGGCGCGCGGCTACGCCGGCGAGATGGCCTGGATCGGGCGGCGCGTCGAGGAGCGCATCGACCCGCGCCGCGTGCTGACGGGCGCGCGCAGCGTCGTCGCGCTCGGCCTCGTCTACGACCCCGGCGCGCCGCGCGGTCCCGAGCCCGGCCGGTCGAGGATCGCTCGTTATGCGGGAGGCGCCGACTACCACGACGTGCTGCTCGACCGCGTGCGTGCGTTCGAGGCGGCGCTCTCGCCGCTCCTCGGACGCCCCGTGCGCACGCGCGGCTACGTCGACACGGGGCCGGTACTGGAGCGCGCGTTCGCTGCGCGCGCGGGCCTCGGCTGGATCGGCAAGAACAGCTGCGTGATCCATCCGCGCCTCGGCTCGTATCTCTTCCTCGCCGCGGTCGTCACCGACGCCGAGCTCGCGGCGGACGCGCCCGAGCCGGACCACTGCGGCTCGTGCCGCGCCTGCCTCGACGCGTGTCCGACGGCCGCGTTTCCCGAGCCCTACGTGCTCGACGCGACGCGCTGCATCTCCTACACGACGATCGAGTCGCGCGGCGCGCTGCCCGAGTCGCTGCGCGAGGCGCACGGCGAGTGGGTGTTCGGCTGCGACGTGTGCCAGGAAGTGTGCCCGTGGAACCTGCGCGAGCGTCGGCGCGTCCCTGGCGACGATCACGGGCTGCGCGCGCGGCTCGCGCCGCGCGAGCCCTGGGTCGCGCCGACGCTCGCGTGGCTGCTCGCGCTCGACGAGGAGAACTGGCGCGCCGCGACGCGGCGCACCGCGCTGCGGCGCGCGCGCTACCGGGGCATGCTCCGGAATGCGCTCGTCGCCGCGGGCAACAGCGGAGATGTGTCGCTGCTGCCGCTCGTCCGCCGTCACGCGCAGGGCGACGACGCGATCCTCGCCGAGCACGCCCGCTGGGCGCTCGCGCGGCTCGGCGCGAGCTAGTCGGCGGGACGCGGTAGCCGCAGCGGTTCGTCGCGCGCCGCATCGCGGACGAGCGCCAGATTCTTCTCCCCGAGCTGCGCGCCGAAGGCGAGGGCGTCGCCGCGCACGAGGTCGTACGCCAGGCGCTGGTTCGAGTCGGTGATCGGGACGCCGAGCGCGGCGTAGCGGCGCAGCCCGTCGGCATCGAGCGCGACCTGGCGAACGATGCGCGCGATGTCCGCGGGGCGGTGCTCGGCGGCGCGCGCGAGACCCGGCCAGCGCGCGCCGAGCGAAGAGCCGTGCGGGCGGGTGCGGCCGAGCAGGATGCCCGTGCCCGACTCCGGAGCCACCCACAGGACCGCATCCGGGAACACCTGCAGGAACGTCGATGCCACCGAGGCGGCGTGGAACGGCGGAAGCAGGTGCAGCGGGAGCCACTGCGCGACCACGCCGCCGCGCGCGAGTCGCGACGCGACGATCTCGTAGAACTCGAGCGAGTAGAGCGCGTTGACGCCGGCGAAATTCGGCGGCATCGGCTCGAGCGTGACGACGTCGTAGCGGCGGTCGGTGCGGCGCAGCCAGGCGCGGCCGTCCATCACGACGGCGCGCACGCGCGGATCGCCGAGCACGTCGCGGTTGGAGGGAAAGAGCGACGCCATCCCGAGCACTGCGGGGCTCAGCTCGACGACGTCGAGGCTGCGGGGATTCTCCTCGCGCACAGCGTTCGCGGTCCGCCCCGTGCCGAAGCAGATCACGAGCGCGTCGCGCGGGTCGGGGTGGGCGAGCATCGGGAGTCGCCCCATCCACTCCATGTAGCCCGTGCCCTCGGCGCCTTCGGCGCTCGCGGTGAAGCCGTCGATCAGAAGGAAGCGCTCGCCGCCCGCCCCGGAGACCACCGAGACGGTGGCGTCGGGACCTTCCGCATGGGCGAGCACGTGCGGATCCTCGAGCAGGGCGAAGCCGGGTCCCTGGACCCGCTCGTGTCCGAGCCCCGTCGCGAGCCAGGCGGCGCCGGCGAGCGCGCCCGCGCCGGCGGCCGAAGCGACCCAGCGACCGGCGCCGCGCAGCAGCAGGAGCGACACCGAGATGGGTAGGACCCCGAGGAGCCACGCGCTGCGGGCGAAGCCGACAGCCGGAAGGAGCAGCCAGCCCGACGCCAGGGCGCCCGCCACGGATCCGGCCGTGTCGACTGCATAGGCTCTCGCGCAGCGCGCCGGATCGCGCAGCTCGTCGAGGATCCAGGGCAGCGCGAGCCCGAGGAGTCCCATCGGCGGACCGAGCAGCACCAGACACAGGCCTGCCCAGCAGAGCAGAGTCGCGCCGTAGGTCGCCGACAGCGGGACCATGCGGTCGATCCGCTCGAGGATCGGCGTGACCGCGAGGATCGCGACCCCAGACGCCGCGAGCGGTGCGCCGAGCGGGATGCCGCGGCGGCGCACCCGGGGCGACCACCAGGCCGCGAGCGCCAGCGGCAGCAATACCGCCACGAGCATGATCGCGAACGACTCCGTCACACTCTGGAAGGCGGCGCGCAGCGAGCGGAACCAGGACACCTCGAGGCCGAAGGTCGTGAAGCCCGTCACGAATACGATGGCGCCGACGAAACGCGGAAGGGTCGGCCGTGGCTGCGCCGATCTGCTCTCGGGAGACCGCTCGGCGGCGGTCGGCGCACCCGGCGGAGCGAGTCGGGTTCCTGCGAACACGGCGACATTCAGCAGCGACACGGCGCCGCAGGTGAGCGCGACGCCGAGCGTGCGGATCGCGACGAAGGCGATGCCGAGCACGCCGCAGGCGGCGCCGAGCGTGTTCGCGCCGTAGAGCGCCGAGACGTCGCAGCCGTGGCTTCGCGCAACCCGCGCGAACACGGGCACCGACGCTCCCATCGCCAGAGTCGGCGGCCCGAGGAGCAAGGCGATCCCGACTGCGTGCAACGCGGGCGCGAGCGCGGGCGAGATGCCGTACACCCACGCGTCGAGCGTCTCGAGCGCTCGGAAGCCCGGCCGCATCAGCACGCCCGCGGCGCCGATCGTGAGCTCGAGCCACCCGTAGAGCCGAAGGGGACGCGCGAGCGCACGGCGCTCGATCCAGCGACCGGCGAGCAACGCGCCGGTCGTCATGCCGGCCATCGTGGTCGCCAGGGTGAGCGCCGTCCCGAACGACGAGACTCCCAGTGCAAGGGAGGCTTCGAGCTGCCACAGCACCTCCCACGAGAGCGCCGCCATCCCTCCGACTCCGACGAGTGCGAGAGGTGCCAGGCGGCGGAAGGGATCGGCGCGAGCTTCCGAACCGGACGGGACGAGGCGCTCTGCTTCCGCTGCCACGCGAGCCTCCCGGCATCCAGTCTGAACAGGGGCCCGTGACGCGCAAGCGTCGCGCGGGTCAACAGGCCCGAGGCCGCCGCGCGCAGAGGCGGGCCAGCGCCGCCGGTCGTTCGCCCGGCGAGAGCCCCTCCTCGAAGGAGAGGACCTCGAGCGTCGGGAAGAGCGCGGGCAGCTCGCCGGGCTCGAGCAGAAACGCCGGATTCACAGGACCGTAGCCGCACTCCCTTTGAGCGACGGTGAAGGTCTCGTAGAGGAGCAGGCCGCCCGGGCGCAGGCTCGCGGCCAGCGCAGCGCAGAGCGGCCGGTGGAGATAGCGGAAGACGAGCAGCGCGCCCGCGCGCGATGTGCCCCACGGAAGGCACGGAGCCGATTCGAGGTCGGCGCGCACGAGCCGGAGCGACAGCGATTCGCGGCGCGCGCGCCGGGCGAGCTCGCGCAGGCGCAGCGCGTCGCGATCCACGCCGACCACCGGGATCCCGCGCGTCGCGAGCGCGAGCGCGTGGCGTCCCGCTCCACAGGCGACGTCGATGACCGGG
>Ga0335069_10016442_pt1 | contig 10317 bp, 2 predicted proteins | sample Lox_Sample_11_FD_206714 | JGI IMG/M metagenome (GOLD analysis project Ga0335069, IMG submission 206714) | Soil microbial communities from Loxahatchee National Wildlife Refuge, Florida, United States - Lox_Sample_1.1 | ecosystem: Environmental > Terrestrial > Soil > Wetlands | place: USA: Florida...
ATGATCAGAATTTTCTGCGGACGAGTCAGTCCGGAGTCCTGTATGAACGGCAGCAGACGGCTGAAGGGCAGCGTCGATTCGTCCTTCAACGAGCAGGTCCTGGCGCCGAGCGCAAAGCCGTCCCCGGTCTTATCCATGCCCGAGAGGACATGAATGGGTATGTGCCGCGTCGCGGGCTCGTGCTTCAGATAATCCAGCACGGTCAGTCCGTTCATGTCCGGCAAACCGACGTCGAGAGTAATCGCGCTCGGTTTGAAATCCTTCGCCAGGGCGATTGCGGCTCCGCCTCCCAGCGCCACCAGCGCCTTCATGCCCTGGGCATGCGCGCTCTCGACCAGCGTTTGAGCGAACTTCTGATCGTCTTCGATAACCAGCAGGACGGAATCGCCAGGCTTAATCGAGCTGCGGTCGTCATCGAAGGCAGGCGCACGCTCTTCAAGCCAGTTGGGCAGCGCAGCGGCTCCGTGTTCGAAGCGCGTATCGGCGTCGCGAGCCATCCATACACGCATGACGGAGAACAGAAGATCCAGATCCACCGGCTTCGCTACGTAGTCTGAAGCGCCGGCGCGAAGGCACTTCTCGCGATCGCCTTTCATGGCATTCGCGGTCAGGGCGATGATGGGAAGCGTCTGGAACTCCGGAACTTTGCGGATCGCGCGCATGGTTTCATAGCCGTCCATCTCCGGCATCATGATGTCCATCAGCACGATGTCTATATCGTGGCTGCTCTTCAGCAGCTCGATTCCGGCGCGGCCATTCTCCGCGTGCATCGTCTTCATGCCCCGATGTTCGAGCACGCTGGTCAGCGCGAAGATGTTGCGCAGGTCGTCGTCGATCACCAGCACCTTGCGTCCGGCAAGCGTCGAATCGTTCTGGCGGATTTCGGCCAGAACGCGGCGCTGTTCTTCGGTAAGGCCGGCCTCATTGCGATGGAGCAGCAACACGGTTTCCTCGAGCAGGCGCTCGATCGTCGGCGCGTAGCGGACCGGGCCCGCGCGGGCGCAGCGGTGGATGTCGGCGACCTGCGCTTCCGTCAGCTTGCGGCTGCCGGACACGACGATGGGGGCCACCGGAGCGGTGGATCCGCTTTGGATTTTCTCCACGAATTCGATGCCGGCCGAATCGGGGAGAACCCAGTCGAGCACGATCCCGTCGACTCGCCGCTCCTTTAGGACCGCCTCCGCGGCGGCGAGATCGGGAACGTCGATGATTTCCAGATCGTCCCCCGCCAGGAGATCGCGGATATCGGCGGAGCGCACGTCGTTTTCCGCGATCAGAAGCAGAGCTCTTTTCCGCGCCGTCATGCGGTCGTCGACCACCCCGATGATGTCCTCAAGCGATTCCTGCGTGACGTCCTTGGGGATGCAAGTCACCGCGCCCAAAGCGAATCCGCGCCTGTTGTTCTCGTGACCGGAAATAATATGCACCGGTATGTGAGCGGTGCGCGGGTCGTGCTTCAGAGAATCCAGAAGCGTCCACCCGCTCATATCGGGCAGCCTGACGTCGAGGGTGATTGCTCCCGGCTGTACTTCGCGCGCCAGGGACATTGCCGTCCTGCCGTGCAGAGCCACGACTGCCCTCATGCCACGGCTGCGCGCAACGTCGACCATGATGCGCGCGAAGGTCGCATCATCTTCGACGATGAGCAGAACGCGGTCGCCCGGCTCAACCAGGTTGCGATCGTCGTCCACCGCCATTTCCTCAACCAGTTCCGCCGGAACCGCGCCGGCGGTCGGCGAGAGGATGAGATCCATTTCTCCGGCCTGCTGAACCTCGGCAGCCTTGATCGCGGAAGGCATGTCGCTCGACTCGGACTTGGGAACGGAAGAAGTGTAGGCCTGAGGCAGATACAACGTGAACATGCTTCCGCGGCCCACCGTGCTCTGCAAACGAATCTCGCCGCCAAGCAGCCGCGCGAGTTCGCGGCTGATGGACAGTCCCAGACCGGTTCCGCCGTACTTGCGGCTGGTGGTCCCGTCGGCTTGCTGAAACGCCTCAAACACGATGCGCTGCTTTTCCGGCGCGATTCCGATGCCGGTATCGGTCACCGAGAATGCGATGACTCCGCTGGCGCGATTCAGTACCGGGTTGGCCGGGCTCCAGCCGCTGCTAACCCTTTCCATCGAGAGCCGGACCGAACCCTGCTCCGTGAATTTGAGCGCGTTGGAAAGCAGGTTCTTCAACACCTGCTGCAGCCGCTTGACGTCGGTGCGCAGCACCTCCGACGAGATCCGCTGATCGATATCGATGGTGAAGTCGATGCCCTTCCCGTCCGCGACATGGCGGAACGCGCGCACGCAATAGTCTTCGAGCTCCTGGAACCGGACGTTGCCGACTTCCACGTCCATCTTTCCGGATTCGATCTTCGAGAGATCCAAGATGTCGTTGATCAGAGCCAGGAGATCCGTTCCGGAGGAGTGAATCGTCTCGGCGAACTTGATCTGCTTGGGACTGAGGTTGCCCTCGGAATTGTCGGCCAAGACGCGAGCCAGGATCAGCAGGTTGTTGAGCGGCGTTCGCAGCTCATGCGACATGTTCGCGAGAAATTCGCTCTTGTATTTCGAGGTGAGCGCCAACTGCTCGGCCTTTTCTTCCAGCGCCTGCTTGGCCTGCTCGATCTCGCGATTCTTTGCCTCGACTTCAGTGTTTTGCGCGGCAAGCAACTGCGCTTTTTCCTGAAGCTCGGCGTTCGTGTTCTGCAGCTCTTCAGCCAGCGCCTGGCTTTGTTGGAGAAGTTGCTCGGTGCGCATCGTCGCTGCGATGGTGTTGAGCACGATGCCGATGCTCTCCGTGAGCTGGTCGAGGAAGGCCAGATGCACCTCGGACAATTGGCGGAAGGAGGCCAGCTCCACGACCGCCTTTACCTCGCCTTCAAAAAGCACGGGGATCACGACGATCGTGAGGGGGGTGCCCGAGCCGAGGCTGGAGCGAATGCGAACGTAATCGCCGGGAACGTCGCGGATCAGGATCCGGCGCTTCGCGGTCGCGCATTCGCCGACCAATCCCTGGCCGAAGTGGAACTGTACTGGAGCTTCGTTCACGTCGTCCAGAGCATAGCCGGTCATGAACTTCAGGACGGCGTTCCCTTCCGCGCTGTCCGCGATATAGAACGTGCCTTGCTGCGCGCCGACCAGCGGAGCAAGCTCGGAAAGCAGAAGCTGAGCGACGGTGAGCAGGTCGCGCTGGCCCTGAATCATGCCCGTGAACTTCGCGATATTGGTCTTCAGCCAGTCCTGGTCGGTATTCTTGCGAGTGGTCTCCGCCAGGTTGACGATCATCTCGTTGATGTTGTCCTTCAGCGCCGCCACTTCGCCTTGCGCTTCGACGGCGATGGACCGGGTCAGGTCGCCCTTCGTCACAGCCGTCGCTACTTCGGCGATAGCGCGGACCTGGGTGGTGAGGTTGGCCGCAAGCTGGTTGACGTTATCCGTCAAATCGCGCCACAAGCCCGCGGCGCCCGGCACGCGCGCCTGACCGCCGAGTTTGCCTTCGATGCCGACTTCGCGCGCCACGGTCGTAACCTGATCCGCGAACGTCGCGAGCGTGTCGATCATCGCGTTGATGGTATCCGCGAGCTCCGCGATTTCGCCCTTGGTTTCGAGAACCAGCTTGCGCTTCAGATCTCCGTTCGCGACCGCCGTCACGACCTTAGCGATACCACGCACCTGCGTAGTCAGGTTCGCGGCCATGAGGTTCACGCTGTCGGTCAAATCCTTCCAGGTTCCAGCGACGCCGCGAACCTCGGCCTGTCCGCCGAGCTTTCCTTCGGTGCCGACCTCGCGAGCCACGCGCGTAACTTCGGATGCGAAGGAGTTGAGCTGATCGACCATGGTGTTGATGGTGTTTTTCAGCTCCAGAATTTCGCCGCGCACGTCCACGGTAATCTTGCGCGAAAGGTCGCCCATCGCGACCGCGGTGGTCACCTGCGCGATGTTACGGACCTGGTTCGTCAGGTTCGAAGCCATGGAATTGACCGATTCGGTCAAATCCTTCCAGGTGCCGGCCACGCCATAGACGTCGGCTTGTCCGCCGAGCCGCCCTTCGGTGCCCACTTCGCGGGCCACGCGAGTCACCTCGCTGGCGAACGAGCTGAGCTGGTCCACCATCGTATTGATGGTGTCTTTCAGGGTGAGAATCTCGCCGCGCGCGTCCACCGTGATCTTGCGCGACAGATCGCCCTTGGCCACGGCCGTGGTCACGTCCGCGATATTTCGCACTTGGGCAGTCAAGTTCGACGCCATCGAGTTCACCGATTCCGTAAGATCTTTCCAGGTGCCGGCCACTCCGCGTACGTCCGCCTGCCCGCCGAGCTTTCCTTCGGTGCCGACCTCGCGCGCCACGCGGGTAACTTCGCTAGCAAACGCATTGAGCTGATCGACCATGGTGTTGATCGTGTTCTTCAGCTCCAAAATCTCGCCTTGCACGTCGACGGTGATCTTGGTCGTAAGATCGCCCTTGGCCACCGCGGTGGTCACGCCGGCGATGTTCCGAACCTGGTTGGTCAGGTTCGACGCCATGGAGTTGACGGAGTCCGTCAGATCCTTCCATGTGCCGGCTACTCCGCGCACGTCCGCTTGGCCGCCCAGTTTTCCATCCGTTCCGACCTCGCGCGCGACACGCGTCACTTCGCTAGCAAACGAGCTCAACTGATCCACCATCGTGTTGATGGTGTTCTTGAGCTCCAGAATTTCCCCGCGCGCATCCACGGTGATCTTGCGCGACAGGTCGCCTTTGGCGACGGCGGTCGTAACTTCGGCGATGTTGCGGACCTGGTTGGTCAGGTTCGAGGCCATCCAGTTCACGGACTCCGTCAGATCTCGCCACGTTCCGGCGACGCCACGCACGTCGGCTTGGCCGCCGAGGCGCCCATCGGTTCCCACTTCGCGCGCCACGCGCGTCACCTCTCGCGCGAACGCGTTGAGCTGATCGACCATCGTGTTGATGGTGATCTTCAGCTCGAGAATTTCGCCGCGCACGTCGACCGTGATCTTGCGCGACAGATCGCCCTTGGCGACAGCCGTGGTCACTTCGGCGATGTTTCTTACTTGCGCCGTCAGGTTGCCCGCCATCGAATTGACCGACTCCGTCAAATCGCGCCATGTTCCCGCGACGCCCTTCACGTCGGCCTGGCCGCCGAGTTTTCCTTCGGTTCCGACCTCGCGCGCCACGCGGGTCACTTCGGATGCGAAGGAGCTCAACTGATCCACCATCGTGTTGATGGTGTTCTTGAGCTCGAGAATCTCGCCGCGAACTTCGACCGTGATGGTGCGGGAAAGGTCGCCCTTGGCGACGGCCGTGGTCACCTCCGCGATATTTCGCACCTGGTTAGTAAGGTTCGAGGCCATGGAGTTGACCGAATCGGTCAAATCCTTCCACACACCGCCGACGCCCTTGACCACCGCTTGTCCACCGAGCTTGCCCTCGGTGCCGACTTCGCGCGCCACACGGGTGACTTCGCTGGCGAATGAGCTCAACTGATCGACCATGGTGTTGATCGTGTTCTTGAGCTCCAAAATTTCGCCGCGCACGTCGACCGTGATTTTGCGCGAAAGGTCGCCGTTGGCGACCGCCGTGGTCACCTCGGCGATGTTGCGCACCTGCGCAGTCAAGCTGCCCGCCATCGAGTTGACGGAATCCGTCAAGTCTTTCCACACGCCGCCGACATCTCGCACCTGCGCCTGCCCGCCGAGCGCGCCTTCCGTACCCACTTCGCGGGCCACGCGCGTCACTTCGCTCGCGAACGCGTTGAGCTGATCGACCATCGTGTTGATGGTGCTCTTGAGTTCGAGAATTTCGCCGCGCACGTCGACGGTGATCTTGCGCGAAAGATCGCCGTTCGCGACCGCGGTCGTCACCTCCGCGATGTTGCGCACCTGAGCCGTCAGATTGCCGGCCATGGAATTGACCGAATCGGTCAGGTCCTTCCACACGCCGCCAACGCCTTTAACTTCCGCCTGCCCGCCCAACACGCCCTGGCTTCCCACTTCGCGCGCCACGCGAGTCACTTCGCTGGCAAATGAGCTCAACTGGTCCACCATCGTGTTGATGGTGTTCTTGAGCTCCAGAATTTCGCCGCGCACGTCCACGGTGACTTTGCGCGACAGGTCGCCCTTGGCGACGGCCGTGGTCACTTCGGCGATATTTCGGACTTGCGCCGTGAGGTTGCCGGCCATGGAGTTGACCGAGTCCGTAAGATCGTTCCAAACTCCGCTGACGCCCTTCACCACCGCCTGGCCGCCCAGTTTTCCGTCGGTACCGACTTCGCGCGCCACGCGAGTGACTTCGCTGGCAAATGAGCTCAACTGATCGACCATGGTATTGATGGTGTTCTTGAGCTCGAGAATCTCGCCAAGCACGTCCACCGTAATCTTGCGCGAAAGGTCGCCGCGGGCCACAGCCGTGGTCACTTCGGCGATGTTGCGAACCTGCGACGTCAGGTTTGAGGCCATCGAGTTAACGGAATCCGTCAAATCCTTCCATGTTCCCGCCACACCGGTCACGACGGCTTGGCCGCCCAGCTTTCCTTCGGTTCCGACCTCTCGAGCCACGCGGGTAACTTCGCTGGCGAATGAGCTGAGCTGATCCACCATGGTGTTGATGGTGTCCTTCAGCTCCAGAATCTCGCCCTGCACGCTGACCGTGATCTTGCGGGAAAGATCTCCGCGTGCCACGGCGGTGGTCACCTCGGCGATGTTGCGGACCTGGTTTGTCAGGTTGGACGCCATGGAATTCACGGAATCCGTGAGATCCTTCCAGGCGCCCGCCACACCGGTCACGACGGCCTGGCCGCCCAGCTTTCCTTCCGTTCCGACCTCGCGCGCGACGCGGGTCACCTCGCTAGAAAACGAGTTCAACTGGTCGACCATGGTGTTGACGACAACGGCGGTCCGGATGAACTCGCCCTGCAACGGCCGGCCCTCGGCTTCGAGGGACATTTTCTGGGACAGGTCGCCCTGCGCCACCGCGCCGATCACGCGGGCGATTTCGGTGGAGGGCTGGACCAGGTCCGAAATGAGGCTATTGACGGATTCGACGCAGGAAGCCCATCTTCCTGAACCAGTTAGCGACGCTCGCTGGCCGATTCGGCCTTCCTTGCCCACGGCGGTGCTGACGCGGGCGAGCTCATTTGCCATGTTCTCGTTCAGCTCAAAAATATCGTTCAGAACGTCCGCAATCTTGCCCGCGAGCCCGACCTGGTTCACCGGAAGGCGTGCCGAGAAGTCCCCTTTTTTGAATGCTATAAGGGTAGCGAGGACTTGGTTGGCGTCTAAAATCTCAGCGAGCGGGACTGCGCGCATTAGTAACTCCTAGGGGCCGAGCGGTAGTTCTGACACAGTTTGACCCGCCGGCGTACCAATTAATTTCACAAAATTTCGGGGTGGGCGGGGGCGAAGGTTGGAGGCGTGCGTTGGGGCGAAGGACGGCGGCTAGGTAACGGGTCTCAGGGTTGCCATGCGAAATAGTCTATCAGCAGGTGAGGCGGGGCGGTTCTCGTAATCGACCTCGGTCAATCAAGCTATCGAAATTGTTCTGGCCCTTGGGATAAACTACGCCAGGGAGGTCTGGATTTATGAAGAACCTCGGACGCATCGCGTCCGTCGCAGCATTTCTCGCGGCATTCGGCATCATGCTCGACGCGGACAATGCAAAGATCACGAATCTTATTACCGGCAAGAGCGCGTTTGTCGACGCCAAGGACGTCAAGCCCGGCATGTTCCGGAAGATCACGGCTAACGATCTTCCCAAGCCGTACGACACGCCCTCCCATAGCAACACCAGAAACGCGGCTCGCCCGGCCGGAGCCGTGCCGCAAGCGCCCGCTGGATTTCAAGTGGAGCTATATCTCGACAATCTGAAAGGTCCGCGGCAGATTCGCACGGCGCCAAACGGAGATTTCTTCGTCACTGAGACCAACGCCGGCGAGATCAAAGTGATTCGCGGCCGCGGGTCCGACGGCAAGCCGCAACAAGTGCAAACCTTCGCAACTGGACAACGCGGCGTGTTCGGAATCAACTTCTATCCGCCAGGGCCGAATCCGCAATGGGTGTACGCCGGAAATACCAGCTCCGTGGTCCGCTTTCCGTACAAGAACGGCGATATGAAGGCCTCAGGCGGAGCTCAAGTCATCATCCCGGAGCTTCCCTCGGGCGGCCACTCGACGCGCGATGTTGTGTTTTCGAAAGATGGAAAATCGATGTTCGTGGCTGTGGGGTCGGGCAGTAATGTGGACGCATCGGGCGAATATTCTCGAATACACGCCAGAAGGCAAATTCGTTCGCGTGTACGCGTCGGGCATCCGTAACCCGGTCGGCCTGGGCGTGAATCCCGAGACCGGAGAAGTGTGGTGTTCGGTGAATGAGCGCGACGAGCTCGGCGATAATCTCGTGCCCGATTACATCACGCATGTCGAGCCCGGCGGATTCTATGGCTGGCCGTGGTTTTACATGGGCGCGCATCAAGATCCCCGGCATCAGGGCAAGCACCCCGAACTGAAAGACAAGGTTCTGGTCCCGGACGTTCTGATGCAGCCGCACAATGCGTCGCTCGGTTTGGTGTTCTACGATGGCTCGCAGTTCCCTCAGGAATTTCGCGGGGATTTGTTCGCCGCGGAGCATGGCTCCTGGAATCGCGAGAACCAATCCGGCCATGAAGTGGTTCGCGTTCCGTTGACCCACGGCCGAGCAAGCGGCGTTTACGAAGACTTCCTCACCTTCCTCGGTCCCGACGGACAGGCCTGGGGCCGTCCGGTCGGCGTTGCCGTGGGAAAAGACGGCGCACTGTACGTGACGGACGACGGCTCCCGAACGATCTGGCGCGTCAGTTATACGGGAAAGTAGAAAACGCCGCAGCCACCCGTTGGCCGGAGTTCGGTGTCCGTTCATCGCTAAATCTGGCCCGTTCACAAAATTTGACCTGAGTTTTGTCCCGGAACTTTCGATACTGGGTAGATGACGCGACTTTTCGCGCTCGTGTCGATTTGCGCAATCAGCCTGTCTCCCGTGGCGTTCTCGCAGGCGACGGGCGGAGGCGGGACCGTCGAAGGCACAGTGCTCGACCCCTCCGGCGCGTCAGTGCCCAAGGCGAGCGTAGCCATCACGAACCGCGTCACGAACTTCCGTCAGATGACCACAACCGGCGATGACGGGACCTTCCGGCTGAGCAACTTGCCTCCGAACAATTATCAGATCGAGGTCACCGCACCCGGGTTCGAGACCAATCATCAGGATGTGGAAGTGCGGGGCACGGTCCCGGTAACGCTGAAGATTCAGTTAGCCCTGGGTGGCGCGAACACCACGGTGACGGTGCAAGCCGATCAGCTTGTGGAGAACGTCCCCTACGCGCACAATGACGTCTCCACCGAATCGCTGGACAAGCTTCCGCTAGGGACGCCGGGCGGAGGAATGAGCGATGCGATCACGCTATCGAGCGGCGCGGTTACCGCGGATTCCAAGGGGTTCTTCCATCCGCTTGGCGACCATGCCCAGACAAGCTTTTCGATCGACGGGCAGCCCATCAGCGATCAGCAGAGCAAGAATTTTTCGATGCAGATCCCGCTTGACGCGATCCAATCCATGGAGCTGATTACGGGTTCGCCTCCCGCCGAGTACGGCGACAAGACCAGCCTGGTGGTGAACGCGATCACGAAATCCGGGCTGGGCCAGCCGATGAGCGGGAGCTTTCTCGCGCAATGGTCTTCGTTTGCGACTTACTCCGAGGAGGCGACTTTCGCGGCCGGCGGCGCCAAGTGGGGCAACTTCATCGCCGTCAATGCGCTCCGCTCGGGCCGGTTCCTGGACACGCCGGAGTTCATGCCGCTGCACGACATCGGCAACAGCGGCACCATCTTCGACCGCCTGGACTGGCAGCCAACCGGCAAGGACGCGATCCACCTGAATCTTTTCGCCGCGCGCAACTGGTTCCAAATCCCGGACACCTACGATCAGGACACCTCGCCGGCGACGAGGCAGGATCAGCGCCAGAAAGTGGTCACGGAGAACTTCGCGCCCGGTTATCAGCACACTTTCAGCTCCGATATGGTGCTGACAGTCGAGACCTTCGACCGCATGGACACGGTGAACTACTATCCAAGCGCGAACCCGTTCAACGATACTCCCGCGACCATCTCGCAGCATCGCACGCTGACAAACTGGGGCACCAAAGCCGACATTTCTTACGTTCGCGGCCGGCACAACATCAAAATCGGCACACAGTTGATGCAGACGCGCCTGCACGAGCAATTCTCTTTCGGCATCACGGATCCCAGTTATGCGATTACGCCGGGTTTGGCGCCGTATAGCATCGCCGCTGGCGGGAGGC
>Ga0335069_10016443_pt1 | contig 10317 bp, 9 predicted proteins | sample Lox_Sample_11_FD_206714 | JGI IMG/M metagenome (GOLD analysis project Ga0335069, IMG submission 206714) | Soil microbial communities from Loxahatchee National Wildlife Refuge, Florida, United States - Lox_Sample_1.1 | ecosystem: Environmental > Terrestrial > Soil > Wetlands | place: USA: Florida...
GAATTCAACAATGCTGTTGCGACGCACCATTGACTTTTGCAACGCAGCAATCCACATTGGCGGCGGTCTAGGTGAAGGAGTGTCGTCCCCGAATGTTCGGGGCGCACGCAAGGAGGGCGGTCAACAGGTCAGGAGACCGCCATGAAGATGTTTTCTCTCTCGCGCTTTCTGCGGGAACGCCGGACTTACTGGAGCGTCGTCCAGGAACTGTCCATGTATTCCGATCGTGAGCTTCACGACATCGGTATCGACCGCGCCGACATCCACGGGATCGCCCGGCTCGCGTCGAAGGACCCGCAGCACGCGTGAACATTCGCGCCTGGGGGCGGCGTCAACGGAGACGCCCGCCCCAGGTCCGGATCTCTTACGTCACGTCCGGTTATAGACGTCCTCGATCCGGATGATGTCGTCTTCGCCGAGATAGCTTCCCGTCTGAACCTCTATGAGTTCGAGGTCGATCTTGCCCGGATTGGCCATCCGGTGATCGCAGCCGATGGGCAGATAGATCGACTCGTTCTCGTGAACGAGATGGACGGCGCCGTTCAGCGTAACTTCCGCCGCGCCGCGCACGACAATCCAGTGCTCCGCCCGGTGATAGTGTTTCTGTAGCGAAAGCCGTCCGCCGGGACGCACGACGATCCGTTTCACCTGATAGCGCGATCCGCGGTCGATGCTCTGGTAATAGCCCCAGGGCCGATAGGACCGCCGGTGCTCGGTCGCCTCCGGCGTCTTCTCCGCCTTGAGCTTCTCCACAAGCTGCTTGACCTTGTCCGTCTGCGACTTGTCCGCGACGAGAACCGCATCGCCGGTCGCCACGACGATGACGTCCTTCAATCCGATCACTGCAGCGAGATGCTCGTCGGAACGGACGAGCACATTGGTGGAGTCGATCGCCACCGCCCGGCCGCGCAAGCTGTTGCCATGTTCGTCCTGCGGGCTGAGGCGCCAGACAGTGGACCATTGCCCGACGTCCGACCAGCCGATGTCGGCGGCGAGGACCGCCGCGCGGTCCGTCCGCTCCATGACCGCATAGTCGATCGAGGTTTTCGGCGCCTTCGCGAAGGACTCCTTGTCGAGCACGGTGAAGCCGAGATCCAGCTTCGCCGTTGCGACCGCCTGCGCCGTCGCAGCTGCGATCTCCGGCTCGAATTTCTGCAGTTCGTCGAGCATCACGTCGGCGCGGAAGACGAAATTGCCTGAATTCCACAGGAACCCGTCCTCGATGAAGGTTTTGGCGCGCTCTTCGGTCGGCTTCTCGACAAAGCGTTCGACGCGCCGCACGGCGGGGTCGACGGCGAGCGGCTCGGCGGGATGGATATAGCCGTAGCCCGTGGCGGGATGATCCGGCGTCACACCGAAAGTCACGATCTCGCCGGCTTCGGCCGCTACGCCCGCCTTGGCGCAGAGCTTCACGAACACCTTTCCGTCCTTGAAGACGTGATCCGCGGCCAGCACCGCGACGACTGTCTTGGGGTCGCGCATAGCCGCCCAGGCCGCTGCGGCGCCCACGGCCGCGGCGCTGTCGCGCCGCTCGGGCTCAAGCACGACCGTCGCCTGCGCGCCGATCTCCTTGAGCTGCTCCGCGACCCGGAAACGGTATTCGAAATTGGTTATGACCATCGGCTCCTCGAAAACCGCGCGGTCGCCGAGAAGGGCCACGATTTCCTGAAAGGTCGAACGGTCGCCGATGAGAGGAATGAACTGCTTCGGCAGGCTTTCGCGTGATTCGGGCCAGACGCGCGTTCCCGATCCCCCGCACATGACCACCGGCTGGATCCTTGTCATCCAATTCCCCTTACGCCAATTGTTTGAAGAGCCCCGTTTTTGTGGGCGAAGACTGCCTTCAACGCAAGCCTCCATCTTCGGCCACACGGGTGCGCCTTGGCTTTGCCGCCTGAGCGCCACCCTGTGCAGCAAGCGCCATGCCGCTCGTCCCGATGGCCAGCGGGACGTCCAAAGCGCCGAAGGCGGCGGGCGCGAACGGGTCTTTCCGCAATCGCGCCGGTCAGGAAAGGCGCGAGCAAACGCGCCGTGGTGAACATCGCGGCGCTCAATAGTCGGTCGGCGCCCCGCCCGCGGCCTTGCGGCGGGCGACGAAAGCCTCCAGCGCCTCGCGCCGCTCGGGCTCGAAGGGCGGCGGCGTATAGGCGGCCAGCCGTTCGGCGACGATGCGCTCAGCGGCGTCCGCTGCGGTCGGGGAGCCGGCTTCGCGCCAGGTCTCGAAATTGCGCCAGTCGGAGATCAGCGGCGCGAAGAACGCGTTGCGGTAGCGGGCCTGCGTGTGCTGCGCGCCGAAGAAGTGACCGCCGGGTCCGACTTCGCGGATGGCTTCGAGCGCGAGTTCGGATTCGTCGACTTTCACCGGGCGAAGGAACTCCGCGACCATCCCCAAGAGGTCCGCGTCGATCGCCATTTTCTCGAACGAAGCGTGCAGCCCGCCTTCCATCCAGCCTGCTCCGTGCATGAGGAAGTTCGCGCCTCCCATGATGGCGCCCCACAGGGAGAAGACGCTTTCATAGGCCGCTTGCGCGTCGATCGTGTTGGCGGCGTTCGCGTTCGACGAGCGATAGGGCAGCGAGAGCCGGCGCGCGAGCTGGCCGCCGACCAGCGCCGCCTTCATGTATTCCGGCGTGCCGAAGGCGGGCGCGCCGGATTTCATGTCCACGTTGGACGTGAAGCCGCCATAAATGAAAGGCGATCCCGGCCGCACGGTTTGCGCGAGCGTGAGGCCCGCAAGCGCTTCGGCGTGCTGCTCGACAAGCGCGCCCGCGACCGTCACCGGCGCCATGGCGCCGGCGAGCGTGAAAGGCGTCAGCACGACGACCTGATTGCGGCGCGCCATCTGGATGACGCCTTCGAGCATCGGCGTATCGAGCCTCAGCGGCGAGGACGAATTGATGACTGTGAAGAGCGAAGGCTCCCGCTCGAGCGTTTCGTCATCGATCCCGCGCGCGATTTTAACCATTTCGATCGCGTCGAGATTGCGCTCCCGGCCGAGACTATAGGCGTGGATCGGCTTGTCCGAGAGGGTCAGCGCGTCGAACAACGCGTCGAGATGGCGGACGGAGGGATGGATGTCGACCGGCTCGACCGGGTAGCCGCCCCAGAAATGGATGACGTCAAAACTCTGCCCGAGACGGATGAAATTCTGGTAGTCGCGATGATTGCCCGGCCGGCGGCCGCCCGCGCGATCGGCGGAATTGGGCGCGCTGGCGACCGACCCGAATGCGACGTTGCGGCCGCCGATTGCAAGGCTGCGCGCAGGGTTGCGCGCGTGAAGCGTGAATTCCTTCGGCGCAAGCCCGATCTGCGCCTCGACGAGCGCGGCGGGCAGGCGCACCCGCTTTGAACCCGGATCGACGTCGGCGCCGGCGTTCTTCAGGATCGCGCGGGCCTCGTCATGGAGGAAATCCATGCCGATTTCCTCGAGTACGGCGAGCGCCGACCGATGGATCGATTCGATTTCGTCGGCAGAGAGGAGATCGAGAGGCGGAAAGCTGAGCTGCGGCTGTTGGGGCTGGGCGCTGACGACAAGCGCTGCGCGCTCGGCGGCGCGACGGCGGCGGCGTCCGGGCTCATGCGGCTCGACAATCGCGGACATTGGGAATTCCCTCGGGGCGTCGAGCGCACTACTAGCGCGCAATCACGACCGGCGCATCGCGCGAAAATGGCGCCCCGACATGACTCCTGGTTGGGCCTCGTTCCGCGGCTACTTGGCGGCCCGGAGTTTCGGCCGCGGTTCCGGAGCGGCCATCGCCTCCGCTTCCGGCGCGTCTTCCGCAGACCCGGCGGTGAAGCGCGCGATGAGCCATGAGCGGAAAAGGGCGACCGCCTCGTTGCTCAGGTCTTCCGGGTGGGTGGTGAGGTAGTAGCCGTAGCCTTCGTCGAGCCAGAGATCGAACGGACGGACGAGCCGCCCGGCCTCGATGTCCTCGTGAAAGAGGCGCGGGTCGAGAAGGGCGAGGCCGTCGCCGCTGATCGCATATTGCGCGGCGAGTTGTTGCGTATCGAAGACAAGTCCGCGGTCGACGGGAAGATCCGGCCGGCCAATCGAGCGAACGAACATTTCCCAGAAGAAATGACGGGGCTGGCCGTCGATCTTCAGATGCAGAAGATCGTTGGCGGTAATGAACTTGGCCGGATCGATCGCGTCGCTCGATTCCAGGAGTTTCGGGCTGCAAAGCAGGGTCGAGCGCACCATCCAGAGCAGGTCATGGATCGCGTCGGTGACGCGGGGCTCGGAATAGACGATGGCGATGTCGATGTCGCCGTCGACATCCGGACCTGTCGTCGGCTTCGAGACGACTTCGAGCGAGATGCCGGCGTTCTCGGCACGGAAGTCGCGCAGGATCGGGATCGCGAGCCTGTGCGCGAAGGAAGTCGGCAGAGCAACCTTCAGCACGCGCTTCGGTCGGCCCCTTTCCTTGATGACTTCGCCGAGCGCCTGATCGATGCGATCGAAGGACTTCGATACGACGGGCAGGATATGCCGACCTGCTTCGGTGAGCACGAGTTGCTGCGGCCGGCGCTCGAACAGCGTGACGCCAAGAAAATTTTCAAGGACGATTACATGCCGGCTGACGGCGCTTTGCGCGACGGTCAGACTGTTGGCTGCGGCGGTGAAACTAAGATGCTGACCCGCAGCCTCGAATGCCCGGAGGGCGTTCAGCGGCAACCATTTGCGATCCATCCGACCTCCTCGCGCCGCCGAGATCTTCGCAACTGCTTTATGGGGGCGCGCCCTGAGGAAGCCTTCATAGCTCAAATGGTTCCGCTCCCACAATACGAGCCGGATCGGGAGGCGCGATGGGATCGCAGCTTATGAACAGCGGCGTCTTGCTTCAGACGTTCACGTGCGCGCAGTCCGGCGCGTGGGTTCTCGCGACGCCTGTCTTACGGCGCGTTAGGAAGCGCGGCCTTCGCATAGTCGTCGCTCGTCCCCGACGACGCGCGCTCGGGAGGCGCTGAGCGAGATCCGTCGCGTCGATGTTGACCTCGACGTCCTTTCCGTGCACGCGCCCGACCAACGCAGGCGTGCGAAGGAACCGAACCCAGCGCCGCCACTCGGTTTCGACCGCCCGTTGATCGTGGCCCTCAGCTAGCGACACAGAGAGATCCGGGTCGGCGTGCGCGAGACGCACCTCGTAATGAAAGCGGCCGTCGTCGAGGCCGACGATGCGCAGGGCGACGCCGCGATACGCGGACGAGGCGACGCGGATCGTCATGGCGACGCCCCGGACTTTGCGTCGAATCGCGACCCCCTCCCGCGCCACCTGGATCACGCGGCGGCGATTGTCGGCGCGCGGATCGGCCGCCTCGATACGGAAGGTGGAAGGAAGTTCTGCCGGAAACCCCATGCCGCCCATGCCTCTGCTGGTCTTGTGGACCAAACATGGCGCGGGCCTCCTCCTCGAGCGCCTAACAAGGGTGGTTAAGCGAGGCTGAACCTGCGCCTATGGAAAGCAAGCCTTCAAGCAGACGATTCAATTTTGAATCTTCGCCGAAGGCGTCCGGCCGGCGGCCTCGGCGTCAGTCCGCCGGGGAGCCCGCTTCATCTTCCGGCGGCCCCGCTTCCGGCGCCTTGCGGCTCCTCGGCGATCGCTCCCTCATGCGCCGGCGCACGTCGAGTACGGCCTGCGCGAGGGTTCTGAGCGGCGAAGTCAGATCGTTGAGCCGATCGACGCCCGCAACAGCCCGCTCGCCGCGCGTAAGCTCCCGGTCGAGTTCCGCCATCGTCTTCGACAGGCCGGGATCCTCGTCGTCAAGCCACACGCCGACAATGCGCGCCCAGGCGAGAGCGAGGCCCTGAAGCTTGATTGCGCCCGCTGCGCCGTCCTGGGCTTCGATGCCTGCGGCCTCCATCATGAAGCGCATGGAGTTCATGACCACCTGGTTCATCGCGAGCGCCGCGCCGAGATCGCGCCTCAGATAGGCCGCGGCCTCGCGAACGCCTTCGCGATAGGGCGCCATGGCTTCGAGCCGCTTCATGAAGATGTCGAACAGGCGCTCGCGCGCGCTCTCATCCGCCAGATCGTCGGTCTCTTCGGAGAGGACGGCGCGGTCGATGCGGCGCGAGAAACCCGCAAGCACCGCCCCTTTCGAAGGAAAAGCGTCGCGGAAGTCGGCAAGCGAAACGCCTGCCTCTTCACAAATGTCACGGATCGAGATGTCCTCGAAGCGACGCTCGCTCGCGAGCTTCATCAGCGCATCGACGATCTTTCCGCGCAGGTCGACCGGTCTCGTATCGCTCTTTGCCTTGGTCGCCATCGCCGCCTCCGGGGGTTCTCGATTGAGCAAATCTATGAGCGCGGACGGCGAACGCCAAGCCGTTCCTTATCCGGCGAGCTCCGCCGCCCGGTCGCGCGCCGCGGCGCAGGCGCGGACCATAAGGTCTTCGAGACCCTTCGGGGACTGCAACACGGCAAGAGCGGCAGCGGTTGTCCCGCCCGGCGACGTGACGTGCCGGCGCAGGGTTTCCGGCGTCGTCTCGGGGTCGCGATGCATGAGTTCGGCCGCGCCTTCGACCGTGCCCCGTGCAAGACTCATCGCAAGCTCCGCAGACAGGCCTAGCCTTTCGCCCGCAGCCGCCATCGCCTCCGTCAGCGCGAAAACATAGGCCGGTCCGCTGCCGGAGATCGCGGTCACGGCGTCGATGGCGCCTTCGCTGTCGACCCAATGGAAACCGCCTACGACCCGCAGGAGATTCTCGCACCACTGGCGCTGTTCCGGTGTCGTTTCCGGGCTCGCGAAAGCCGCGCTCACGCCCCGGCCGATGGCCGCGGGCGTATTGGGCATCGCGCGCACGACGGCGCGCGATCGGGGCAGGCGGCTCCTGAGATCGGCGATGGTCTTGCCCGCGAGGATCGACAGTACGAGCGTATTCTCCGCGACGAGCGGCGCAATCGCCGCGGCCGCCCCCTCCAGCGCTTGCGGCTTGATGGCGAGGGCGATCGCGGCCGGCGAGCGGGGATTGGCGGGATTGACCGCAACCTTGCGGGAGGACGCAAAGGTCACGATTTCCTCGGACGGCTGCGGGTCGATCAGCGTAAGTGACGCGGCCGGCAAGCCGCCGGCGAGCCAACCGCGCGCCATGGCCCCGCCCATCTTTCCCGCCCCCACCAGGATCAGGCTTTCCGGCCATTGCGTCACGGCGCTTAACCTCGCGTTCTCATGTCGGGTGGAACCTGGGCCAGCCTTCAGCGTTTTGTTTGCGCCCGGCGGGCGCGGAATGGAAGCCTTGCGTGACCGATAGTGGCGAGGAACCGCAATAACACGAAATCACAATGGTGTTCTTGAGGCCGCGCGCCGTCAACAATGCGTTTCCAAAGCCATACGGCGCTGGCCAAGTCAGGCGAGTTTCGTTAAAGGCCGGAATAGCAGGGTAACTTTCGCGAAACGAATGCGCATTACGGTAAGTAAAGCGTTAAGTTCCGGAATGGGCGGGTTGGGCAATGCGAGCGAAAGCGGTTGTTATCGGAGTAGCTTTGGCCATCGCGGCGCTGACAAGCGGCTGCCAGCAAGTGCTGCAGTCGGGGTTGCCGGATCCGCAGCTGACCGAGCGCGACAAGAAGATGATGGCGCTCGCCGAGCCGGACGAGTGGCGCATCCCGACGGTTCGAAAGCTTGTCGAATATCACACGGCGGAAAAGCCCGGCACGATCATCGTCGATACGGGCCCGCGAAACCTCTACTATGTGATGCCGGGCAACAAGGCGATCGAATACCGGGTTGCGACCGGCGCCGAAGCGTACGGCTGGACGGGCAGGGCGGCGGTCGGCGCGATGAAGGAATGGCCGACCTGGATGCCGACCGCCTCGATCATGGAGCGCTGGCCGGAGTTCAAGGCCTATATCGCCCACGGGCCGCTGGAAGGCCGATGGGACAATCCGCTCGGCGCGCGCGCGCTCTACCTCTTTCAGGGCAATCGCGACACGCTCTATCGCATCCATGGAACCAACGAGCCGTCCGAAATCGGCCAGGCAGTGTCGTCGGGCTGTATCCGCATGCGCGACATGGATGTGATCGACCTCTACAACCGCGTCCACATCGGCACCCCGGTCGTCGTCAAATAATGCCTTGCCGCGATTTGGGCGGCATGCGGCCTTATGCCCCATGCCGGGCGCCCGGTCGTTGGTTTGCGCAACGCGTGGATCGGCGATAGGGATTGGCCGAACTCGCGCCGTTCGGGGCGCGCCAAGGCTATGGCTTTCGAACCTCTAACGTTCCTCAGCGGACTTCTGCTCGGACTCGCGAGCAGCCTGCATTGCGCCGGAATGTGCGGGCCGATCGCCTCCAGCCTGATGTTCGCTTTTTCGCCCGGCGACGACCAGGGCGACCGGGCGCGCACGCTTTTCGCGGCGCATGCTGGCCGGCTGCTCATCTATGTCGCGGCCGGCGCCGCCATGGGCGCCCTCGGCTCGGTGTTCTTCCTCGCCTTCGATCATGCGTCGACATTCGCTGTCGTGCGCTGGGCCGGAGCGGTCGGGCTGGCCTGGATAGGCCTTTCCGTGGCGGGTTTTGCGCCGCCGCTCTCTGTCGTGGATCGCGTCGCGGCCCCCCTTGCCTCCGCCCTGCGTTTCAGCCCACCGACGGCTTTAACGAATGGCTCCGGGGCTTTCGTTTCGGGCGTTGTATGGGGGTTCCTGCCCTGCGGGATGGTTTATGGCGCGCTCTTCTACGCCATGCTGGCCGGAACCGCCTTGCAAGGCGGCGCGGTGATGGCCGGCTTCGGCCTCGGCACTCTTCCTTCTGTGACGGCCATCGCGCTCGGCCTCTCCGGTTTTCGGCGTTTCGCCCAAACGCCGAATGCGCGCGTCGCCGTGGGTCTTGCGATCGTCGCGGGCGCCGTGGCGAGCCTCGCCGTTCCGGCCATCGCGTCAAGCGTCTTCTGCTTGCGCTGATCGTCCTTTTCCTTTGCGGTTCGTTTGGGGCTATAAGCGCTGCCGCGAAAGGGGTGCATGCGGCGCTGGCGGAGGTGTATGATTAAGGCGAGGGCGGCAACGTGGGCTGGCTTCGTCGCCATCGCGGCCGCGATTCTCGCCTGTGGCTTCGTCCGATGGCCGCTGTCTGAGGCCCTTGTGCGCGACAGCCTCAATGTCCAGGCGATTCCCGGATCCACACTCCGCTGGGCTTCCCCCGACGCTGCGAGCTTCCGCGCATTGCCCTGGCCGAGTCTTCACTTCTACAACGCGAGGCTGAACGCGGCGGGCGGCAGTCTTCTGTCGGCTCCCGAGGCACGCGTCGATCTGTCGCTCGGCGGTCTTCTGCGCGGGCGGCTGACGCCGACGCGCGCGATCCTTGTCAGTCCTATCGTCGTCATCGATCTCGACGCGCCGCCGTTCTCTGCGGGAGGGTCGCTTGCGCGTCTACTCAACATCCGCAGGGCGCTTGCGCCGCTCACCGACATATCGCTCGCCAACGGCGTCGTGCGGATTGTTGATAAGAATCACAATTTCGATACGGTAATAGAGGACGTGCGCGGCCGGGTCGAGGGAATCGGAACGACCGGCAAACTGAGCGCGAACCTTTCGGCGGTCTGGCGCGATACGCCTTTGACCTTGTCAGGATCGCTCGCGGCCCTTGAGCAGGGCGGCGGCGTGAATGCGCTGCTGGTCGGACTGAAGTCCCCGGTCGCCGATCTCGCCTTCGTCGGCGGTCTTGCCCTCGCCGGCGCGCCGAGCCTCAACGGCAACGTCATGCTGTCGGTCCGCTCAATCTCCGGCCTTTCGCGCCTTTCCGGCCTTGCCCCGCCCGTATTTCTTGCGTCTGACGACATGGCCATTTCGGGGAAGATCAAAGTCTCGCCAGGCGACCTGACCCTCGGGGAGGCGACGATCACAAGCGCCGCGCAATCCTTGCAGGGAGCCTTGCGGATCTCCGAGTTCCGGGGGAGGGCCGTCGTTTCGGGTACGCTGGATTCGGAGCAACTCGCGATCGAGCCGCTGTTCGGGTCGCCGAAACCCTTCCTGACAGAGGACGGCCGGTGGAGCCGGCGTCCCTTCGCATTGTCGATGCCGCGCGATTTCGATCTGGACCTGCGGCTATCGGCGGCGCTCCTGGACATTTATGGACAGACGCTCACGAATGCGGCCGCTTCCGTGCTGCTCAAGGGAGAGGAACTCACCGTCAGTGTCATCGAAGCCGCGGCCTACGGGGGCAAGATCGAAGGAGAGGCGCGCCTCTCCCAATCTACCGGCGAACTGGACCTTCGCGCGCGCGCCAAAATCGCCGACGCCGATTTTGGCGCGGCGTTTTCCGACCTCAATCTCCCGATCGGATCAGGCGCCGGAACCGCCGAATTCGCGATCGCGACCGGCG
>Ga0335069_10016445_pt1 | contig 10316 bp, 8 predicted proteins | sample Lox_Sample_11_FD_206714 | JGI IMG/M metagenome (GOLD analysis project Ga0335069, IMG submission 206714) | Soil microbial communities from Loxahatchee National Wildlife Refuge, Florida, United States - Lox_Sample_1.1 | ecosystem: Environmental > Terrestrial > Soil > Wetlands | place: USA: Florida...
GCCGAAAAGCGCTCCATGTGCGTGATTCATCGTGAGGTAGGTTCCATGCTCGAAATAATTGACGATCGGGAGGTTTATGAGAAAGCCGAACACCCCGGCGCCGAGGAAATTCCAGAATGAACTGGCAACAAGAAAGTACATCGGCCACTTATAGGGGAACTCCTTTCCTTTGTTGCGAATCGATTTATATTCCAGCAACCCTCGCACGACCAGCCCAAACAAGGGCACCGGTTCCATCGAGGAAAAAACCGATCCAATCGCCAGCCACAGCGACGGCCCTCCGTACCAGAAGTAGTGATGCGCCGTGCCCAGAATTCCGCTAAGGAAGACCAGGGAGGCCGTGAAATAAGCGACGCGCAAGGCTCCGGCAGCGGAGGCAAGCCCCATTGCCACCAGGAGGACGGAAATCACGGCGACGCCAAAAAACTCGAAGATGCTCTCGACCCAGATATGCACCACGAACCATCGCCAGTAGTCCGCTACGCTCAAGTGCGATCCGCGACTGAAGAACAAGCCGAATGCAAAGAAGGCGACGACAAGGATAGCGCTCAAAACATAAAAGTTGACGAGGCTCCGGAAATCCTTGTCCTGAATCCTGGCGAACTTGTTTCGAACCGCCCGATAGACGATGAAAAGCCACGCGAGGAGTCCCACAAAGAGGAGAATCTGCCATAGCCTCCCCAGTTCAAGAAATTCCCACCCCTGGTGTCCCAGCCAAAACCACTTGTCTCCGAAGAATCCCTTGATGCCGCCGACTTCTCCGGCGAGACTTCCGACAGCAACCAGGACTACTGCCGCAAACAGGATTTGAACGAGAACTCCCTGTTTGCGCGGCTCTCTCCCGCCGACGATGGGCGCAAGATAGATCGCCGATGCAATCCACGTGGTCGCGATCCAGAAAATTGCCAGCTGAAGGTGCCACGATTTTGCCCAGCTGTATGGGATGAACTTCCCGATGACGGGGACATAAAAACTGCCCGGATGCACCGTATAATGCGCCAACAGGCCCCCAAACGTTGTCTGCAGCAAAAACAGCAGAATCACCACCAGAAAGTACTTCGCCGCCTTCATCTGGCTTGACGTAAGCGGCATATCCAGGAGTTTCTCGGCCAGAGGCACGCCCATCGGCTGGCCATACCAGAGGCGATCGCGATGAATCCAGAAAATAAACAGGCCCAGAGTGACAAAAAGAGAGATGATGCCGGCAATCGTCCAGATATAGGTCTCAGGGGTTGGAACGTTGCCCGCGCTTCGATCGGCGGGCCAGTTGTTTGTGTAGCTGTGATCCGTGTCAGGCCGTGCGGCAGAGGCTACCCAGGCAGTCCAGAAAAAGAACCGGCCGATCTGTTTGCGTTCTTCCCTCGAAGGGATGGTTCCGGGGAGAAAGCCGTATCTGGAGTCGCCGTCCGCGAACGTCCGTTCCCAGAACTCCTCATTTTCGGCGAGTGCTGCGACCTGGGAATCCGTGAGCTGCAGAGTGTCCGTGGCGGGATCGTAGCGATTAGTCTTCACCTCGCGACGCGTCCGGATATCGATCATGTCGCGTTCTTCTGCCCCGAGAGCCGCATAGTCGCGGTCATAGACCATGGCGGAATTCTGTTCGCGGACTTTTTCAACAATTCTATGCAGGGTTACGGCGGAAAATTCCATTCCCCGCTGCGAACCGTGTCCCCAAACGCTGCCGTGGTCCATCAACCCATAGCGCTGGTAGACATCCTGTCCGGCCAGGATATCCGCTCTTGTAAATAGGACTGCGCCGCCGGACCCCAATACACGGTTTGGGTATGGCGGCACTTTCCTGTTTGCAATCAGGCCACCCAGAAGAAGCCCGCCCATTGCCAAGATAAAGCAAACAATCGCTGCTCTTTTCACAGTGTTTGTCGACATGGCCAAATTCCTCTTTTACAGATGGTGATTATTTCGCGCCGCACTTCTCTCTGTGCACAGGAGAAAGATCCGGCGAATGGATTTGGACTGCGTTCAGGTTGCTCCGGCCTTTTCGCAAAATGCCGTTTATTCGGCTTCCAGGCGAAATTCGGGAATGTCGAACCAGAAACTCGTTCCGTTGATCGAGTCTATCTCGGCCTGGACAATTGCCCTATGCCCTTCCTCGATCTCCACAAAACGCTCAAACAGAGCCCGGTCTGCAGCGGGCAGCTCCCTGACGAGTTTTTCATAAAATTCGCAAGTTTCCGTTTCAACGGCGAGGGCCCGGCGCAGCAGATTGATTTCTTGTTCCGGCACGCGGAGCGCCTTGCCGGCTCGAGTATCCTTCAGTGCGGCCTTGATTTTATCTGCGGGGGGAATCGTGGTGGCCAGCTTCGCACGTTTGACCTTGCCGGTCTGCTCCAGTTCATTGAGCCTTTCTTTGAGATAGCGGACGTGGCTGACTTCGTCCTCATTCAGCGTTTTGAAGACTTTCTTCCCGACAGGGTCCTGGGACCGCCGCATTGCATCCAAATACGTTGAGATGACGCGGCCTTCGTATTGAAGAGCCGTTTGAATAGCTTCAGCCAGGATCATAGTGTTAGTCCTTTCACGCGGGGGGGTTGCGTTTCCCTCGACTCTAGCACAGCATCGCCGGAATTTCAAAGGCGCACGCAGTCTTAAAAAAGAACTGTCCTCAGCAGATTCCATGTGCGGCTTCGCCGAAAATTCTATATGATGCGGCAAAGAACCTGATGAAATTGGATATTGCGGTAAATGCGGAAATTCTTCTTTTGCAGCGGAGACAGGCCATATGGCGCTAAAGATGCTGGGTAAGGATGGATTTTACGGTTGGGTGAATCTTGCGGTCATGTTTTTCTTCAACGTTGCCATCATGCTGATGATGATGGCGTTCGCAGCCTTTCTTCCCTCTTGGGTCAAGGAATTCGGCTGGAGCCGAGGCCTGGCAGGAGGCGCCCAGACGGTATCCATATACCTTTCCGGTATCGCAGCCCCGATTGTGGCGATCTTCATAATGAAAAAGGGCACGAAACGGGCGATCGTAATCGGCAATGTCCTCAGCGTTGCCGGGTTGGTGATGCTGGCATATCAGCAGCACATCTGGCAGCTGTATCTTGGCGTAGGCGTGCTTCTCGGACTGGGCATGAGCATCGGGGGAATGCTTGCCGGCATGACCGTGATCAATAACTGGTTCATCATGAAACGTCCGGCAGCCTTGAGTATATCGATGGCCTCCATCGGCTTCTCCGGCGTGATCGTTCAACCGTCTCTGATGGCGCTGATCAGCTCGGTGGGCTGGAGGAACACTTACCTTTTAATGGCTGCAGTCGCTTTCGCGTTTTGCGTCGTGATCCCCGCGCTGTTCCTCAAAGACAAGCCCGAACAGCTTGGGCAAGTCCCGGACGGGCCCGTATCAGCCGAATTGGCAAAAGCCGACACCGGCAATAAGAGGCACACGGGCGTCTACAAAACACCGGTGGATTTCACGGCAAAGGAGGCATTGAGGACAGGGGCATTGTGGCTGCTGGTTGTCAACGGTGCCCTCCAGTTTTTCGTTATGAACGGCTTATTCGGTAACCAGATAAATTTCTATTTCGATATCGGGATCTCCCCTACAAAGGCAGGATTCATCGGGGGAGTTTTTGGAGCCGCAATGGGCATCAGCCAGCTCGGCATCGGCTTCCTCGGCCTCCGCTTCAACATGCGTTACCTGGCAGCTTCGGCGATGTTTATGGGGATGATCGGATTTGGCTTTCTGCTGATTGCGAAGTCCGTGCCAATGGTCCTGGCATATGCGGTCATTTATGGGATTAGCCAGGGAGTACAGTCGATTGCCATGGGGAATCTTTTCCCCGACTATTTCGGCAGGACGGAATTTCCCAAGATCATGGGCTACACGATGCCGTTTAATACATTTATCAGCGGTCTGGGAGTGCCAATAACAGGTTATATCCGCGACATCTTCGGCAGTTATGTGCCCGCATTCCGGATTCTGCTGGCTTTGCTGGTTGTTTCCTTCGTCTGCATTCTCTTTGCGAAGCCCCCGAAACACCCGTCTCTAAAAGAAAGCGAAGCGGCGACATAGAATCAAGGGAGTCACAGTCGCCGGCGGATTTGTTTCGGCTGCGCCGCAACTCAAACGAATTTACAGAAGAACAGTCGCTTCGCCATGTAGAATCTGGCGAACGCGATGATGAAAATGTGTCCATAGGAGGATCCTTGACATGATTTGTAAATTGGATCGCAGATCATTCATAAAGGGCTTGGGCGCGGGAGCGACGGTGATCTCCGTCATAGGACTTCGCAACGTTCGTGCCCAGGGGCCGGGCCACGGCCTCTCCTCGATCAAAGCCCTTGTCTTCGATGTGTTCGGAACAGTAGTCGACTGGCGGGGATCTATCATTGAGGAAGGCACCGCCTGGGGTAAGACCAGGCAGATCCAGATTGACTGGGCCGGTTTTGCTGACCGCTGGCGGGCCGGCTATGGTCCTGCAATGAACCGTGTCCGGACGGGCGAGCTCCCGTGGACCAAACTCGATGATTTGCACCGTATGATTCTGGAGCAGTTGCTCAAGGAATTCGGAATCGAAGGATTGACAGAAGAGGAAAAGGATCATTGGAATCGCATTTGGCATCGACTTAAACCATGGCCCGATTCCGTCGCAGGACTTACACAGCTTAAGAAAAAATACGTTATCGCACCGCTATCGAACGGAAATATCGCTTTGATGACCGACATGGCCAAACGTTCCGGGTTGCCTTGGGACGCCATCTTAGGGGCGGAGTTGGTCCGGCACTACAAACCCGACCGCGAAGTTTACCTTTCGGCCTCTGGTTTCCTTGGCGTAAAGCCGGAGGAAATCATGATGGTCGCAGCCCACTCCGGAGATCTAAAGGCTGCGAGAGATTGCGGCCTGCGCACCGGATTTATTTACCGCCCTAACGAGCTCGGTCCCGGCGGTAGGACAGAAAAAATAAATCCCGGCGAATTCGATGTCGTTTCCAACGATATGGTCGATCTTGCCAGGCAAATGGGGACGTAAAATAGTCGGAAGGAATATCCGTTGTACAAAAGAACCCGTGGCCGTGATCAGCATGCCTGGGGCACTTCCGATAGAATCCTAACCTTTAGCGAATTGAGAAGGATACGCCTACTTGCTCAACGCTTATTGGGCTGGATAAATTCCATAGCCAATTCAGGATCTGCAACATATCCGCAGACAGTTCCCAGCTGCTGCCGAGCCTTCGTGGGAAGGAGAAGCGTCGGGTTTTCTGCGTTATTTCGCCCCAGGCCCCGGAGCGTTCGCAGCGAGAATTGATTGGAGAACCTGCTGACCGACATCGGTAACCGCGGACGGAGAGTGCGACAGGAACAACGTGTTGGTGCGGTCGGATTCCCCGATTGATTTCAGCGTGTCGAAGTACTGCGTTACCATCACCAATTGCATGACGTCCTTGGATGTCGAGCCTTCGACGGCCTTCTGAAACTGCTCGATGGAGGCTTGCAAGCCTTCGACGATGGCCTTTCTCTGATTGGCGATCCCCTGGCCCTGCAGCGCCTTGCTTTCGGCTTCCGCCTCTGCCTTTTTGACAACCAGGATCTTCTCCGCTTCACCGCGGGCGGCGGCGGCGACCTGCTCTCGCTGCGCCGCGTTGATGTCGTTCATCGCCGACTTCACCTTGGCGTCGGGTACGATGTCGGTAACCAAGACGTTCACAATTTCGTAACCGAAGCCGGCCATGTCGGCGTCGAGCTCCTTCTTTACTGCAAGAGCGATGCTCGATTGATTGGCAAACACTTCATCGAGCGTCATTCCCGGTACGTGCCCGAGGATCACCTGCTCGACGTAGGACTTGATCTGCGCAGCGGGGTCCGTCAGCCTGTAGAATGCATCGTAGACCTTCTCTCCGCGCACTTTGTTCTGGACTGAAATTGGAATTGTCACAAAAACGTTGTCCTTGGTTTTCGTCTCCATGGTGAGACTGATCTGGCTGACGCGCAGACTGAGCTTGCCGGCCACGGTATCAATATAGGGAACCTTCCAATTCAGGCCGGCTTCGGCAACTCTCAGAAATTTTCCGAAGCGCGTAACGATCACGGCGCAAGCCGTCTCGACGGTGAAAAAACTGCCCAACGCAGTGGCTAGAACGAATATCGCTATAACGACGAATGGAATCCAGATCATGGCTCTGTGGCCCTCCTTGTCTCGCTCGTACCTGTCCTTATCCTTAAGAGGATAGGAAGTGTGAACTGCATTTTCTTCCGGGCTTGCCAACACGATTGGTCGTTTCCACTACTCAGCCCATAGGAAAAATGAGCTCCGGTTTTTCGAAGCTCTTGCCGTGTCAGACCAATCATGCTTCCGATCAAACAAACTTTCTTGGATCTTCGAGCGCGATTTTACTACAGGTAGGAACAAAGAAGCTTCGAATCTTGAACATATCTCCTTTTTCAACCGGCTTGCGCCAGCTGGCAGGTCTGCCTTCCATTTCCCAGAAGGATAGTAGTTTCAGGCTGCCCTTTTTGCCCGGAACGATCTTATCCCGCTCAGCCGGCTTGTGATAACAGAGAGGCATTTCGGGATAATTCAAACGAGCTCGATAGGATTATGCTCTAAAAGGTAACTGAGGTGTGTCAAAGAAGCACTCGCTAAGGCATAAACCGCCCCCCATACCCAAAGGGAGGATTGATGCTCTCCCAAACATCACTGCTTAAATCCCATCTTTTTCAGCAGAGCAACGAAACGAGGCTTTGTGTGAAGCCTGATCAGGTATGGATCGACCTTGATCTCAATTAGCTGAGCCCGGTCGAGTGTATACATTTCTTCAAGTTGCGAGATCGCCTTCTCGTCCTCCTTCAGACATAAATATGCGTACAGCAGAGAACTGCTCTTCGATACAGGATCCATCTTTGTATTCAGGAGCTCGGAAAGAGCTTTCTGTGCCGGTTCGTTATTTCCCTGTGCCGCATCGACAAAAATGGTCCGAACCGGGGCCCCTTTGTTCAGCATTTCTCTCGCTTGATCGTAAGATCCCTGGCGCAAGAGCTCCCACCCGAGAGAACGGGCAATATATGCGTTCGAATCGCTTGTCAATTTGGAGGCCTGCAGGAGTGTTTCTACGGCCAGCCTATGGTTTCCAACGGCAATATAGGCCAGCCCGAGACGATAATAGAGAATCCAATGGGCCGGGTTCAGATCAATCCCTTTTTTTAACTCTGGAATGGCGCTTTCAGGCTCTCCCGTTCTTTGCAGCAGCATTCCATAATTAGAATAAGGAGACCAGTTATTCGGCTCCAACTCGATGGCACGTTTATAAGATTGCTCCGCAGCTTTCCAGTCCCAGTCGTAGACCTGCCGGATATTTCCGAGCGCCACATGACCTTCAGCATATTCGGGATCAAGTTGCAGAGCCTTTTCAACAGCGGTCAGCGATTGGTTCCGACGAGATGCAGGCGGGTGGCGAAGATCCATAATCAGGTATGCTTCAGACAATTCCGCCCATGCCCGAGCATACTGCGGATCTTTTTCGACAGCTTCCAGAGAGTAAGACAGGGCTTTCTCATCGTCACCGCGTGTTGAAAGCCCCCTGAAGTATTGGCTCTTGAGATATGCTTCATGTGCCTCAACATTCACTCTATAATTGTTGGTCATCCTTCTCTGCTCTTGCGGCGTCACCGTCACCCTGATCTCTTGTGCAATCGCCCAGGCGATTTCGCTCTGGAGTATCAATATATCCTGCATGTCTCTGTCGTAAGCATTTGCCCATAGGTGCTTTTCCTCCGGTGACGCTTGTACCAATTGCACATTGACACGGACTTTGTCGCCCGAACGCAACACGGTGCCTTCTACTATCCCGATGACATTCAGTTCCCTCGCGATTTCCGGGAGGAGCTTTTCCGTCTTCTTGTACCGCATCACAGAAGTCCTTGAAATAACACGCAGCGATCTGATTTTCTGCAATTCCGTGATAATCGCTTCGGTCATCCCATCCGAGAAGTACTCCTGCAGAGGATCACCGGAGAGATTTGAAAGAGGCAAGACGGCAATCGCATCAACTCTTGGTGCGCTCTCATTCCCTGGCAATCCCAAGCCCTTGAAGAGCATTTCCCGAAAACCGGCTATGTTGAATGCAAGGAGCCCTACGGCGAGTGCCAACATGGCAATCCCCGTCACCGCCAGCTTTTTCCGCGATAGAATGCGGGAAATCCCTTCAGCAGTTGCTGATACGCTGACGTGTACTCGGGAGCTGCGATCCCGTTTCAATCGTTGCAGATCGGACCGCAAATCCGATGTCGTCTGGTAGCGCATCTGGCGATCTTTCTCCAGCAATTTATTCACAATGCGCTCCAAGTCGGCGGGCAGGTCGGGATTGATTCGCGCAGGCGAGATGGGAATCTTGTTAAGAATGGAGTCGAAAATCACTGCCGACGTGCTGCCTGTGAATGCCTGCTTGCCGGTAGCCATTTCATATAGGACGACACCAAAGCTGAATAGGTCTGAGCGGACATCCAGTGCTTCGCCTCGGGCTTGCTCCGGAGACATATATGCAATCGTCCCCAGTGCGCTGCCGGGAATCGTAAGGGGTTCTTGTGTTGTAGCTTCTGATTCCGCAGCGTTTCGATGCGCGGCGGGAAACTTAGCCAGGCCGAAATCGAGGAGTTTTACTTGTCCAGCCGGGGTAATGAAGATATTCGCAGGTTTTATGTCGCGATGGATGATTCCTTTGGCGTGGGCAGCGTCCAGAGCGCTGGAGACCTGGATCGCATCCTCCAGCAGTTCCTCTGTGTTCAACCGACCCCGTGCAACTCGCTGGCGGAGAGTCTGCCCTTCCAGCAGCTCCATCGAAATAAAATGCTGGCCTTCATACATCCCGACTTCATAAATGACACAGATATTCGGATGGTTTAGCGCAGCGGCGGCCCTCGCTTCACGAAGAAACCGATCCCTAGCGGTAGGGCTGCCAAGGACCTCGGCAGGAAGAAACTTTAAGGCAACATACCGGCCCAGCGAGGTGTCCTCCGCTTTGTAGACAATGCCCATTCCTCCTCGCCCGATCTCTTCGAGGATCCGGTAGTGCCCGATCGTTTTGCCGATCACGAGAAATTCCCTCCAGGTCGACAGCCAAAGGATAGTAATTTCAAGCTGCCCTTATTGCCCGGGACGGTCTTATCCCACTCACACGGCTACTGATAAATTTCCATTATGGTAACAATAAAGCCGCAATTCGGGATAAATCAAACGAGCTCGATAGGATTATACTTTAAAAGAATACCGAGATGGGACGAAGAAGCACATGCTAAGGCATAAGTCGCCTCATACCCAAGGGAAACCAAGCGGGCTTATTCTTAGAAATAATCAAATTAGTCTGCGAGCCTGGCCGGGGAAATAGGCGGCGATGGCAGCGAGCAAAGGTTCAAGGCTGCTTCCCTTGGCTAGAGCATCATGGGTTGGAAAGGGAAGGCGAATCTCAATATTTCGGCCTTCGGCATACAGGAAGTTGCTTCAGCGCATAATATAGGTGCGGGTTAACATGACTACCTTTTTCAAAGCCTAATGTTTTCGATCATCTGCTCCGATCAGGCATTCAGGTCAAAGAAAGGTTGGGAATATGACTGTCCGCAGCCGTGCAACTCAGGACCGAAGAAACATCTCGCGCATGATCGTCCGCATGGACTGCCACTTCACCCATGAGGGAGTCACCTACAAAGCTGTGATGGTTGATCTCTCGCTCAAAGGCGCATTCTTTTCCGCCACTTTCCTGCCGCCAAAGAATTCACTTATTACCGTCAATCTTGTTTCGCCGGCCATCAAAAAGCCGTTGGTCTTTGACGGAACGGTGATCCGCGGAACGTGGGCGATGTCCGATCACGGCAAATGCAGCAGGTTTGGAATCAGTTTCCGCTATGCCCCCGCGGACCTCATCGCATTGTTGAATACGGTAAAAGACTGATCCGTTGAGATCGGCTGCAAGAACGGCCCTCAAACCGAACTACATAATCAAAAGCCGAATTCCAAAGGCGATTCCGACGCGGGTCGTTTATCGATCCTGCAGTGTGCAATATGTGTCCGGGAATTGTATGGAGAGGCATGCGGAGGGAGGAAGGGGATCCTCCTCTCCGCTCGTGACTATCGCAGGAGAACTAATCGATGGTCAAATTGTTGGTGACGGAAAATGCGAACGGCACACGCCTGGCCGCTTCTCCCGCCAAAATCTTGTCGATTTGCGTCCCGACCACACCATCAAGCGTGATGTTGCTGTTCTTGACGATGATCTTGATCGGTTTAAACGCCTGAATATCGTATCGCTCGAAGCCTGGCTGCGAGTATACTGCGCGATAGGTCGCCGCTCTCAGGGAGTCATCTATC
>Ga0335069_10016446_pt1 | contig 10315 bp, 9 predicted proteins | sample Lox_Sample_11_FD_206714 | JGI IMG/M metagenome (GOLD analysis project Ga0335069, IMG submission 206714) | Soil microbial communities from Loxahatchee National Wildlife Refuge, Florida, United States - Lox_Sample_1.1 | ecosystem: Environmental > Terrestrial > Soil > Wetlands | place: USA: Florida...
GTGGCCGACCGGGGTTCGGGTCATGGCGACGACGTGATGCCTGGCCGCGGCCAGGACCGGGCACAGCCGCCTGCCGACGAGCCCCGGGGTGCCGACGGTGAGCACCTTCACCGCGGCGACCCGGCCCGCTCGGCCTCGGTTACCGGGTCGCCCGCCATCAGCCGGGCGCCGGCCGCGTCCGCGATTTGCGCCGTGGCGCCGACGCCGGCGAGGGCGAGCGGGACGCGCCGGGCCAGGCCGGCGAGCTCGGCCCGCAGCGGCTCCAGGGCCTGGGGCCGGGAGGCGGCGAGGACGACCAGGTCAGGCCGCGAGACGGCGGCGGCGCGTGCAATCTCGTTGACCGGGGTATTGGCCCCCAGGTAGTCGATCCGCCAGCCGTGGTGGTGGAGCACGATGCCGAAGATCATGAGCGCCAGGTCATGCTGTTCGCCGGGCGGGCAGGCGAGCAGGGCCTGTGGCCCGTGCCCGCTGCCCCAGCCCCGGGCCAGCCCGGCGAGCCGGCCGCGGATGATGTTGCTGGCGAAATGCTCCACCGCCACGCTAGCTGTCCCGCGCTGCCAGCGCTGGCCCAGGTCGGCGAGATAGGGCAACACCACATCGCGTAGCACGGCCGGGACGGACAGGTCGGCGAGCAGCCGGTCTAGCACTGTGCGTGCCGAGAACCTTGTCCACGTCGTGCGACCAGGCGATATTCGTTGATCATGCCACTGATGCGAGCGTGTCTCCGGACGTGGTATCGCTCAAGATCGACCGGTTCGGGTAGCGGTTTCAGCGGCGCGGCGGAGTTCAAGGAGCGGTGCGGCCGGTGCTGGTTATGGTGGGTTTCGTACTGGCACAGGATCCAGCGCAGGTGGGCCTGGTTCCAGATGAGGGTTCGGTCCAGGAGTTCGCGGCGGCATCCGCCGATCCAGCGTTCGGCTATCGCGTTCATCCGGGGCGTCCGGACGTTGCACAGCACGGTCCGGATCCCGGCATCGGCGAGGACCGCGTCGAATGCGGCCGTGTAGTTCGAGCCGCGGTCGCGGATCATGAACTTGACCTGGTGCGCCTGCTGGCCCAGGTCCATGATCAGGTTCCGGGCCTGCTGAGCGGTCCACTCCCCGGTTGGATGCAAAGTGACTCCGAGGATGCGGACGCGCCTGGTGGCGTGCTCGATCACGGCCAGGACGCAGGCCTGGGTGCCATCGAGCAGCTCCGCGGTAAAGAAGTCGCACGCCAGGATCGCCTCGGCCTGGGAGCGCACGAACTGCGGCCAGGTAGGCGCAGTCCGCCGTGGCGTGGGGTCGATCCCGGCCTTGTTCAGGATTTCCCATACGGTCGACGCTGCTATTTTCACCCCCAGGCCTGCCAGCTCGCCGTGGATCCTGCGGTAGCCCCAGCCGGGATTCTCGCGGGCCAGCCGGAGGACCAGGGCCTTGATCGTCCGGCGGGTGGCTGGCCTGCCGGACCTGCCGCGCTGGGACCTGGCGGCCCAGCGGCGGCGGACGATGTCGCGGTGCCAGCGCAGGATCGTATCCGGGGTGACCAGCAGCCGCAGCGCCTGGCGCCGCGCTTTCGGTATCACGGCGAGCAGGGCCGCGAGCAATGCCCGGTCCGCCCAGTCCAGGTTCGGGCGGCGCGGCTGCCGCCGTTGCAGGACGGCGAGCTGGTGGCGCAGGATCAAGATCTCCGCCGTCTTCCATGCTTCCTCACGCCGGGACAGCCGCAGCCATGAGGTCATCCGCGTGATCAGGAGGAAGACGAACCGCAGGCACATGAGCGGTGATCATCTCGGCCGGACGGCAAGGAGGCAACGCCGCTGGTCACAGGCACGGATGACATTCTCGGCACGCACACCGCCCAGGTGCAGAAAATCGTCATCGCCCGGGAACGCTTTGGGCGGGATTTCCTCCCCTACCGGACACGCCCGGCCGCTGACCGGTGAGCCTCGTGAACCCGCGGGCGGCACGCCTCAAGTTCGACGGCCCTCGGCGACCGAAGCGTTCCAGAGCTCGACATCAATCGGCTGGTGCTTGCCTGTGCCGATGCTGCAGGTCGTGCAGTCGCGACCGGAGGGCAAGCTGCCGTTGTGGGTGTGTTCGCGCTCGATTGCCTGGCCCACGACCTTCGTCGCGCCCCGCAGCGACTCGAGCGCAAGTAGAGCGGCGCCGTAGGCCCCGGAGATCTGCGGTTCGGCAGGCACGTGGACATGTGTCCGCAGCGCATCGGAGAGGAATTTCACCGCAGCCCTGCTATGGGCCACCCCACCGGTCATCACGACGGGAGTAGCCTTGCCGACCTGCGAGACCAGGCCGAGGGTGCGAGTGGCCACCGAGCGGTGCACCGACGCTGCGATGTCTTCAGGGGCGGCACCTTCCGCCAGCAGCGAGATGATCTCAGTCTCGGCGAACGTGGCGCACATGCTGCTCACCTCGAGGTCCTTCTGCCCCGCGAGCGCGAGATCGTCCAGTTCCTCGAGCGAATAGTCGAGGGCGCGCGCGAGCACGTCGAAGAATCGTCCCGTGCCGCTGGCGCACCGGTCGTTCATCGCGAAGTCGTTAACCAGTCCTTCGGAGTCGATGGTGATGGCTTTGCTGTCCTGGCCGCCGATGTCGATGACGAGGGCTGTTCCCGGACACATCGCTGCGACGCCCCGGGCGTGGCAGGTGATCTCGGTGAACGTCCGGTCCACATCGGGCACTAGCCGACGGCCGTACCCGGTTGCGACGACCCGGTCGAGTTCGGCACGCTCCAGATTGGCCTCCCCGAGGACGGCGGCGATGGCCGCAGTTACCCCACGTCGGCTCACCGCTCCCATTTGGACAACTTTGTGAGCCACGATCGCGCCGGATTCATCGATGATGACGGCCTTGCCCGTCGTAGACCCTAGGTCGACGCCCATCGTGTGAACTGTCATGCTGGTCCTTTCAGCGACCGGCTTTGGCGCGCCGGACGTCGATGTTCTCGAGCATGGCCACCAGCCGGCTCTCGAGGACCTCGTCCTTGTAGAACGACGCATCTGCGACGTCGCCCTCGAAAAACATCGCGGGCAACCCGAGGTGCTCGCGAGCCGATCTGGCCAGCAGAGTCTGCGGGTTGGTGAAGGCTCGGCAGGTGCGCGTCGAGTGAAACACCATGCCGTCGATGTCGAACCTCTCGCAGTCGCGCAGGGTGAGGTAATTGAGTGTCTTGAGGCTATGGTTGATCGGGCAGATCAGGTAGTGCTGGGCCATCCCGCGCAGAGGGTTCTCGGCATCGATGATCTGCGGCTCCTGCCAGAAGGAGGAGTGAGTGTACCGACCAGCAATGACTGCGGCGTCGTACTCGGCGAAGCGCTTGGCGAGCCAACCGAGTTTGTTCCAGTTCATGATGCCGTCGAAGTAGAGCCGGTAGCGCTCGTTCTCGAGGGCTGGCACGCCGTTCGCGACTCGGGCAGCGATCTCGTCGCGAACCGAGCTGAAGTAGTTCACCAGGTCTTGGTTTCCCGGCAGGAAGTTGATATGGGCGATGCTGGCGATCCAGTCCCAGTACGTTGCCGGGGTGGGCTTGTTCGCGCACAGTTCCATGCCCTCGAGTCGCAGCTCGGAGGCCCGCTTGATGTAGGACATGCTCTCTGACAGGGCGTCCCAGTCGAAGGGTCGGCCCGTCTGGCCCTCGATGAAGGCGATGAGCTCACGCAACTGGGCCACCACGTAATCGGTGGCCTCCTCCCACTCTTCCCCCTGCATATAACCGGAGTCGGCGTGGTTGCCCCAGAGGAACGGGATGGACACGTTGAAGATGGGCACGTTCTTGCCAAAGACCCGGTAGGACATCTCGTCCCATTGCTGGCCGGTGCTGCAGCCGGAGTAGGCGTTGACGAAGAAGTCAGGGTGGGGCAGCCGGCTGGCGAGCTCGGCCTGGTCAAGGGCGTCGACCGCACCGGTTTCGGAGCCCGGGGCCGGGCCCCCGCCCTGACTCAGTACGGCGCATCCGAGGTGGGTGCGCGAATAGGAGCACAGCTCGCTGATGTAGCCGTACTCGGCGCCAGCCAGCTGGGCCGGTCCCTCGAGGTGCAGGGCGGCCAGTCGCGCCGAGAACGCCTCGCCGTGGCACCATTCGAGTCCCGCGGCCTGGAAGATCGGGTTGAGAGCGGAACCGTTGTACCAGACGACCTTCTTACCGCGCTCAGGCGCGGTGAAGATGTTGTCCCAGTAGTCGGTGATCATCTTGCCGCCGCTGCGGTTTGCTTCCATCCGCGTGACAGTGCTGCCAGTGCTCGTGCTCGTCATGTTCCTGGATCTTCCTCGGCTGTGAACGGGTTAGTGTCAGCCGGCCACGCGGGCGGGTCGTCGAGAAATGCGCTCGACAAGCGCCTCGACGCGGGTGCGGATGGACTCCATCGGAAGGCCCTCGTGCTCGGTCTCGATGAGCAGATAGGGGATTTCGCGCTCATCCATCATCTTGCGCAGCTCCGGGTAGAGCAGCATGTGCGGCTCGCAGAACTTGGCCATGAGGACGATGACCCCGTCTGCGCCGCTCGCGTTGACCACATTGCCCAGGTAGGTGTCCCAGTCTGCATCGTGCTGAACCCGGGTGGGGCACGGGACGTTGACGTTACGGTCGAAGTACCACTCGGTCAGGGCGTCGATCGGATCCAGATCCTCGCGAACGTCCGTCGTGATGTACCGGCGACCGTGGTAGAGGTCGTCATCGACGACCTCGGCACCGCACTCCTCGATCAGGTCGAGCAACTCCTGCTTCGGTGCGTGGCAGAAATGCCCGGACAGGTGCAGCTTGACCGTCCCGGTAGCGGCTTGCGTTCCGAGTCCGTGCTCGAGCAACTCCTTGAGGAGAGCGACGTGCTCGGTCTTCTCCATGATCATGCTTGACTTGACGAGATCCTGAATCTGCCTGGCCGGCAGGTGAAGTCGCCCGTCCCGCCGCGCGTCGAACACTTTGCGCAGCAGGCTGCGGTCCTCGTTGTAGAGCCGGATGCTGTTCCTCAGGCGATCCTGGTCGATCGGTGCGCCGGCGCTGCGCTCGACCTCTCTTACGATGCGTCCCATCTCGCCGCGGACCTTGTCGTTGGTCGAGGGCTCGCTCATGGATGCGATGAACTGGCCGAAGTAGATCGGGATCTCGGGCTGCGCATAGCGCATTACGTCGGCAGCGCCGAGGAGCTGGACGCAGTGGTCGGCGACGAAGTAGGCGTCGTAGTGCGCGAGCTTGCCCTTGACCGCCTGATCGGCCAGGTTGCGCGTGTAGCCGCAATAGAACTCGGCCAGGGTGACCCGCCCCTCCGAGTCCGGCTCGCTGTTCTCCTGGATGACGATCGGGAGGAAGCCCGCTGCGTGGAGCAGTTCCTCTGGGAAGTTCATCGGAAGGACGCCGGCGACCTTGCCTCCAGGATGAGCCTGCTTCCAGCCGAGCGCGTAGGCGTCTGGATCAGCGGCTACCTCGGCCATCCGGGCCAGAGGCGAAACGGTTGACATCACTGGCATGTTCCTCACTAGTTTGGTCTTACCATTATAAGCGCTGGCAAATTGAGACGCAAGGTTGCCGGGTCCTCCGCCAGCGTGACCGGCGGAGCTTCACAAGCTACTGAGACTGCCCATGGGGTTGGCCAGCGGAGATCTGCTGGATATCACAACTTCGGCTACGTCGTCGCGCTGGCGGATCCTGACGTCGAGCAGGTCGGGGACGACCGTACTGGAGTCGGCAAGCACTGCCGCCGTCGCTGCAGCGAGCTCCGGCAGGCCGCCGGTGAGTACCTCAGGCGCTGTATGGCGAGGGCAATAGTCCGCCGGCGCGATCGTTGCGCACCGAACCCCTACGCAAGTCCGCCGTGGCACCGAGGTGCACTGCGCAGCGCCGTGCTGTCAGCGTAGTTGTGCCCGCCCGGATCGGGAGCAGAAGTCGACCGAGATCTCGGTGGTCACTACTCCGAGCGAGCCGAACGACGGCGCTCCGCTTCGCCAGTGTTCAGGCTCCGCACGCATGCTGCTGACGGCCAGAGCGGAGTCGCAACTGACGTCGTCGATTCGAAACAGGGCTTCCGGCACGCCCGGGACGTGATTGATACCTGCCTGCTGGGCCGAGGGTTCGGACGTCGCCGTCATGGTTCATCACCTTCAAATCAAGAAGAAATCTTTGGTCTGACAACATCAAGGAGATATTTTTGGTCTGACCATTGTGCATCTAGTGCGGAAAGCTTAAGCTCCGGAGAGCGCGTATCCAGGGAAACGAACGCCAGCGGAGGTGTCGGGAGTGAATGTGAGCCCAGAGCCCGGCCTTTTGACCGAGTCGTACTGGCCAGCCGCAGAGGGCGAAGCTGTTCGTGACGCCACTTTGGGGGAACTACTGCGCGAGGCGGCGGCGGTAGTGCCAGACCGGCTGGCACTCGTCGACGGCGTGGAGGACCCGTCGGCACGGCAAGAATGGACCTACGCCGAGTTCCTGCAGGATGCCGAGCGTACTGCGCGGGCCCTGCTCAAGCGCTTCCAGCCCGGCGATCGCGTGGCGATCTGGGCCCCCAACAGCGCGCACTGGATCATCCTTCAGCAGGGCATCAGCCTGGCCGGAATGATCCTGGTGGCGGCCAACCCCGCGTACCGCAGCCGTGAGCTCGAACACATCCTCAGCAACTCCGCTGCCGCCGGCCTGTTCTATATCGACTCCTACCGGGGCCTGGACCTGGCGGCCGTCGTTGACGAGCTCAGCCCACGGCTACCTGCCCTGACTGACGTCGTGCGTTTCTCTGACTGGCATCAGTTCCTGGAGTCCGGTGATCCCGACCAGGAGCTGCCGGCGGTTTCACCCCTTGATCCCATCCAGATCCAATACACGTCCGGCACGACGGGATTCCCCAAGGGTGCACTGCTTCACCACAAGGGCCTGGTCAACGAGGCGCATTTCGTCGCGCTCAGAGCCGGCATGTCGGACGGTGGCGTGAACATCAACGCCATGCCGATGTATCACATCGGCGGGGGAGCAGTCACCTCATTCGGCGCGCTGTCGATGCACGGCACGTTCGTGATCATGCCCGGTTTCGACGCGGGTCTCATGCTGGAGCTGTTCCAGACATACCGAGGGACGCACTCGCTGGTGGTCCCCACGATGTTGGTGGCCCTCCTAGATCACCCCGATCGCGAGGCCCGCGATCTGTCGAGCTTGCAGACGATCATGTCGGGAGCTGCGGCAGTGCCAGCCGCGCTCGTGCATCGCACGATCAAGTTGCTTGGCTGCGGCTTCAGCATCCTGTTCGGTCAGACGGAGATGCATGGCGTGATCAGTCAGACCCGCGTGACCGATTCGTCATCGGATCAGTCCGAAACGGTCGGTCGCCCGCTGGAGCAGCTCGAGGTCAAGATCGCCGATGCAGCCGATGGGAATCCGGTGCCGGTCGGCCAGCAGGGTGAGATCTGCTGTCGCGGGTACCAGAACATGCTGGGCTACTACAAGATGCCCGATGCAACGGCCAGCACGATCGACGCTGATGGCTGGCTGCACATGGGTGACATCGGCACGATGGACGAGCGTGGCTACCTGCGGGTGACCGGCCGGTTGAAGGACATGATCATCCGCGGTGGCTTGAACATCTATCCGCGCGAGATCGAGGAGTTGCTCTTCACGCATCCGGCGGTAGCCGAGGCCGCGGTGATCGGAGTCCCCGATGAACGATGGGGCGAGCAGATCCTCGCCGTCGTCAAGTTGCGGGACGGAGCGCCTGCGATCACGGCTGACGAGTTGTACCAGTTCTGTCGCGACCGGATGTCTTCGCACAAGGCTCCGACACAGTGGGTCTTCACCGACCGGCTGCCAATGACGCCGACCGGCAAGGTACAGAAGTTCCTGCTTCGCGAACAGCTCGCTTCCGGAGAGCTATCCGAGCGCCTCGTTCTGACCAAGGCCGCCAGCCGCGCCAAGACCAGTTGAGCGACGAAACCAGCGGAGTCCGAATGGCGCCCATCAGCAACCGCTACACCGCGCTGGTGGGCATCGAGCATCCCATCGTGCAGGAGGGGCTCGGGCCTTTCACCACCGCAAAGCTAGCCGCGGCGGTCTCGTCCGCGGGCGGCTTGGGCACGGTGTCGATGCCGGGAATGCCCGTCGACATCGACGCTGGAGCGCGGCTGTTCATCCAGCACATCGAGCAGTGTGCCTCGCTCACTGACAAGATCTTCGCCGTCAACATCCCGGTAGGTGTCGACGGCCGCGGCAACGTTCTACCGTTCACCGACGTCTACATCCGGGCCGTCCTCGCTGCCCGCGCACGGGACAACGGTTTGGCGGCACAGCTTCGGATACTCACCACGTCCGCCGGCTTTCCCGGGAAATACATCCAGCTGATCAAGGACGCGGGGATGATCCATCAACACAAGGTGGGCTCAACACGTCAGGCGGTGAAGTCGGCCGAAGCAGGGACAGACGTCATCATCGCGGCGGGCTTCGAGATGGGTGGCCACGCCCCGAGCACAGCGGTACACACCTACGTGCTCGTGCCGAGCATCACCGAAGCAGTGGATGTCCCAGTGCTACTGACAGGCGGCGCTCGTGACGGTCGCGGGCTTGCTGCCGCGTTGGCCATGGGGGCTGAGGGCGTGGCGATGGGAACTCGCTTCATCACGACCCACGACAACACTGATTGGCACCCGGCCTACGTCCGGGCACTGCTGGATGCCCGGGAAGGCGATGACGTCGCCTTCCCAGGTGTGTACGGTCCGTGCCGCGGCCTGCGCAATGCAGCGTCGGAAGCCGCCCTCGCCGAGGGTGACCTGGGTAGGGACGGCCTTGGCGGGAGCGGCGTGCTCGACGTCGTTGAGCACAGCCGCTGGAAGATGGATTCGATGAACCGCGCTCAGAGCGAGGGTGATGTGGAAAACAGCCTGGTCATGACCGGACAGGTGGCTTCCGCGATTCACGACCTGGTGCATATTGCCGAGTTCGTGCCCGCCATGGCCCAAGAAGCTGCTGACATCCTGCGCCGACTGGGTGCGGCCGTCTCGTGAGGTACTCGGACGTCACGCCCGATGTCGCCAGAGCTCAGATGATCATTGTCGAGCCAAAGCACATCTCCGGCCAGTGCGCTTATCGACCCCGGTTTCATCCTGACCACGCCTCACCGCCGAAGATTGCCTACCACCAGGAGGAACTGTGAACATCATCGAATCAACTCCGACGGATTTCTCCGGTGTCTGCGTCCTGATCGCGGGTGGTACCTCCGGCGTGGGTCTCAGTTCCGCGTCGTCCTTCGTGCGAGCCGGAGCAGCGCACGTGACCGTCCTGGGACGTAACGAAGAACGGGGCGCGTCCGCGCTGGAGCAGATCATGCGCAAGGACCCGGAGGCTCGCGTCGACTTCATCTCAGCCGACACGAACGACCCTGGCCAAGCGATGGAGGCAGTGGAGCGGGCCGCCACCGCCATGGGCCGGCTGGATGTACTCGTCAACTCGACTGTCTCGCCGTATAAGCCCACACTGTTTGTCGATCTCGCTCCAGAAGAGCTTGTCACGGTCTTGGTCTCGCAGGCTGCCGGTCCGATGCACACATGCCGGGCGGCCGTCCCGATCATGCGCAAGCAGGAAACCGGTGCCATCGTCAACGTCGCGTCCGATGCCGCAAGGGTGCCGACGCCTGGAGAGACGGCACTGGGGGGTGCGATGGCCGCGATCGTCACCTTCTCCAAGACGCTGGCCCTCGAGGTCAAACGCTACGGAATCCGGGTCAACATCATCACGCCTTCACTTATCGTCAACACCGGGTCGTACGACCGCGTCATGGAGGACTCGAGCTTCAGCAAGAAGATCTTCGACCGGATCGTGTCTGCAGCACACCTGGGCCTGACTGAGCCGGAGGATCTCGCGGAGGCGATCCTGTTCCTGGCATCGCACCACGCCAAGCGCATCACTGGCCAGGTGATCAGCGTCAACGGCGGAATCTCGATCGCCTGACAACTGGAATCATGCGAGCGGCGCCGCAGACGAACGCGGGCGGCGCATTTCGCGCTGCCAGCGTCTCGGACTGCGGGCTCACCTCCATCGCAGACGCCCCCCTTCATACGGCGGCGCTGGGCCGGTCACCGCACGCGGAGGATGAGCGCGTCGCCCTGGCCGCCGCCACCGCACAGGGCGGCGGCGCCGGTTCCGCCGCCGCGGCGGCGCAGTTCGAGGGCGAGGGTGAGGACGAGCCGGGCGCCGCTCATTCCGACCGGGTGGCCGAGGGCGATGGCGCCGCCGTTGACGTTGACCCGGTCCGGGGCCAGGCCGAGGTCCCGCGTGGAGGCGAGCACGACTCCAGCGAAGGCCTCGTTGATCTCGATCAGGTCCAGGTCGCGGACATCTAGCGTGCCGTCGC